>Ga0224558_1003030_pt1 | contig 14570 bp, 15 predicted proteins | sample 714S32024metaG_FD_180682 | JGI IMG/M metagenome (GOLD analysis project Ga0224558, IMG submission 180682) | Peat soil microbial communities from Stordalen Mire, Sweden - 717 S3 20-24 | ecosystem: Environmental > Terrestrial > Soil > Wetlands > Peat | place: Sweden: Norrbotten County, Stordalen... | reverse complement strand
ACACCGACCAGATTCCTGCGCAGAAGCGCGACGCCTTTCTTAACGAGGTCGTACAGCGCTGCATCGAACTGTCACCCGCAGATCGAAGCGGGCAGATACGCTTGCGCGCGTACATGCTCGAAGTCGAGGCAACGGCCGGGGCGGCGTAAAAGCCTTTGGAACTCGATACCAACATCGCAGCACACGACCTGTCGCGGCGCCGCGTCACAGGATCCGCAATTCCCAACTTGATTGCCCAGTGTGCCTCACTAGCTTAATTTTGAAATGACGAGCAATTTGTTTATCGTTTTCCAATTCCTGGTTGCTGCAGTTTTCAGCTTCGTTTCGAACATCGCGTTGTTCAGCTTTGTCCTGGCATACCCATTCGGGCAATAGAGATATACTTCTGTGTCAACAATTACGAACTTCTCACCTTGGTCGAGTTTTATGTCTAGGGTTGACGTGACCGTTTCGTCGGGCGTGTCTGATAAAAAGGTGACATGCAGCTTGTCGGGCCTTACGCCTGCGCTATCGATAAGCGGATTATTCTCGATGATAGTCTCGAGTTCACGCTGCGTCCTGATGAGTACGTTTGTCGAAAACCCAACGGTTTCGTGTAACTTTTCTTCCACGCACGCGGCAATTTTTGCATTTTCCGCACGCCTGCACTCGAAAATGACGTTGCCACTCTGAGCATACGTTGTCACATTTTCAAAACTCAGCGATTCAAAAACCCTTTTTACATCCGTCATAGTTGCGGTTTTTCGACCGCTGACGTTGATTCCGCGCAACAAAGCAATGCATCTCACCGCTTCACGCCCCCCTCTGGTTGTTTGGCTGCACGGCGAACAACGCCTGGCGGTCATTCGTGCACTGGTGCGGCAGAGCCCCGCTCGTGCTGCCTTCGTCAGTTCTTCGCGCTAGTACTAACGCTGGTCCGCGTGGTGCATGGCCCACGGAACCCACACGAGGACCTCTATTACCCCCGCAACGGCGAACGATATCAGAACGACACCTATGTTTTGCAGAATGCTGAAGCTGCTTGCATAATAGAATAGCCATAGCGCTAGGAAAACGAGCCACACGAACGGCACGGCGATAGACTCGTATATCCTCCTCGGCTCTGGTTGTTGGTTGCTCATTTCTGAATCCCCTGGTTTTAACGCTGAATAGTTGCACGACATTGCTCTTCATTACTGTTTCTTTTTGATGGTCGACTTGTTTGCACGGGGGCACACGTTTCAGTTAGCAACCGCGGTTTTCAGAGGACCACCCATGGCAAGACTTATTGAGACGCCTCACCTGTATGGCTGCAATGAAGGCACTATTGTTGCGCGTCGGTATCGATAAGGGGTGCGGAGGGACGCTTAGTCCCATATTTGACGATGGATCGTTCGAGTTCGTCCCAATTCCCGAGAGCTTTCCCGCGCCGGACGCCGCGACGTATAACGACAGAATTGGGAGAAAAGGGAAGCGCCTTTCAGCCTACGTTCCGTCGAGCATCAAGAACGCGCCAATGCACGAAGACCCCGAGTTTCTCACCTGCACCTACGGCGATCCGACACTGAAGCGCTATTACCTGCTGAAGCTCGTTAAAGGAGATCTGCTCGTGTTCTACGCCGGCTTGCAGCCATTTGCAACTGCCAAATACAACGAAGCTCTTTATATTATCGGATATTTCGACGTGGACAACGTCATAGAGTTTAACAAGTTATCAGAAGCTGAGCTCACAGAAAGCCTTCAGCGGTACAGTCACAACGCACACGTGAAGCGCCGAAATTCCTTCCGCGATCTCGTCGTGGTAGCAGGCGCCGGGGACAGCAAACTTTTAGACAAAGCGATACTGATCAGCCAAAAGAAACCAGATAGGAGAGGACGACCAATGAACGCGCTTTCTCCTGAAATGGAAGCATTGCTTGGAATCTCGGGGTTCATTCAACGCAGCATTCCGCCGCGATTTGTCGCCGAACAGCAAAACGTCCGCAATTTGGTGGCTCTGCTTGCGTCAGCGAGGCTGTAAAGAACAACGAGGCCGCCATTCTTCTGTTAATTTCTGCAGCTCTTCTGACCACCATCAGGATTGAGCGATATATCGATAGCAGTTAAGTCGGGTTCGTCGTTCATCTGAAAATCTCGTTCCAGTCGTTTTTCATACTTACGATGGTGTAATCTTTTTCCTTAGCAATGGCGAATAGTTTCTCTGCCCCATTTTCATACGCATATTCGCGTTCCTCATCGTCGTGGTGTATGAATAATCTGAATTTGGCAGGTTCCAGCATTTCTATATCTACGTCACCATTCCCCGCTGCAAAAACAGGCAAGCGTCCAGTTTGGGCGAATATGTGCTCGACTTTTCCGGGACCTAGCGCAATTCCTCCAAGAGCTTTGTCAACCCTCGTTAACGTGCCCTTATTGTATTCATACTGGGAAGCTGTGCCTATTACGTTTTCCTTGAAAATGCCCCATGTTTCCTCAGAGATCACACGCATAAAATCACGACCGCCGCCAGAGCACACAAACACCCGGTATTCGTAATTCTTCAGCAAGTCGAAAAGCTCTAATATAGGCTTGTACACCAGTTTGGTGAAATTAGCTGCGAATTTCTCCTGTTTTACAGTAGCAAAAAACTCTTTCACTTCAGCTTCAAACTCATCTGGAGTTTTTCCAGACCACTCCCGTGCAAAAGCACCTTCAAGAGCCATAATAGCCTTATGGTCTTGTTCAATTGCCTTTTGAAAAAACGTTTCGTCTCTTTCGAGAATAGCTTTGTAAGGCTGCGCACTCACTAAAGAAGGAGTATTCTGGGCTGTTGTGGCAAAGACTCTGAACAGGAAATCAAGAAAGGCCGGCATCGGCCGCTCTACCCACAATGTTCCATCGTTGTCGAACGTTGCGATGCGGTCTGCAGGTTTAACATAGTTCGGACCTTGTTCTATGGACGCTTTTAGAAAATCAAGGATGGAGTGTTTTACTGGCCCATCATTCCAGCTTTTAAGCATATCTTCATTCAAAATTAACGCCATTCCCCCGTCTTTTCAATTTTTTGAGCATTTTTTTCTCAATTACTTCATAGATTTTATTTCTTGAAAATCAGATTCTGCTTATATGCTTATTTTGAATTTACATTTAAGATTTCTTTTATTTTGTCCTCAGTGCCGTTCTATGATTTTTTTTTACATAGTACAGTCCTATGCCTGTCCAAAGGTATTCTTCTCGAGCGTGTAACCTTTTGAATACTTCGAAGATTGTTCATGATGCTTGGGGTTACCCCTACACCATCATCAGTCACGGCAAATGTCCATTCTTGGTCGCTTTTGTATGCGTGTGCAAAATAATAACTGTAGTATAACCCTAAAAAAGAGCCAACGAGAAAAAGTGTTTACGCAAGCTGCAAAAAAGTATCTTCAGGTCTCGCCCCGGAGATAGAAGAGAAGTACGCATGACACAAGCTGAGAATAGTGAGCACGAACGGGCGATCAAACGAGAACTTGAAGAATTGTCCGAAGCGGACAGAAAGCGCTTTGAGCAGATCAGAACAGCACAGAGAGAGAAACACGGAAAAGAGACGCCCGAGCGACTGCACAGCGCATTACACACGATTCGACGCAACGTATACGAACGACAGGGATTGGAAGGCATCAAAGAGGGGAACTTCGCACGTTTCCGGGACGCTCGTCTAGGTCTGGCGCTGCTGCTAGAAGAAGAAGCCGAGAAAGACGCAGAAAAACTGAGAAAGGCGCTGGCTACGCATCTTGAAGTTTGCTATATAGACATAAACGGTCCGCAAGAGGGCACAACACGCGAACGAGAACGTGACAACACGCCTCCTTTTGAGCCACACAAAAGCCTCCTGACAAGTGGCATTGTGAACATCGCAAACGTCTACATAGAGCGACTAGGGTTGACGAGAGCCGAGACGAAAGCCCTGTTTCATAAACACAATAGCAGACATCTCAGTCATTTACACATGCCTCTGTCGATAGATGAGGGCTGGAATCAATTGGAACCCAACCTGGTTTTCAAACGCGAATGATTGTCAAAAATCGTCCAGAGAGGTAACACTTCCACTCGCCTTTGTCGACGTTGCCCTGCTCCCTTCTCAACACAGGTGAACTTCTGTGCGCACCGTGGTGGCACTCTAGCGGGCTCACCGACGATTTTCAATGGTAGCGGAATGGAGTACGTACTGTCCCGGCCTATCCAGTGCCTAAACAGCAAAAAGATGTGCGCTTTTTTGGAAAAGCAATCTTGACGATGGCATACATTGAGAGCGTCGTAGCTGCCTGTTTCGTCTGCTTACCACGCCATCTATCGTTTCGTAGAGAGGAGCGACATCGGTTAGCTCGAAGGCGATCAAGGCCGGCTGTTCGACTGGCCAGTGCTTCTAGCGCCTATAGGACACAAAACCGATTCAGAACTAGAGACAGCAGAGCCGGCGCTTATGTCTTGTTTACTCTTTTTGCGTTCCTCTGAACTGCTTCAAGCAGTATTCGTATCTCTCAGGGTTTTTTATTGAAGGGTGGTAACGGGACTTTGAACACGGCGTAATAACACGTTTGAGGGGGACGCCTGTTCCTGGATCCATTACAGGTTCATCACCTGTTATTCTTCCTCCTGTCGGGCAACCAGGGCAGATTTTGGGTTCGCTCATTAGTTTCTCACCTCCCGTGTATTATTGATTATGTGTTCGTTGAATGGTTTTTTTGGTTCTTCATGAGCCACATGAACCTCCTGACCGGCGTATATCTTCTTTGAGAGCTCTCTCTGCTAATCCTTTAGATTATTTGCCCTCATTGTCGCGCGGAGTATTTTGCAAAGTAAGCCAAGTTGCTCCAGGCGCGTATTTAGGCTTCAACGTCGAAGCGCCAGTGAGCAGCTCACCTGCTGCCCAGATGAGATCTTTATATCGAGATATAAAGCGTAAGCCAAGGCGAATTCAATGCTTAGCAGCAGCTACGTTATGGCTTCATATTCTGGAAGTTCGTCTAGCTGTTCACTGCGAATCTTGTCAAGGTAGCGCTCGTCCTCGCTGGCATCGGCAATAATGAAAAGTTTCCGTGTATCAACGTCGTTTTCAAGCAGTATGACCTCGTTGCGATCAGACGGTACGATATAAGAACGGTCGAACTGGTACACCCGGTCAACACTCGTGAGCGGAGGAGTCCGGCCTTCGGATCCTATAAACGATAAATCATGAGGTTCAAATTGAATGAACTTGTGAGCAAGATATACGCGGGCCGGTGTTTTTATTGGCCACGCTGCATTGATCTCTTCTGATTGTCTTCTTGTGCGCACAAGCACCTTTGGGTTATCCTCTCCTTTGTGCGCTTTTACGTGTTTCCACTTTCTCGAGAACTGCACTTTTTCCCGCGCGACAATCCAGGTTGCAATCAACGAGTTGAGAAGATCGATTTTTTGCGTGCTATTTTTGCCGGGAACAAGATCAAGCACAGGAAATTCATCGGCTGCGAAACGCACTATGACATCTTCATACGGGATCTGTCGGAATTTCAGCAGCGGTCCTAAGACGCTTGGGAGCGTATAATAAGCAAGTGGGGACATATACAGGTGATCTGCCACTGCATTGATGTGCTTGATCACTTCTGGAGAAAGCCGTTTCGTGTGACTGTGATGACGGACAGCCCACACGGCAGCGGCTTCTTCCAGCGCCTCTTCGGGCCATTCAGATGCTTTTCCCCGACCTTTCTGCACAGGCTGTGGTGGTTTGTCGCGAATGGTCCCTTCAGTGTAAGCCCACCGCTTGATTGTCCCCACTGGGACTTGAATTCCTCCTAGCAGCTTTTTTAGGCTCTCAACAAGCTCTTCTACGCGCATGGTGAACCTCGATAGAGACTGAACATGTGATTAGTTCTTAGTTCTTATTTTAGTGTTCTCGAAACTTTACTTTTATGTTTCATTAAGAATATATAACATGCTCGTATAATAATCTATTGCTAAAAGAATCGGGGACTCGCGGAAATGCAATTCATCGCGTTGTCTCCGACCGGGAATGGTGAAAAGAAATGACTAGAACAAGACTTGAAGGAGGAACGAAGAGGGCAATGACTAATGACTGACCCGTGGGATCGACTGCCAAACGAACGCTCAAAGGCGTACCGGTTTTTTTGCCTTTACAGAGACTTAGGGCCCACCCGCACACTTGAGAAACTTTCACACGTCAAGGACAGCGATTTGAACAGAGTGGCAACACGCGCCAATCTCAAGGTTTACAGCCGCAAGTATCAGTGGGTCGCGCGCGCTCGCTCGTACGACGACTATCGAGCGGAAAAAGAACGCATCGACAATGAACGGCATATCCTCGAAATGAACCGACGACAAGCGGAAGACGGCCGTTTTTTCCAGCGCATCGCTGTAGAGAGCCTTAAGGAGCTTGAACCGGAAGAATTGCGCCCCACCGATGTGGACCGCATCTTTAACACAGGAGTAAAGACGGAACGACTCGCGAGAGGCGCACAGACTGAAGCAGTGAACGTGGAGGTGAGTACAAATGTCAAAGTCGCACGGCAGATCATCGCCGACCCTGAAGCGCGGAAGCTCTGGGCAGAAACGCTCAGACGTATTGCAGATCGCCCGGACGAGTCCCGCGGGTCTAGCAATGACGAGTGATGACACGTGGACGCTCGCTAGACACCTTAGCGTCATCGATGAGAAGCTGATGGCAGTTGCCGCAGGAGACATAAAACGGCTCATGCTATGCGTGCCACCGCGTCACGGCAAGAGCGAGCTCGTCTCACGCTATTTCCCGGCGTGGTACGTGGGCATCTTCCCCAATCGACGCGTCATCCTCACCTCCTACGAAGCTGACTTCGCTGCTTCATGGGGGCGCAAGGCGCGGGACGTGCTTATTGGGCGTGGCTCGGTCTTCGGGGTGCGCGTCAATCAGGATAGCGCCGCTGCCAACCGCTGGAATATTTACGGGCGCGCGGGGGGCATGGACACCGCTGGCGTTGGCGGTCCGATCACCGGAAAGGGAGCGAACGTTTTGATTATCGACGATCCCGTTAAGAACGCTGAAGAGGCGACCTCAGCCGTCATGCGCGATAAGATCTGGGACCGGTACCGCACGACCGCCTACACTCGCCTCGAACCGGAAGGGGCGGTGATCCTCATCATGACGCGGTGGCACCCGGACGACCTTGCAGGAAAGCTCCTCAAGCAGATGGAAAGCGGCGGAGAGCGATGGGATGTCGTGTCCCTGTCGGCCATCGCCGAAAAGGAAGACCTTCTGGGCAGGACGCCTGGAGAAGCCCTGTGGCCAGAGCGTTTCGATGAAGAAAAGCTGGCCGAGATGAAAGAAGTGGTCAGCCCTTATTGGTGGTCAGCCCAGTACCAGCAGCGGCCAATCCCCCGCGAGGGCACGCTCTTTCAGCGGGATTGGTTTGATGAGCCGATAACCGACTACCCCCCAGACGCAACCCTCGTGCGCTACTGGGATCCAGCCGCAACGAAAGATGGGGACTATACGGCCGGTGCGCTCGTGGGCGAGAAGGATGGTATTTACTACCTCGTGGATATGCAGCGAGTGCGAACCAGGCCAGCCGGCGTAGAACAACTCATTCGACAGACCGCGGAGCGCGACCGAGAGCGGGGTGACGTCGCCATCTTCATGGAGCAGGAGCCGGGGTCCTCAGGCGTGAGTATGATCGACAACTACGCGCGGAAAGTGCTGAAGGGTTTTCCGTTCACGGGCGACAAGGCCTCAGGATCAAAGATCACGAGGGCACATCCGGCAAGCAGCGCAGCAGAGCTCGGGAACATTAAGTTAGTTCAGGGCAAGTGGATCCCGGCGTTTCTCGACGAGGCTGAGGTATTTCCACACGGTGAGTACGACGATCAAATCGACGCGTTCTCAGGGGCGATTGCGATGCTGGCCGCTGAGGACCAAGAGAGCAGAGTTCCGCTCATGGCCCCCATAGGGGTAGGTCAGAACACACGGTGGAAAGGGGGCGGCTTTACATCGGGCCCCCGATGGACTTCAAGCGTAATGGGAAGGGGCAGGATCACGCGTCGATAGGACTGATTCGAGCCAACGGTCGTGGTTCAAGCGAAACCTTACAAACCATCGACCGTTCTTTTTGATTCACGAAGGGCAGCGGCCCGCCTTCTTACACGATACGTGCGGGAGTCTCATTATTTTTGTTTGCGGATGCAAATCGGAAAGTCAAAAAAACGCGATTCCGCCTAGAAATGCGCCGCCGGAGTTTACGACTGAATCAGTTGCGAGCGGCTGATATGGAGGCCAAGAGCATACTATGCTCAGCCACACCCACCACAGGCCTCAGAACACCATCACGCCGATGCCGCCTGCCCCGCTCACTAGTGGAACGAGGTTCCCGCGTGTCCCCGAAACGTCTGATAGCAGTCACACTGGGTGCCGACGACGAAGTAATTCGCTTGGCATTCTTTGACGTCGGGAAAGGGGATAGTCAACCTCGTATGGCGGACTCTGCCATAAGGAGGGCGTACCGTGCCCGTGGAGAGTTGTGATCGGCTCACTTCTCTCTTGTTTCTTTTTCTTCACAGAGGTCCTGGGAGCTGCCTGAGCGACACGTTTCATTGCAGCTGATTATACACTTTCAGCGCGCGTCCAGGACACCTTCAATAGCCGCTGGGCGTTAATAACAATACTAAATGGCAGCAAAATTCGCGGCATGACATCTTCTGTGCAGAATTTGAAAGAGATGCAAATCAAACGAATAGCAAGGAATAACTAGCCTGTGTACTGTTTTCAATGTGCCTAATTACAACGCCTACTGGAGTGCTGCAGGTCTTCAAATGAAGAAGGAACCTTTACAAGTTGCCAGCGAGCTTATCGAAAGCTTAGACTCCCGCCTGGACGACGAAAAGATAGGCAACCCCTTTTTCCCTGAACGAGGGGTACAGCCTTTCCCACTCACGCCTGACGGATTCAAGGTCATCCAGCGCGTCGATTCTGACAAGAAAACGGCGTTCGTTGATGGCGGCAATCAAGAGATACTAGGGGCGCCCAACTTTTCTGTCCAACTCAACCGAGTCTATTTTGGCGTTTGGAACGGAAACACAAGGATACCCGAAAGGTCCATCCCCAAGCGGATCGAGTTCTTTGCAGCGACGTTCTCCGGCTTCGAAAGAGGAGAGATCCAGTACAACACCACACTTGTCCCACTCTCCGATGATGCAACCATTCTCCCACGCGAACGTGACCTTTCGTTTAGCTCGATGGATCGGTCGATCGCCGTCGGAAATCAGCGTGCGGACATCTATCGAGTCGGCTCTATCTCGCGACGATTCGCAGAGCTCGTACTGGCAAAGAGCGTGGTTGAAAACGAGCTCGTTGCTGGCGACGTTATAGTGCTCGATGGCACCCTTCAGACAGCGTTTCCAAATGAGTATGAGTATTTGAACGAGCTCAGCCAGGCGGCACAGAAGAAAGGGGTCGTTCTCGCAGGGCTTTCCAAGACGAGCGCTCTTTTCACTGACACGGGCTATTCGCTGCTCGGCGCGCTTGATAAGCTCTCGTCTGAAAAAGGCATTATCTCAGAATGGTACTACCCGATAGCGGACGGGACGAACAAGGATCACTATGTGTTCATACTCGGCGTTAAGCTCAACGCGATTTCAGAGCGTATATTCCGACTCGAGATCCAAAGAGATCAGTTTCAATCGCTTGATGAGCGTGAGCTCAGCGAGACTCTCACGCAGCTCGTGCGAAATTCAACGGATTACACGTTCCCGGGATACCCGTACGGACTCATCGACGCCGACCGCTTTGCGCGAGTAACGAGTTCCGAGCGCGAGCATTATTACACCATACTGCGCTCGCAGATGGCCACGATGGGGAAGTGGGAGAAGTTTTACCGGCACGTCAAGGCTACTGATGCTCATAGCCTCTTAAACACATTGGGGTAACACGCATGGAAGAATTGGAGATTGTCGGCCAAGTCATCGCCGGCAAGGTGGCACATATCCTTATCAGAGAGAAGACGGACGCGAAAATAGAGCTGGGGAATCTCTTGGTTACAGAAAGCGGCGAAGGCGGTTCGCTTATCCTTCAGGTTCATAACCTGTTCTATGGCAGCCAAGTTTCTCAGAACCTGCTCGAACTCACTGCGGGACTAGAACTAGAAGGTCGCGGAGGCAGTCTGGAGTTCTTCGATCCAAGTCTGCGCAACTATGTTTTGGCTGAAGCTCGAGCCGTCGCCTTGGTTTCGGGAACGCAGGTCACGATTCCAAAGGCGCTGCCTGACTTTTTCTCCTCGGTGCGGCACGTGATTAACGAGGACCTTCAGTTCATGGAGGTACCTGAGAACACGGCATTCCTCGGCAAGGTGCGAAGCGGATCGAACGTCCTCGACGTGCCCGTGAGACTCAACGCACAGGACTTGTTCACCCATCACGTGCTCATTCCTGCGACAACTGGCAGAGGAAAAAGCAATCTTGTGAAGGTCCTGCTGTGGAGCGTGGTGAACGACGACGACCTCGGAGTGTTGGTCCTCGACCCGCACGACGAGTATTATGGCGGCAGGGGCAAAGAACTCGGCCTGAGCAATCACCCTGACGCAAAAGACAAGATTAAGTACTACTCGCTTGCGGCCCCTGCAGGAACAAATACGCTTGTCATTAACCTAAAATCGATAATGCCGTGGCATATTGAGGAGCTTGTCAACCTCACTGACGCGCAGTCTGAAGCACTGTACGGTTATTACTTCGCCCACAAGAAAGACAAACAGTGGATCGAAGCCATCTTTAAAGACGAGCGACCTGAAAACGTCGCCCCAATGACCGCGGCCGTCCTTCAAAGGAAGTTTAAGACAGCATTGGGTTTAGACGTCAACGAGCAAGGGGACCTTATCTGTTACAACCGAGCCTTTAGCGCCACGTCAGGAGAGTCAACGCTCAGCGAAATGATCGCAGCGCTGGAAAGCGGAATGATCGTTGTCGTGGATACGTCCAGGCTCAGCGACAAGGCAGAGCTCCTTATCGGGAGCCTGGTCATAAACGAGATCTTGACGAAGTACCAAAGGTACAAACAAGAGACCGGAAGCACCGGCGTTTCCAAACTCGAGGGTAAGCCCGTGGTAAGCATCGTGATCGAGGAGGCCCCGCGCGTGCTCGGCGCCGACGTGCTAAGTCAAGGCGGCGATACAACGTACAGCACCGTCGCGCGCGAAGGAAGGAAATTTAAGATCGGCCTCGTGGCGATTACCCAGTTAACGAGCGTTATCCCCACTACGGTCCTAGCAAACCTGAATACTAATATCATCTTCGGAAACGAGATGGCCAGCGAACGAAACGCGATCATCAGTAGCGCCGCACAAGACCTCAAAGAGGACTACGCGACGATTGGTAGTTTGGACAAAGGGGAGGCTATCGTAAGCAGCATATTCACCAAATTTGCAATTCCTATCCAGGTACCACTCTTTGACGACTACGTGGCAGAATACCCCAGTAGAGATACCTCTGAAGACAAGCACGACATTCACCTAAAACCCAACCGAAGAGTTGTCTGAGGCTTTCAACGATGCATCAATTTGCCCATATGGCAGACGTCCATCTCGGTGCAAACCGACACGGGAAGATGGCGGAGTTGGAGATCGGCGCCTTTGTGCGAGCCATGGACATGTGCATTACGCGCACGGTCGATTTCATTGTCATCTCAGGGGACCTGTTCCACGTCGGGGTGCCCTCGGATCTCAACACAGTAAGGCAAGCCGTTGCAAAGATGCGAGAAGTTACCGAACACGGCATACCGATTTACGCTATTTACGGAAGCCATGATTATACGCCGACGAGCACGTCCATTATAGACGTGATCGCAAGCGCTGGCCTCCTAACGAAGATTGTAAAGCCGCAAGTCATCGACGGCACGCTCAAACTCGAGTGCGTCGATGTTGCGCAGCGCCCAGACCAGTTGGTTCGTCCTGCTAATAATGCCGGAGGCAAAGCTGATGCCCGAGTCTAAGACATTATCATGCAGCACCTCGAGACAAAACGAGTGGAATGTACCAGCCGTGATGTCAGAGGGGTCAATGTACTGCTCGAGTCGCTCGAGCATTTCGGCGGCCGCCTTATCAGAGAACGTAAGGGCGAGAATGCTTTGGGGGTTGACACCCACATTGATGAGATGCAAGATCTTCTCAGTGACCACCCGAGTTTTGCCTGAACCCGGTCCGGCAACAATCAGCTGGATGCCGTCTTCTTCTATCGCTTTCTGTTGAGATGGGTTAAGGGGCATACGAAACACATAAAAAGGGAAGACGTAGGCTTAAAAGTGTTGTCCTCCCCATTTCTTGCCGTGTATTGGCTTAGATTTCATCTTGTCAAATCTCCTCAAATATTTGGGTCAAATATATTGGGTAGCGCCTTAATTTGTTATATGAAAGCTTTCAACAAGAATTATTGAAACCAACGATCATGATTGGAAAGGATCTGCTCATTGAGCTTTTTCAAGCGGCTGAAATGCGCCGCTGGAATGACAAGCTGTGTCCAGTCCCGCTGACCGAACTCGACAAGCAGGGACATAAGATGACCATCGCCTACGTGCTTGGCAAGTTCGCCGAACACAGCAGCGACTTCAGCTGGATCGAGGTCATCGAGGACGGTCTGTTTGAGTACTTCGAGCGCCTCACCCTTACCGATTTAAAACCCCAGATCTTCGAGAGGATCAAGGCAAACGACGAGACGTATAACGAGCTGAAGACCGAGGTCTACGCGCGCTTTACACCACTTATTTCTGATCTAAACGGTCTCGACAAACGGTTTGAAGAGTACCTTTTCCGCCCACCAGACACCGTCAGCAGGAGGGTACTCGATGCCGCCCACTTCTACGCGACTAAGTGGGAATTTGACATCATAGAACGCGAAAATACGAGCGATTACGAGATTCACGAGATCCGGCGAGGATTGCAGAGGCGCCAAGAGGCACTCGCTGACGTCGAAGGGCTGCGTTACCTCGCCCTTTTCCCGACCTATCGGAGCTTTGTCGATTTGTGCGGGCGCCTGCGATTTCAAGTGCGATGGGGGCAGCTCTACCGAGTCCCGCGGACCTCGGTGCTCGGCCACATGCTCATCGTCGCGATCCTCTCGTACCTGTTCTCACTCGAGATTGACGCGTGTCCCAAGCGCTGTGCGAACAACTACTTCACCGGGCTGTTTCACGACCTGCCCGAAGTCCTCACCAAGGACATTATTAGCCCCGTCAAGAGGGCGGCCACGGGCCTAGACCGCTTCGTTAAGGACTTTGAGAGGGAAGAGATGGAGCGCAGAATTTACGGGCCAGAGCTCATCCCAAAGGCGTGGCAACCCGAGCTACGCATGTTTACTGAAGATGAGTTTGTCTCTAAGGTGACAATCGATGACCACGTGCGCCACACAACTTCTGACGCGATAACCGCGTCATACAACCAAGACCGCTACAATCCGGTCGACGGAGAGCTCGTCAAAGCAGCCGATGACCTCGCAGCGTTCATGGAAGCGTACTTAGCGTTGCAAAACGGCATTTCGAACTCACAATTGCAGACCGCCGTTCGGGAGAAGAAACTGCTTTATCGCAAAAAGACGATTGCTGGCATCAACTTTGACGACGTGTACGGGGGATTTCACTAAATCGAGGCGCTTTCGCCATTTTTTCTCTTAGTGTATTTGGAAGCAAGAACAAGGAAGAACTAGAATGATTTGGGGACATACCGACGAAGTTGGAAACTATTGGCTAGCTCGCTTTGATGTGCTGAAAAAGCGCTGGCCAAGAGTAGAGAACGAAGTCGTGTCAAAGATACAGACCTCCAAACGGCTTTTCGATAACGAAAAACCAGATGAAGCGACGAAACTTGCAAGCGACGCAAAAAGGGTTTTTGCGGATTTCTATAACGAAGTTGAAGAAGTTGCGACGCAAATAGAGCGGCACAAAGGAGTCAACTTACGCGGCGTGGACGATGTTATGGTCGCACTGGAAAGAATGCGCAAAGACATTGATCTGTTCGAAAATGCACTACGCGAAGAAATTATTAAAGCACGATAAAGCGCTATTATTGCTCATTCGTATCTGAAATAGAACACGGCGTCGGAAGGGTCTCTCTGCTCCATTTTCTGCTTTTTCTTCTAGTTTCTAGTTTCGCTAGCACGCCCCAAAAATACACTCATTTATCCATCACCGCAAGCGCAGCCTCTACAACTGCTAACAGTTTCTGTGCAGAGCTTCATATTTGTTGTCAGCAGAGAAGAGATCTTGGGGCAGGCGCTTTTCTGAGCAGGCTAATGCAAGTGATTGGATAGCGCGCATGCGATCTAATAATCGAGCGGCTTCAGAGCGCCCTCACGCAGTCGGGGGTCTCTGTAACCGCCCTAGGCCCAGCGCAGTTTATCGGTGTTCCAGTTTCCACCGCTGCTAAAGTTAACGATTGAATTGAATTGCCGATACACAAAGATGCCGCCGTTCAGCGGATCAAGCTTCACTGATGTAATGCTGTTCCCGTCTGAAGCCGTATTTCCGAGGTTCGCGCCGCCTACTGCGTCGTTGTACCACGATCCGGTTCCTGCAAGAGCGCCGCCGCTCTCGTCCCAGCTCGTTTGAAGTACCGGAGCTTTTCCGTCCT
>Ga0224558_1003029_pt1 | contig 14586 bp, 14 predicted proteins | sample 714S32024metaG_FD_180682 | JGI IMG/M metagenome (GOLD analysis project Ga0224558, IMG submission 180682) | Peat soil microbial communities from Stordalen Mire, Sweden - 717 S3 20-24 | ecosystem: Environmental > Terrestrial > Soil > Wetlands > Peat | place: Sweden: Norrbotten County, Stordalen... | reverse complement strand
CGTCGACCAGCAGAAAGCGCGGCGCAAGCTGCACCGCCTGGATGCGCGGCTAGGGGCAGTCGATGTTCAACTGGAACACCTCGCGGTGGCCGAAAAATGACGAATTATTGGCCGGTCAATGTGCACGTTTGGGCTTTTTTGTGCATTGACTTTGGTTCGACGGAAAATGTGCCAACCGAACCCAAAATGAGATTTGAACAGGCTAATGCATTGCAGATAAATAAGTTAATATGGCTCCACCCCACGAGGGTCGTCCAGTGCGGGTGAAGTTTTCAAAGAACCGGCAGGCTCCGCTTGCAGAACACCGATGGCGAGTGCATGGCGCCTGAATTTCGGGCGTGGCTGTTGGGGCCACCCGGAACAACAATAGCACAAGCGTCGGTGGGTGGAGGGGGATTGCGGCGGCTTCGCGTATTGTTTTCAGTCGATTAGGCGGGATCCGTAGGATGTCATCGGGAGTATGGGTTACTTACTCCCCCTGGGGAGGTACCATACCATTAGGCGACCTAAAAACCTGGGTTAGGTGGGTGCCAGCCATCGAATTCCGCGGGTAGCAGTCCCAAAATCTCTGCGGGCCGCATCGAGTAGAGATCGTAGGTAAGATCGAGCTGTTGGATCAGGTCCACAAATCGACGTAGAGTGCCTGGCTTCCGCTTCGTCGATGCGGCCCCGCGCTTTGGCCGATCCTTTTTTGCGTCCAGGTACAGTAGCGTCGCGGTGCCCAGGATTCCCAGGTTGCTTATAATCTCCTGTCTTGACGCCAACTGCTCCCAAATGTCACCGAGCTTTTCGATCGAGTCCAGCAGGAGCAACTTGGCATTTTCACCTTGGCTCCTGTAGACACGAAAAGGGGCGGCGAGCAGATGCCGGTAATAACGTCGCCAGCCGGTTCCTGGAATGTACCGGGCATCTTCGCGGACCTCGCGTTGGCCGGTCGCATCGGGGGGGCATAGCTGATCAAAGTAGAAAAGCGCGATCCAGGACCATAGAGCGACATTGTGATCGACGTCCCGCACGCCGACGAATTTGTGCGAGAAATACTTCGCAGCCTCCAGCTTGCTGGCGAACTTGACCTGCTCGACTTCGATCCCGCCAGCGAGTGGTTCGGAGGTAGCCGGATCGGTAAGCAGGCCCGTGGGAACCGGTGATGCTCCGCCGGCCCGAATCTGGTTCAGGTAATCGCGGAACTGGCGTATCCCCTCAGAATTCAAGACGCGGACCCCTATCATCACGCTGATTCCTCCTTTGATCTGGAATCCAGGAACCTAGAACAGGCTGGCTGGGCTTTGCAGAATGCACTGACGGCGCCCTCGATCCAGACATATTTCGCGTCGGGATCGTCGCCGATGGGCGGTAGCCCAACATCCGGAAGGCCGCAAACGAAGTAGAGCCATAGCTGTCGCCATTGATCCTCCTCGTCGTCATACGTATACTCATCGATGACTACGATCCGGGTGAGGATCTCTCGAACGACCGCGGGATAAACGAGCGAGAAGAACACGTCGTCCGACCGGACGTACTCCTTGCTGCCCAACCGCTTGTTCACGACGAGAACTGGCGTGGCTGCTTCGGACAGTTCGAGGGACCAAGGCTGGCTGCCGAGGTTCTCCTCGAACTTGACCTCCAGAATTGCCACCCTGACTCCGGGCCCGTCGGATGAGTTCGGGATGATTCCATCCACCTCTGCAAGAATCTTTCCGTGCTCGCCCGAAGTATCCACAGCCTTAACCCGAAAGTAAATGGCCTCGCGGTTATCGATTTCGCTGAGCGTTCGGTTGTCTTCGGACTTTACCTGAGCCGCAGTGCCGAAATCGAAGCGCATATACGAGTTGCGGTAGTATGCCTCCACGTAGACGCGGGCCGTTTCGGGCAGTTTAAGCTCGCTGAGGTCAGCCGTCGCATCGAAGCTCGGCGGCTTTTGGCCCTGCTCCCTGAGGACGATGCGTATTTTCTCCTTGGGGATGCGCTTGCGGTTGGTGTAGTTAAACTGGCGAATCACTGTCGGCCTCCGTGTGGTTCAACCGTATAACGAGGTCTCGGTGCGGATCAAAGCCCCGTCACCTTCACCATAAAATCTTTGCTCTGCGTCTCGATACTCAACCGGTTCTTCTCCTTCGTCAGGACCGCATCAATGCTGTCGAATGTGAATTGCGACGATTCCAGCGCGAAGTCTTCCGGTACGTATCTCTTAATGGGACTGCCCTTCCGGACTGCGTACCCCAACCGCACGTCAATGGACCGCTTTTGGGCCGGCGCATCGGGGTGAGCGGAGATTTTGAACCCACCAGCCACGCGATCGATTTTGACGAACCGCGGCGGCTTGGGTATGCCTGGGATTGGCGGAGGTCTCCGCGTCTTTCGTTTTGTTCCGGTGTTCCCGTTTTCGCCGTCCACGCCCTCGTCGGCGGTCTGTGTGACGTAGAACAGGTCTTTCAGCAGATCCTTGTCCCTTTGCTCTGACGCTGCGGTGAGGATATGGGCGATTCCGTGGACGGAGTTCTTGACAAATCGGAGGCAGCTCACGCCATATTCGTACTTGTCGCGGAATTTCTCTGAGCGCTCCTGCCATTCTGTATGGGCCGGATTCTCCGCGTCGCCAAGAAGTTTTGAGAGTGCGCCGTTCTCGATCACAACCACGGCTCGGACGGACCGCTCCCTTGGCGCGCTGGGATTTACAATCGTGATTCCCTGCCGGACGAAGTAGATTTCCCCTCGGGCCACCTCGGGATCACGCTGCATAAATATCGCAAACCGCGACGCTTGTGGCTGTCCCTTCTTCTCCTGGATGGGCAGGGAGATTCGGACGCCGATTTGCTTCTGCGCCTCATAGGCGTCCCGCAGTTCCTTGAGCTTCTCATCCGGGAACGCAACCGTCTCCCAGGATGGTTTGCCCGCGGGAAGTGCATTCGGATAGGTGTGGTCGTCAGGCTTCAATGCCAGCGACCATTCGACCAAATCGAACACCTTCAGAAGATTGCCCAGTTGCTGCTGCTCCTTTCCAATGAACAGGGCTTTAGCGCGCTCACGAAGAGTATCCCTTGTGAGAGCCTCCGACATGCCTTCCGTAGCGACCTCGACGATCAAGTCGGAGGACAGGATCGGATAAAAGTGATGGCTGATTGCCGCGCGCGCAATGGAACCGGCGTCAATGGTCATATCGGGGAAAGGGATCACGACGGAGAGGCCGGGGCTGGCGCTGCGGTCCAGCATGAAGTCCTCGCAGAAGTGGTCGGTGAGCGCCGGCGACTCCACCGGCAGCACGAATGATTGCTCGCCGCCCAAGCCGAACCAGCCGTACGGACTGTACTTCTTGCCATCGACGCGGTGTATCTTCAGGACCGACTGCCCCATCAGCAGTTTCCGACCGTCGTCGTCACGAACTGTGAGCCCTAAGAAGGAGTTCATACGGGATGCTGCGGCAAATACGGTGTGCCCAAGACCCCAGCGGCCCCGCTCAGCCTCTCCTTTTCCCGATCGGCCCAGGTTTCTCCAGAAATAGTAGAAGTCGTTGCGGTGCCCGGCCGATGCACCGATGTCTTCGTCGTCGTGGGTCGGATCGCCCCTCAGTCCCCGTGTCCCGAAGTCCTCAATTCCCAGGAAGCTCATCGGCTCGTCAGCGTCGGGCAGCACTTCCTTCTTCACTCCAGAGTCTTTGGCCTGGACATGGCCTCGAAGGCCATCAACATACGGCGATGTGCTGTCCGCGTCGGTTTTTCCGAGAACGAATCGCACCCGAACTGGATCTACTCCTTGCCGTGCATCAAGAGCATTCTGTATGAATTCCCTCACCAGTGCGGCCGCGAGGCTGTCGAGTGCCTCTGTGCTGAAGAACTCGCCGTGAACGGGATCGGCGTTCATTTCGCCCTTCATCATTTCCCGAAAATTCCACTGTGGCGTCTGTGTCATTTGAGGGTCTGCCTTTTTATGCTTGACCCGAGGAGAGGTGCTGCTCGGGCAGGCGTTTGAACAACTCCTGAATAGCGATGTCCACTTCTGTTTTCGGCTTAACGGAGTACCCTTGCCGGCCGTGCTGTATAACTAGGCCCTCGTGGCGAAGCCAGCCGAGACATGCATACGCTTGGTAGCTGGGGATTTCCTGGCCATCGCCTGAGTTCTTGAGGGGTAGGATCGCGTCCATTGCGAACCGGCGCTTTTTGGAAGTGGCCTGGCAAATCGCTGTGGCTAGGTCACGGGCCACCGAGAACGGGGCCTTGTGCTCGTACTCCGCTTTTTGGCCTTTTGACCAGCCAAGTTTTACCAGAACATTTCCGTTCCGGGAGAACTTGGGATAATCCTTTGCACGGCTGATTCTGCGTGCGGGAGGCTGGGCAGCAGGGGGCGCGTCAGGGATTGGCGGCTGCTCGGCTCGGGGAGCGACCACCGCCGAATCCGGAATGTCCCCCTGCGCGGTATGGGCTGCGGCACCTCCCGAAGAACCACGAGACGGTGATCGGGCGAGAAGTTCTCCAATGCTCTTTGCCCACCCCGCAATCTGGAGGACGGCATTATAGTCGCCCTCCTTGGCGGCGTCGCCCATCAGTCCGCGAAGCGACCGCTCGGCAGCTTCCATGACCGCAGTGGCATCGCGGATCGCAGGCATAGTATATAGCTATAATACAGCTACAATATAGCGATGTCAACACCCGCTTTGGGCTTCTTGGGCTCCCATCAACATCAGCGAGGATGGGAGTCTTTCCTGCGCGAGCCGCGTAGGGTTCCGCGGGCCGATTCAGACCGGAGCCAATCGCCCGCCAGGGAGGCAATTGCGTCCGGATTAAGTTTCTGGCGGCCGCGCAAAGCGCATTCCCATATGGTAAGGACGCGCCAACCTTGGCTTCGGAGCTCGCGCCGGTTGCAAACATCGTGGTCCCGGTTGGTTCCGATCTTCAGTAACCAGAATCGCTGGTTTGTTTCCGGCACCTTGAAGAGATGGCAGCGATGGCCGTGCCAAAAGCAGCCGTGGACAAACACTACCGCATGGTACTTTGGGAATACGAGGTCTGGCTTTCCGGGAAGGCCGGCCAGGTTGAGCCTGTATCGAAAGCCAGATGCGAACAGCAGTTTGCGGACCTGCAGCTCCGGCTTCGTGTTCGCGCTGCGAATTCGCGACATGCAGTAGCTCCGACTTTCCGGCGTCAGTACATCGGTCATCTATACAGCTTGCGCCATCGCCTGGCGTTCCAGGATGCAGGACTTCACCACGTGTGCGACGTGCCGCGCAATCTCCCTGGCGAGGAGCGGCGGCACCGCATTCCCGACCTGTACATATTGCTGGGTGCGCGTGCCCTCAAAGAAATAGTTGTCTGGGAATGTCTGGACTCGCGCAGCTTCGCGAACAGTCCAACTCCGACACTGGCTGGGGTCATGGTGAATGCAGGAGTGCCCGTCCTTCGCGAGGTGAGAAGTGACCGTGGTGGCTTCGGCGTGTGCGAGTTGTACCCTGAAACGGTCATCAAAAAGTTCGTGCGCCTCGCGGGCTCGGGCGGCGTTCTTGTGTTTGGGAAGCAGTTCCTCTGGGAAGTCTTTCAGCTTGGGTGACTCACCGTGGGCTACGCCGTACGCGCTCACAAACAGGTACCGCACGAGATCGTCTCTGCGGTGTGGACGGCTTTCGTGGTTGCAGGCGCCATTGAGGCGCTCATCCCGATACCACTCCCTAAGCTCCCTGCTCATGTGGCTGCGCCCCAGACCGTTAACGTAAGGCCCTCCCGTGCTTTCGTACTCGTGGCAGAGCGCAACGGCGTCCCGGACGAAGGATCGGAGCTTCCGATCCTCGGAGTAGATGAAATAGTCGCGCCAAGCGCTCTGAAGTACTTCCCTCCACGCGTCGGGCGAGTCCGGCTCCTTTGACAGTTGACTGCGCAATGGAGGGAGGTCGTCCAGTACTTCCATGACGGCTGGTGCGATGGGCGTTGATTCCAGCCGGGGGAGTGGGTCCGGATGCAGATCGCGGCGAATTCCCAGCAGGATCACCCGGTGCCGCCTCTGCGGAACACCGTAATCCTCCGCGCGCACGATGAAGTCGGAGGCCGCATAGTCGCCGCTATCGCTGGCCCAGTTTATCGGGACAACGCGGTAACCGGCTCGCGCTGCGGGATGGACTGGGAGGTTCCGGTTGTCGCCAACTGCGTCCACAGGTGCTGAAAGGTCCTGGCGTATATTGCCGAATATTCGGTCGCCGTTGAGCCTGGAGGACAGGATGCCCTTCACGTTCTCCATCACGAAGACTGGCGGGCCGAAGCGTGCAATGATTTTCAAGTATTCCAGGTAAAGGTAGTGCCGCCGGTCCGCTTCGAACTCCTCTCGCGACCGATCAGCCATCCGTGATCGGCCCGCGATCGAGTATGCTTGGCAAGGCGGGCCGCCTATCAGGACCCATAAGCCTCGGTGGTCCGCGAGCTTGGATTCGATCTTGGCGTAAACCTTGGCGTCGTCCTTGGAGGAGCCTAGTTCTTTGCAAAGGCACGTTTCGATAGCTGCTTCGGCAGCGTCCCTGTGGTTGTCGAATAGACGCTCCCGCGAGATCTCTCCCCGAATGTACGCATAGTAGTCTGGGGGAACTTCGTGTTTGGGGAACTGCCGGTAGAGGGCTCGGAGGGTTAGAGTTCGATGGGCGGCCGCTTCTTTCTCGACGGAAACCACTGTCGTGAACTCGAGTTCATCTTCATCTAGGGACGCGAAGCCCTCTCCTAGGCCGCCAGGGCCAGCGAAGAGGTCCACGACCGGTATTTGGTGCTTCTTCTTTGTCGGATCTCGGTGGCGCTCTGCCAAACCACATGGTACCCGGTACTGACCAGGTTCTGCAGTCTTCTTTGCTGTCCGGAGGAACAACGGTCGTCGCCATCGCGCAGCCTTACAAGAACGAGCTCTTTCCGTTCCCGCGGCTGGTCGGAGGTCAGATCGTGCCCGCGGTGCAGGCAGGGGATCTGGGCAGCTCCAGCCCACCGGTCCTGATCCAGGCGTCGACAGCGTCTTGCACGGCGTTCCAAAAATCCGCTTCTTCGCTGTAGAAGTCATGCTCGAACGCGCCGCCGTACCCGTTGGCGTCCACATAGTCGTGCAGTTCCCTGTAGGAGGTGCAGGTAACTGGGACGGTCCCTTTAGCAACATCCGCGAGGATCTCGGACTTGCATCGCTCAGTGGCCTGTTCGAGTGCCGTCCATGCGGGTGCAACCATGATCTAACGATAAACTACCGGCGGTTTCCGGTCAAGCAGTACCTTATGGTCTTCATCACCTTTGGTGGCCGGCAGGGCCCCTCGCAGCCTGCCCCGCATCGCTCAATAGCCTTCGTCCCGCAATCGCTCGACCGTCAGCCGCGGCTTCAAGTCCAGCTTTCGAATCAGCTTCTCGACGTGCTTGGCCAATATGTCGCACTCGATATTCACGTGGCTGCCCGGCTGGTAAGCTCCCAGCGTAGTGTTGCGGTAAGTGTGCGGAATGATGGTCACCGACAGCATGTCGCCCTCCAGCGCCGCGATGGTCAGGCTGATCCCGTCGATAGCCACCGAACCTTTGTAGACCAGGTACGGATCGAGATCGGCGGGGACGCGCACCTTCAGCCACCAGTTCTCGTCGCCCAGCGCCTCCAGCGATAAGAATTCGCCGGTCGCGTCCACATGGCCCTGCACGATGTGCCCGCTGAGGCGGCCGTCGGGTGTTAGAGGCCGCTCCAGGTTGACGCGCGAAAGCGTGCGCAGCGCGCCCAGGTTGCTGCGCGCCAGAGTCTCCGGCGCCAGGTCGGCCGAGAAGGATTCCGGGCGCAAGTCCACCGCCGTGAGACACACGCCGTTCACCGCGATGCTGGCGCCTTCGCGCATGTCTTCCAGCACCTTCTGGCAATGGATCTTCAGCCGCGCGCCGGCCGCCCGGCTCTGGATGGATTCCACCGCGCCTAGCTCTTCCACGATCCCGGTAAACATTTAGTTTCCACCAACCACAGGCTAAAGCCTGTGCTACCCAAAGCCTATGCCACACCCTCTTTGACGATGTAGCCTTCCACGGCGAATTCGTCGGGAGCGATACGGTGCAACTCGGTACGGTTGATGCGAATGGCGTCGGCGCGCCGCCGCCGGCCCACACCGCCCGCCATAGACAACGATTCCAGCCCGCCCAGAATCTTGGGCGCGTAGTAGAAGAAGACCTTGTCGGCTACGCCTGTTTCGAGCGCGGCCCAATTCACTTTCGCGCCGGCCTCGATCAACACCGACAGGTACTGCTGCTGCGCGACGGCCTCGATCGAGGCGCGCAAATCGGAGCGCCCGTCGCGGCCATCCAGAATCAACACGCGGACGCCGCGGCCTTCGAGCGCCTTGCGGCGTTCCCCGGGCGCCGCCGAAGTTCCCACCACCAGCACATCGCCGGCGGCGCTGCGGACCATCTGCGAATCGAGCGGCAGACGCAGGCGCGAATCCAGCACGATGCGCAGTAGCGGCCGGCTGCGCGGCAGGCCGGAGCGATCCGTCAGCAGGCAATCGTCCGCCAGTACCGTGCCGATGCCGGTCAGCATGGCGTCGGAATCGTGGCGAAGCTGCTGCACGTGCGCGCGCGCTTTTTCGCTGGTGATCCAGCCGCGGTTATCGTCGGGCGCGGCGATCTTGCCGTCCAAAGTCAGTGCGGTCTTCAGCGTGACTAGCGGCAGGCGCGTGCGCATGAAGTGCACGAAAGCCTCGTTCAGTTTGGCGGCCTCCGCGGAGAACGCCGTGGCGATTTCAGCCCGGATGCCCGCCGCGCGCAATTGCCGCATTCCCTCGCCCGCGACCAGCGGATTGGGATCTTCAAGCGCCGCCACCACGCGCGCCACGCCCGCCTGAATCAGCGCGGCGGTGCAGGGTCCCGTGCGCCCCTCATGGCAGCAGGGTTCCAGATTGATGTACAACGTGGCCCCGCGGGCCCTTTCGCCGGCCTCTTCCAGCGCCAGGATCTCGCCGTGCTTCACGCCGGCCCAGGTGTGGAAGCCGCGTCCCACGGCTTGCCCATCGCGCACCAACACCGCGCCCACCAGCGGATTGGGGCTGGCTTGGGCGTCGCCCTTCCGCGCCAGGTCCAGCGCCTCGCGCAGATACCGCGCGTCGGTTTCTTGTTCGGCGGCGTTCATTTTTCGAAGAGGGATGCGATAAACTTCTCGGCATCGAACGGCAGCAGATCGTCTGCCTTCTCGCCGATGCCCACGTAGCGGATGGGAATATTCAACTCGCGCGCGATCGCGATTACGATGCCGCCCTTGGCCGTGCCATCCAGTTTCGCCAGCACGATGCCGGTCACGCCGGAGGTCTCCGTGAACTTGCGGGCCTGCTCCAAGCCGTTTTGCCCGGTAGTGGCGTCCAGCACCAGCAGCACTTCGTGCGGCGCATCGGGAATCACGCGCGCGGCGGTGCGGCGCATCTTCTCCAGTTCGGCCATCAGGTTGGTCTTGGTTTGCAGGCGGCCGGCGGTGTCCACGATCACGTAATCGGTCTTGCGCGCGCGCGCCGCTTGCAGCGCATCGTAGAGCACCGCGCTGGGATCGGCGCCTTGCTTCTGCCGGATGACGTCGGTGCCAGTGCGCTCGCCCCATATTTCCAGTTGCTCGATGGCGGCGGCGCGGAACGTGTCGGCGGCGCACAACAGCACGCTGCGCTGCTCGCCGCGGAAGCGGTGCGCGAGCTTGCCGATGGTGGTGGTTTTGCCGGAGCCGTTCACGCCCACCACCAGAATCACGGCGGGCGGCTCGGCCACGCGCGGCATGGGGCGCTCGGAGGCTTGCAGGATTTCGAGCAGGTGCTCGCGGATGAGCCCTTCCAACTCGGCGGCATCGCCCACCAGCCTGCGGTCCACGCGCTCGCGGATGCGATCCAGAATCTCGGCGGTGGTGCGCACGCCGATGTCGGAGCTGATCAGCGTGAACTCCAGTTCGTCCAGCAAATCGGCGTCGATCTGCTTGGCGCCCTGCAGCATGTCTTCGAGGCGCGTGACCAGACCCGCGCGCGTCTTTTGCACGCCGCTCTTCAAGCGCTCCAGGAGAGAGGGCTCTTGCTCGACCGCGCCGAATAGCGTTTGAATCATTTTAGGACTATTGTAGCAATCATGGATAAAGTAGCGATCTTTGGCGCAGCCGGACCGATCGGCCGGTATGTGGGAATGGAATTGAATCGACGTGGCGTGCCGTTCCGCGCCGTGGGACGGACGGCCGGCAAGCTCGCTGCGGCATTCGGAAAGATGCCGAATGCGGAAGTGGTCGCCGCCGACTTGTCGGATGCCGGTGGCGCCCTGCAAGCGGCGCGCGGCGTGGATACCATTGTCTACACGGTGGGCGTGGCATACACGGAGTTCCAGCTTCACCCGAAGATGATGCGCGTCGCGGTGGACGCGGCGGCGGCGGCCGGAGTGCAACGGGTCGTGCTGGTAACGGGCATCTATAGCTACGGAGTCCCGCAGACCAAGAAAGTGGCGGAGACGCATCCTCGCGTGCCGGTCTCGGTCAAAGGCCAGTTGCGTAAGGAGCAGGAAGACATCCTGATGGCCGCCGGCGAGCGCGGGTTATTCAAGAGCATGGTGGTGCGGCTGCCGGATTTCTACGGGCCGTACACCCACAGCCTGGCCACTTTCATCTTCGACGCGGCGTTGGCGGGCAAGACGGCCAACTGGCTGGGACCCATCGGCTCGCTGCACGAATTCGTGTTTGTGCCGGATGCGGGGCCGGTGATTGCGGAGCTGGCGGCGCGCGACGATTGCTACGGAGAAGCCTGGAATTTCGCGGGGCCGGGCGAGATCTCCGCGCTGGCTTTCATCCAGAAGATCTACCAGGCGGCGGGGCGGGAGCCGAAATTCCGCAGCACCGGCCGCACCCTGCTGCGCATGCTGGGCTGGTTCAATCCCTTGATGCGCGAGTTGCCCGAGATGTTGTATCTGCAGGAGACGCCCGTCATGCTGGACGACGAGAAACTGCGCCGCAAGCTGGGGCAGGTGCATAAGACCAGTTATGACGAGGGCATCCGGCTGACGCTGGAATGGATGCGCGCGGGCGAGTAGGGCGGGCGCTACTTCTGGCCCAGCCAGTAGCCGGGCCGCGTGCGGACCTTGACGTCCCTGCGGCCGCTCACCTGTACCGATATCTCGTGGAAGCCGCCTTCATCCTTGTTGTTGGGGCTGTAGGTGACCAGATACTGGTTGTGAAGATCCGCGCCAATGCGCTCGATGGCCTCCTCGAGGCCCCGCTGCCGCATGAAACCGAACTGCTCGCCGCCAGTGCCCCGGGTGAAGACTTCCGAAGGGTTCTGCTTGAAAATGGCCTTGGCATCCTTGAAGACCTCCACCATCGCCGGGACGAATTCCGCGCTGCTGCCCAGGCTTCCCGTCGTTTGCATCACGGTATTGGGAGTTTGGGGGACGCCCGACGGCATCGGCGTCATAGCGGGAGGCCGGTTGTCGATATACCCCGGGTCCTGCTTGGCCATGACGGAGGTCACCACCCGCGAGATATCTACCGTATACACGCTGACGTTGGCCACTTGGGCGGCGATCAGGGTCTCCCGCAGGCGCGCCTCGCTGGACTGATCGCGCGTTTCGCTCACCAGCATGAGCACGCGCCGGCGGTTCTTCGGCCGGCCGTGCAACTCGCGCACGCCTTCCTCCACCGCGTCGATCATGCGGTTCTGGCTGCTGCCCGGATGAATGCTCTTCAGCGCCGCGGTGATTTTGTTGGGATCGGAAGTGAACTCCTGCAGCAGCCGGATACGCGAATCGAAGGCAATCACGGACGCTTCGCCCTGATCGCCGATCACGATCGGCTCGATCATCCCGCCGATTTTCTGAATCTGGGGCAGGACGGATTCCACGCGATCGTTGGCTTCCACGGCGATCGCCAGGGAGATCAGCGGGAAGGCCACGTCCACGTGGATGTTCTGTTCTTTGCCGTTGTCGAAGAGATGGAACTGCTCCGGTCCCAGACCGTCGACGTTGTCGCCATGGCGGTCCACCACGGTTACCGGGGCCATGACCACTTCCACCGTGACCCGGATCGGATTGTCTATGGTCACCTCCGGTTTGGCGGAGTCCTGCTGGCCTTGGGCGAACAGGCCGGCCGCGAGCAGCCCGGCAAATATCCATCTCATAGTTGGCATGAAATTCCAGACGTTACGAGTTTCCAAAACGTTGCGCATCCCGATGCTCCGTGCGGCCTCCCAGCAGGTCGAGTAGGTGGGGCACTAACTCCACGATAGCATCCAGCGACTCCACCGCGCCCTTGGGCGAGCCGGGCAGGTTCACGATCAGCACGTTGCCGCGCGTGCCGCCAATAGCCCGCGAGAGCGCCGCCATGGGCGTGGAGCGCGATCCGCGGGCGCGCATCAATTCGCCGATCCCGGGAATCTCTTTGTGCAATATCGCACGTGTGGCCTCCGGGGTGACATCGCGCAAGGCAACACCCGTGCCGCCGGTGGTGAAGATGGCCGCCACCGAATGGCTGTCCGCCAGCGCCGCCAGCCGCCGTCCGATGAGCGCGGCATCGTCCGGGATGACTTCGGTCACCGAGACGCGCCAGCCCAATTGCTCCAGTCTTTGGCGCACGGCAGGGCCGGAAACGTCGGCGCGCGTGCCGGCGTTGACGGAATCGCTGATGGTCAGCACCGCCGCATCGATCATGATGCGAGTGTACCGCAGGCGGAAGTCGGTAGTGGGTCAATTTGCGTAGCATCGCCTTGGAGGGCGGCCAATCTTGGCCGCAGCCGCCTTTTTAGGCGGCCAGAGCCGGCTGAAAGCCGTCCCCAGAGGGGACCCCGGGCAGAATTGCCCGCCCTCCAATTGCAAACTGACCCACTACGCGCCGGTCAGCAATTGGAAGGCCCGCCGCGCGACGATCAGCTCTTCGTTGGTGGCTAGGGCCACGACGGCCACCTGGCCGTTCGATACGATGCGATCGCCGCCGCCGCGAACGTTCGATTCCGGGTCGAGCGCGATGCCCAGAAACTCCAGGCCATGGCAACAAGCGGCGCGCAGCGTGGCGGAGTTCTCGCCGATGCCGCCGGTGAAGGCCACCGCGTCCAGTCCGCCCATGGCGGCGGCGTAAGCGCCAATGGTCTTCTTCACCTGGTAGACGAAGACATCCAGCGCCTCGGCGGCGCGCACGTTGCCCGCGGCGGCGGCCTGTTCCAGGTCGCGCACATCGCCGCCTGCGATCCCCGAAAGACCGGCGAGTCCGCCGCCTTTGGCGAGTTGCTCACGCACCTGCCCGCAGGTCCAGCCGTGGCGCTCCATCATGAAGAGCACGGCGAAGGCGTCCAGATCGCCGTGGCGGGTAGCGTTCTCCAGGCCGGATTGCGGCGAAAAGCCCATGGTGGTGTCGATGGACCGCCCGCGGTCGATGGCGCACATTGACGAACTGCCGCCCAGGTGGCAGCTTACCAGCCGGGTCTGGCGGCCCAGCAGCGCGGCGCATCGCTCGGCCACGTACTGGTGCGAAGCTCCGTGGAACCCATACCTGCGCACGCCTTCCGCAAGCCACTCGGCGGGCACGCCGTAAAGACGCGCGCAGGCGGGCATACTGGCGTGGAACTCCGGCTCGAAGGCGGCCACCAGCGGGATGCCCGGCAGGCTTTCGCGGAAGGCGCGGATGGCCGCCAGATAGATGGCATTGTGCGCCGGCGCGGCAGGCAGGAACTCTTCCAGGGCCAGCAGTACGCTATCGTCAATCGTAAACGTGCCGCAGTAGCGTGGTCCGGCATGCACGGCCTTGAAAGCCACCGCATCCACCGGAACCCCGCCGGTGCGGAGCCGCTCGATGGCTTCGCCATAATCCCGCACGCGCTCGAACCGTCCGCGGCCCAGCACCTTCTCGGAGGGCATCTCCAGAATCTGGTACTTCAGCGACGTGGAGCCCAGGTTCGGAACCAGGAGGTTCATTTGACGCCGTGAAACTGAGCTTTTATGGCGTTCAGATTCTTGGTGGCGGTCGCCTGAAACGGACTACTCACCGCTGCGCACGCCTTGAAGAAAGTGTAAGCTTCCTGAACCTTCTCCATCTTGTAATTGGTCACGCCAAGGTAAAAAAGCACTTCCGTCTTCACCGCCACGTTGCCTTCCACCAGCGGCAGCGACTTACGCAGTTCCGCATCGGCCTGCGCCAGATTCCCGTCGCTGAGATACTGTTGGCCGCTCATGGAATAGGCCAGCCCGACAAAAGTGTTCTTGCGCTTGGTCCAGTCCGCGTCGGCGACGCCTTCGGGCTTGGGTTTGGAACTCATGATTTCGATGAGTTTGGCGCTGTACGCATGTACCTTGTCGCCGTCTTTCTTTTTGGCGGCATCGTCGGTGAGAACCAGCAGCATGTCTTCGCTCGGAGTGCCGGCAGCGGCGGTTTGCTGCGCCAGGGCCACCGCCTTATCGTTGGCGCCCGATTTCTGATACGCGACGAACAGCGTGTCGATGGCTTTGCCAAAGTACTCGCTCTTGGCGTTGCGCTGCTGCAGCGCCTCCAGCAGCGCCACCTGCTTCTTGGGATCGGCGGTTCCGAGCGCCATGGCGTATAGCGAGTACTCGGTGTAGGTGTTGACTTGGCGGGCGTAGTCCACGCGCGCTTTCCAGTTTTCGACCTCGTCGGCATCCGTCGGCT
>Ga0224558_1003028_pt1 | contig 14589 bp, 9 predicted proteins | sample 714S32024metaG_FD_180682 | JGI IMG/M metagenome (GOLD analysis project Ga0224558, IMG submission 180682) | Peat soil microbial communities from Stordalen Mire, Sweden - 717 S3 20-24 | ecosystem: Environmental > Terrestrial > Soil > Wetlands > Peat | place: Sweden: Norrbotten County, Stordalen... | reverse complement strand
GGACCGGCAAATGGCGCCGAGGTGGGGACGCGCGAGGCCCGTGGAGCGGCCGCAGCCAGGGGCCGCTACGGCCGTAATGCCCTCGTCCAAGGTGCGGCGGCCGAGCTGTTCAAGCTCTGGGCAGTGACGGTGCGAGCGCGTGGCACACGCCTGGCCGCACGGATCGTGCTGTGCCTCCACGACGAGTTGCTCGTTCATGTCCCGATCGAGCACAGCGACGCCGTTGCCCGGCTCCTCGACGATTGCCTTCAGGAGGCTGGGCACCGGTGGGCCCCCGACGACTCGGTCCGCTTTGTCGCCGACGTCGGTGTCTTCGAGCGCTGGTCGGACGCCAAGCAGGAGGTGCACCCGAACAGGGACCCAGACATCTCATGAGCGAGGCACCACGGTGGGGTAGTGGAGGACTGTGTTCAAATCGCTTGGACGAGTTCTCGATGACTAGCACCGCCGTCGCGCTGAATTGGCCGGAGTTCCATAGAGGTTCATGGGACAATAGCGGCGGGCGTTCCACTGAGGCGAGCTGCTGCGATCGTCGCCGTTGCCGACCGCGGGCGAGCACGCCGGCAGTCTCGTAAGTGGGGCGACGAAAGGCGAGTACCGCCTTCGTCGTGACCGGCCGAATCGACCGGATGAGACAGGATGGGTGGGGCAAAGCGGCACGTGAGGGCCGTCAAGCTAGCGACCGGTGGCTGTCAGAAGGGAGCGAGAGCAAGCGCTAAAGCCGAACCTCTGGGCGCCACAGCGGTGCGGGCGGTCAGCGATCCATCATCCCGGGTGAGAGCGAGAGCGCCGAAACGGCATGAGCCTACGATTGGGACCGTGATCGATTCGATGAGTGGCCTGGCGCCAGTCGACGCGCTCACGACTCTGCTGACGACAGAGAGCTTGCTACTAGTTGTCGTCGGTTTTGCCATCACCTTTGCGGCTCCTGGACAGAACCGAGTGCCGAACCTGCCCATTTCAGCCAAGTGCCTGGCCACAATCGCGGTGTTCGTGTTGGCGGCGGTGGGTGCGGGGGCCGGCATTGCCTGGTCCGAATTGTTCCTCCCGAAGTTCCCTTCCGATCCGTCGAACCAGGTGATCGCGTGCTCACTTTTGCTCGCGATTGCTGCGGAACCCATTTTGGCTGCGCTTCTCGCGCTCGGGATGCGGGCGAAGCCCTAAGGATGGGCATCAGAATCCCTGGCTCGCTACAAAGCCACATGACGACATACGCCCTGAAGAGCTGGGTCGACCGTGGCGGTTTCCCACGGAAGCAGTACTTTGAGCTGATTGACCTCTACCTCCAGAAGCTAAACGCCCTAAACACGACGGGCGACGCGCTCTCAGGGACCCAGGTGGCCACCATGCTGGCAGCGACGGTCGACGGGGAGGGCCAGTTGCTCTATTACATCCTCAATAACGGGCAATCCATCGACGACGAGGATCGTTGGTTCCAGGTTTGCCTCGCGGCCGGTTGGGCAATTTTTCAGCGCTACACCCGAGAGGTAGAAAACGGGAAGTGGTCCACGTGAGTGAAAAACGCGAATCGTCGGTGATGAGGTCGGAAGAACTAGACGCCGCCGTTGATGAACTTTTGCAGCTCGCTCAATCGGAGGGGAAGGCGCTTCGGCACCGAGGACCCAAGGGCAGAGTTTTCATCACGGACCGGCCAGACAAGCCAAAGATCGACGAGCTCCTCCGACGGACCTTGCGAACGGCACTTGAAGACGAGGTAGTGCCCGCCGTCGCCCTTCCGAGTGGAGGATCGATCGATCCCGCGGAACTTCATCGAGAAGTGATCAAGAAGGCCCTCGTCACTCTCAAACTTTCGACTCTGCGACAGCTCGCGCGTGATCGGACGCTTCTGTCGGGCGGATCCTTGGAAGCTGTGGCCGCCCGCGTGGCTGAGGCTTATGGCTGGAACGAGGAGGAGATTGCGAGGCTTGTACTGGCCAACGAAGAGGAGCCCGCCGTTGATTCTGGGCACGTAGACCGAATCTTTCCGCTAGCCGATGTGCTGAACATCGGCAACGTGCGTGATCTGCTGTCCTACGTGCAGGGTCGATACATTCGGATCGGCATTGCTCGTTGGTTCGTCTTCGAGTCGATTGACGAGGGTGAAGAAGATGTGAAGCTGCGCGGGACGGTGCGGTCGTACCAGGCGTCTGTCGATGATACGGAGGAATTACCGACCCTCTCAGTGGTCCCAAGCGAGCACGAGGTTCGGGTGGTTCTGACGCAAGGGTCCGATGTCCTTCGAATTCGCCGAGCTTCCGCGGCGAGCAGCCGAGCTGCGGTCCGGGCCTTGGAGGTCGCGACGCGGCTGCAGGTTCTCGGCTACGTTCCGGTACGAGGTGCCGCACTTCTCGGTTCCGCCGGGTTTCTCCTTGATTCCTCTTCCATTTTCATGCTCGACCTGCTGAACACTCGATTCCGCGAAGCAGGACTGCGCGACCTAAACCTCACGATTTGCCGCTTCAAGCTTGGAGACGAGACAGCGGGATCGGAGAACGACGACGAGCGGAAACCAACACTTCGCGCGGTACGTTTCGAGGGGACGCACCTTCTCGACTCGGTCCCTGCTTGCGAGCTTCTGGTAAACGAACGTCGAGCCCTGGTCGAGATCTCCTTGCGAACCCGGACTTCGTCTCACCCAGATCGCGAGCCAGCTCAGTTCCCCATCCACGTCGGCATCGAGTCAGACCACGTTGTCGTGGCCACTGGGTTCGGAACCGGTCAGCCAGAGCTTTCGCTGCAGATCCACCGGACCGCGGTTGCCGCCGTTGTCCGTGAGATCCAAGAGGGAGTCGCTGACCCAGGCCGCCTCGATGAGCTGGCCCAGCGGATCAGCGAGCGTGCAGGGGGTCACTCACCGGACGAGGCGGACATGCTCGTCGATCCTCAGGATCAGTAGCCCGAGCGACCACGCAAATGCCGGTGCCCGACCAAACAATCGTCGTTGGAAGCAGCGGCCAGGGACCGGTTGGAGGGTAGGTCTGCCGGGCTCAAAGGTCGGTAACGGATGATGAGGCGCCGGCATTCTTGGCGGCGTCGCAAAGCGTGTCTTTCGTCGAGCCTGTGACGGTTACTTCGACGGTGAGCCGGATGTGACTCGCGGTCGTGTCGATCGCATTGGCGATCTGGTTCACAAGGAGTCGCAGAGCGTCACGCTTGACCGTGTCGTCGATGCTCGTGATCGTTGAGAGCTTTACTTGATACTCCGGTGTCCCAGATCCCCCAGGGCTGCCTCCGCCGGCGGGGGTTACCGTGAGGGTCACTGTCGAACCCGGATCGACTTGTGTCCCAGCTGACAATGATTGGGCCGCCACGATCCCGAGGCCCGCAGCCGAGACGGTGAGACCTGCGTCCTCCATCGCCCTTTTCGCCGTCTCGACGGTCAGGCCTAGCACTGCAGGGACTGTTATCGCGGTTGGAGTGCGGGCCCTGACGAGTCGGATTGAGTTCGACTGGAGGTTGATGTCGGCCTCAGAATGAGCGGCGTAGGGGTTCTCAGCGCCGTCGTTGAGGGCAAGATCGCCGGACTGCACCGCGCCGAGGATCGCCGCCCGGAGCTCGGACTCGCCCGCGTGGAGCAGCGGGAGGCGAGGCGCGTTCCAGAACGAGTCGCGGATTTCCGACAACGGCCGTCCGAGATCGGAGTCGCGAAGCTGGTGCAGGAGAGCCTGGGTGTTGAACTCGCCATTCCCGAATGCTTTGTCCTTGTCGCATAGAGCGGCCCACACGAGATCGCCGTGAAGTGCGGTCTCGTTGTCGCCGTCGAGCCGGATGGTTTCCTCGGCCCGGTTCCCGCTGCTGTCACCCTTGAGGTAGATGATGTGCTGGTATGCCGCTCGAATCGCCTTGTCGAGGCGTCCGAGTGCCTCCGTCACTTCAGTGTCGGCTTTCGACTTCAGCTCCTCGTCGCCCTTCACAGCGTCAAGCGCGGCGACCCGCAGGCGGGCTTCGTACTCGCTGGCGAGGTTGCGCGCCTGGCCTCGTCGCTGGGTGTTGACACAAACGAACACAGCTGACGAGGCCCAGGCGACCGGCAGCTTGTCGTCCCCCACTCCGAGAGCCGCCCGGACGGCGGTCCTGGTCTCCTGGTCGATGCCGTTGAGGAGGCTGAACCGTCGGGGGTCGAGGACGACGAGCCTGGTCTTGCGCGCGTCGTCGATGCCGGCGCCAGCGAGAACCTGTAACGCGGTCATGCCGTCGGTGTCGGGTGAGGCTTCTACGCGGACGATCGCATTGAACGGGCCGGATTTGACCAGGCTCCACGCGCGGTCGGCAAGGACCTTGTCGCGATCTGGTTCAGAGACCATGGCCCGCTGGGCCCGGATCAGCATGTTGATGGTCTGTCGGGTCGAGAAGTAGTGGCGAGCGGGCTGGCCTCGGCCGGCGATCGTGTCGAGGGTGACGAACCCATTGTCCTGGTCCTGGAGCTCGGCAAAGACGACGTCGGCATCGCTCGGCTCGTAGTGACCGTCGGGGACGAATGTCGCGGCCTTGAGCTCGGCGTCCGTGGCACCCTGTTGGCCTCGTGGCCTCGGGCTTACTGAGTAAAGGAATAACGCCGTCCCGAGCCGTTCAGCAGCCCTTGGGTTTGCTGAGCTGAACCCGCTTGTACGGGCAGCGTCTTTCTCGCGAGCCGTTCCCCGCTCGTCTGTCGTGTCAACGACCTCGGTACCGGCTATCTCCCGGTAGGACGACACAATCCGATCGTCCTCGAGGAGCCCGGAGGTGAGGACGGCGTTGACGACGTCAGGGTTCGACAGTGGCAGATCGCCCGGGCCGATGAGCGCCGGGACCCACCCCCCGGCCTGTGCTCTTTTGATCTGGGCGTAGACCGTCGTGGCGAATATCTGGATGGTTGACCTGACTCTTTGGAATCCGGTGTGCGCGGACCACTCGTGTTCGGCGAGCTCGATGAGCGATGGATGGAACGGATAGCAGCGGGCGACCGCCTGTTTGAAGTTTTCGGGCTTCGCCCACTCGAACTTCCCGAGCACATCTGCCCGCCACGCGCGGTTCATCACGCCAAGGAAGTCATCAGCTGTCTCGGACACGACCGCCGGGTCGGGGTTTTCGGCGAAGAGGCGACGACGGATGATGTCCGCGAAGTCGCCACCGCCGGTTACGGCCGCGGTCCGACCGTTCCGGATGAGCAAAGCGTTCAGCTCGTCTCGAGCCTGCTGACCCTCGTCGGTAAGTTGCATCGTGTCGTTATCGGAGGCGATCATCACCATGACGACGACACAGTTCTTCGCTTCGTTCGCGCAGTCGAGCAGCCCTCGCAGGAACGCCATGTCCTTGGCGAGAAGCGCCTCGTCCGTCGCCGCGACCCGCAGGTAGTCCATGACCTCGTCGATGAGGATGAGCACCGGCCTGCCCGACGACTCGATCGCAGCTTGAATGACCTCCTTGTTGGTCGCGTTGATCTTCTCCCGGTACTGTTCGTACCTCGAACCGTCCCGCCCGACGACCCGCCACAGGAACCGCTCGCCGAGCGTCACCGCAGGCCCGTCGAGCGCGACGTCGCCCATCCCGGGCGTCATGTTGTCGCAGCTGAGCACGACGCATATTGGTGCCCGGAGGTCGTCGGCGACCGTCCACGAACCAGCAAGAATCCGCGCAGACTGCATCGCTTTGGCGCCAATCTCCGTTGCTGTGAATTTCGCGGTATGCGTGGCGAGGTGCCACATGCCGACCAGCCCGTGACTCTTGCCTCCGCCCATGCCTTGGTCGAGTCGCCACACTGCCTTGGCCTGCTCGGAGCCCTTGCCCTCGACCCCGAGCCGCACTGCGATCTTGCCCATGAGGTTGACCAGATCGGCTGTTGGGTGGGTGATCTCTCCGTAGTAACCGACATCCTTGTATGGCACCGTGCCCTGCAAGGCGTTGAACAAGGACATCTGCACGTCGTCGATTTGTCCAGCCCCTGACGCGACCTCCTCACGCAGGCGAATCGTTTCCCACCACAAACGCATTGTCATCACATGTCTCCGAACAGTTTCTGTTGTGCCGACGCGGCGTCGGCGGTATCTGCCTCGCGCTGCCGGGCGGCTGCGAGGTTTCGAGTGCTGGTCACGACGGCTTGCCGATTTCGCACCAGGTACATCCACGCCTCGCCGTCGGGGTCGGCCTCGGGGACTGCGCTCGACAGGGCCTTCACTGCCGCCCACACGAATGGGTCCCCCACACGTTGGGCCGCAACCAACACTTCAGCGGCGTAGGCCAGGCTCTTGCCGGCGGCGGCCATGGCCAGGGCAACGTCGAACACGGGGGTTGTCGGTTCGATCTGCTCCGGTGTCGACGCCGACTCCGACGCATACGCGAGCCGGACGCCCTTGCCATCTTTCACGAGCACACCATCGGTGGCACCCTCGTCGAGATCGGCGGCGAGACGTTGCCAGCGTGCCTCAGAACCAGGGAGGACTGATCGTCCGAAGAGCTTGGCCCAGAACAGTGCAAAACGGCTCCGCTCGTCGAACGTTGCGAGCGGTAGGTCGTCGAATCGGATGTCCGCTGCCTCCTGCACCATCTGCCGCGCCAGCGGCAGGTACCGGTCGAGCGCGACGGGGTTTCCGACCTTGTCCTGCACCTGAGAGTAGCGGCCGACTACTTCCATCGCAGGTCCCGCGGACGCCATCAGTTGGTCGGTGAGCGCGAGCCCGGCAGCGTCCCAGAATGGCATCCGAGCTTGAATCTCGGCCTTGACTTCAGCGTCTACCTCTGCGACTCGACCAGGCTGGCGCCCCGGCGGTGCCGGTCGGCACGCGAGCGTGAGGGTGGTTTCGATGTTCGCCGAACCGACTCTCCCGCCTGACTCAGTCCTTGCTGCCCAGGAGCCAGTAAGGATAAGCCCAGCTCGGTCGATCGATGTGAGTAACCGATGCCATACATCCGGGTCGCCGTGACCGAACACGATTGTCACGACCCCGTCATCCCTGACCTTCTTTCGAGCTTGCGCGAACCCGTCAGTAATGCAGCGCTCATAGTGATCGTCCGTGCGGTGATCTGCAACTGCTTTGCCGCCCCGCTTGACGATTGCCTCCTCTTCCTTCTCCTGGACTCCGAAAGGGTGCGAGGTAAGCCCAAAATCCGGCTGCGACACGATAAGCGCACGTTTAAGCCACACAAAGAATAAGTCCGACGCGTCGGAGTAGTCGATCATCGAGTCGTAAGGTGGATCAGTGACGACGGCGTCGAATGAGCTATCTCTCATGGGTAGATGGGCGGCTGAGCCACGGCGGATGACCGCAGGGCGTCCTGGTGGTCGGGCTACCTGCTCAGCGAGAGTCCTGAGTGGGTCTCTCATGGCTGATCGCCATGATCCTGCTGATTCACAGAGTCCCACCTCGAAGAAATCGTAACTGAACGCGATACTTGCCTCGTTGATGAACATGTCAGTTATGTTCACCCTACCTTTGGCAGAATTTGTCCGAGGTTGGAGGGTTACTGATCTTCCAGAGCGACGGAGACATCTGACCATGACTGCGGCTGCGTAACCGGAAATCGCCGCCGCATAGTCGTCACTACACCCGCTATTGCGCATGTCAGCGACGACGGAACCAATCAGTCGACTCAATCGAACGAACCCAAGTGTCTGACGGTCATTCATGAATGACCCATATGTCTTGTAGCCATACATAGAAGGACGGACCGTGTCGTTGTTCCCGGCTGGCACCTTCTCGTCGGGTACCGCCGGAACGCCGAACGTGAAGGGCTCCTCGAGTGCGAGCGCGTCTGTTGCCAGTGCGACTGCCGCTCTCTCTTCCTGAGTTGGGACCCGGAAACACTTACCGAAGGACTTATGTAGCTCAGCAACTACTAACATTTCGTCTCTGGCGTTTCCCTCCACCATCAGCCGCGTATGAACATCCTTGAGATGAACGTGGAAACAGAAAGGGCAAACGGCGACCTTCCCCCGTTTTGATGCCACCGTAACTAGCGTCGGCTGGGAATCAGGGGGTCCATCGTGTACCTCCACATCGAACGAGTCCGCTTCCGCGTTGGCGACAATTCGGTACGACTGACCGGGATCACCCACTTTCGAAAGCTGATACCGGAGAACGAGGCTCCCGGTCAGGGGGAATCGGCGGCCGCAGTTCTGGCAAGGGAGGGTGATGGCCCACAAGTAACCCCAAGGTCGCTCGCCCTCGCTTTCGGGGTAGAAGTCCTTCATCTCCTCTTCGTAGCGGTCCCCGATCAGATCGAGCACGAACTGGACGTCGCGGAGCAGTCGAGGCGTGCCCCAGGTGTGAAGTCCATCGCTCCCGTACCCATCGAATGGCAGGGGTGGCTCGTCGTTCCAGTGCCGAAGCGGGTAGTCGGCGAGGAGAGACCCGGCGAGTGTCGCTACAGGCGAGTAGTCGATTCCCCAGGCCTTGATGCCGAGGCGTGCCGCTTCCAGCGGAATCATCGCCCGTCCGGAGTAGGGATCGAGTATCGACGCGCCGTCCGGGAAGTTCTTAGCGAGCTCAACGAGAAGGTCGTCGTGCGCGACGTCGCGTCCGGTCATGGACTTGCGCACGAGAGCTTGTAGGCGCTGCTGTTCGACTAAGTCGTCGGGCCAGGGTAATAGTGAGCAGATCACAGCTGCCTTGGCCTGGGCGAGCGGCCTTGCCGCGAACCACGTGAACAGGTTCTTCTCGCTGTTCCCTGAGCCCCAACCGGATTCTGTGTTCTCGGATACCTCCTGGCAAGGGAACCATCTTTCGATCATCCTGGTCACGCCTTGACAGCCTCCTTGGCCGCGGAGAGGGCAGAACCGGGAATGCGAACGACGGCAACATCCTGGGCAGCATCCGCGAACACGGCGGCAGGATTACGCCAGGCATGGAAAAGCGACCCGCGTCCGTCTTTGCAGTTGTCGACTACGTACAGCCAGTAGTCGTCGGCAAGAAGGCCGGCCCTAGCAATCTCCTGTCCGGTCAATCTAATGCCCTCGCTGGCCGCCGACCCCCAGACGCCCTTCACCTCGACACAGCGCTGGTCGCGTCCGCGGGTGGCGTGCAGGTCGAATCCAAGGTCCTTCTCGGTATGCCGATCGGCTACTCCCCAGTCGTCCTCGGTCAGTAGGTCGACGACGCGGACCATCGCGATCGTTTCGCTATCCGCTTCCATGGGGTCTGGGGGAATCCCTGTTCCCCGAACGTGGGCCCAGCCGACGCGGATCAGCTCTCCGCGGGAGAGGGTCACGGCGTCGTCTAGCTCTCGGAGCCGGCCGGCGACCGCTCCTTCGATAGCAGTCCGAGCGCTGACGCGCTCGTCGTGGTCGACGATGTGGTCAGTGAGGTCGTTTGGCAGCTGCTGGAGCTGAATGCGGGACTCGTTGAGCCACGAGTTGAGTGTCCGCGTTCGGGTGTCGATGTCTTTGTCAATCGCGATGCTGGCGGCCGTCTCCGCGTTCGTGATCCGGGCGGGATGAGGCGTCTTCGACACACGGTCACCTGGTTCCAGGTTGGCGAGTGTCTCCCACTTCAGCGCACGGGCGCCGGTTTGGTCGACCCTGATCAGGTACGACCAGCGGGTGTTTCGCCGGCTGCTTCCTTCTGTCACTGGCGCGTCGAAAACGAACAGGTCGTAGTCGGTGACCGAGTTCGGGTCGTGGAGCCTCCCCCCTTGGTAGAGCGCCGGGCGGAGGGCGTGAGCGGCGGCTGTTGCGAGGACGGAAAACGCTGGCTCGCCCGGGCCGAGGATGATTGCCTGTCCGGCAGCGGCACCGCCAGAGTTAACGGCATCTCGTTTCGCAGTCCCGCTCGTGGCGATCAGCGTCCGGCCCGGAGGGAACTCCTGGGGGAGGGGGAGTAGGTCGCGGGGCGTGAGAAACCAAAGGCCCTCGTCGGCGATAGCCGAGCGGTGAATGTCAACGAGCCCAGCGCGGGCAATCCGCGTGAGGAACCGTTCGACGATGTGGGGATTGATCCGTTCCAGCCGCTCGTCATGAAACGATGAGAATGCCTTTGCCAGCTCAATGCCCGAAGCAAGTTGGTCCTCGGCGCGCCGCGCCAGCTCGTGGATTTGGCGGAGCCGTTCCTTGGTGATCAACCGGACAGCCCGGACGGCCTGGTCGCCGGTGCCGTCAGCGGCGTAAGTGCCAGCAAGAAGCTTCTCGATGTCGTCGATTCCTGCTTCCGACAGAGCGGTCTCTCCGACAAGGCTGAGTGAGTCGAACATCTTCCCGCCCATTTCGTTGGCGGCTGCGCAGAGGTTTTCGAGCAGCCTGAGGTGGGCGTCGCCTTCGCGTGTGCCAGTCGCAACAAGGTTGTACAGCTCGACTTTGCGATTCTGGCCGACTCGATGGATGCGTCCCATACGCTGTTCGAGCCGGACCAGGGACCACGGGATGTCCCAATTGACGAGCACGCACGCGGTCTGGAGGTCGATGCCTTCATTGCCCGCGTCGGTCGAAACGAGAATCTGGAACTGGCGGGACGCGAACTCGGCCCGCACCTTGTCGCGCGTGGGGTGGGGGTCCCGACCCGAGTAGCGCCTGGCACTGAACCCGTGGGCAGTGAGCCTCTTCACAAGCCAGTCGGCCGTATCGGCGAATTCGGTGAAGACGACTGCCTGCTCGACGTTTCCGGCCACGATCCCGTTCGCGGCGAGGCATTCGTCGACGAGCTTTGGCCATTTTGAGATTGGCTTCGCCACGTCCGCAACGTGGACATCGAGACGGGACAGGAGTTCGTCGATCGCTCTCTTCTCCTCCCGTGATGCCTCGGACCCGGCGTGGACGACCTCGTCCTCATCCCGCTCGCTCTCCTCGGCGTCCCACGGGTCACCTTCCACTGTCCCCGCCGGCGCGGCGGGTCTCATCGTCCCCATCGTGTCGCGGCGTCGCCGGAGCGTCTCAGCGAGCGAGTACAGCGCCGAAGCTGCGCGCTTGCCGTAGACCATCCGAGCAAGACTTGCGCCGGGAGTAGGAAAGAACCGGTCGACGAGGTCGAGCGCCTCCGTGTAAAAGGCCTGCTCGGCGAGGTTGAGGGCGACGTTGAGGTTGTGCGCCTGGCGACTCTTGAACAGGCGGGACTGGCCGTCGTAGTCGACGAGTTCCTCTTTCATCCTCCGGAGAAAGTGAAGCGGGCCGGGACGGAGGCTCCGACCAGGCTGGTCTTCGTCGAGGCGTTCGACGAACGGGTAGACGACTGGGTCGACAAGATGCATGAGGCTGCGAAACAGCCATTCGTTCCCGCGGTGCGGCGTCGCGGTCATCAGCAGTACCCGGGGCGTCTTTCTTGCGAGGGTGAGGCCAACCCGGTGCCATTGTGCCGCGGTTGGGGTCATACGGTGCGCCTCGTCGAAGACGACGGCGTCCCAGCCCGCCCGGTCCGGGTCGATCGCCTCCAGGACGGCTTGGTTGGTGCCGGCAAGCTCGAGAGATACGACCCACATGTCGTGGCCGATTCCGACGGCGTGCTCTCGGACGGTGTCGGCGGTGATCCGCCTCAGACTCTCCGCGCTGCCAAGGAACCGCTCGAAGTCCTCCTGCCACTTGGTGACGAGGTGAGCAGGGCACACGATCAACGCCCGATTGACGAACCCGAGGCGTTGCATCTCCCGCAACCAAAGGCCCGCCATAATCGTCTTGCCTGTGCCTGGTTCGTCTGCCAGCAGGAACCGAAGCACGGGCTGGGGGAGCATCGCGCCGTAGACCGCCCGGTCTTGGTGCGGGTAGGGGACGAGGGGAGAGGAGCCCATCGCCGATACCTTCCCGTCCGACGCCGTCCTGCGCATCCATTCCGCCCACAACGCGCCAAGCACGGTCCCAGGCTCCGCGTTGCCGTCCTCTGCAAGTGACTCCACAGCCGCAGCCTGTTCGCGGGTCAGGTCGGTCTTCGCGACGTTTCCAGCGTCATCCTCGGTGAACAGCCGCCACCCCGTTTCTGTCTCCACAGCGGTAGAAAGGGTCACATACCGGTCATGGCCGGGCAGGCGAATACGCGCGCCCTCCTCGAACACCGTCGTAGCACCTGCCTCCGCGTCGCCTGTCCGCTGTCCGCTGTCCGCCGCCACTAAGAAGACAGGTTACGAGACGGAGCTGACCTGGGCCGGTGAACATCATTTAGCGTTCGATGGCACGTTCTGCAAACCCGCGCGATAGAGCCGCGTTCCCTGATTCGCGTGCCACACCTCCTGGGAGGCTGCGAAGCCGCTCCGTTGGGTCGTCGAGGTCGGTGTGTGCCGAAAACCCAGTCGTCTTGATTACGCGGCCCGCCAGTGTTCGTGAAGGAGGCCGCTGAGGATCTCGGTTCGTTTTAGGCGCGTCGGTCGGGATCGTCTGTCGGATCCTGCGCGACCACCAAGGGCCGGGGCGCGCGTGGTTCTACGCGAGACGGTGTCGGTTCCAGTGCTCGAGGCACTGCAACTCGATGGCTCAGACGAGGACGCCGAGTTTCTTCCGATCCACAGGTCTTACGGGAATCTGGACGACCAGGGTGAGTGACGGATGCGCGCTGACGCCTAGCTCGATGACGTCGAGCTTGATGATCCCTGCGGTCGGGTGGCGGATGGAGATGGGGCCAGTGATGGACTGTTTCACCAAGTAGTGAGGCCACAACGCTCGGAACTCTGGACTGGCTGCACGAAGCGCGTCGATGAGTTCGTTGAAGCGGTCGTCTCCGGCGTGCCGTCCGGCGGCGGCTCGGAACTGCGCGAGCAGGATGCGACTTCGGTCGTCCCAGTCGACCCACCTCCGTCGATGAACGGGGTCGGCGAAGGTCAGCCACATGAGGTTGCGGCGACCCTCGGGAAGGCCACCTGGGTCCCACAGCGCCGCGAAAGTCTCGTTCCATGCCACAAAGTCGAACCTCTGGCCGAGGAGGCAGGCCGGTGCGGGCACCAACGCGGCGAGCAACCGGGTGAGCTCGGGGGTGGCACCTTCAGGCATCTGGTCGGGCTCGGGAGTGGGAAGACCGGCGAGGTGGCGAAGATGGCGGTGGTTCTCCTGGTCGAGGCGGAGCCCACGGGCTAGCGCGTCGATGACGTGGGCGCTGGCCGTGATCGACCTGCCCTGTTCGAGCCACGTGTACCAGGTCACCCCTACGCCCGAGATCTGGGCGACCTCTTCCCGGCGCAGTCCCGGCGTGTTGCGGCGCCCCGGCGGGACACGCAGCCCAACGTCCTCGGGCTTGAGTTCGCCACGGCGGACCCGAAGAAACGTCGCCAGCTCGGCTCGCCTGGAGGTCACGGCACCGGACACTGTCGTCCGCACGTTCTCGGTCATACGACTGGACCTGGTATTGACACTGCCACTGGCATCAATATTACTAGTAGTAATGACACCCCTTTAACCGATGGACGCGACCGCATCGCCGACCTACCCTCACGGCTTCGAAGCTTCTCTCGGGGGGGAGTCGACGATGCGGACAGTCGCCGGGTTCGGGACGAGTCAAGGAACACCGCAACGCGCCGCCGCGGTGATGCGCGTCTCCTGCAAGTTCCCGAACACGAAGCGTCCGAGTCAGAGGACATCCCGCAAGGACGTGGGAGACCGCCCGGATCGCCACCTGGGCCGGACAGTGAAGGGGGGAGCGCAGTGAAACCAGCACCGGACAGAGCCGCCCGGCGGCAGATGGACCGTCGAAGGCGAGCTCGACAGGCGTCGCCATGGCAACGGCGCGCGGTGTTGGTCGCATGCGGGGTCGCGGCCGGAGTGGTGATGGCGTCTTGCGGCGGAAGCGGTGCCTCCGACGGATCGCACCCAACGACGACACGAGCCAAGTCCACAACGACGACGAGTCTCCCGGTAACCTCCACGACCCTCGCCCCAACGTCTGCCGCCGTGCTGAGCGCCTACCGAGCCGGATGGGCGGCCTTCGAGCACGCTCTCACGACCGCGAACCCGAGCGACCCGGAGCTGGCAGCGACGATGGTCGACCCCCAGCTGCAGGGCGTCAAGGCCAACCTCTTCGCCGACAAGAGAGCGGGGATGGTGGCCCGAGGCACTTTCATGTTGCACCCGAAGATCACGGCCTTGTCGGCCACGACGGCAACTGTGGTCGACTGCGCCTACAGCACCGCCGAGCTCATCTACGCGACCTCTGGCAAGCCAGTGCCGCCGGTGACGCCTCCGGAGAACGACGGGGTGCGCGCCACCTTGGTGCTGTCGGGTTCGACGTGGAAGGTCTACAAGCAGACAGTGACGGAGGGGACATGCGCGCCCGGTTCGTGATCCCCGCCGCTGTCGTAGTGGCCTCGGTGTGCGCGCTGATCGGCCCGAGCCGGGCGTGGGCGGGCGACCCCGGCGGGCAGAACGGCTGGGGTGGGGCGTCGGCGAACGGAGGACAGCTCACGGTGCAGGCCGGAGGGACCTCTTGGACCCCGCCGGCGGGCTCGAGTTGGGCCAAGCAGACCGGCAGCGACCCTTCGCCGGGAAAGCCGGACCCGAACCAACCCTACGACTGCACCTACCAGGTCCTCGGGTCGAGCGGGACGCAGCTGCTCGGCGCCGGCGGCCCGACGCCGGGCCAGTGGGTGATCCCAACCTGCGCCGGCCCGGGGACGATCAACCCCATGCCGCCGATCTGGGTCACCAATGCGCAGCCCGTTGCGGGCGCGGGCCAAGTCGATCCGGTGGTGGTGGCCGACCAAACCATCCAACAG
>Ga0224558_1003027_pt1 | contig 14589 bp, 13 predicted proteins | sample 714S32024metaG_FD_180682 | JGI IMG/M metagenome (GOLD analysis project Ga0224558, IMG submission 180682) | Peat soil microbial communities from Stordalen Mire, Sweden - 717 S3 20-24 | ecosystem: Environmental > Terrestrial > Soil > Wetlands > Peat | place: Sweden: Norrbotten County, Stordalen... | reverse complement strand
AATTGAATCTCTGGCCGACTCATAGCCGGGTTACCGCCTGAACAGGGTTCTTGGCACTGAATGGATTCTCTTCGTCATTCAGTTCTACCTCTTTCGTGCGAATCGGCAACGCAGGCCAGTGCGGGACCATAGTAAGAAACACCGGAACAGATTGGGGTATCTCATGGCGACCCGGTTGGAAATAGCGCAACTGCTAGCTGACGACCGGGCCACTGAGCCCGGTTCGGTCGTTCTGTCCCAGGATCGTGCCAGATCGCTCTCCAGCAGCTTTGTTCGTGCCATACGAAATGGCAGGCCAACCATGGGCGTCGGATCGGACATAGGCACTTCAGCGGCCGCTGCCGCGCTTGTCCACCTGGTCTCATGGCAGCTCCCTATCGACAACCTTTCCAACGGGGTGACCCTCCTTCTAGACGAAAGCCGTGCGGAAGTCGTCGACGGAGCCAGGACGTTGCGGTCCTCGCTCCCGCCCTCTCTGCAAGGAGCGGTGCAGATCGCCGTGCTGAAAGACGGCAGGGAACAAACGGTCGACGTAGCCGAGGGAGCGCCGGACTTCACGCACTCAAAGGGGGCCGAGAGATGGAAACTGCTTCTCGACAAGTGGCGAGTCGCCAATCCGCCGTCGCTCGCCCAGCTATTGATGGAGAAGGTCGATAGCCCGAGCGTGCGCTTGTACCCGATGCTTTCTGGAAATCCCAGGACCGGCCATTGGTCCATGCGGATCGATGGCCTGGAAGTTGGGCGCGTCAGCTCCTCCAAGAGCTACCTCGATGTCGGACACACCAGTGCAGCGGGACACGTCAGTCCCGCGAGAGGCAAATGGTTGGGCGTGAATCCATCTGGGCGGTTTGCGTTTGACGAATCCACGGTTGACTCAGCCGCGCGACTCCTTCAGTCCCTGATCACATCGTTTGAAAGTTCAGACGGTGCCCTAGACCATGGTCAGCCCGAACACGCCCTTGAGTCACGGGTGCTTCGTGGGCTGGTGCCCGTCAGAACCGGTGGTTCTACCTTGGATGTCTGGCTTGAAGATGGCCTGGTATCGCGAGGCAGCCAGTTCCCTACGCTTTGGACCGAGCGAGGCCGGCCCAAGTACCTCGACGCGCTACTCAGGCACGGCTCTACGCCTTGGGCGGTCGAGCTGAAGGTGCTCAAGAGCGGCGGGTCCGGGTCGTATTACCGGCACGGACTTGCTCAGGCAGTGCTCTATCGACACTTCATCCAGAGCGCGGTGCCGCTCCACCCTTGGTTTGCCGAGCAAGGCGTTGTGCCGGTCGAATGCCGCGCTGCCGTGGCATTTCCGAAGTTCACTGGGACAAACGAAGCCTACGAAGCCAGAGTCGCGCTTCTAAGGGAGCTGGGAAGCCTGTTCAACGTCGAAGTCATTGAGCTGGAAGCCTGATAGGAAGGAAATTTATGCGCGGTCGTCATCGTCGAGCTGAACCCATTTGCCGATGACTGAAGAGCTGCTCACTCCCTCCAAGATCAGCGCCTGGCTCGACTGCGATCACTTTCTCACCCTGAGGCACCGGGTCGATGCCGGAACCCTCTCCATTGACCCGTATGGATTCGGAGCGTTTGCGCGCCTCCTGGTGGACAAAGGTCTCCAGCATGAGGCGGACTGTCTGACTGAGTACCGCAATCACGGCATTGACGTCTATGAGGTCCCGGGCCGCCGCAAAGGTGAGCCGTTCCCTGAATGGGTCGACCGAGTCGGTAATCCTCTCAACTCCGGCCACGATGTGATCTATCAGATGCCTCTTCTGAACCGAGGGGTGCGGGGCATTGCCGACTTTCTCGTGCGGGTGGAGCATCCAGGTCCAGGCGACTGCACCTATGAGCCCGTGGACGCCAAGTTGGCGAGATCAGAGGGAAAGCCCGGCCATGTCCTGCAGCTGTGCTTCTACGCTGATGCGCTCGAGGCCATTACTGGTCTGCCTCCTAAGCGCCTCCACCTGTGGTTGGGCTCCGGTGAGACGGAGTCGTTGCTAGCCGACCAGTTCAAGCCCTACTGGCGCCGGCTGCGCGTGCAGCTTGCAGCTCTGCTTGAAGCGGGCTCTGAGGAGCGCCATACCGAACCTGAGCCGTGTGACTACTGCGACTTCTGTGAGTTCAACGAGACCTGCACCAGCGAGTGGAGGGGGAGTGACTCGCTGATCTATGTGGCCAATATCCGAGGCATCGATCGATCCAGGCTGGAAGATGCCGGTGTGGACACGTTGGCCCAACTGGCTGTGCGACGTGAGCCTGTCGAGACCATGCAACCGGAGAGACTGGCTCGCCTCGTTGAACAGGCTGCCCTCCAGGCCCGGGCACGGACCGATGGGGAGCAGCCACCACCCTTCGAGATCACCGAGCCGTCCGAGGAGCCCACGTGGGGCCGTGGCTTCCACCTCCTACCTGCACCCGACCAGGGCGACGTATTTCTCGACTTCGAGGGTGATCCGTTCTGGCGAGCGAACGTGGGCCTGTTCTTTCTTTTCGGCCTCATCGCTCGAAACGATCTAGGAGAATGGCAGTTCCGGGCTCTTTGGGCTCACAACCGGGACGAGGAAGCGGCAGCCACACGCGAGTTGATCGAGTTCCTCTCAGATCGTCGAAAAGAATTCCCGGGCATGCACGTATATCACTACAACCACACGGAGCGTTCCGCTCTTGAACGGCTTGCCGCCGACCATGGTGTGGGGGAGGCAGCCTTGGCCACCCTGATAGAGACCGGCCTCTTCGTCGACCTATACACGGTCGTCCGCAATGCTGTGCAGGTCGGGACCGAGTCCTACGGACTGAAGTATCTGGAGCACCTCACCGGGTACGAACGGGGCCACGATATCGAACAGGGTTCGGCCGCTGTCGTCGAATACGAGCAGCACATGGCCGATCACGATCCGGCTCACCTCGATCGCATTGCCTCTTACAACGAGGACGATGTTCGCTCCACCTTGGTTCTGCGAGATTGGCTGGTCAGCCTGCGGCCGACGGACTTGCCCTGGAGAGCCGCCTACATCGAGCCGGAGGCTGGAATACCGGAACTCGACGCCCAGGTGGCAGCTCTCCATGCGTTCGACCCAGATACGCCCGAACACCTGCTCGGCGAACTGCTCGGCTATTGGCTGCGGGAACGACGGGCCAATGCAGCACCGAAGTTGGCCAAGACCGCACTAGACACTCCGACGCTCCTTGAAGACCCGGACGTACTGGCCGGGCTCACCTACCTCGGACAGGTAGAGCGCAGGGGTAAGAAAGGACAGCTCCTGGACGGGGAGGGAGCCCACTTCGCGTGGCCCCAGCAGTCGATCGGTCCTGCCTTCGAATCCCCAGGACAAATCAGGTTCCTCTACAGCACCCCGGATGGTCCGACCGGGTACGCCACCGTCCATCTCATCGACACCGAGCAACGCGAGGTTGTGCTCACCTGGAGCGAACGATCCCAGGAGCTCGGCGTCATCCCTTCGGTGGTTGTAATCGACGACTGGTTCTTTCCGGATCCCAAACCTGCCGCCCTGTCCGATCTGGCGGCCAGGGTGCTCGACCCGGCAACCGCAGGTGTCCCCAACGACGCCTCCATGGCTCTCCTGTGTCGAGACCTCCCTGAGTTTCGTGATGGGAAGGGTCCGGCCGGTGGCGACTTTACCGATGAGGTGAAAGCGATCACACAGTGGGCGGGCCATCTCAACCGCAGCTACGTGGCTATTCAGGGGCCACCAGGCACCGGCAAGACTTTCCGCGGGGCGCACATCGTCCACCGGTTGATCTGTGCCGACCAGCGCGTCGGCATCACAGCCATGAGTCACCACGCCATTGACAACCTCTTGACCGCGATCATCAAGGTGTTCGAAGAAGCGGGTGATCTGGACAATCTGCGCTGTATCCGGAAGGTAACCAAAGTGCCCGGGAGCGGCCAACCCGGAGTGGAGTACACCACCAGTAACCCCAAGTGTGCCGACAGTCGCTACAACCTCGTTGCGGGAACGACCTGGCTGTTCTCGAATCAGAATATGAAGAACGCACCTGTCAATGTGCTCATCATTGATGAAGCAGGCCAACTGGCCCTGGCCGATGCACTGGCCGCATCCCGGTCTGCTGAGAACCTGATCCTTTTGGGCGACCCACTGCAGCTCCCGCAGGTTTCCCAGGCCTCACACCCTGGTGGCGGGGGTCGAAGCGTGCTCGAACACGTGCTGCGTGATGAGGCGACGATGCCTCCCGAACGGGGAGTATTCCTGTCCGAAACCCGCCGCATGCATCCCGACGTCTGCCGATTCATCTCGGAGCAGATCTACGAGAGTCGCCTTGTCAGTTACCCGGACTGTGCGAACCAGAGCACCGAGTTCGGTACCGGTCTGCGATGGCTTTCGGCGGTTCATGCCCAGTGCTCCACCGAGTCCGAGGAGGAAGTCAAGATCGTGACGGACGAGATCAGTCGACTGATGGGATCGATCTGGACCGATATGAACGGGGTCGAAGCTCCCCTAACGACAGATGACTTCATGGTGGTGGCCCCCTACAACGACCAGGTGCACATGCTGCGTGACTACCTCGAATCCGATCGTCGGACACAAGGCGTGAGGGTGGGAACTGTCGACAAGTTCCAGGGAAAAGAGGCACCGGTAGTGTTCTTCTCTATGACGACCTCAAGCACTGAGGATATGCCTCGCAACCCTGAGTTCTTGTTCTCGCGTAACCGCCTCAACGTGGCGATCAGCCGGGCCCGTTGTCTCGCCTACCTGGTATGCACCGAGCAGTTACTCAACAGCCGAGCCCGAAGTGTTGAGGAGATGCGCCTCATCTCAACGCTGTGTGCCTTTGTCGAGTACTGCGGCTCGTAAAGACGTGCAGTAACGAGCCTCCCCAGTAAGTTTGTCTAGTGGCAACCGGAGAGGATGACGTCGCCGAGGCGATCGCATCCCTTGAGCGATTCTCTGGCTCGGCTGGACTGACCACCCGGATCTCACAATTGGAGTCGGCGACTGCGCCGCCAAGGACCTGGTGGCGTGGCGTCCCAAGACCCGAGGATCTAGCCCCCTTTGGGACCGGACAACACGCAACATTCGATTCGGTCTCCAGAGGCTCGCCGTCGAGTCCGACTCGTTGAAGCTGAGAAAGTCTAGATTCCAGGGGTTAGGTTGCTGTTCGTGGCCGTGAAATGGGCGTGGACTGCGCTGACCGAGCCTGACGCGGGAACTCGTGACTCGGGAGACCCGCTTGGTTTCCGCGCATTTGCGACGCGCCTTGCTCGGGAGATCGCACCCGGACTTACTCAATCAACGTCGATGACTCGTGGCTTTGCGCTCGCAACGCTCGGCTTGGACCTCACCGGTGAGTACCGTGATTCGGATCGAGACTTGGTATTCCGAGGGTTCGAGTGTCTTTTTGTTGCGAGCCAGGTCAAGCACCACGGCGTCGATCGGACGCCATTTGCCGGCAAGCGGCTCGCAGCTGCGTGGCTACAAGGCTACGAGGAGTATCCCGTCGACAAGCCGATTCTGAAGCAGCAGCTCTCGTCAGGAATCTGGGGCGCCTATCGCCGATCGGCCAGTTACTTTGGGATGGTCGCTAGTCGCGACCGTCGACACAGTAGTCCTGCCGCGACCATCCTCCACAGTCGAGGCAAGGAACTCGCTCGGGCATGCAGGGCTGTGATCGTTCTCCCCAACACTCCGCTGGCGAGCTATGCCGCGAGGAAAAGTGTGCCCCCTAGCGTGCTGGACCGATTCAAGGCGAATGGCCACGTCGCGTCCGCAGATGAGGTGAGGATCCTCTCGGAGGCTGTTGCCCATGTCGACCTCCGACACGGCGGGCGGCTGCAAAGCTTGCGTCGCGTTTTCGCCGATAGCCCGGAGGAAACACTCACTCCGGACAGGATCGCATCTGCGAAGAATCTTGGTCCAGAGCAACGCGCCGCCGCGGACGCGGCGGCGGCGCTCGCCTCCCTCATGGAGGCCATCGAAGCGCCCTACCGGGAATGGATCACTGGGGACACCAATGTTCGCCTCGATCGCGGCGTCCTCGATCTACCCGGGTGGCAGCACGCGGATGATTGGAAGGAACGAGATCTGCAGCATCTTCAGCGCCTGCTCGAAGCCGAGTTGAGTCTTGACTCAGTGCAGAGTCATCAGGCGTGGCTCGCCCAGCAGCGAGGAGCACAGGGCTGGGATCCAGGCGAGGTTGACGAAGCGCGTCGACAGTTTGTGCCTGCCAACTTTGCCCTCGACGCAGTGTCGAACCTATTCGCTGAAGGTGTCCTCGGATGACCTCCAACGGTGCCGATGACGTAACCATCCTCGCAACGATCGCGCCACCGGATGGGTACCAGTTTGTGCGCGGCCTATGGTCGACCCACGATTGCAACGCTGAAGTCCTGACGGACTTACTCCTGCCGGCGTTGACCGCAACTCATTCCGAGGACGCTCGGCGAAGACGGATCGAAAGCCGGGCCGCCTTCGCAGAGAGTCAAGCGCACCTCGCCGTCTTTGCTGCGGCCGATCGCGTAAGCGAGGGCTCGAGTGCTCCTGGCCTTGACGTACACAAGATCGGTCCTCGTCGACTGCACGCGAAATTCGCGTTGCTTCAATATCAACATCAGTCCGGCACGACGATCAAGACTCGTGCCATCATCACGTCTGCGAATTTGACTCGAGGCGGACTGATCTCGAACCGTGAAGTCGTCGTGTGGGACGGGGACATTACGCAACAGACGAAGTCACCACGAGTGGCAAAGAACCTCGTCGTCTGCTTCGAGTCTCTGGTCGATGAGCTGGGTGATTCTGATTTGCGAAGTCTGCTGCAAGAGGTCCGTCGTAGCATCAAGGCGACGAAGACTCGCGACGTGTGTGAGACCATTACAGCTCACAGCCCGGCGCTTCTTGACCAGCTCCATCTCCGCGGAGTCGCGGCGAGGGTGGTGATCGTTTCTCCGGCATTTGGCGGCGCGAGCGCCGAAGTTGATGTTCCCGCACTTGCAGCCATGATCGGCGCTCGCACAGCCGTCGACATCTACTGCGGCGGTGGCGAGCTGCCACCCGGCGACGAGCCGGCACCACCCGAGTACCGACCTGCGTTTTCACCGGCGGCAGTCGAATGGCTCCGCGATCGTGCGCAGCAGGTACGCATCTGGGCAATACCGGAACGTCAAGCAGACGAGAGCGGGCATCACACGGATCGGCCCCTTCATGCGAAGCTGTTTGCCGCAGTGGATTCAAGGGGCGCCGCACATGTACTTGTCGGCTCAGCAAATTTCACGAAGCCAGGTCTCGATGGCGGCAACCGAGAGCTCATGGCTCGCGTTGAGCTTACCGAAGCCGCACTCGTCAAGCAGATAGAGGAATTGGGAGCGCGCCGCTGTGCTGATGCTGTGCGACCCCCGGAAAGGCCCTGCGCGCCGGCCGACGTAGTTCTCAATGCAACGAGCTCTCTGCACGCGCGGTTCGTACCAGACCCGGGCCAGTTCGCCTCGGACAAACGCTGGGGAGGCGATCTCTTTCTCGTAGGCCTCGATGGTATCGACCGACTCCGCTATCTCGACCAGCCATTGAACTGCGTCACAATGCAGCGCCTGGAGTTACGAGAGGAGGTGTGGTACCTCACTGCGACTACCGCGGCCGGCGATGAGAGCGTGTCCATCAGTGTCGACGCCGAAGAGGGTTTTTGGCTGCGAATCGAGCCACCCGATGATCATCCCTCAGCCGACGAAGAGTTGGCCGCCCTTCTGTTCGACCTCGGAGCCCGACCGACCGCGGTCGTGGTACCCGGACTCGGTCTCGTGCCGCCCGAAGGTGCGCGGTCAGGTTCCCTGGGCGGCGACGACGTCTATCGGATACCTCTCGATCAGCGACTGGTCGTAATGGCACGGAAGCGTCGCCAGCTCCGCGGGTATTTGCAATGGGACGACGTGGTCCCAATACTCGAGAAGTACCTAGGACCTCAAGCAGAACGCCAAGTCGGATCGGCATTGCTCAGCACCTACGTCGGGGCTACTGACCCAGTGGCCACAGACCCGTTGCTCACTTCGCTTCAACACGCCCTCCGAGTTCTCGACTCGGGCCACGCCGAGGAACCATGAGCGACACACTCAAGGTGCTGCAGCAGTACCGCCACAAGCAGTCCGGCACCCATCGTGTCACGGATGCGCAACTGCGGGCGCAGGCGCACCGTTCTGATGAAATCGTTGCCAAGTTTGTTCATTCTCGTTCCGTACTCCTGGGCGACCCGGTTGGTACCGGGAAAACACCGGTCGCGCTGACCGCAGCGAGGACTATGCGCCAAGCGGGCACTATTGAGAACGTTCTTATTGTCGCACCGAGCAGGCGCGTTGCCAAACAATGGCGAGACCGAGCAGAAGACGTCGGACTTGAGGCCCGCCTGCACACACCCAAGCAGCGTTGGAGACATCTGGAACTGAAGGTTGCGACTCCCAGCACCCTTCCGGGCGGTGCAGGTCCGGACCGCGCGACCTTGCTCGTCATCATCGATGAAGCCCACCGCGGCCTGCAGGATGAAGATGGAAAGCGTTTTCGAGCCCTCCAGCCGTGGTGCCGCGGTGCTCGGGTGCTCCTTGTAACGGCGACGCCAATGCAACTCTCGCCGCGTGGGTTTGAGACAATGGTCGGCATAGCGAGTAGTGACAATGGCGCCGACCCGCCGATGTCGTCCTTGGGTGCATACGCAAGATCGCTGAGGTCTCTGATCGACGCGGTCGCGCCACTAAAGCCCAAGGAACGAACCGACGCGGTTTCAACGCTCAAATCCCAGGAGCGAACCAACGCGGCAATAGAGCGGGCGAGATCGTTGCGCCAACCCGCCGAGGCCGAGATGGCGCCCCACCTATTGTCTGCTTTCGATCCGAGGGCGCTCAAGGTTCCTCCACTGCCGCGGCTGAAGGACACAACGGTCCCGTTCGATCGCAACTGGGCGATCGCCTTCCATACCGCGCGGCTCATTCCCGACCTCGTTGGAGCCAGAGGCCACGCCATGTTCGCTCGAATGCTTGTTTCGAGCAGTGAAGCGTTCTGGGACAGCGAAGCCGGCAGGCGGCTCGGGCAACTCGCGGATCGATCCGGCGATCACGGCGATCTGTGGGCATTTACGAACTTGCTTCGCGCTCGCCTTGGCCAAGGGACCGACCATCCCAAAATCCGCCACACCGTCGAATGGGTGACGCAACAGTACCAGAGGGGCCGTCACGTTCTTGTGTTCGCGTTCTTCGTCGCAACGCAGCAAGCTCTTGGCGATGCCCTGAAAGCACAACTCGGCGCCGCCAATGTTGCGACTCCGACTGCCGTGCCGACCGAAAAGGAATGGAGACGGTTTCGCGACGAGGAGGCTCTACCGCTCGTGCTCGTCGGTCGCGACAACCTCTCCGAATCGATCGATCTGGATGGCGCCAAACCGTGTGTTGTGATGCACGACCTCGTATGGAATCCGATCCGCCTCCAGCAGCGTTTCGGGAGGATCTGCCGGATCTCGAGTGGATTTCAAACCATCGCCCCGGAAGATGTCTTCACCCCTGTTCTGGACTGCGCTTCTGACCGACGTATGTTCGATACAGTCACTCGTCGCGGCGACTATTCACAGCTTCTCCTTCCGGGCGCTGATGAATCATTCTGGGCACTTCCTGAGGACGTCATTCTCAAACTCACCGGTATGACCTGACGGAAACACGACGCTCTAGACCACCTGTTAGCTGTCTGAACTGGAGGTTTACTAGCCCGGCCCAGTTTCAGGACTTCAGCAGAAGACATGGGTTAATGGCATGCTGAGGAACCTCCGGGACCGAGGGGTTGGCGGCGGAGAATGGCCCATGGTTCAGTGGCCGTTCCGTACCGCTGGAGTCAATGCTTCATCCCCCACGGCACCGGCGCTCGTGAAAATTGCATGCGCCCGGTACGAATCCACTTATGGGCGTGTGGATGACCGCCTCGGTGTGCCCGAGGCCAAACACGCGACTGACCCCGGTCGGAGCCGGGGTCAGTCGCAGCTGAAGGTGTTCTCGCATTCCGCGGCGCATATCCCAAACGAGTGACGGCTCGCTGGTGCATGTGTGCGACCCACCAGGAGCTGTTGCGCGCATCTCCTGCTTACGATTCGGCGAGCGTCTTCAGCTGAGCGATGCCCTCGCTCAGCCTGGCCACCAGTCGTATGTTCCCAAGTCGCCCTTCCAAGCCCGCATGCATCGCCCCGTAGTACCAGAAGATGTCGCCGGGTTTGGAGGGTGCATCGAATCGCTCCCAGAACTCGTCCCCGATCGTTATGTAGTCCTCGATCATGCAAGTGACGTTGTGCAACTTGTCCGCCGCAACGACGAAGAGCGCTCCCTCAGATGCAGTGGTCATATGGTCGATATGGGCCTGCTTCCGTGAGCGCCACGGCGGCTTAGGTACCCGGTCCGTGTCGGTGCATTCAGCGACGATGCCTGCCACGTTCACCCCGAAGCGACGTCTGATTTCCTCGAGCACGGGTTGCCCGCCCTGGTCCTCCACCGAGTCATGGAGAAGAGCGGCAATGGCCACGTCTTGATTCGTCGGTTCATCGGCTCCTGGTACTCGCTCGCCGATCGCCTCCCACACCAGCGCCGAGACCGCTAAGAGGTGTGAGATATATGGGATCTTCGGCCCATCATCTGGGCCTTTGCGGACGTGGGCCGCATGGAGCCCCGCCGCATAGTTGAGCGCTTCCCCGTAAAGCGGTGTGTAAGCGACTCGACCGACGTCACTCATGGCCAGATGGTAGCCAGGCTATTCGGGCCAGGCTTCACCCCTGTTGGCTGGACGGAAACATCTTGATCACGAGGATGTCGTCGTCGGTGCAATCGAACACCTGGCGGATTGTCTTGATGAGCAATTCGCTCACGGCGCTACCAGTGTTGAGAAGCTCATCGTGAAAGCTCCAGTTGGGTTTGTTGAGCGGGGTGGGCCAATCCCAACCCAGAACAGGGAGCAGCTCGTTGTCTCGATCTCCCAGTCGGTCGTCACCTTGGAGGAACTCGTTGGAAACGCATTCCGCGATCAAGGCTCCGTCGGAGGGTGCGAGCACCTGTACGTACCGCTTCGGGGGCTTCACGGGTTCGATGATGAGAATCAAGCGCCGCTCATCCTCTCGCAGTAGGTCAAGGATGTCAGCGAGAACCGCTTCAACGTCGCCCACCCGACCCGAGCATGCCAGTTCCCGCGATCCGGAGTCGCTGAGTCTTTTCCGATACTGAGGCAAGGATACCGTCTGATGTCCATGGCACCAACAATCGTCCTCACTCACACAAGCCAGATTCCCGCAGGAACGCGGTTCCTTCGTCGACCAAGCTGAAGCGGTCGCCATACAGATAAGTCGTGGCGTTGGAAATGTCGATGCTTTTGAAGCGTTCTCCATACTTGGTTCGCAGCAACGGCACAATCCGCTTGAGCGGCTCAATGCTCTCGAAGAAGCCGGGCTCAGAATGGACTTGCTGATTGTTGAGCCATAACTTCAGTTGCGTGTCGGATTGTGGATCGTCGATGTCGCGTCCGATGGTCATCCAGGCAGTAATGATCGCGTCATCGAGATCAGGAAGCTGTTCGACTCGGGCGAGCCGCTCTACCTCCCATCTGTCCCAACGCGCCTCGCGCTTTTCGAGCGACTTGAGCATGGAAAGCGCCTCCGGGTTGCTCTCCGCGGCTGCGGCACGAATCTCTTCGGGAGTCGGAAATGACACGACGAGAAGCCGCGAGCCGCACTGCGGACAGTCGCGCTCGTAGAGATCGCGGAACACCTCGCCCATCGCCGTACCCGATCCAGTGCCACGCCATTCGCAGCTATCGCAGGCGATCTCACGGTCTTGCCATCCGTCGAAATAGTTGGGGTACTGAGGCATCAGTGTCCACCTCTCATGGCCTTCCAACGCGCCAAGCGAGCCTCCCCGTGCTGGGCTCTTAACAACTGTAGAACTCGACTTTGATGTCGCTCTCCCGCAGCCTCTTCTCTAGCTCGCCTGACGCTTCACCGGTGTAGCGAGCCTCCAACAGATCGAGCACGTCATCCCCGGTGCTACCTCCCAGGAGCGTCACCACTTTGGGCACGTCCTCCGCCCTGATGGTCTTGAACCAGTCGTACTCACCGTCGTCACCGACGGGAGTGGTCTTCGGCCCCAGATCCTGACCGTCGGTGTGCAGGTTCCCCTGGTCGTCCAGGTACGCCCAGAGGAATCGAGAGTCGGGGCCATCGCGTTCCTGTCGAAGTTGGACCTGCCGTCCGTTACTCATTGCCGCTCCTGTCTCACAAAGCCGCGAGGGCCACCCTATTCGTGTGCCTATCAACTGCGGAACTCGGGGTTGTGGAACACGAACTGAGTACCCCGTCGGGGATCAGTATCCCTTCTGCGCTCGCAGTTCACGGCCTGTAACCACGTTTCGCACGCCGCTGCGTGACATGGGTTAACTAAATGCTGAGAGCAACCTTGAGACCGAGGGGATGGCGACGGAGGATGGCCCATGGCCCATGGCTCGGTGGCCGTTCCGTACTGCTGGGATCAATGCATCCTCCCCCGGGGCACCGGCGTTGGCCCCACCGAGGAAGGAGTTTGCTATTGCTAACCCGCCTCAAACGGCACCCTGGGGGCACCGCTCGGCAACGCAATGGCGCTCCCGTTATGGGACATTTATCCAGGCGCAGATCGCCTACTTGGTGTCGGTGATTGTGAGTGCGATTGACCTTCGGAGCGCCCGTTCGGGCCTAGGCACACATCCCTCTTGACCACCCGCCGCATCACGGTACGGACTACAGCGCCAAGAGCCTGGTCAACTCTGGTTCGTAGCCATCAGCGTAGGGTCGGACGTATGAAGGACGATGATGGAACCATTCGCTTCAAACTCGACTCGGGGGTCAATGTCTACGACTTGGGCGCACTTACGCAGCGGCTCGTCGAGCTGATTCAAGAAAGGGGGGACCTCCGGTACGCCTACGTCCCCAGCTGGGAGAACGTGGAGACGGGCGGGCCAGAGGAAGATGTCGTTGTGATAGATGGTGACCCGCTGATTCATCTCGACGACCCCGTCGAAGCTCTCCAACTGCTCGCGATGCTGCTCCTCGACTCGGTTCCTGGTATCGAAGAGGTCGATAGCTACTGGGACGTCGACCGGGACGAGCCTTCGACTTAAAGCCTTTGCGGGGAGTTCCCCAAGACCGGCAATCACGGGCTCAGCGTCCTCTGGAATCTTAGGGCGGTCGGGCGGTGACGGAGGGCACGCCAGCGACGGCATCCCGCCGCCAGAACGATTCATCGGGATTGATAACGCACAGCACGTCGCGGTGCCTGAGTCGCGCGATACCGACGCATCTGGGGAGCTGCAGGTGTCCCATCACGCGCGTCGGTCAATCGTGGCGAGGGTGTCTCCTTACGCCGGTTCGGCGGCTACTGAGGCCCAGTCATACGTCCGAACTCCCTCAGGCCAGTCAGCCCGTCGAGATGGCAAGGGCACGCCCACACGATAAACCAGCGGTCACCGGGCGGTGACCGCCACCGCCCAGTCCATGTGGGCCGCTCGTCGCAGTGCGTGGCTTGAAGGTTCCTGTCGTAGACCATTTGCCAGCACCGTCCGGCCTCAGCGATGAAGCCGGGGGAGGGGTCGCCAGGGCGGGGGATGGTCTCTGTCGGCATGGATGGGTCCAGTATCGGCCAGTTCGCGGGATCGTCGCGTACGACCCGGGCCTAGCGCCCGCCCTTGAAGATCCCTCCACCCCAGCTCGACCGACCTGTTAGGAAACCTCGGTTTCGATCGGATCGACCAGCTCGGGTCATTCTGCTCCAGGACTCCATCAGACAAAGTGGGGTATCTCACCGTAGTTACCTTCTTCAAACTTCCATCCCAGTTCTTCAGCCACTTGTCGAATCTCAGCTAAGTCGTCGGCGTTGGGTGCATTCCAAACGGACAGCGTGCCCGACTGCTCGACGTAGTACCCCTGGAGTCCCTCGGGAACTCCCATGGCCACGGGGTCAAAGGGGTCCATGAAGATTGGACCGTCTTCATCGGTCGTCGTGACGGTGAGAGGCCGTTCGTCTGGGAATGCAGTCATCAGTGCGTCCCTGTCGCTGATGGTGGGCATGTCGGGATCGTCCTCGTCGAAGCCGAAGCCGAACTCCCACGCCCCGTCGTTCCACTGATCCCACAAGCAGGCGAGGATCGGGTCAACAAGTTCAGGCGAGGTAGTGGCCTGGAGTCTCCGAAGATCGCCCCAGGTGGAAACCGATTCGGCCAGCTTGAGGATCTCCTTGGCCCGCGCGGCAACTTTCGGGTCGTAGAGGATCAGGTCGAACTCATCACGGTCGATGTAGCGGAGCACATGGGATTCTGGGGGCTCGACCCCATCTGTCATCTGCCCATTCTGGCGCTTCTCCGCCGCCAGGGACACGGCACGAACGTGTGGCCACCGTCTTCGAGATCGTACGGGGCCACGAAGCGGTTCTTACGAAGCTTCGTTTGAGCCGTGAGCGCTGGATCGTGTGGGTCGAGGTGGACCACCTCCGGCTCGGAGGTACCGAGAAGTATCGGGGCCGCTCGCTGCAGTTGCGTGACCCTAGAGGACGGCATCTCGGTGATCGGCGAGTGCCGGTCGAATCAGTTCCTC
>Ga0224558_1003026_pt1 | contig 14598 bp, 12 predicted proteins | sample 714S32024metaG_FD_180682 | JGI IMG/M metagenome (GOLD analysis project Ga0224558, IMG submission 180682) | Peat soil microbial communities from Stordalen Mire, Sweden - 717 S3 20-24 | ecosystem: Environmental > Terrestrial > Soil > Wetlands > Peat | place: Sweden: Norrbotten County, Stordalen... | reverse complement strand
TGTCGGCCTCCGCTGCGTTTCTAACCACTGCGGCGCTTCCGGTTCTCGCTCAGCAGGATGCCCCTTCGCTGATCTATGAAACCCCCATCGAGTTCTTCGGCACCGTGGATCTCGACCGGGACGGACGCACCGATGTTGTCATCGTGGACAAAGCGAGCGGCAAGTATCGAATCGGCTACCAGTTGACCCCAGGGGTGTTCTCCTGGGTGGACTGCCGGCCCAGTGGGATCAAGGATGTCACGGGCTTCGGCATCGGCCGCCTGCTGACCGCCAACCAACAGTCGCTGGTCTTTACCTCGCCCGACGCCACCCAGATTACTATGGTCGAGGCCGCCAGTCCGACTGCACCGGGCAGACCGGTCGCGGTGCCCTTTACGGAGGCGCTGGGGCCGAACTTCGTCGTGCCAGTGGACATCGGCGGCGCCGGCAAGACGGCCTTGGCCGATCTTTATGTTGGGTCCATCCTCAACTCCCCCGACCCGAGCCAGGCCACGTTGCTGCGCAATGGTGGGGCGGAGTTCCCGAAGATCGGTGACGCGCCCCTCGCCGGCCCCGCCGCGCGCGGCAACCGCCTTTCCCTAAAGGCGGGCCAGCCGGAGCTGTTGTGCCTCCTGGTCCGGGGCGACAAAGGCGCCACGCTGCACCTTGAAGACCTAAGCAGCGGCAAACCCATCGACGTAGCCACGGCGGCTGATCTGCCAGTCGGCGCGGATTATGCCGTCGGCAATTTTGGCGGCTCGCCCCTGCGCAACTTCATTGTCTATAAGCCAGGGGAGAAGACAGTGACGGTGCGCCCGGTGGAAGAGCCGCAGCCCGGCAAGTTCCAGCTTGGCCAAGGCCAAAGCTTCGACCTGGGGCAGGCAGTTCAGCGGGTGATCGCGCTCAACGAGGGCGCGGCCGGTAAGTTGTTCGTGATCTTCGGTGAAGGCGAAAAGGCAGGTGTGTACGACTTCGACGGGACAAAGGCTCCCGCGCTGGTCCAGAGCCTGACGGCGACCAACAGTGCCTTTACCTGCGCGGCCAGCATGCCGGCCGGTTTTATTGCCTTTTCACAGCCTACCGGTAGCAAGTTCTCGACGCGCTACCAGATCTATAACGCCAGCGGCGCAACCTTCGCCGCCGGACCGTTCGGCAGCCTCGCCTCCCTGGCCGACAACGACAACATCACCATCCCTGACATCTACGCGCGGATCACCGCCAAACAGACCGAGACGTCCGAGGACCAAATGAAGCCCTACACTAACACGATTCCCGGCACCCAGGTCAGCTTCGCCCTGGTGCCCATTCCCGGCGGCGAGTTCGTGATGGGCAGCCCCGATAGCGAACCAGGGCGCAAGCCGGAAGAAGGTCCGCAGCACAAGGTCAAAATCTCGCCCTTCTGGATGGGCAGGTGTGAAGTGACCTGGAATGAGTACGAACTGTTCATGTATCCCGACGAGGAACGGCGCACGCGCGCCACCATCCCGACTGACGCCGCCGGGGACAAGCTGGCCGACGCGGTGACGCATCCGTCTAAGCCGTACGTCGAGATGAGCTTCGGCATGGGTAAGGACGGCTTCCCCGCCATCGCCATGACTCAGCACGCCGCCAACAAGTATTGCCAGTGGCTCAGCGCTAAGACCGGCCAATTCTACCGCCTCCCCACCGAAGCCGAGTGGGAATACGCCGCCCGCGCCGGCACCACGACCGCTTATTTCTTCGGCGACGACGCGAGCAAACTGGGCGAATACGCATGGTTCGAGCAGAATAGCGATTTCAAGTACCAGAAGGTCGGCAAGAAGAAGCCCAACCCGTGGGGACTTTACGACATCTGCGGCAACGTGGTCGAGTGGTGTCTCGACCAGTACGACCCTGACTATTACAAGCAATGCGCAGAGAAAGGCGAGGTCGTTGATCCGTGGAACAAGGCCAGCAAGCCCTATCCGCATTCCGTGCGCGGCGGCTCGTGGGATGACGAGGCGGTGAAGTGCCGCAGCGCCGCCCGGCGCGGCTCGGACCGCACCTGGAAGATGCAAGACCCGCAATTGCCCAAGAGCGTCTGGTATTTCTCCGACGCCCAGTGGGTGGGCTTCCGCATCGTGCGCCCGCTCAAGGCGCCGCCTGCTGACCAGATGCAAAAGTACTGGACAAGCGGCGTGGAAAGAGACTGAATTAACCGTCGGCGCTCTTCGTCGGTAAGAAGACCGGCTTTCGGCTGTAACTCGAAATAGTCAACATTAACTTGAAAGGCCCAATGCAAGATCATTCAACCAATCCATCCAGCGCGGTTTCACGCCGCCAATTCCTTAAGAGTTCGTCGCTCCTCGCGGCGTCGGCGGCTGCCGTCGCGAGCTTCCCTTCGGTGCTCAGCGCCCAGAACAACCAGCAGATCAACGCGGTGATCATCGGCCTGGGTGGTCGCGGCGGTGGCGCCGGCGGGAATTTCCTCGAAGCCGGTAAGGCGGCCGGCGTGGAAGCCAAGATCGTCGCCGTAGCCGACATATTCCCGGATGCAGCCAAGGGCGGAGTCAGAAACTTCAGCGTGCCCGAGGATAAGTGCTTTAGCGGGTTCGATGCCTACGAGAAAGCGCTCGCCGTCCCCGGCGTCAATTACGCTATCCTGGCCACACCGCCGGGGTTCCGCGCCTCGCACTTCAAAGCCGCCGTCGAAGCCGGCAAGAATGTCTTTATGGAAAAGCCGGTGGCGGTGGACGGTTCCGGCTGCCGGGTCATGTATGCGGCGGCGGAGGCTGCCAAGCAGAAGAACCTCAAGGTTGCTGCGGGCACCCAGCGCCGGCACCAGGCCGGGTACATCGAGACCATCAAGCGCCTTAACGACGGCGCGATTGGCGACATCGTTACCCTGCGCGCTTATTGGGTCAACGGCGGTCCCATCTGGCATCGCCCGGACCAGGGCAACACCGCCCTCGAAATCCAGGTCCACAACTGGTATCACTACATCTGGTTGAGCGGCGACCATATTTGCGAGCAGCACGTCCACAACCTCGATGTCTGCAACTGGATCATGAGCGATCACCCCGTGAAATGCTGGGGCATGGGCGCCAGGCAGCAGTTGAACGGCAAGTCAGGCGAGATATGGGATAACTTCGGTGTGGAATACGAATACCCCAACGGGACTCGGCTGTACAGCTATTGTGGCCAAATTAAGCGTGATTGGGCCTCCGTCAGTGAGGGCGTCCAGGGAACCAAAGGCACCTCCGATCCGGGCGGGCGCATTCAACCCAAGGGAGGCGCAATGTGGCGTTTCCGGGAAAAGGCCACCGATCCGTATGTGCAGGAGCACATTGATCTCATCAATGCCATCGTGAAGGACACGCCTCTTAACGAAGCCAAACAAGTCACCGATAGCACTCTCACCGCCATCATGGGCCGCGAAGCAGCCTATAGCGGCGCCGGTGTGGAGTGGGACGCGATCCTGAATTCGAAGTTCAACTACGGCCCTGAGCTGCTCTACCCGAACTGCGCCAAGATGGAATGGGGCCCCTTCCGAACCTTGAAGCCCCCTATGCCCAGCGAGCACAACATCTTAAAGGATCCCCCCATGATCCAAATCGCCAAAGCCTGATTGGCCGCAGCGTTTGGTCTGAATTCATGGCCGGCCTGCAAGGCCGGCCTTTCCTTTTATCCCGAGCCATGTTCCATCCTCCGGCACCTTCGAGTTTCGGCCCTTCGTCTTTCCTTCGGACTTCGGACTTCGGACTTCGCTTCCGTTCGCCTCTGTCCCCGCATGCGCGCTGAACTCCCTATTCCATTGAATCCAGGAAACCCCTGCCATCTCCCCCCAAACGTCCGGCATCCTGTGCTTGCCTGGTTGGCTACAATTGGCCGTTGGATGTTGGATGTTGGATGTTGGATGTTCCGCGAGGCAGCTTCGGCCTTCGCCCCTTCGGATTTCGGTCCTTCGGTCTTCTTTCGGGCTTCGGCCTTCGGACTTCGGATTTCCCCCCTGCTCGCCGCCCTTACGCTCCTCTCGGCCTGCCGCTCCACCCCTCCGCCCCACCCGCCGCAGCGTTTCGAATTCTCCCATCCGGCGATGGGCACGTTAATCACCATCACCCTTTACGCGCCCGACTCAACTGCCGCCAAAGCCGCCGCCGCGGCCGCCTTCCAGCGCATCGAGGCCTTGGAGGATATAATGAGCGACTACCAAGCCGACAGCGAACTGATGCGCCTCTGTGACCAGCCCTATGGCACACCGGTTCCTGTAAGCCAGGATTTGTTTTATGTCCTCCAGCGTGCCCAAAAGATGTCCGAGCTCTCGGACGGAGCCTTTGACGTCACGGTTGGTCCTTACGTTCGCTTGTGGCGGTTCGCCCGGAAGAGAAAGGTGCTCCCGACACCCGCCGAAATCGCGGCTGCGCGGGCGTCGGTGGGCTGGCAAAAACTCAGGCTGGATACGCACAAGCGCACAGTGACCCTGCTCGTCCCGAACATGCGGCTGGACCTGGGCAGCATCGGCAAAGGCTACGCCGCCGACCAGGCCATGCAGGTTCTAAAGGGCAGGGGAATTGACCGCGCAGTGGTGGCGGCTAGCGGCGACATCGCTATCGGCAATCCGCCGCCGGGACAGCGCGGCTGGAAAATAGGCATAGCGGCCCTGGACGGCGCTACGAACCAGGCCCCGCGAACCGTTTTGCTTCACAACGCCGGCATCTCCACTTCCGGCGATACCGAGCAGTTCATCGAGATCAATGGCGTCCGCTATTCCCACATCGTAAATCCAGCCACCGGCCTCGGGCTCACCAATCGCATTCAAGCGACAATTATCGGACCGGATGCCACCACCACCGACACCCTGGACACTACCGTGAGCCTCCTCGGCGTAAAGCGTGGTCTGGCCCTGGCGGATTCCTTGCCGCACATTGCGGCCGTCGTGGTTACCAAAGACGACGGCCAGACCCGGGCCTTCGTTTCGCACCGCCTCCAGCGCATTCCGCAGCCCCACTGAATCGCCGATCAATTCCTTCCTTATCGAGCGCGTGCTTGGGCCACCGGTCGCTTTGCCGTGCGGGCGCGGGTGTTGTCCTTGGCCTTTTCGATCTCCTGCAAGCGGTAGCTCAGCGTGTTGTAGTAACGGCGCCTGAGCCCGCGTTTCTTCCGCTGCCGCTCGCGCGCCTTGATCAGGTGTTTCAAACATCGGGAGCCCTGCACCGCCGGCTGCCCGCATTCCGTGCACCGCTTGTCGCGCAGCATCCGTAACTGATATTTGCGCTGCCGCGATATCCGCAGTCCCGTGAATTCGTCTTTGATCCTCTTTCTCATTTTGGTATGTCCACGTGCCCGTTAACCCATCTGGTCATCATTGCCCGCTAATGGCATCTGCTTTGATTCCACTTCTACAACCCTTCACCCCAACCGCCTAATTGTCAAGTCCCGTTGAAGACTGCGCCAGAGGAATCCGGCCCCTCGCGCTGGACGCCCTGCGGCGGCCTGATAGACTCGGCCGCATTGATGAACTGTGAACCCATGCCCGGCCAACGGTTGGAGCCTGAGGACTTTGACAGCGTAGTCAGGTTGACGCCGCTGGTCGCGATTGACCTGGTGGTCCGCTCGCCCAACGGGCGCGTACTGGTTGGCCGCCGCAAGAGTGAGCCAGCAAAGGGCTGGTTCTTTACGACGGGGGGCCGCATCACCAAGAACGAAACCCTGGCCGCTGCCTTCAGGAGGATATCTTTGGCGGAACTGGGTGTGGAGAAGCGGATTCAGGAGGCCCGGTTCCTGGGGGTGTACGAACACTTCTATGCGACTAACAACCACGAGCGAGCCGGATTCGGCACCCACTACGTCGTGCTGGCTTACGAACTGACCTCCCCTATCCAGGATTTGTCCTTGCCCAAGGACCAGCATGCGGAGTTCGCCTGGCTGACGGAGGCGGAGTTGCTGCTCTGCCCGGAAGTTCACGAGAACGCAAAAGCCTATTTCAAGCCATGAACAACAGCGATCAGCTTCCACGACGTTCATTCCTCAGGGGCTCATGTTGATTGCGTAACCTAGCGCGGTTGAACCACTTGTGGGCCGGTTTTCGGTTCTTCGCTGTTTTTGGTGAATTGGGGGGAGTAGCGTCCCTTACCGCCCGCTCATATCTCCATAGCCCCACCGGAGACTCACCGGAGACTCGCCGTAGTACCTCCGTTAGCTAACGGAGGTACTACGGCGAGTCTCCGGCGAGTCTCCGGCGCGGCCCGCAGGACGGTCTGGTGCAGGATTGGAAGAATAGAGGGCCACAAGCTCGGCTTCCCGGCGAGCCAAGCTGGGTCCCGAGGGGGCGCCGAGAGGCGGGAAAGCGGCAAATGGTTGGTGGCGAGGCACAGTCTGGCGGGAATACTAGTCAAACGTCCAGTAGAGGGCTTTTTGGCTTGGTGGGCGCAGGCTGTGGGTTGTCTCAAGGCATTAGCGGCTACGGCGCGTCTCGAGGCATTCCGTGCGCAGGGCGGTGCGTTACCCGGCTGGTGCGGGAGCCTGTCCTCCTCTAGCAGACGCATCGTTGCCTTAAAGCCGCTGTCCTTCTCAGCGTCAATTATTCTTGCGAGATGAGACCAGTTCATGGCGAGAGGGTATTCCAAATTCCAAGAGGCGCACGATCAAAATGCGTCCAAGGCCAAGCGGCGCACGCGGGCAGGCTCTGAAATTGGGCTCTGAAATTGGGCTTGCAAGGTTTCGGCAGAGGCGCATAATCGCGTCCAGAGGCTAAACGTGCGTGCAATGCAAACATTTTGCAGAACGCTGCTGCCGGTGCTGATCTTGGCGCTGCCTGCCGTGGTGCAAGCTCAAAAAGTGCTCGATTACACGAACAATTACGGCATCTGGTCTTACTGGGTTACAAACGGCACAACCACGCTTTTACAATATGTGGGGAGTAATGCTGTCGTGGTCATTCCTGATATGATAGATGGACTGCCAGTCACCAACATCAGGTTTATGGCGTTCTACCGCAGATGGAGCCTGATAAACCTCACGATCCCCGATAGCGTTACCAACATCGAATGGCAGGCGTTCTATTGTTGCTTAAACCTCAGAAACGCCTGCATAGGCACCAACGTCACCAACATTGGGTACCAGGCGTTCTATTCCTGCGAAAGCCTGACCAGCATCACGCTCCCTGATAGCGTCGCGAGTATTGGGTACCAGGCGTTCTATTTCTGCGAAAGCCTGACCAGCATCACGCTCCCTGATAGCGTCACGAGTATTGGAGCCGATGCATTCGGCGGGTGCAATAGTTCAACCAACATCACAATTGGCAGCGGACTCACCAACATAAGCACCTACAACACGGAGGCGCTGTTTGCAGGCTGTGGCAGTTTAACAGCGATCACCGTGAGCACCAACAATCCTGCTTATAGCAGCGTGGATGGCGTCTTGTTCAACAAGAACCAGACCACGCTACTCCAATACCCACAAAGCAAGAACACAACCATGACTTCCTACGCAGTCCCAAATGGTGTGACTAATATTGGGCCTTGGGCGCTTGGCTCCTGCACCAATATGTGCAGCGTGATCATTCCTGCTAGCGTTGTCAGCATCGGAAAGGGAGCGCTTTGTAACTACTATTACTTGCCGGGTTGGGACGGTGGCGCTACCAGCCTGGCTAGCGTGTATTTCCAATGCAACCACCCTACACTTGGCACTGGTGACTGGTTCAATTTTCAAGGATGGCCCACGCCAATTGTCTATTATTTGCCGGGGACTACGGGCTGGTTTCTCTTCACGCTCTGGAACCCGCAAGCGCAAGCTGCTGGTGTAAGGAGCAATCTGTTTGGCTTCACCATCACCGGCACAGCCAAGATCCCCATTGTGGTAGAAGCCTCCGTAAATCTGGCAACTGGAAGCTGGACCGCTCTGCAATCCTGCACCCTCACCAACGGTGCGGTCCATTTTAGCGATCCGGCGTGGACCAACTATCCCGCCCGCTTCTACCGCATCCGCTCGCCGTGAAGTGGCGCAGTCCTTTCATCGGCTGCGCCTTTTAGCTCTCAGGCAAGCGGGCGTCAAGCGCTCCGAACGAGTCTGCTGAATGGCGCGCCGCCGGGTGCCTTGCGCAGGCCGTGTCGGCCTTGCCGCATGTAGGGCGAAATCCACGTGTCGCATAAGGGGCAGCCTAAAACAGCCTTGTCCCAAGAATAGTGCACGTCCATGTCCACCGCTTTGGCAAAAGAGCTTGCCTTTGCGCTTCATTCGTGCGAAATAATGCCGCGTGCTGACACAGGGCTGCACCTGCAAATGCGCTGGTTGCCTCGGTAGCTCAATTGGTAGAGCAGTTGACTCTTAATTTTGGAAGGCATTTTATCCCGCTTTATCACACGCTGTCCTGCCTTGCAAATACAGGGTTTCTTGAAACGCGCTTTGCTCTCACTTTTGCCCAATTCGTCTCAAAAAAGTTAACGGGGGATACAATTAGGGATACAACGGCTGCCCTTTGGCTGCCGTGCAGAAACTCCGCCCGCGCTCTTTTCGTTTGACGCTCTGCCGCGCTGTTCCCTTGGCGGAGTCCGGTCTTCTTTTCCGTGCCTTGGCCTTGCGCCGCTTTGACGCCCGCTAGGCGTTTGGATCTGCCGCACGCCCAAAATCATGCCTTTGGACGGCGGAACGCCTTAAAACGAGTTCTAGAGCGAATACTGTGCGTTTCTACAGTATGGGGCGTTTGGGCGAGTTTTAGAGCGCCGCCTCCCGCTCGATCTTGAACAGCTTTTCTACTGCATCTCGGATTGCGGGCTCTGGATCGGGGTAGTTCTGATTCGTGCGGACATCCAAACCCTCGCACGTCTTAATATCGCACCGGTAGCGCGAGTGTTCCCCGCTGGTGCCGATAACCTTGTCGCCGCTGTCGAATACCATAACGATGGCGCGTTTCGGCTTGCCCAGGTCGTACGCGCACTCGAAAGCCGTCACGTGGGCCGCTCCCATGCAACCCTTGGTGTGGTTCAATAGTTCGATGGTGTCTTTGATTTGCTTCGCTGTCATATCCGAATCTCCAGCGTCGGAGTGTGGGCGGTGCGGTGAGTGGCGGCAAGTGTTTTTGCCGTCGCCAGCCACATACTGCCGATTCACCCGCAACGTGCGGGCGGCTTGGTCACCGGACTGCGGCCCTCGAATAATCTGAGCAATTTTGTGCTCAGATTTCTTTGGCCTGCCCACCGTGCGCTTGTATTTTTCTTTGGCTTGTTCCGCATAACATGGCTCTAAGAGCGCAGCCACGGCGGCACGTTGGCGGGCTCTGAAATAAGGCTTGGCAGTGCTCGCGGCTCAGGCGCATAGTCGCGGCGGTAGAATCAACCAACGAAAAGGAATCAAATGAACAATGATCCAGCGGCACTCAGAACGAAACTAATCGAAATTCTCAGCCTCCCGAAGGGGGCGAGTGACGACGCCATAATCAAACGCGTGAGCAAACTGGGCAGTCGCGTGAAGGAACTGGCAAAACAGCAGGCAATAGAGGCGCGGATTAAGAAGCTCATGGGGCAGCCAACAAACATGACCTACGAGGTAGCCAGATATACTGTAGAACAACAGGACGCTGCCAGCGCCAGCCGGTAGGCTACTGCGGACAGGTTGCGGCGGGCGGGCTGCTTTCAGGCCAAGTCCAACCGTCCAGTCTTTCCCCATGTCAGGACACCAGCCGGGCCGTCGGAACGCCTGTAATCGAATCCTAGCGCGAAATTCTGCGGGGAATTGGGCTGTAGCTGGCGCTTTGGGCGGTTTGGGCTTGCCGGGGCGCTCTGCATGGCACGATCAATACGCATCCAAGGCCAAGCGGCGAACGCGAGCGGGCCTGAGAATTAGGCTTGCAACCCTCCAGCAGGGGCGCATAGTCGCGACGGAAAGGCTAAGGAAAGGAATTCAATATGAAGCGCCGTTGAATTGGTCGGGGACGAGAATCTCACCGAAAGGTTCTGTCCTCTCAGGAAATTCAACAGGCCGGCTCTGCCTCAAATGGAAAGGTAACAGAAAATGAAAATTACAGAATTCGTGCAATCGTCATTCCCGCGCACCATCACAATCAAAGTTCTCGTTTTAATTCTCGTGGCGGCAGCCGCGCCAGCCGCCGTTGCCCAACTCACGTTCTCGATCACCGATTTGGGGCCAGGTCAAGCCTTTGGGATCAACAACAGCGGACAAGTTGTGGGAAACGTGGCAAGTGGCGCTTTCATTTACAGTGGAGGAACAATGACAAATTTGGGCACCTTGCTTGGCGTAGCAGGTAGCGGAGCCAATGCCATCAACAACAGCGGCGAGGTTGTGGGCTATTTCAATCCTTCTTGGCCTGGCGCTGGCATGCACGCATTCCTCTACAGCGGCGGCATCCTGAGAGATCTCGGCACCTTGGGCGGTGACACGAGCGAAGCCTATGGCATTAATGACAGCGGGCAAGTGGTGGGATATGCTAAAATGATCGGCTACGGCGGCGACCAACGCCCACACGCTTTCCTCTACAGCGGTGGCACGATGGGCGATTTGCAGGCGTTTAACAACACTATAAACGCTTATGCCTATGGCATCAACAACAGCGGTCAGATCGTCGGGTATGCCGACACTGGGTTTTTATACAGCGGGGGAATAAGCATCGATCTCGACACATTCGCCGGAGGATTCAACAGCGAAGCCTACGGCATCAACAACAGCGGGCAGGTTGTTGGAAACGCCCGTTTCGGCGGGGGCTATGAGCAAGCATTCCTATACAGCGGCGGCACCATGAGTAACCTCGGCAACTTGGGTGGAGGAGATAGCTCTGCCACCGCCATCAACAACAGCGGCCAGGTGGTGGGAAACTCCAGCACCAGCAGCCGTACCACCCACGCCTTCCTTTACATTTCTGGAACAATGATTGATTTGAACAGCCTTGTCAGCACTAATCCTGGCTTTACCCTGCAATACGCCCAAGCCATCAATGACAACCTTCAGATCGTCGGCTGGGGCGGCACGCATGCTTTCCTCCTTACGCCAGTCCGTAACATCCCTCCAATAATCACTTTACAACCGCACAGTGTAACCAACAATGCCGGTGGGAATGCGGTGTTCAGCGTAAGCGCCACCGGCACAACATTAGTCAATTACCAGTGGACGTTGAACGGCACAAACCTTGCGGGAGCAACGTCCAGTATGCTGACGATCACGAATGTGGCCCAAGGCGACTTGGGTTCCTATGCGGTTGCCGTCAGTGACGCGCTGGGCACGGCGATTAGTTCCAATGCGGTGCTTTCGATGTATCCGAACATTCATGTCCCGTTTTCGGGTGCCGTAACCTACTGGGGCAAGGACTCGACCTTCGCTGTGCAGGCGTGGGGAACCGGGCCGTTGAGTTACCAGTGGTTTAAGGACGGGATTGCCATTCTCGACGCGACTAATCAAACGTTGACGTTGTTGAGCATTCAAGTCACGAATGCGGGCTTTTACTCGGTAGTGGTGAGCAGTGCGTTGGGTAGCGTTACGAACGCACCGGGGCAAGTCGTTGTTGAGCCCGCCGGAGTTTCGCTCGGCTTTTGTCCGGCCCTGACTATCAGCGGGGTGATCGGTTACTCCTATATCGTTCAGAGCACAATGGATTTAACCAAGACGAACTCCTGGGTGACGTTGACGAATCTCACGTTGACTCAGCCGGTGCAACTCTGGGTGGATACGAGCGTGGATGCAACGCGACCTGCCAATTCAAAGTATTTCTACCGTGTATTGCCGGGGCAATAAGCACGGCGAACAGCTACGTGAGGCGTCCTGAGAATACTGGTAAATGTCCAGTAGCGGAAGTTCTGACAGGCGGCTGCAGTACGTGTGCGTCGTGCGACTGAATGCCAGAGCGGCTCGCGATGGTCGCCTTGCTAAGGCTTATTGTTTTTTTTGAGGCGTGGCCCTGGTGTCGGTTGCGACACATGTTGGGGCTGCGGAGTAGTTGGCGGTGAAGAGGCGGGCTGTGTAGAACGCCCTATGTTCGCATTCGGCGACTTCGCAGAGTTGCTGCGGTTGGTCGAGGTGAGGGTGTGCAGCGCAGGGCGGTTCGTCACCGGGTATAACTTGGGGTGATTCGTCACCGGATACAGCGTGGCGTGGTTTGTTACCAGATGGAGTCTCGCTTGATTCGTCACCGGGTATAGGCTGGGGTGGTTGGTCACCGGATATAGCCTGGGATGGTTCGTTACTGGATACAGTTTGGCTTGGTTCGTCACCGGATACAGCTTGGCCTGGTTGGTCACCGGATATAACTCGGGGCGGTTCGTCACCGGATAGAGCTTGTTGCTGTTGCTGGCTGTCAGCAGAGTCAGACTATCGCTGCTGGTCGAGCTTAACGGAATCAAGCCGTTAGTGTTGACCAGATTGACCAGATTGAGCGGGGCGACCTGCCCCGCAGCACCGAATGCCAGCATGATTACAGTCACCGACGCAACAACAGCGAAGATTAGGCGCAATTGTCTTCTCATGAATTATCTCCTTTCATCACTACAGTTTCCATTCCTTATCCAAACACCTCTCATATCCATCCTGATTAGGCTCCTTTCTGCCAGAATGTGCAAGCGAATTTTGCGGATACTTTGGCGGGGAATTGTGGCGCGAGATTCTGCGGCGGATCTGGGCTCTGGCGGCGCTTTGGGCGGCTTGGGCCTGCGGGCGTGGTCTGCGGGAGAGGCGCAAGCGGTCTGAGTCAGTCGAGCCTTGTAAACTTGACCCCTTGGCCGTCCCAGCGGAGTTTGAAATGTGCCAGGACAGGCGTGCAGTTGTCGCCGCTCGCTTCCAGAAACAATTCGCATTCGTTAGCGGGGAATTGGGTCCCGTCGTTCAATTTAACCATGTGGCCGTGCGATTCGGTCAGTTGCAGTTCAAAGTTCGAGAAACCGTCCCATACCAAAAGATCAAAAAGCTGTTCCTCCAATGGTCCGAGTTTTTCGACGGTTCCGGCTGCCGCCCCATGTTGGCCTTTTCTCACCAAGTAGGAAGGGAGAGAGTACACCGGAAACTTATACGGGGTAACTTTCTGGACTTTGACCTTGACCCCCTCAGCGGCCACAGACTGGCAAAGGTTCCTGACCGCTATCCGGCACAACCAGAACTGGTTATCTCTCTTGAGCCGGGTCTGCTCGTTTTTCGGGGACAGAATCTCCAAGCGCGGCACGTCGGCTTCTCGCGCCTTTTGCCCCTGCTTCAAGACGGTGTTTTCCGATTCGAGTTTGGCAGCTAACCCCACTGGGGCGATGAAGATGCAACGGGCCAACAATTCAAGGATTAACAGCAGTACGTAAGCTATAGCCGCGCAGAAGAATACTAGAAACACATCCTTGATAGTGCCCAAGCCCGAAAGCCACAATTTGAAGAGGGCAGCTATCATCACAGCAAGTATCCCTCTAATGAAGGGAGCCAGCCTGTGCTCGCTCCATGCGTAATGCAACGCGCCGCTCCAGTATTTGACGTAGGTGGTGAACGTCTTCCGCTCTTCCGGCATTCCAGGATCGTTGCGGATGATTCCATTGAGGTCAAATAAACAATCATAGGGGTTCGTTCTTTAACCGGAGTACACCAAGCGGTTACCGCTCTGTTGCCACACGCCCCGCCGCTCACGATAAGAGCCCAGTTGCTCGTAGCGTGAAATCGCCGCGTTGCTCAACCGGCGGCCTAGAATAGCCTTCTCCCAAAATCTCGGAATGCTGTACAGCGCGTCCTCGCTCATGGCCACGCGGGGCGTGTCCTCAAGGCACCCTTCAACTCTGGCCTCTGGTTTCATTTCACCACGACAACCCTCTCGACGGCCAGCGCTCACGGCAAGCGCCCAGCGCCAACTCAATCCCGCGAAGTGCGCCCAGGCGGTGGATGGCTTCGTATTCAAACGGCGCGCCGCGTCCGCCGATTTGCTCATAAGCGCCGGACAAGGCGTCCACCGCGTCGTCGTGCTTGCCTTGCGGAAAATTCTCCAACTCGCGCAGAAATTCATCATTCCAAAGCCCGCGCACCAGCTTGACGTTGCCCGCCTCGGCTTGTGCGCTGATTGGCTTGGCCCGCGTTTCCTTGTCGCCTGAGGCTGTGGCGAAACGGACGTTGCTGCCGTCCAGAGCGCGGGCGGTTGCCTGAGCCTCTGCCACGCCTGCGCTGCCCGGGTCTTGCATGTAGCCGACAATCGTTTCCGCGCCGTCCGCTTCTACCGCATCCGCTCGCCGTGAAGTGGCGCGGTCCTTTCACCGGTTGCTCGTAGCTGTAACGCGGCCAATTGTTTCGTTGGGGCGGAATCGAGATGGCAGTGAATTCGCTCGTCGAAATAGGTCCGTGGACACGGAAGGATTCTGCAAATCTCAAATGACTCTCAATAGCGGACTTAGGTGGGCGCGGGCCACTTATTGGCCGTTTTCGGTGGAACGGGCGGAATAGCGTCCCGGGCTGCTCCCGAGGCCACCCTCACCCAGGGAATGCAGAAGGTTGAAGGATGAATGATGAATGGCTTCAAGCCACCCTCAACCAGGGAATGCAGAAGGTTGAATGCAAAATACAGGAGTTGGGGTCGAAGCTGCATATTCCGACGGTTGTCGGACACCCATTCCGATTCATATCGGACAGTCATTCCAATTCAAAGCGGACACCTGTTCCGATTGATATCGGACAGTGATTCCGATTCCATATCGGACACTTTTC
>Ga0224558_1003023_pt1 | contig 14606 bp, 9 predicted proteins | sample 714S32024metaG_FD_180682 | JGI IMG/M metagenome (GOLD analysis project Ga0224558, IMG submission 180682) | Peat soil microbial communities from Stordalen Mire, Sweden - 717 S3 20-24 | ecosystem: Environmental > Terrestrial > Soil > Wetlands > Peat | place: Sweden: Norrbotten County, Stordalen... | reverse complement strand
CAGGAAGGAACACCGACCGGAACAATGTTCGCCCACTGCTACGTCGCTCGGGTCTATGACGGCTCTCTCATCGACGACGGCCCCGAGGGACCGGCAAGGTCGTACCCGCTCGGACGCCCTTCCAGCGATCACGCCAATCCGGATCGCCAACCAGCGGGCGCTCCACGCCTACCTTGAGCAGCTTCATCAAATCTCGGGCCCGGCCTAGCTGACATTCTGCGTCCAATCGACAGAGCCCAAACCTCGGCGGCAAGACGCTCGTGATCGCCCACTCCGGCGCTCGCGGGCAGCGGTCGCGACGAGATCTCTACTCGATGATCTGGGCGGCATTTCCTTGTGGGTCGCCGAGGGGGTACGCGACGTCGCAGACGGTGTCGTCCGGTCCGATCTCGTCGGGTTCGGCCCGGTACACCTCCCGGCAAGACAGGCGGCTCCCCGGCCGCGCCGCAACTTCCGGTGAGCAGGCGACAGCGTCGTAGGCAGCCAGGATCGCTGGGTAGTCCCACTGGGCCTTGGTGATGGTGGTGTACGCCTCATCGTGGCCCGGTTCGGCCCGGATCCCGATGCGTTCGTTGGATTGGATCTCCGCCGGGCAGGGCAAGACGGCCTCGAGCGGACCGTCATGATCGGCATCGACCACGCCGTGGAAGATGAGCGTGAACGGGCCGGTCGGCTCGACCCTGCCGAGGTGGTCCGCGAATGCCTTCTTCGCTTCGCGGACGAAGCTGTCGGTTTCGTGCCCATGAAGGCGGCGCTGGATGGACATGACACGCTGGGCAGGAACATGCCGTGTCTGAATCGGGAACATCGGGTCTCCTCCTAGGCTGAGGGTCGCTTGGACGTGGCGGATGAGCAACTGGCGGTCTGCGTGGCGGCGGGCCAAGTCAGAGAGGAGCGCGTCGAGGCGTCGGATCGCAGCGTCGACGTCACGGGCGATGTCGTCGAGGATGAGCCCGATGTCGGCCAGGCTCAGGTCCGCGCCGCGCAGCACGCTGATGAGCTGCCCGGTGCGGACCTGTCCGGGCCGGTAGCGCCGGTAGCCGGTGGCGGGATCGGTGACTGTCGGCGAGAGGAGGCCGAGTTGGTCGTAGATCCGCAGTGCCTTGGGCGTCAAGCGCGCCCGGCGTGCGAACTCGCCGATCGAAAGCAGCTCCTCGTTATCCACTATCGCAATCCTCGCCCATGCCCCTGGGACAAGGTCAAGCGGCGATCGGACTCGTAAAGCCCCGGGGAGGGCGCGCCCAGAGCGATCCCTCTGGCAGCGTCCCTGAGCAGCGGCCTTCCCGACCAGCGCGCCAGACGGATCTGCGGCCCCCAGCCGGTCCCGTCGCATCCCAAGTGACTTTGGCTGGTCACAGACTGATCAGGGGCGATGAAAAACTACCAAGTCGGAGACTGCTCGCCGAAGGCCTTCGGTGGCGGGCAGCGATCGAAGAGCTTCAACGGCCGGTCTGGTGACCTCGTCGATAGCGGCCTCGTCTAACTCTCGCATTGCGGGCCAGCTGCGGTGAGCAATGGCAGCGAGCTCGTCGGCTGGGGCCGAGATCCATTGGCGCTGGAGTTCGTGGACGGTGCCGACGAACCCTGCGCCGGCGGCCCATCCCATCACTTCTTCCACCGTGACGCCCCGTGGTCGCAAGTTGCCGCGACGGGCGTCGACCCGCTCGGACATCTCCTTGATGATCTGACCAACGACGTCGTCAGCCGCTGGCCGCTGGGTCGAGGACACGACATAGAGCCCGCCGGGACGCAACACGCGAGCAACTTCACTGAATAGCCGTGCGGGATCGGCGACTGAATGCACAACCCACACCGACACAGCGTGGCTGACGCTCGCCGTCGCCACTGCCATCTCCAAGGCGTCGGCCTGAATGACGAACGACCCCAGGCGCTTCTGGGCTCGCAGGAGCATGGGCGACGAGATGTCGAGCCCGACGACCTGGCGCCCTCGTCTGATGAGACCAAGCGCAACGACTCCGGTTCCGACTCCAACCTCGAGGATCGGGCCTTCGTTCGGCGGGAGGGCGGCATCGATGTCGGCGGCGTACTCGTCACCTCGACCCTCTCCTCCTCGGGTCTCGTCGTAGTGATCCGCCAACTGATCGAACTCGCCCATAAGGACATGTTCGCGTCCGCTCGCTGTCAGCGATCTCACCGCCGACCAGCCTGAGTGCGAGCTGGCAACCGTGGGGTAAAGAATGTCCCGGTGAGCCTGACTCGGCCGGACCCCGGCGAACGAGCTCTCCCCATTCAAACGCGTAGGGCGCAAAACCGCCGTGGGCGCGCACAAGGCCTGGTGGGGTGGGGCCGTCTAGAGGGTTGTCCGGATTCTTGCCATGGTCAACAAGAGGTGTGACGGCGCGTCGGCCGACGCGGTGACCGGCCGAGTCAAATGAGCCGACAAATTAGATGCTTAGCCTGCGCTGTGTCACTGGAATCAGAGTCTCTGAACTCACGTAATCCCTTGTCAGCGCGCTCGGAGGCACTCGACTCCCCAACCTTCTGACAGGTGCTTAGCCTTATCTGTGCTACCAGAATTAGCTTCTCTCACCGTATATAATCCCTGGTCAGCGCGCTCGGAGGAACTCGAATCCCCAACCTTCTGATCCGTAGGTAGCTCCATAGTGTCGCTGCTCGTATCAGATTGTCCCGTACAGTCGCATTTTGGCCGGTCCAAACTGCCGTCGCGCGAGTCGTTCGCTACGGCGTGCGACGGAGTGCGACGCTCTGGGACGGGTTTGTTGGCTCGAATGTTGGCTTTTTTGCCGACGGGACAGGCCGGAAGAGGTGTGGGGGTAGCAGTCGTTCGTCAACGCGGATTGGTCTTACTGTGGATCGCGCTGCGGGAGCATGAGAGCGAGCCTCCGAGGGGTCTTTGAGAGGTCTTGCAACTGCCGGGAGGCGACAACAATTGCCTCAAGCGCGATGAGCGCTTAGTAAGAGTGGGCACGTCTGCCCAGGGGGGCCCTGGGCAGGTACCATCAGGAGATGACGCGTGGTGGTCAATCCTCGACCACGCTGCGCCAATCCGCTAGCATCGAACAAGTGTTCGTAACTGGGAGCCTGCCGACATGACCCACCCTCGGGAGCAGGCCGCTGTTCTCGCTCTGACCGAGGCGACACGTTCGCTTCCAGAGGAATGCCCAGGGACTGGCAGATCAGATCGCGAAGAACGGAGCCCTCGTCTCGCAGTTCTGGACCGGCGCTCCTCCCCGCGCGTCTAACTTTCCGCTTCGAAACGTCGTCACCCGTTTCCCGACTGACCATCATCTCCGATCGCTGGCCAGCGCGGCCGGCGACCGGGAGCTCAGGAGTGTCACGCGATCGCCATGTAGGCGCGGAGTTCGTGCTGGTCCGTTGCCCAGTAGGGGCCCTTTGGCCCTGGTAGCTCCGATGGCTGAGCGGTCCAATGTGGTCATGAGTGTGAGTGCCGAGATGCACGAGGCACGAACTAAGAGTCAGGCTGCAGGTTCATTGTTGGTTGCAGCTGCCAGGCAGGCCTTGCGGACGATTCTCGATCCCGAGGTCGGACTGCCCATCGAGGAGCTCGGGATGCTGCCGAACCTCACCGTGGAGGGTGACACTGTACGAGTAGAGCTTGCTCTCGTGACCGAGCGTCTCGACTGCGCAGATCGTCTGAGCGATGAGCTTGGCGCGACCCTGGGACAACTCGATGGCATAGGCCGCGTGGAGGTGATTCGTCGCGAAATGAGCTCCGCTGAGCGCGACGAGGTCGCGGAGCGCCTCGGCGCTACCCAGGTCCGCCACGTCGAACTCTTGAGTGACGGCACCACGAAGCTGGTCGCCATTGCCTCAGGCAAGGGCGGGGTCGGCAAGTCCACCGTGGCGGTGAATCTCGCTTGCGCTCTCGCCGCCCAGGGGAAACGGGTCGGGCTCGTCGACCTCGATGTGTGGGGCTATTCGATACCGCAGATGCTCGGACTCTCGGGCACTCCGCTCGGCTTCGGAGAGATCTTGCTTCCCATGCAGGCCAACGGCATCAAAGTCGCATCCATCGGTCTGCTGGTCGACGATGGATCGCCGGTCGTGTGGCGCGGCCCGTTACTGCACGCAGCAGTCCAGCAATTGCTGACCAGGGTCTACTGGGGTGACCTCGACTTCCTGATTGCCGATCTGCCGCCTGGGACAGGCGATGTCCCCATCTCTCTCGCCGCCCTTGTACGCGACGCAGTAATCGTAGTCGTGACCACCCCGCAGCAGGTCGCACGCGCCGTGGCGGAGCGAGCGGGCCGCATGGCAAAGGCAGCACATCTGCGGGTTGTCGGCGTAGTCGAGAACATGGCCGGCTACGAGTGCCCACACTGTGGTGACCGATCCGAGCTGTTCGGCCTAGGCGGCGGGAAAGAGTTGGCGGCGCTGTTGAGCGTCCCCATGCTGGGCAGCATCCCGGTCTCACCGCTACTTCGTGAGTCGGGCGATAGTCGTCAGCCGCTCGTCGTTGCTGCCGCTGACAACGCCGTGGCCCAAGAGTTCATGGCGATCGCGACGCGACTCGATCGCGCGTCCCAGGCCATGGTGCGGCGACATTTGTCCATCACGAACGGCACACCGGGGACCGGCCCGATAGCTCGCCCCTTGAAGGCGCTCGAACGACGTAGGAGGTAGCACGATGGGAGTACACCGGGTCCCAAAGCAGGAAGAGCCGACCGACGCTGATCTTCTCCAGAGCCGCTTCAGCCGGCGTGGGTTCCTCGGAGCAACCGCTGCCGTGGGCGCCACGGCGGCAGTCGCCGTCGGCGTAGGCAGCCTTGCTTCGAGCTCGCGCCCGGTGGTCCGGGCACTTCAGTCCGATGAGAGTTCGATGAACGGCCTCAAGAGGGTGAAGGAGCAGGTCTACAACGTCGTCTGTTCCCAAAACTGTTGGCAGACGTGTCGTTTGGAGGCCCACGTGAGGGACGGTCGCCTCGTGAAGACTGCCATGAACCCATTCCCTGAGACCCGCTACAACCGGATCTGCCTACGAGGGCTCTCGCACGCCCAGTGGGTCTACAACCCCGCACGCCTGAAGTTCCCGATGAAGCGGGTCGGACAGCGCGGCTCGGGCAAGTGGCGCCAAATCACTTGGGATGAAGCTGTCGACACGATCAGTTCTTCGATGACAAGCATCCGCGACCGCTACGGTCCGAAGGCATTTGCGATCTTCACCGGCACGGGCAACTATGCCTCGGTCGCCGGCTACGCCTCCTCGGCGCTCGCCAACGCCTTCGGGGCGACAACTTCGAGCATCTCCGTTGACGAAGCCGAAACCCTCGGCGGTTTCCAGGTCGGCCTCGGGAGCAGCTGGCTCGGAGGCAACGAGCCGCTCGACATGTCGAATGCCGACTTGCTCATCATGTGGGGAAACAATCTGACCGAGGCGCAGGTGCAGGAGTGGCACTTCGTCGCCGACGCGAAGGAACGGGGCGCCCCGTTAGTGGTGATCGACCCGAACTTCTCGATCACTGCATCAAAAGCGACAAAGTGGATACCTCTCCGTCCTGGATCCGATCCTGCCTTCGGGCTCTCGCTCTTGAACGTCCTTGTCACCGAGAAGCTCTACGACAAGATCTTTGTCATCGCCAATACGACCCTGCCCTTCCTCGTCCGGGACGACGACGGGATGTTCCTGCGAGCGTCGGGTGGAAAGGATGTCTTGGCCTGGGATCTCGACTCCAAGAGCGCCCGACCGGCTGCAGAGGTGAAGCACCCCGCTCTCGAAGGCAACTTTGTCGTTGACGGTGTGTCGGTTAGGCCGGCATTCGCCCGCCTCTCTGAGCGCGTCGCGCTCTGGACACCCGAATACGCGGAGACCTTCACCGAGGTGCCACCAGCAGACACCCGGTGGCTCGCACGGACATATGCAGCCACCAAGAAGTCGTTCATCTTCCCGAGCATGGGCATCGACCGGTGGTGGAACGGTGACATGAACGGGCGAGTCATCGCCACCATGGCCGCATTGACGCACAACTTCGGCCAGCCCGGGGCAGCGATTGGAGCCGCCGGGGGTGCGTCCGCGTTTGTGCTGACTGCCCCAAGCGGCGCCCCGACGGCGACCTCCTCATACCTCCCAGACATCGCGGCCTGGGACGCAATTGCCACTGGCAAGACCAAGATACTCGTGCCCCTGGATGGCACCGATCCGACCAAGGGTTTGGCGAGAGAGCCTGTTGAGGTCGACTGGCCCATCAAGGCGATTTGGTTCAGCCAGAGCAACGAGGTGAGCAACGCCCAGCAGAGCAAGCGCCTGATCGAGTTGCTGACCGACGAAACGAAGCTCGAGCTTGTAGTCGTCTCCGACTCGATGCCCACCGACACGGTTCGCTACGCCGACATCGTGCTCCCGGTAACTCACTGGTTCGAGAACGACGACGTCGTGGGCACTATCTCGCATCCCTTCGGCCTCCAGAACCAGCGAGCGCTCACCCCGCCCTTCGAGGCGAAGTCCGACTACGAGGCCTTCGGGCTCGTGGCCGCCAAGCTCGGCTTCGGCAAGTACTACACAAGAAGCGAGAAAGAAGTCGCAGACTCGATCATGGTTGCCACTGCCGCCAGCCTCGGCCCGACCGGGGCATCGGTCCTGACGGAGTACAACGCGACTGGAGCGGCACGGCTTTTGAGTCCGGAGGCGTGCATCGGCAATACCAGCATGACGTTCGCTACGCCGACCGGCCGACTGGAGCCGTACTCCGAACGAGTCCTCGTGAATTACCCCTCAGGTGGGTGGATCCCGACGAGCGCGGGCGTCGATCCGCTGCCTGGCTGGGAGCCACCGGCCCAGGCATGGCCGGACAACCCGCTGCATAAGAAGTACCCGCTCATCTACATGACCGAGCACACCCGCTGGCGAGTGCACTCGATCTACTTCAACCAGCCGTGGCTCCGTGAGGTCGATCCGGAGCCGTATGTGGACCTAAGCCGCGATGACGCTAAGGCGCGGGGCATCACGGCTGGCGACTACGTCGAGATCTTCAACGACAACGGCAGCACGGTGGCGCGAGCCCGGGTCTCCGGGAAGATGCGCTCTGGCATGGTGAGCGTCCCGAAGGGCTGGCAACGGTTCCAGACCAAAGGCGACACCGGCTATTCGGATCCAACCTTCAACTGGGTCAACCAGCGCACGATGAACGGCAGCTGGTTCGACAATCTGGTTGAAGTGAGAAAAGTCTCGCCTGGCGGCTTGATGGGGGCTCCACCGGTCAGGCTCGTGGCTGACCCTGAAGCTCAAAAAGCCAACTGAAGAAAAGGGTACGGACATGGAAACTACAGACCTCGAATCCCCGGCCAATCCCTTCGGCCGGCACGAATGGACCCCGTATCCGAAGGCCCGTTGGGCCATGGTGATCGACCTCGATCGCTGCATAGGTTGTTGGAGCTGCGCGATCGCGTGCAAGTCGAACAACAACGTCCCGCTTGGCATGTGGTGGAACCGGATCCTCACCATCGATGAAGACCCGTCGGGACTCGACGTGCGAACGACGGGCGGCATCGACGAGCCTGCCGGCGACTACCCCAACCTTTCGCTCTCGTTCCTCCCGGCGAACTGCTTCCACTGTGACAATCCACCATGCACCGAGGTCTGCCCGGTTGCCGCGACCTACCAGCGTGAAGATGGCATCGTCATGGTCGACTGGGACCGCTGCATCGGCTGCCGGTACTGCATGGTCGCTTGCCCCTACAACATGCGGGTGTTCAACTGGAGCGTCCCCGAGCAGGTGCCGGCGAACGCGGACCCGGCCAACCTCAACGCCTACCACGTCGGCGACTGGGCCAAGCCCCCACGGCCAAAGGGCGTCGTCGAGAAGTGCGACTTTTGCTACCAGCGCGTAGACGACGGGCTGCAGCCCTTCTGCATCGAGGTCTGCCCAGCGAGGGCTCGCGTCTTCGGGGACCTCAACGATCCCGATAGCGACGTCTCCCAGCTCGTGGCCCATGCCCCGGTGGCTCAGGTGCGAGCCGACTTCGGCACCGATCCGAAGGTCTATTACATCCCGACCGGCCAAACCGGCGGCGGCGCACAGTCCGAGATCGCACCTTTGTTCGTAGACCCCGAGCGCCGCAACCTGACCCAGGCGGAGGTTTCCTGACCATGAGGAGCTCGACGCAGGACACCGATCGTGATGCGGGAAGCGAGCAGAGGACTACGAGCAGCAGGAGTGACATGCCATGAGCATCCACGAGTCAGCTATCCCCTCAACGACTGCGAACCGCAAGTTCTCTTTGTTCGGAAAGGTGGGCGTGCTCGCCTTGCTGGCGCTGTTCATCTACGGCGTATGGGCATGGAGCTACCAAATATCGAACGGCCTCGGCGTGACCAATATGCGCGACATCCAGATCTGGGGCGCGTACATCGCCCTCTTCATGTTCCTCGTTGGCGCGAGCGCCGGCGGCATGATCGTCGCCTCGATCGCCTCTGTGTTCCACATAGACAAGATCTCGCACTTGTCTCGGTACGCGATCTGGGTGTCGCTGGTCACGATCGCTGTCGCCGGTCTGACGATCATTCCAGATCTCGGTGAACCGCAGCGTTTCTGGCACATGTTCGTCGATGCCAACTGGACCTCCCCAATGATCTGGGACGTCATCGTTGTCCTCGGGTACGGCTTCATGAACCTGCTCTACCTCTGGGTCCACACGAGGCGAGACTTGGCGGCGCGCCACAGCTGGCTTGCCTTCGGCACCCGGCCCGCGGACCAACGATCGGCGCGCGGTGACCACAGGCTCATTCTGGCCTTCGCATACCTCGCCATCCCGCTCGCCTTCGCGCTGCACTCGATCACGGCGTTCATCATCGGCACGCAGACCTCACACCCCTACTGGTACTCGACTGCCATGGCGCCCCTCTTCATCACCTCGGCACTCAGCTCTGGCGTGGCCCTTGTCCTGCTCGTCCTGCTCGCCCTCCAACGCCTGGGACGACTCGAGCTAGGTGCTGAGGCGCGGCGCTGGCTTGCGGGATTCCTCGCCGTGGCGATCTTGCTCAACTTCTTCATCATCATCGTCGAGGTCATCACGATCAGCGAAGGCCGCCTCGTCGGCAGCTGGGCTGCGCTTTCCGAACTCATGATCGGCTCGTACGCCTGGATCTTCTGGACGGAGGTCGTGACCGGTGTCATCGCTCTCGCCATCGTCATCACCCCCCGAGGCCGTGCCAGCCGCTCACTCGTGGCCGCCGCCTCCGGCTTGGTGGTTGTCAATGTCGCCCTCGAGCGGGTCCAACTCATCGTCGGCGGCCTCCGCTACCCGAATCTTGGAGCCGCGCCGGGCATCTCCCTTGGGACCCCGGTCCAGCTCAACATGATCGGCGTGCCTAATAAGTCCTCCTTCGTAGAGGTGGCCCACTACACCCCGAGCTGGGTCGAGTGGTCGATCGTCGTCGGTCTTTGTGCGCTCTGGGGTCTGCTGCTCCTCGCCGGGATCCGCTTCCTGCCGCTTTGCCAGTCCGCGATGGCCGCTCCGACGCGGGCGGTCGCCATGACAGCCAGCGCCGTCCCAAGCCCCGGCATGCAAGGCGCTATAACGGGGTCCGTCTTGGCGGCACCGACGCCAACATCCGGTCTCGGTGTTCGCCTAGGCAGCCGCTACGAACAACCGGACCCTTCGATCAAGGCTGCTCATAACTTGGACGATTCCGGTCATCCGCCCTGGGCGAGGCCATGACGGGTCTCTCCGACGGCCCCGAGCCGGCGCCAGGGACCCTCAGGGCCTGGGAGCTGTTGCACGAGGCCGCCGGTCGTCGAGCACTAGGTTGGCGTCGGCTGGCAGAGGCCTTCTACCATCCCGATGGGCAGTGGACCCAAGATCTGCTCGCTGGGCTCATTGAACAAGACCTGGCTCACTCAGTGGCTTGGCTCGACAGTGACCAGGAGCTCTTCGACAAGCCATTGGCCTCGCTCCGTCGGTTCAGCGAGGCGCAAGCTGAACTCGACCTAGAGGCTGTGCACGAGGCCCTTGAGGTCGAGTACGCCCGGCTGTTCATCGGCCCCGCCCGAGAGCTCCCTGCGCAGCCGTACGAGTCAGTCTGGCTCGACAACGATCCGCAGTCCGGACAGCGCCTCTTCGGGGGCGCCTCGACGACCGCTGTCGAAGCCAGTTACTCCCAGCACGGCCTCGTCCGAGTGAGGTCACATCACGATCTGCCCGATCACATCGCCACCGAGCAGGAGTTCCTCTGTTACCTCTGCGAGCGTGAGGCAGAGGCGTGGTCCAAGGGCGACTCGAGAGCTGCCAAGGAGCTTCGGGCTGCCGAACAAGAGTTTCTCACGACGCACCTTGGCCGATTTGCCCCACAGTTCTGCGCGGCGATCAACGAAGCGGCCCCCGACGGCGCCTACGCCGCGTTCGCCGCGTACCTACTGGCGTTCCTGACGATCGAGTCGGGCACTCCCTACGTCGAGATAGTTGGGTCGATCTGGCCTACGGCGGGACCGTAGATTTGATGCGACGACGCCGTGCTGAGCGCACACCGGCGCCTGTGACCGAGCTGCTCTCGAGCGGGATGGGCACGAGAGCACCCCTGGTCGTCCTCTGCGGCGAGCAGCTGGATCGACTGGACCGGTCTGTGCTTGCTGAATCGGTGTTCGAGCACGCTCCCGCCACTGCCGTGGTTGCTGTCGAGGATCTCTGCCGGCAGCCGAGCAGGATCAAGGACGTGCTTGCCGGTGGCCCAGCTGCGGTCGTCGTCGCGGGCTGCGACACTGCGGGAGCTCTCGGGGTCGCCCGCGAAGCCGTCCGCGCCGGTGTCGACAGCGCGAGATGCGCGGCGGTCTCGCTCTCTACCGCCGTGATGACCGACTCTGCACCTCGGCTCCTTGAAGGCGTCTGTCTTGGCGCGGCCTGGCGAGCCGAAGGGCTCGCGAACGAGCCCGCGGCGGGAGTCGAGCGCCTGCAGATCAGAGGCAGCATCGCGCGCCGCGAACTGTTCAGCGCATGGCGCTTGACGCCGCGTCGTTCGGCGTCGATCGAGGCGACCCGGTGTCTTCGTCCGACACGGTGCGCGATGTGCCTCGTTGCATGCTCGGGTGGGGCGCTCCAGTTGACAGGTGACGCGTTACGTGTCGATCCGCTCAGGTGCACAGCATGTGGCGCGTGCGCCCTCGCTTGTCCGGCAGGCGCGATATCAGTGCCCGGAGCGGCCCTGGACCCCCTGGCCCTCCAGCTTGAAGCGCTGCTCGATGGCGGAGTTCGTCGTTTCCTCCTCGTCTGTGAGCAAATTCGTTCGCGGGACGAGCGCGCCTTGGTCGGCCGGCTGGGAACCGCCGCCGTGCTCGTCGGCCTGCCCTGTGTCGCAGCGAGCGGTCCCGGACTCTTGCTCGGCCTTCTCGCCGCCGGCTGCCAAGTCGACGTCATACCGTGCTCGAGCTGCCGTGAGGCGAAGACGCTGATGCGAAACGTTGCCTTCATCGAACGGATCCTCGGCGCACTCGGGAAGGAGGACTTGGCCAGACGGCTGAGTGTCGGCCAGGCGATCGCACCTGGGGCGCCGCCGGTCGATTCATGTCATGCCTCCGCGAAACTGGTCACGAAAGTCGAGCTACCGCACCGCGTCAAGTTACGAGAGCCGGTGGCCACCGGCGCAGCGCTGGCTGGCCTTCTCGCCGGGGCCGCGCAGAGCCCGATGAACGGCGTGATCATCGATGATCACGCCCCGGGCGGAATAGCCCGAATTGATGCGCCAATCTGCACATTCTGCGGAGCCTGCGCCCTCGCGTGTCCAACTGGTGCGATCACCTCCGGTGCGGCAGGCAGCATCGTGGTCGACGCGAAAAGCTGTTCTGCTTGTGGGCGATGCGTCACCGCGTGTCCCGAGCACGCGGTGAGTGTGAGGCGGGGGGTCGACCTCAATGGACTGCTCGCCGGTTCCGTGACGCTCGGTTCCGATCGCTCCTCACAAAACAACGGCACTGGCATCACGCAAGGCGACGCGGATCCGATTCTCGCGTCAGTGGTCCGTCGCCTCGCCAAGAAAGGCGCCAACACGGCGCTCCTCGCGGGTCTCAACTCCGGTACTAGCCGACATCTAGACGCATCGCCGGTTCTTCACGCCCAAGATCCCCCTATGAAATGACCCAGCTCGTACACTTCGTCCGGGAAGTGCTGCCAAATCCGCCCCGCAGTAACACGCGTTACTACGGGGCGGTAGGCAGGGCTACCATGCGCCGAGTAGCCACAGTCGATTGCCGGAGCACTCGACTAACGCGACCACGGACCCGCGACTTCGGGGGAAAGACTTGAAGCTTCGACCGATGGGGGTTATCCGGGACGGATGTCGCGCCAAACTCCGGTCGAAGGGTCGGCGCGACCAAGCGGCCGAATAGTGCGGACTCAACTCACATCCAGTTCCGGTGTGACGGTGACGCCGATGAGAACGTGTCTTCGCACCGCCATCCGGACAAACCAAGCGATCTGATCGCTACGGCTTGGCTACGGCGAGCTGTTCGAGCCGAATGAGATCCTCCGATGTGCCGAGTACCATCAAGCGGTCCCCGGAACACATGACGGTGTCGCCGGTTGGTCGGATCACCTCTCTGCCCCGCTCGATGGCGGTGATGAGCACACCTTTGGGAATGGCTGCTGCGCGTAGAGATGCTCCTACGATTGGCGAGTTCTCCGCAACGACGACGTCCAGCATGCCGCTCGACTCGCTCACCTCCGAGACGCGACGCAGACTGGCCTGCAGGCTCCGCCGGTAGCTTGCGATGAGGTCCGAGGTTGCGATCGTGCCGACGACCCGCCGTTCGTCATCGACCACGACCACCCAGGTTTGCGGGGTGGCCGTCAAGGTGTCGAGGACGACGTCGAGGTGCACGTCGTGGTGGATCGGCAAGAAGCTCGTGTCGACCAGACTGGCGAGGGCCGGCGGGTCCGGTTCCTCGCTTGCCCTCCGTAGCGCCTCGAGGGTCACGACACCCACGTAGCGTCCCTCTGCACCGACAAATGGCGCACCCTCGACCCCGCTTGCTTCGAGCAGGCTCAGTGCCGTGGCGACGTCGGCCGACTCTGGTACGACACAGCGTGGTACCGCCATCGCTTGGGAAGCCCGAGCGGCACCGAGCAAAGGAAGACCGGTGAGGATGCGGTGCGCGGGGGAATCTGCTCGGCTCCGCAGCTGGCTCCGGTAGATGGTGTCGTCGTTGCGTCGCACGATCAGGGTGGCGAGCCCAACGGCTACCATCGCCGGCACGATGAGGGTGAGCGTCCCCGTCATCTCGGCGACCATCAACATGACGGCGAGCGGAGCCCTGGAGATGCTCCCAAAGCACGACATCATCCCGACGATGACATACGGCGCCGGGTCGTGGCCGAGGCTCGGCACGACCGGCTCCAACAGGCGCCAGACGGCTCCGCCGGTGAAGGCACCGATCACCATGCCCGGACCGAAGATGCCTCCCGAGCCCCCCGAGCCGATAGAGAGCCCGGTCGTCACGATGCGAGCGAATGGCAAGAGGAGCACGATCCAAAGCGGGATGTGCAGGAGCTGTTGGCCGAGGCCCTCTTGTATCCATCCGTAGCCGGTCCCGAGCACTTCGGGGATGGCCAGTGCGATGCACCCGACTAACAGCCCCCCGAGCGCCGGCCTTACCCAGCGGGGGATGGGAAGGCGAGCGAAGAGGTCTGCGATGCCGTAGAAACCCTTGGCGTACAACAGGCCGATCAACCCGCCGAGGACGCCGATGAGGCCGAACCATAAGAGCTGTCGGGCGTCGGTCAATCGGTAGCTCTCGACGTTGCCGAACAAGGGACTGAAGCCTTCGACCGAGCCGAAGACCACATAGCCGACGATGGAGGCGATGAAGGAGGGAAGGAGCGCCTCCACCTCGAAGTCGTCCCGGTACATGATCTCGGTCGCGAGCACCGCACCGCCGAGGGGGGCACCGAAGATCGACCCGATGCCGGAACCGATGCCGCTCGCGACCGCGATGCGGGCATCTGCTGGACTTAGGTCCAAGAGCCGGGCGAGGAACGACCCGAAGCCCGCACTGATCTGGCCCGTCGGCCCCTCTCGTCCCCCCGAGCCACCAGAGCCGATGGTGAGCGCCGAGGCGACGATCTTGACGGCAACCGTCCGCAAACGGATGCCACGAGGGTTGTGGTGCACCGCGGAGATGGCGGCATCGGTGCCGTGTCCCTCGGCTTCGGGCGCGATCTCGAAGACGAGGATCGCCCCTGCCAGGGCTCCTAGGCATGCCACGAGCGGGATCGCCCAGGGTCGGGTGAAATGCGCCGAGGCGGCCCTACCTCCCTCGCCGACAGGTGTGGGCACCGTGTATCCGGCGATCACCCCTAAGAACAGATGGGTTGCCGCCCGTAGTGCCTCGTAGAAGACGACGGCGCCGAGGCCGGCGGTAACGCCGATGACGACACCGAGCACGAGCCATTTGCGACCGTAGGAGGCCGACGCGAGCCAACGGGCCGCCCGAGCCTGGAGCGACCGCAGCGGCGATCGCCACCCGGATGGCAGTGCGAGGATGCCACGGCCCACTTACAGGTCCCAGCCTGTGGTCCAGTCCTGTTCCGGCACCTCACCGGCGGCCGAGGCGAGCCGACCGAGCGCCTGCACGAGGACGGCCTGTTGCTCTACGGGGATCTCGCTCATGATGCGTGCGATC
>Ga0224558_1003021_pt1 | contig 14607 bp, 12 predicted proteins | sample 714S32024metaG_FD_180682 | JGI IMG/M metagenome (GOLD analysis project Ga0224558, IMG submission 180682) | Peat soil microbial communities from Stordalen Mire, Sweden - 717 S3 20-24 | ecosystem: Environmental > Terrestrial > Soil > Wetlands > Peat | place: Sweden: Norrbotten County, Stordalen... | reverse complement strand
GGTAAAGGCCGCAGTCTGGCCCTGGTCCATCCACACATCCTGCTCGAAGCTGAGGCCTTCGCGATAAGGAAACAGCAGCGATTCAGAGAGCAGCAACGGGGCGCGTGCCAGCACGGGAGAATCTTCCGAGGCCGACATCTGCTGCTTGACGAAGTCCATCACCTCCGGATCCTTGACGAGGCTCTTGCCCATCGGCTTAAGAATGTAGTCCATCATGACGGCCGTAGCCTGACCCTCGACGACGGCCTGGCGCGCTGTGTCCATCTCGTCTTTGGCCAGGTGGTCGGTGTCTCCGGATGAGTTGAGCGAGACATCGTCGGGGGTCTGGTCGCTCCATTTGTCCAGGTCGGAGTGCTGGTCCTGCAGGGCATGGGTCAGCTCGTGAGCCAACACCGGCTTCTGCTCCTCGATGTCCACCCAATCCAGCATATAGACGGTTTTGGTTTTGGAGTCGTAGTAGGCCTCGATCTGCTCCTTGAGCAGCGCCAGCAAAAAAGGCTTTAGGGCGAAGTCGCGGTCGAGCAAGCCGAATTTTTTGAGCACGATCTCGTCGCGCTGCATGCGCCGGGCGCTCTCGTCCTCCTCGAACTTTCCCTTGAGGTAGCTTTCCACGGAAGCGCGAGAGATGATCTGGCGCTTCACCTGGCTCTTGATGGGTAGCCCGGTTTCGTCGGAGGAAAACTTGATCAGCGTATCCACCAGAGCAAAGAGCTGGCGCGTCTGCTCTGGGGTGATCTTGCCGGTCGCCTGCGCTGGGGCCGACTGCGCCTGCGGCCCGCTTGTCGCAGGCGCTTGCTGCGCCGCGGCCGCCACGCCCGCCAGACACAACACCGCCGCCAGGGCCCATCCGCGCCAATCTCGTCTTGTCATCACGTGCTGCTCGCTCATCAGGACTCCCTGCCTTCTTCCAAGGCTATAATCAGGATGCGGGTTGGCGCACAATTTCCGCAGGAAATCTGCGTCCGAACCGGCGAAATAGCTTCCCTATGACTGAAATGGCCATTCCCCAGGCGACTCCGGCCAACCATTCCACGGACCAGGACCTGTCCGCAGGGCCGAGGGCGACTCCGCTTGCCACGCTGCTGGCTCAAACCGCCGCGACGCCGGAGCTTGTCGCCTATCGCGGTGTGCTGACCCCTCGGGAGTTGGACGCGCCAGCCAGGGAAACAGCGGCGCTGGCCTTCGGAGCTGACGCGCACGACCTGGGCTGGCTGCGGCGCGTCGCGGTGCGCGGCGAGGACCGCTTCCGCTGGCTTAGCGGCATGGTCACAAACACGGTGAACGATCTGCCCGTGAACGGCGGCGCCTGGAACCTGGTGCTCAATGCGCAGGGGCGCATTCAGGGCAACCTGTACGTATGGCGCGAGGGCGAAGAGACACTCGAGTTAGAAATAGCCGCCGATCAGTACGACCGGCTACTGGCCCACCTGGATCGCTTCATCATCATGGACGATGTGGAGCTGGCGCCGCTGAGCCTGGACGCGGATGGTGAAGTGACCGGCGAGACGCCTCTGGGGCTTGCAGGCCCACTGGCTGCCGGCGTACTGGCGCGACTTGGTCTCCCCGAACTAAGGGAGCCTTTAACCAGCGCGCGCGCTGCATGGAACAGCCAGCAGGTGCTGGTGGTTCGCGGTTACGGTGTGCTCGTGCCGCATTACGAGCTTTGGTTGCCAGCAGCCCATATCCCCGCGCTGTGGGAAGCGCTGATCGAAGCCGGCGCGAACCCGGCGGGATCGGACATTCTCGAGGCTTTTCGTATCGCCGAAGGGATTCCGGCATACGGCATCGACATTGCCGAGAAAGACCTGGCGCAGGAGACCTCGCAGATGCGGGCGCTGAGTTTTACCAAGGGCTGCTACCTTGGCCAGGAGATCGTGGAGCGCATTCGTTCCCGAGGCAGCGTTCACCGGCATCTGCGACCGCTGGAGCTTTTTGGACCCCTCCCTGCCGGCGGTACTGAGCTAACATTGGACGACGGAACGGCTGGAGGAAAAATTACCAGCGCGGCCGAGTTGCCCTTGGCTTCAGGGCGGCGCTGCTTTGCCCTGGCGATGATTCGCGGAGAAGCCGAGTTACACAATCAACCCCTCGCTTACACCACGGGAACGGCCACGGGCAAGGCTCGTATTCTGGCTGCGCCGCCGAGACTGGAAGCGATTTAGGGGAGTTAGCAAGTGAGTGGAATTATCAATGAAGTTAGTCAGCGAGACGGATTGGAAGACAGGAGATCATGAGCGATACCCCGAAGTTTGAAGTCATTGACCGCCGCAAGATCAAGGCGGAAGAAGAGCAGGAAAGCCAGCAGCATCCGGCGCCTCCCGCAGAGGCCCCATCTGCGCCGCCAGCTTCAGGCGGCGGACCCAGGTTGGTGGTCAACGAATCGAAGCCCGCGCCCGCCCCGCCTCCCGAGGCAGCGCCGCCGGCTGAAGGCGAGATGCCTGCCCCACCCACAGCCGAAGAAAGCCGCGAGCAGAAGGCGGCCTATGATGCCTCGGCGCAGCGGCTCGAAGACCTGGTGCGGGCGCAGAACCCCGCCGTGGGCGCGCAGCCGCCCATCAACTTCGAACACCTGGTGCAGCAGTTTTACGTTTCCGCCATGATCCAGATGGGGGCGGGCGCGCAGGAGGGCCAGCGTCCGAAGATAGACATTCTGGGTGCGCGGACAACCATTGATCTGTTGGGTGTGCTGGCGGAGAAGACCCACGGCAACCTAAGCAAGGCCGAGGACAAGACGCTGCAAACGGTGCTGTTCGAGGTGCGGATGGCTTTTCTCGAGCTGACCAGCATGATCACCTTGCAGGGCATGACGCCTCCGCCTCCGCCGCCACCGCGCAAGCGCTGAAAAAGCTGCAGTCAGGGGTCAGTTACAGCCGGAGTTTATGGACGGTCTACTCACATTTCTCGGGACGGGAACCTCGATGGGAGTTCCCACGCTGGGCTGCGGCTGCGCTGTTTGCACCTCGGCCGACCCGCGCGACCGTCGGCTCAGGCCCTCGGTGCTGTTGCGCTGGCGCGAGCCGGGCCTGGGGGGCGGGCGCGAGCGTGTAGTGGTCATCGACACCGGCCCGGATTTCCGCGAACAAGCTTTGCGCAACGGCCTCACTCGCGTGGACGCGGTTTTTTACACGCACTCGCACGCTGACCACATTCTAGGCATGGACGACCTGCGACCGCTCAGCTTTACGGTCGCGCGCGAAGGCGGCCCCATTCCGCTCTATGCCTCGCCGCAAACGGCCAGGGTGCTGGAGCGCATCTATGATTACACCTTTTCGGAGCAATCCACTTATCCCACCCGCGCGCGCGTTCAACTGCAGCCGCTGGGTGAGCGCACCTCGGTTCACGGCGTCGAGCTGCTGCGCGTGCCGCTGCTCCATGGGGAGATGGAGATTACCGGTTTTCGCTTTGGCCGCGCCGCCTATCTGACCGACGTGAGCGCCATCCCCGAATCGAGCTTTGCGCTGCTGGAAGGGCTTGACCACCTAGTCGTCTCCGCGCTGCGCCACAAGCCGCATCCGAGCCACGCTACCGTGGAGCAGGCCGTTGAGTGGGCCCGGCGCATCGGCGCGCGGCACACCTGGCTGACTCATATTGCCCACGAGCTGGGGCACGAGGAAACCAACCGCGCACTGCCTGACGGCATTCGGCTGGCCTATGATGGCCTCAGCCTGCCTGTGAGCCTATGAACAAACCCGGCGCGATGTCCCTCTTTCACTCGGCCGCGGAGATTCCTTCGGGCTACGGCCCCAGCGTGGCGGCCATCGGCAACTTCGACGGCGTGCATCTGGGCCATCAGGAGATTCTGTCGGCGGTGGTTGCGGAGGCGCGATCAGTATGCGCTCGGGCCTTGGCCATCACATTCGACCCGCATCCGGATCAGTTTCTTCGCCCGGCTGAGGCGCCGCGGCTGCTTACGCCTATCAGCGAACGGCTGCGCCTTCTGAGCTTCACCGGCATTGACGCGGTGGTGGTGCTGCCCTTCGATGCCGCGCTGGCCTCGCTGCCTGCGAGGGAGTTTGCGCGCGGCATACTGGTGGACGCTCTGGGCGTGCGCGGCGTGCATGAGGGCGGCAACTTCCGCTTTGGCCACCGAGCCGAGGCCGGAGTGGCCGAGCTCGAAGCGTTTGGCGCGGAGTTCGGTTTTGCCGTCCACGTCCATTCGCCGGTGCGGGCGCACGGCCTGGAGGTTTCCAGTTCCGCCATCCGTGAGCGCGTGGCTGCGGGCGATGTGACGCGCGCGCGCTGGATGCTGGGCCGGCCCTTTGCGGTGCGCTCGACGCAGGCGCGTGGGCGCGGCATCGGAACGCGGCTGCTAGTGCCCACGGTAAATCTGGCGGCTTACGACGGACTGTTGCCGGCCTTTGGGGTTTATGTCACGCGGCTTACTGTTGGCGGACGGCGCTTTCAGGCGGTGACCAACGTGGGGAACAGGCCGACGTTCGGCGAGGCATCGTTTGCCGTCGAGTCGCACATTTTGGACTTCGAGCCGATGGAGCTGGGCGAAGAGACGCCTATTGAGCTGGAGTTTCTGCTTCGCCTGCGCGGCGAGATCGAGTGGCCCTCGCCTGAAGCGCTCAAGGCGCAGATTTTCGGAGATATTGCCAGGGCGAAGAGATACTTCCGACTGGCGCGGTAAGATGAGGTCTTCGGGAAAAGGGAGAAGGTATGAAGGTTCTGTTCATTGGAGGCACTGGAATTATCAGTACGGCCTCGACGAGATTGGCGGCGGAACGCGGGATTGATTTAACGCTGCTTCGGCGCGGACAGCACGCAAACGATCTTCCCCTGAATGTCAGCACCATAACGGCGGATATCACCGATGAAGCAGCTGTGGCTGAGGCGCTCGGCAAGGAACACTTCGACGCGGTGGTGGACTGGGTTGCCTTCAGTGCGGCCGATGTAGAACGCGACATCCGGTTGTTTCGCAGCCGGACAAATCAATTCATATTTATCAGTTCGGCAAGCGCGTATCAAAAACCGGTTGGGCACTATCTGATTACTGAATCGACGCCGCTCGCCAATCCGTATTGGCAATACTCGCGCGATAAGATTGCTTGCGAAGAACGCCTGATGAAGGCCTATCGCGAAGAGGGTTTTCCTATCACCATTGTGCGCCCCTCTCTGACGTATGGAGATACGCAGATTGTGCTGGCCGTGAACAGTTGGCTGAAGCCGTGGACGGCGGTGGACCGGATGCGGCGGGGCAAAAAAGTTATCGTGCCGGGCGATGGCTCGTCGCTTTGGGTGTCTACTCACAACAGCGATTTCGCGCAGGGGCTGGTTGGCTTGCTGGGACATCGGCAAGCCATTGGCCACGCCTTCCACATCACCAGCGACGAGGTGCTGACATGGGATCAGCTCTATCGCATCACGGCGCAAGCTGCGGGCGTCGAAGCGCAAATCGTTCACATCGCGTCGGACTATGTGGGCGCTTGCCTGCCGGATGAAGTTGGCGGGTTGACCGGCGACAAGGCAGTAAGCGTGGTTTTCGACAACAGCAAAATCAAGCGCTTTGTGCCTGGCTACTGCGCCAAAGTTCCGTTTGCGCAAGGGATTCAGAGAACGATCGATTGGTTCGATGCGGACTCGCGGCGGAAACAGGTGGACGAAGACGCGAATGCATCCTGGGACAAGCTCATTGACGCATACGAGAGCGGACTTGACGAAGCTTTGCGCAGATTTCGGCCATAAACGCGCGAAAAACGGACCAAAATCGAAGGGTAATAATTACCACTTGGTTAATAGTTGAAATTATTAACATGTTTATTTATATAGACTTACGTGAAAACATCGAACAGAAAATGGTCCCCGGAGGGGGAGGGGGTAGGGGTCATGCGGGTTTTCGCGGTTTGGGCTCGCGCTGGAGGGTGGCGAGAGCGACCTGAGCGGCGTAAAGAAGGTGGCCGCTCTGCTCCTGCGGGATGGCTCCCATGAGTATGCCATGGGCAGTGCAGGCGATGAAGTCGCGGATGCCTTCGAAGCTGGATAGCACGGGCATGGCTTCGCGGAAGGCCAACTTTCCTTTGTCGGCTGCGTGGCTTTTGGCCCAATGAGGGTCCTTCTCATCGGCTGTCTCCATGTAGGCATTGAAGGCGCGGCGATAGGCTGCGCCGCATTTGCGGACGGCGGGCCGGGCTTGAGTGGAGTCGGGTTCGAGCGTTGGGGCCGGCTCGCTGGCGGGCTCCGGTGCCGGGATGGATTCGATCAAGCAGAGTTCTGTTGCGGATAATTCGGTCACAGGTGGGTTCTCCTTATGGATAGTGTGCGCGGCTAGCAGTTAATTATCTGCAAGGACTTGCCGTCCAGGCAGACGCCTTCGGCCTCTTCGACGCCGGGTGCAGGGAGTGAACGGGCATGTTGGCAACAAGGGAGTTTGGTTTCGGGCAGATTAGCGAATACTGGGCGACTTTTCAGGACTCATATGCCGTTGACGAGCGCTGTCGGGATTTGTCATTCTTCCAGGTTCATTTGCAAAAAACCGGGGGTGCTACTCCGTCAGGACAACCAAGAGAACGGACAGCCTTGAGGCTGTTTTCTCCTCACCATCGAAGGTGACGCTGCGAATGTCCCTCGGGCTCACGAGGAAATTGAATAGGCTGGAGCTGCATCTCGTGTGTGGCAATACTGACGCGGAGAACAATCCATCTCCCTCTTGAATGCGAAGCTGAACGCGCTTTCGGATTCATAGCCGAGAGAAAGTGCGATGGATGAGACAGAGTCATGCGAGTTCATGAGCCGCTCTCCAGCGAGGAGCATCCGCCACCGCGTAAGGTACGCCATGACTGCGATTCCCACCTTCTCCTTGAAGCGCAGCGCGAAGGCTGAGCGTGACATGCAGGCACGTTCGGCCAGCTCCCGCACGGTCCAGCGATATCCGGGGCTTTCGTGCATCGCTGTCATAGCTATCCTCAACTGCGGGTCGGCGAGAGCAAAGAGCCAGCCGACTTTTTCCGTTTCTTTCTGTGTCCCCAGCAACCGGAGCAGTTCAATCAGCATCATTTGCGCGAGGTACTCTCCCAGCAGCACACTGCCCGGCTGTGGGTTTCGCAACACCGCCATCATACGTTCCAAATACCACTGCATCACGGCACGCTCCGAATGATTCCGGATATGCACAAGAGTCGGCAACAAACCCAGCAGGATGCTTGTGTGCTCTGCACCAAAGGTAAAAAAAGCTGTGAGACCCAGGCACGCCCCGCCGCCTTGCCACGAAACAACGCGTCCATTCAGAGGCTCAGTCACGACAGACCGGATATCGACCGGCGCGACCGCTAGATCGCTTGCGAGTCGGAACGAGGGCCCATGCGGAAGCGCCACAAAGTCTCCCGCTTCCAGCCGAACCACCTCATCGACGCCTTCAATCGAAAGCCAACAATGGCCCGAGACCAGCGCAAAGCACAAAAAGCAGGTACCTGGCTCGAACTGAAAGGACCAATCTCCTCCCACATCGATTCCGGCGGACATATAGCTGCGCGGTTTGAGGAGCGAAAGGACCTCGGAGAGCGGATCTCCTACAGCTCTGGACGATCTCGATATAATTTCAGACTTCATCGCATAGATTGTACCGCCAACCCCTCCTAATATGGTAGGAGGGAGACTTGGGAAATGACAGCGAAAATTGTTACGGTAGTGGGAGCCTCGGGGACCCTGGGATCGGAGATTGTCCAGGCGCTCCTCGCAAAAGGGGCTCGGGTAAGGGCCATGGTTCGGGCTACCAGCGACCGCACCAAACTCGAATCTCTCGGGGTGACGGAATTTGTGGTGGCCGACCTCAGGGATGCAACTTCGATAGAGCGTGCCATGACAGCCGAGCCGCGGGCCGTTGCTGTGGTTGCCAGCGCTGCAGGCTTCAGCGCCCACACGGCCCGCACGAAGGGTGACAACTCCCGGACGGACACTGAGGGGTACCGAAATCTGGTGGACTCCTGCAAGAATGCTGGTGTGCCTCGATTCATTCTGATATCAATTCTTGAATGCGACAAGGCACCCAAAGTGCCCCATTTCTCTCAAAAATTCGTGACCGAGAAATATCTGGCCGAAAAGCATCAGCCGTACCTTGCCTTGCGCGCCGGAGCTTTCCTTGACCGAGCCCAGGATGTCGTGGCCCCAAAGGTTCGAAAAGGAGTCTTCCCCGATATTGTTCCTGGAGTCGCCCTCGACATGATCTATTCCCCTATTCTCGCTCGGTATGCGGCGGAGGCCGCCCTGGACCTGCCAGCCTCCGCCCTGAACCAGAGCGTGGACGTATGCTGCGATGTTCCGGCCACCGGACCCATGGTTGCGGCGGCCTTCACCCGGGTCTTGCGCAGACCGGTGGTAGCCAAGCCCGTCGTTCAGCCCCTCCTTGTTGCCATGTTGCCGTTGGTGGCATGGTTCGTCCCTGCCCTCCGAGGCCAGATCGCGGCGCTGGCATGGATCCGAAAGGGAGGTTATGTCAGCCATGAACGCCAAAAGCAGAAGGATCTGTTCGGCGAACCGCCGACAATCGAGGACTCGGTGGCACGGTATTGTCGGGACAAGGAGCTGATTACGCCAACAGCATCCTGAGGGCTTCCATGGCACTGGATTGGCAAAAGGCCAATGCGCTCATCAAGCGTGACTTACCTGTCGAACTGAAGATCGGGAACGATAAACGCCGCTGTAGCCCGGATTCCCGGTTTATGCAGAATTGACCCTCATTCATGGAGGGGTGGGCGCAGTGCTGGCGCGAGGATTCGTTCCGCCCCTCCGGGGATGAATGGTTGGGCTAAGACCCACCCCTACCAGCCCGCGTGGATTTTGGCCATTGTGCCGGGGTTGAAACTGAGACACGCTCTAGTATCGTGACCGCGTAATCTAGTCATTGCTCCGGACAAGCGGGGGCGAGGACGCCCCCACTACAGCCGGTCAGGAGACCGGCGCTACATTGCGGTCGCTCGCTACATTCCAGTTGTTACCGAATCATTCGGTCACGGTGCCAGGAGTTTTTCCGCAGCCTGTAAAGCCCGCGTTGATTTTTGGACATTATGTGGGTGGTGAACCCCCGTCTTCTCTCCGAAAAGATCGAATTTTCAGGCAAAATTGGAGAAATACATCCCTCAGGGGCTAAAGCCCGCGATTTTATGGGGACTTTGCGGCACGACTAAAGTCGTGCCCTGACACAAAGCTCTTTTCGGCATGCTTATGCTCGGAGCTGAACTCGATTGTCCTTAAGCTGGTCTTGCTTCGAGTATCCCGACGTTTCGAACCATCTGAGTGTCGCCTCCAACCGGGTACACCTCGGTCAGGATGAAGCCCGCTGCCTCAAGAAGCGCTCTCCATTCGCGCTCGCTACGCTCTTTACCGCCAGTGACTGCAAGCATGTTGAGGTCGCTCATCAGGTGGCCTTCTAGTTGTGGATCTGCATGCGAGACAAGCGGAGGAAGGATGAATTCAACGATCAACAAACTGCCGTTCTGCGGAACTACCGCGTGGCAGTTCTTGAGAATGTTAACAGCGTCTCCGTCCTTACGGCCGTGCAGTACATGTTTGAGCATGTATACATCGGCGCCCGCCGGGACCGATTGCATGAGATCGGCGACAACAAGCTCGCACCGGGAGGACGGATCTTCCGCCGCGAAGCGGGATTTGGCCGCATTCACGCTGGCTTCGAGGTCCACAAGCATGCCTCGCAGATGCGGATTGAGCCCCAAGACTGCAAGGATGAGCGAGCCACCGCCGCCGCCGAGGTCGGCGACCACCTTTGCGCGGGAAAAATCCCACGCTTCAGCGATGGGCGCGTAATCTTCTGCCTGAGCCGTACCCATCACCGCGCGAAAAATAGAACCAGCTTCGGGATCTTGCGACCAGCGGGAAGGTATCTTCGGATCGCGGACCTGAGAGGCCGGCTTACCGGTTCGAACACAGTCGGTAAGCAGTGACCAGTCGTCGGCAAGCAGATCCGCCCAGAAGATGACGGCTGACCAGGCGGATTGAAGCACATCTCTCCGCAGCGGTTTGCCAAAAGGAGTCAGCCGAAAGTGTTCGGGCGTCGTCTCCTCCGTCACGCCGATGCTGGCGAGAGCGCGAAGCAGGCGGTACAGCGCATTGGCATCTGCCTGACACTTTTCGGCCAGGAAACCAACGCTACGTACCTCGTCTCCAAGTGCATCGGCAACGCCGAGACGTGCAGCCGCGCAAAGCATGCGGCTGCGGGAATACGCGATTGCCATTTCGACGAGCGCCGTATTTGCCGTAACATTGCCGATTCCGCTGTTAGGTTGGGCCATGAGACACCTCAAATCCAATGTACTCATCGCGGACGAGCCCTGCCCAGCAGTAAATTCGGATTAATACCCTGAAACGCGCAAAATCAAGACCTAAGCAGCGACCCGGGCCGGGCGATTATTCTGAAGTGTGGATACAGTAAACCGCACATTCCCAACGAACCCGCCTCGGAAGAGGTTCCTGCGATTGTTTGTTCGATGGCTTGCGATTGCCATGGTGCTTCTTTGGTCGGCTGCCGCGCTGCTGCTGGTGGCCGCGCGGTGGATTGACCCGCCGACGACCGCGGTACACGTTGAGCGGCGATTGCAGGCGTGGATACACCACAAGCCGTATCGCGAGCGATACAAATTCATTCCGCTGAGTCAAATATCGCCGAATTTGCAGCACGCTGTAATCTCCGCGGAGGACGCGCGATTTTACGAGCACCATGGGTTCGATTGGCACGCGATCCAGATTGACGCCGAAGACGATATGGAAGGCGGGCGCACGCGCGGGGCTTCCACCATTACGCAGCAACTGGTGAAAAATCTGTTCTTCGGAACGAGCCGATCCATTATCAGAAAGGGAGCGGAGACCACGCTGGTACCGGTGGCGGAATTCGTCCTGGGCAAGCGGCGCATTCTGGAGATTTACCTGAACGTGGTGGAATGGGGCCCTGGTATTTATGGCGCGGATGCGGCGTGCCGTTACCACTACGGAGGCTCGGCGCGGAGTATCGGCCGGGAAGAGGCGGCACGGCTTGCCGCGATTCTGCCGGCTCCGTTGAAGCGACGGCCCGAGCGCATGAATCACTACAGCGCGGCTATCCTGGAGCGGATGCGGCAGGTGGGTTGGTAAACACGAGGAACCTTTTGCTAAATGTCAGGGCCGGGGGGCGGGTCTGAGAGCGGGTTTGACGGCGGCACGGGGATTGGCGCCCAAAGGCCTGGCTGGAACAGGCTGCGGAGGCAACGCCGGCTTGACATGAGGTTTGGCTGGCGGTTGAGCAGCGGCCTTCAGCGTGGGATTTTCTGTCTCTTCGCCGAGAAACTGCTCGTCGTCCTTGCCGGTGATGGCTACGCGCATGACGTCCATCCAGATGGGCAGCGCGGTTTTGGCGCCGGTCTCTTTTTTGCCGAGCGACTCGCGGCTATCGAAGCCCACCCAGACGCCGCAGGTGACCGAGGGGGAAAAACCGAGGAACCATGCGTCGGTATAGTCGCTGGTGGTGCCCGTCTTGCCGCCCAGGGGGTGATTGAGTTGCGCCGCCGCCGCGCCGGTGCCGTGCGCAGTGACGGCTTCGAGCAGAGTCATCATGGTGCGCGCAGTCTGCTGGCTGATTACCTCATTCACGGCGGGCGGCTGCTCCCAGAGCGTGATGCCGTCGGCGTTCTCGACCTTGCGAATGAGGCGCGGGGTGACGTGCAGGCCGTCGTTGGGAAATACGGAGTAGCTGGCGACCTGCTCCTGGAGCGTGATTTCGACGGCGCCGATGGCGATGGGCAGGTAGGCGGGAATGGTGGAAGTGACGCCGAAGCGGTGAGCCACCTCGATGACTTTTTGAATGCCGACGCGGTCGGCGAGCTTGAGAGCGGGAATGTTGCGCGACTCGGCGAAGGCGTTGATGAGGGTCATCGCGCCCTTGTAGTCGTTCTCGTAGTTGTGCGGGGTGTAACTGCCGAAGCTGACCGGTCCATCGACGATGATGTCGGTGGGCTTGGCGCCGGCCTCGATGGCCGCGGTGTAGACGTAGGGCTTGAAACCGGAGCCGACCTGGCGCTCGGCCTGGGTGGCGCGGTTGAACTGCGAGAGCGCGTAATCGCGCCCGCCCACCATGGCCAGCACGTCGCCGGTGGTGTTGTCGATGGCCAGCAGAGAGGCCTCAGCGCCGGAGTCCTGCTCGAGCGTGGCGCGGCGAACCGTGCCCTCCGTCGCGTCGGCGAGGTGAACGTAGATTATGTCGCCGGGTTTGACGAGCGCGTCGGCGAAGCGCTGGCCGGTCCAGGTCCAATCTTCCGGCGTGAGGGTAATTTCGGCTGCGCCGACACGGGCGCGAATCTCCAAAGGCAGCACGCGGGTGACCACGGCATGCACGTAGTCGCCGGGGCCGGATTTCGTTGCCCAATCGGGATGCTTGTAGTCCTCAATGGCGACGCCACCGGCAAGGACATTTTCCAGCTTGCCGGGCCCGCTTTGACCCACCCAGCCGTGCCGCCGCTCGTAGACGGCGAGGCCGTCGGCAACGGCGCGATTGGCTGTTTTCTGGAGGTCCAGATCGAGCGTGGTTTCGACCTTCAGGCCGGCCTCATGCACCTGTTCGGTTCCGAAGCGTTTCTCCAGCTCCTGGCGGACCTCCTCCTGAAACCACGGGGCAGCCGACATGACAGACGGGGCAATGTGCAGGCCGAGCGGGGCGTTGCGGGCTTGCTCCGCCTGCTGGTGTGAGATTGCGCGGTCGAGCTCCATCTCAGTGAGCACCAGGTTGCGCCGGCGCAGCGCTCTCTCCGGGTTGAGCAGCGGCGAAAAAGCTACCGGACCTTTGGGAAGGCCGGCGAGCAGGGCCGCCTCAGTCAGCGTCAGATCGCGGGCGTGCTTGCTGAAGTAGAACTGGGAAGCGGCTTCAAAGCCATACATTCCACTGCCCAGATAAATCTGATTGCCGTAGAGGGTGAAGATCTGTTCTTTGGTGAAGGCGCGTTCGATTTGAATGGCCAGATAGGCTTCCTGGATTTTGCGCGTAGAGGTGCGTTCGGAGGAGAGAAACAGATTGCGCGCCAATTGCATGGTGAGCGTGGACGCGCCCTGAGCGCGGCCGTGACTGCGGATGTCGTGCCACGCCGCCCCAGCCACGCGGAAGACATTGATACCCCAGTGCGACGCGAAGCTTTTGTCTTCAATGGAGATGACGGCCTGGCGCAGCACCGGCGCAAAGTCTTCGTAGTTGACCACCTCGCGCCGCTCCAGCGCAAACGAACCGATGATGCGTCCCTTGCGGTCGTAGAGATCAGTGGTGGTGGAAGGGCGGTAGCGCTCGAGGTCGTGAATCTGAGGCAGATCGACGGAATAGACCAGCATGAGCCCGGCCAACGAGCCCGTAATCACAGCCAGGAAGAGCAGCGCGGCAAGGGCGTACTTGCCGGTGAGCTTACGCCGCCGATGCGCGTGCGCGGGCTCGGTGTGTAGCAGGTGGCTCCGGCCAAGGCCGCGGGGTTTGGGAGGCTCGATAGGGGTGACAGCCAAGCGGTTCAGGCCTCATCGGCATTCCTCTTGCGAACAATGAAGAAATGCTTTAGCCCAAGGCTAGCACGGGAGCGGCGCGATAGACGGTCCCAGCTCGCTACCGCGCACCACGCTGTGCAAGAGCGGGAACGCGGGATGGCGATGCCTCCGTGTCAGGCCGCGAAAGACCGTCCATCGTATTGCAAGCAGCGTCTTGTCCACTGGCTGAATGCGGAAGAGCGTCCGATGAAGTGATCTTTGTGCTCTCCCACCCTTGCGACAGAAACAAGTCGCAAGGATGGGGCACGGGCCGTTGTTATTAAACCAGCAAAAAAACAAACGCAGATCCTTCGGCAGAGATTGGCGTAAAATGCGCGCCAATCGCAGTCGAAGGATGACAACTTATTTTTGATGCGAACTCTAGATACAGGACGCTAGGTAGAAATGCCGGTGTTCTTTGCCTTCAGCAGTTCAAGCGCCTTCAAGAGCGGCTGGTCGCCCTTGGGCTGCGGAGTTTCCTCTTCTTCTTCTTCGACCGTTGGTCCGACCACGACGTTGGGCAATACGGCCTCGTCGGGAATCTTCTTGCCGTCCGGGCCTTCGTACTTGGCCACCGTGAGCAGCAGCGCGGCGCCGTCAGGCAGTTCAATGGTCTTCTGCACCGTGCCCTGGCCGAAGGTCCGCTCACCCACCACATCGCCGCGCTTCAGGCCCTCGATGGCGGCAGCTGTCAACTCAGCCGCGCCAAAGGTGCCGCGGTTGACGAGCACGGCTAGCGGCGCGGCAGTGATAAATGTTGCCGGGTCGGCGGTGAACGTCTGGCGGGGAAACTTCTGGCCTTCGAGCGTGGCCAGCGTGCCCTGCTTCACAAAAAAGTTAGCCAGCCGCAGACCCTCCTGGGCGTCGCTGCCAGCGGAGTCTCGCAGGTCGAGCAGCACCTTGCGGTCCTTGCCGACCGCCTTGAGCTGGGCTGCAATCTCGTCCACGCGGGAGGCAGTCAGCGCGCCGGGCTTCAGATAGAGGATGGTCGCGCCTTCATACTGCTGTTCGCCGAGCGCGGGAGTGGCGGCGATGGAGCGGGTTAGCGTCAGCTTGTCGGGTTCGGCCTTGGCCGGGTGCACCACCGAGAGGGTCACCGTGGTCCCCGGCTTGCCCTCCAGCAGCATC
>Ga0224558_1003018_pt1 | contig 14624 bp, 16 predicted proteins | sample 714S32024metaG_FD_180682 | JGI IMG/M metagenome (GOLD analysis project Ga0224558, IMG submission 180682) | Peat soil microbial communities from Stordalen Mire, Sweden - 717 S3 20-24 | ecosystem: Environmental > Terrestrial > Soil > Wetlands > Peat | place: Sweden: Norrbotten County, Stordalen... | reverse complement strand
ACCAGCCCGCCCTTCTCGGCGTAGCGGGCCATCATGCGGGGCCCGAAGGGATACCCCAGCTCACGGACGACCGAAGAACCCATGGGCGTGCGGGTCATGCTCTCCACGCCGGCGGCGACCACCACGTCGTAGGCGCCGGCCATGACGCCCTGGGCGGCGAAGTGCAGGGCCTGCTGGGAGGAGCCGCACTGGCGGTCGATGGTGGTGGCGGGAACCGACTCGGGCCAGCCGGCGGCGAGCACGGCGTTGCGGCCGATGTTGAGGGCCTGTTCGGAGACCTGCATCACGCAGCCCATGATCACGTCGTCGACGAGGGAGGGGTCGAGCGAGTTCCGTTCCTGCAGCGCCTTGAGGGCCTCGGAGGCCAAGTCCACGGCGTGCCAGTTGCGGAGCTTCCCGTTGCGCTTCCCGCCTGCGGTGCGAACGGCGTCGACGATGACGGCAGTGGTCATGGGTGTCTCCTCCCAGTTCCGGGCGGGTACTCCCGACCGGTAGCAAACAGCAATTCTAGCGGCCCCCCATGCGCCGGGAGTCGGGAGAGGCAACGGGGGAGTGGTCATCGAGAGGGGGGCGATCCGGGGGCAGATAGGGTCTGCCCATGGGCGCCAAGAACATGGATCGCTGGCTGGGCGACGGCGGCATGCCGATCATCGCCCTGGTGGGCGGTGCCTTCACGGCGTATGGAGTCGACGGGGAGGACCTCGGTTGGGTGGCCGGGACCTTCACACCGGAGGAGCTCGCGTGCAATCCCCACGGGGTCACCCAGGCGGGGATCCACTCCCTCCTGCTCGATGCGGGCATGAACTTCGCCATCAACGCGGCCCTACCGGGTCGGGACCGGACCAGAGGCACGCTGGAGATGAAGACCGAGACCATGCGCCCGGCCTTGCGAGGAGCGACGTACTCCCTCCGTGGAGAAGTGGTGCGCATGGCCCGGCAGGTGGCCTACGGCGAGGCGTCGTTGCGGGACGCGGACGGCGCGCTCGTGAGCCGCGCCACCGGGACCTTTCTTTTGCATCGAGACGAGGCGACCCCTCACAGCTGAGCACGTCGGGACAGGCGGGGTCACCGCCTGCCTGATCTGTTGCGGTCCGACCAGCCCGCGCTTCGCCCACTGCTTCGCCTGCCGGACCGTAGCGTCCCGCCTCGGCCTGCCACTGGCCCCGGTCCTGCCGGCATACCTCTGCCCGGTGCCGGGGTCCCTCTACACGGTGCTGATGGGGTACAAGGAGGCACCGGTCGACGAGGCCCGCCGGCGTTTCGCCCGGCGGGTCTCCCGTCTGTTCGCCGACTTCTTGCTGACGCACCGGGCCTGCCTGGCCGAGGCGACCGGGGGCGGTGTGGACCTCATCGTGCCGGTTCCCTCGTCCTCGCGGCCGGGCCGGGCCTCCCTCGAAGCGGTCGACGGGTTGGGCGCGCGGAGCGTCGCCTCGGTGCGGCCCGGCGCGACCTGGGCCCCCCGGGTGCTGCAGCGCGCCGAAGGGAGGATCGGCCCCATGCGGCCCAACGCGCGGGCATTCGCCGTCCCCGAACTCTGGCGCGCCACCGTGAGGGGCTCGCGGGTGCTCCTGCTCGACGACACCTACGTGAGCGGGGCGCGGGCGCAGAGCGCCGCGGCCGCGCTCCGCCGTAGCGGCGCCCGCTCCATCCTCGTCGTGCCGTTGGGTCGGGTGATCCGTCCCGAGCGGTTCGCCGTGCATGCCGCGTTCATGAACGGGCAGCCCGGCGGAGAGCCCGCCGGAGTCGGTCATCGCTCCCGGTGTCTGTTGGTTCAGACGGGCGCGGGCAAGGGATAGTGCACGTCGGTCAACTGCTCGGAAATCTCCCACAGACGCTCGGCATCGGCGAGGTTCCTGGCGCGGCGGTTGGGGTGCACGACCGTCGGCGGTCCGAAGAGCTCCGCCAGGTGCGCGGGACCGATGAACTGGCCCGACCGCACGTCGGGTGAGGTCGCGGCGTACAAGGTCGGCCAGGCACCGGCGGTGGTGCTCTGGCCGAGGAGCGTGCCGAAGGCGCGCCCCACCCTGGCGCGGACCTTCCCCGTTCCGAGCGCGGCGCCGTTGCCGATCAGGTTGCTGCGGGTCCATCCCGGGTGGGCGGCCACCGCCAGGACAGATTCACCGGCCTCGTGCAGGCGCCGGCTCAACTCTGCGCTAAAGAGGAGATTGGCCAACTTGGAGTTCCCGTAGTGCGACCACGTGTTGCGGATCTTCAGCCCCGCCACGTCGTCGAAGTCGATGTGGCCGATCCGGTGCATCAGCGAGCTGACCGTCACCACCCGTGCGCGGTCGGAAGTGATGAGCCGGTCGAGCAGGAGTCCCGTGAAGGCGAAGTGTCCCAGGTGATTGGTGGCCATCTGGAGCTCGAAGCCGTCCGGGGTCTGCCGGTACGGGGTCCCCATGACCCCGGCGTTGTTGATGAGAAGGTCGAGCCGGGCGTGCTCGGCCAGAAACTGTTCGGCCGCCCGGCGCACGGACACCAGATCTGCGAGGTCCAGCGCCAGGAGCTCTATGGACGAGCGGTCGAGGTCGCTCTCCAGTTCGTCCGCGGCGCCACGGGCCTTCGCTGCGCTACGGCAGGCCAGCACGACGTGGGCTCCCCGCTCGGCGAGTGCACGCGCGGTCGCGAACCCGATGCCGCTATTGGCGCCGGTGATCAGCGCGACCCTGCCGGTCTGGTCGCCGATGTCCTCGGGGCTCCACGTAGGAGGCGGCACCGGGGCGGCTTACGCGTTGCCGATGTGGACGGCGGGGACGGTCCCGAGGCGACCGGCCTGGTAGTCCTCGAACGCCTTGACCAGCTCGTCCCTCGTGTTCATGACGAACGGACCGTGCGCCGCCACCGGTTCGCGAATCGGTTGTCCACCGAGCACGAGAACCTCCAGCGCCGGGTGTCGCGACTCCTGTACTTGATGCGCCCGGATTTCGAGGGCATCGCCGGGGCCGTGGACGACCAGCTGCCCCGAGTGGAGCGGTTGCGAATCGGGGCCGACGGTGCCGGCGCCGGACAGGACGTAGACGAGCGCATTGAACCGGCTCGGCCACGGGAGCACCAGTTCGGCCCCCGGCTGCACGGTCGCATGGACGAACGAGATCGGCGTGTAGGTGGAACCGGGACCGCGCTGACCCGCCACATCGCCGGCGATCACGCGCACGAGCGCGCCGCCGTCAGGGGAGGTGAGCAGCACCGTGTCCTCGGCCTCGAGGTCCTGGTAACGGGGGTCGACCCATTTCTCGGCGGCAGGGAGATTCACCCACAACTGAATGCCGTGAAAGAGCCCGCCGGTGGCGATCAGCTGCTCGGGCGGTCGCTCGATGTGCAAAATGCCCGACCCTGCGGTCATCCACTGGGTGGACCCGTTGGTGATGCTTCCGCCGCCACCGATCGAGTCCTGGTGCACCATGGTGCCGTCGATCATGTAGGTCACTGTCTCGAAACCCCGGTGCGGATGCCAGGGCGTCCCCTTGGGCTCGTCCGGCGCGTACTCCACCTCGCCCATCTGGTCCATGTGGATGAAGGGGTCGAGGTCGGCCAGGCTGGCTCCCGCAAAGGCGCGGCGCACCGGGAAGCCCTCACCTTCGAAGCCCGAAGGTGCGTCGGTGACGCTCTTCACCCGCCGGATCTGTGCCCCGGGCTCGACTGGTGCGATTTTCGGCAGCGTCAGGTTGTCCTCCACAGTCACAGCAGGCATTGCTCACTCCGTCTCTTCACTTGGCAGCAAACACTGCAACACAGGATCGTGGCCTTCTGTTCCACGCGCAGGCGGTATGACGCGCAGGCGGTATGACGCGCAGGCGGTATGACGCGCAGGCGGTATGACGGCGCAGGCGGCGTGACAGTCATGCGGCGTTCAGGCGTGCCACCTGGTCCGGCGTCAACGTGAGGTCGGCCGCGGCGGCGGACGCGATGGCCGTGGCGGGACGACTGCTCCCCGGAATCGGGATCACCCGCGACCCTTTCGCCAGCATCCAGGCCAAGGTGACCTGCTCGGGAGTCGCCCCCACTTCCGCGGCCACCCCGGCGAACGCCGGGAACTCGACGGCAATGCGATCGGCCTGTCGGATGCCGCCGAGCGGGCTCCACGGGATGAACGCCACTCCGATGTGCTCGCAGTGGGCCAACTCGCCCTCGGAGGAGCGGAACCGGGGCGAGAACTCGTTCTGGACGCTCACCAGGCGACCGTCGAGTACCTCCTGCGCCTCGTCGATCTGGGCCACGGTGGCGTTGGAGATCCCGGCCATCAGTATCTTTCCGGCGTCGAGGAGGTCGGCCAGCGCGCCGATCGACTCTGCGTAGGGCACTTGGGGGTCGGGGCGGTGGTGCTGGTAGAGGCCGATCGCCTCGACGCCGAGTGCCACGAGTGATGCGTCGCACGCCTGCTTTATGTAGGCGGGATCGCCGTGGACGGTCCAGCTGCCATCCCCCGGACGCCGGTGCCCTCCCTTGGTGGCGACGAGCACGTGATCGGTGGAACCGCCGTACGTCGAGAGCGCCTTGGCGACGAGCCTCTCTCCGTGGCCGTGCTCCTCGGTGTTGAGTGCGTAGGCATCCGCCGTGTCGATGAGGGTGACACCGGAATCGAGTGAGGCGTGGATGGTATTGATGGCCTGTGTCCGGTTGGGACGGCCCTCAATCGAGAGGGGCATCTCGCCGAAACCGATGGCGCTCACCGTCCGGCCGCCGATCTGTCGCTCCTGCACCGCGGATCTCCATTTCTGGTAGATCTCCACACGGGACCTACTCACTGCTCGAGGGGGCGTGCGGGCCATCGACAGTGCGCCGTCGCCGCATTCCTCCGCCCAGACTACTGCGGGTCGGAATTCGCCGGAATCCCCGCCTGGTCGCCCGGGAGCGGGCCGGGTTCTGTGTGACCTTCGCGTGACGTCGAGATGAACTCTCCGCGATCGTGTGTCGGAAACGCGACGATTCCAATACCATCGCCGCCATCATGAGGCTGCCGGGCCGGATCGCTCTCTCGGCGTCGCTCGTGTTCGTGGGGCTGCTCGACATCTGCGGAGTGGCAGGGGCGTCCTCGGCGAGCCGGTTTCACCAATCCTCTGGCGAGGCGACTGATTGCACACCGGTGTCAGCGCCCGCGGCCCGGGCCGATAGCGCACTCGATGGCGTGTTCTCGGATCAGCTCGGACCGGGCTGGGTCGGCGGGGACGCCACCTACTCGACGGAACTGCCGAATGGACGCGAGGTGTTCGTATTCTCCGACACGCTGATCGGCACCGCGGAACCGGACGGGACGGCGACCTTTTCCGGTTTCGCCCACAACAGCGAGCTTGTGGGGTGGCTTCCTCGCCTGCGAGCCGACTATGGGGGAACATTCGCCGAGCCACAACCGTTGATCCCCGATTCGGATGGAAATGGGGATCAATGGCAGGTGGGCGCGACCTATGTCGAGCATGGGGAACAGCTTGTCTTCGTCAACGAGTTCTCACCACAGGCCGGGCCGTTCGAGCTGTTCACCGGTCGAGTTGGGATCGCCGTGTTGAGGCTCCCGCGATACGGGGCGCCCATGTTCTCCTCCATCGTTCCCCTTGCCAGCGATCCGCTGACCCAGTGGGGCAATGCGGTCTTGCAGGACAACGGGTACACCTACGTCTACGGGAGCGTGAGCGATACCTCGACCGGCGCATTTTCCGGGATGAAGGTGGCTCGGGTGCCACGCGGCGCTTCGTTGCTCACCGGTGAGTGGCGGTACTGGAACGGAGCGAGCTGGGTGGCCGGTGAAGAGAGTGCGGTGACCATCCCGACCGTGAACGAGTTCACGGGGGTCGTCACCCAGGACGGGGAAACGGGGTACGAGGCGGTTTCGATACCGGCAGTTGTCTTGGCCGACACCACGGTCGACCTCTCGTACTCCTGCTCCCCGGAGGGACCGTGGAGCGCTCCGGTCTCGGTGTATTCCATACCGCAGATCCAGGGCCTTTCCGGCCAGATCGCCTACATCCCGACGTTTCACTCCGAACTCTCGCGACCCGACGTCTCGGTGATCTCCTACAACGTCGATACGACCGATGGCCTGTCCCCGCTGCAGGAGGACATCCACGGCTATCAACCCCGCTTCGTACTGCTCCGCAGCCGTCCGTGGTCTGTCGTCCCCGTGCCGCCGGCTGAAACTCCTGAGGCGCCGGTTCCGCTGGTGCTCCCCGCGCTGGCGGCAATTCTGATGGTCGTCGTCTATGCAATGCGCCGCCGCCGTCTCCACCGACAGGCGGCGCGTCACAACGTCCGTTGATCGGTCCGCGTCGGCGATATGGCGGACGTGATGATGCAAATGAACTAGGAGAAAGCGTCCATTTGCATCAGACGTAACAGCACGTACGCATCATGAATTGCCAGGTCATGACGCTCACGATGGATGCATGACCACCACACCCGCACAGGCCGGCGATGGCTTTCCTCTAGCCACTGCGCTCGACCTTCTCGATACCTACCGTCAAGAGGCGTGGCTCTCCCACGGGGAGTTATGGCTGCGCTACTTCGAACTAGGAGGGATGAGCACCAGAAGGGACGTGGAAGCGATGCTCTGTGGAGCGGTCGTTCCGAGTGACGACGACCACGACGTCATCGCACTGGCCCTCAACGAGCGATTCGCGGAGTTGGGGAGGGACCATCCCGTTCCCTACGCCACGGAGTAGGCGAGATCGCCGGGCATCAGCGCGGCCCACCTCATTCTCCATCGCTGTCATCCGCCTCATCGGGTCAGGCATATCTCCAGCGCATCGAAGCGGGGAGGACGCAGTCCTGGAACTGAAGTTAACTGGGCGCCACTGGTCGTCGTCTCCAGCGCCGGCCTGAAGTAAGTCGGAATCGCCCTGTCCGATAGAAGACGCACGCAAGGAGGCGCACGGTGACACTGCCCTGGAGCGAACCACTGGCCGGTCAGATGCATGAGCATGTACTGGCGTCGAGGGCTCTTGAAGGCAATCCTCTCGGCGATCCGACGGAACGCCCTTTATGGGTCTATGTCCCCCCTGGCTACGATCCCGAGGGTGAAGGTTTGCCTTCGATCTACGTCATTCAGGGCTACACCGGTCACCTGACCATGTGGAATAACCGGTCGGCCTACCGGCAGCCATTTCCCGAGACGGCGGACCACCTCTTCGCGAGCGGTGCCGTTCCACCCTGCATTGTTGTCTGGGTCGATGCATGGACGGCGTATGGCGGATCGCAGTTCGTAGACTCCCCTGGAACCGGCCGCTACCACACCTATCTGTGCGACGAGGTGGTCTCCTTCGTCGACGCCCACTACAGGACACTTGCCGCGCCGGAGCACCGGGGAATACAGGGCAAATCGAGTGGCGGCTTCGGGGCCATGATCACCCCGATGCTGCGACCCGACCTCTTCGGCGGTTTGGCCACCCATGCGGGGGACTCCCTCTACGAGTTCTGTTACATCGGGGAGTTTGCCAAAGCGACGAGAGCCCTCCGCGAGTGGGATGGGTCCATTCAGTCGTGGTGGCAAGACTTCCGAAGCCGAGTGGCGTTCACGAAGAAGGACGACGCCCTCTTGTTGATGATGTTGGGCGTCTCAGCCTGTTTCTCAGCCGAGCCCGACGGCACCCCCGTACTTCCCTTCGACCCGCACAGCGGCGTTCTTCGCGATGATGTCTGGCAGCGGTGGCTGGACTGGGATCCGGTGCGCATGGTCAAGGACCACGCGGAAGCACTGCGCGGCCTCCGGGCCATCTGGATCGATGCCGGTACGCGCGATGAGTGGTATCTCGACCTCGGCGCGATTGCCTTTAGGGACGCGTTGACCGACATCGGCGTGGTCGACGTGCGGTTCGAGTTGTTCGAGGCCGGTCACGCCGGTATCGACTGGCGTTACCCATTGTCACTTGCCTACCTCGCCGAGCGTCTCTCGATTCCGGATCCGTCCCCCTGAGCTGATAGGCCGCTGGGTGCGACGCGCTTGCTCCACGAAGTGTCAGAGGTGGATTGACTCTGCCGCCCGACGTTGACTCCAGATCAGGGAGCGGCGGGAAGCATCAAGAAGTCGGTGTCGAAGGTCGTGAACGACGTGGTCGCCATCAAGGTCTCCCTGGGAATGCTCAACTGGTTGAACACGGCGAACAGCCGCTCGGCCTCGAACCGGTCGAGGTGGGCCTTGGACTCCCAGATCGAGACGACATGGAAGCCCTGGTCGGAGCTTCCCGCCGCCTCCGCGATCAGGCCCTCGATTGGGCCGTCCTTGGCCAGCAGTTCATTTGCCTCGTTGAAGTGGTCGATCGTCTGCGTGGTGCTAGTGGCGATGTGGACGTATGCCATGTTGGGATCTCCTTATGGTGACGGTTGGCGTCGAAGTCGTGAACCGCATCCACCGCGGCCAATTCAAGGTGCTCCCCAAACGATGGATCGTCAAGCGCACCTGGGCCTGGCTCATGAACAGCCGACGCCTCCAGGTCGACTACGAGCGCGATCCGATCGTCACTGAGGGCTTCATATGGGCCGCCCACAGTCGGTATCTGATGCGCCGGCTCACCCAATCATCGATCGCGTGATCGCGCTGGGGAAACAATCGCGACAGTCTCTTACGTTGCGAGTTCCCACGAGCGGATCAAGACTCCATCGGCGATACTCTCGGGATTCGACATCGATCCGGGACGAGGCTCCATGGCAGCAAGTAGTCATCACGTCGCTTGCATCACCGATGATCCGGAGGCGGTGGACGCCTTTCTCACAGAAGTCGTTGGACTTGAGGTGCACCTCAAGTTCAGGACCTCCGGTGTGGACATGAGCAGGACTGCGGGTTGGCCCGAGAGCGGCGGGGCGGACATAACGATGTATGGCAAGCCACCCGCGGGCATCGTCGAGGTCATCGCGATTCCCGAGGAGCTGCTCGGCCGAGTTCGTCCACGTATCTGGCTCGTCTCGTTCGCCACAACCGACGTTGCTGCACGTATCGAAGCGTCGCGCCAGCAGGGTCTGGATGCCACTGAAGCAATAGGGCCACCTGACGGTGGGGTCGACGTCTCTGTGTCGATGGTCGAGGTCGGCGGCATCTCCTGGGAATTCGTCAACTTCCGTAGCTGACGGCTCCAACGCAATCCAACTGCCAGCACACACAGCGGTCAGGCCTACGCATCTTCGGGCGACGCGAGGACTGGGAGCTGTTCGGCTAGCGGCGTGTTCGTCGGGTCGTGCGGACCGACGACCGCAACCGAGTCGGATACCGATCCACGGTCGACGAGCGCCCCGATCGACCCGTCAGCTCGGGCGAGAGGTAAAGATGGCCGGCAGCTGCTCGATGGTGAGCAGGAGAGCGTTCTGGGTGCGGGTGGGTTCGACGCCATCGGGGACACGGATGTCGCTGAGACGTCCGAACAGCTCTTCGAACACGATCTTGAGCTCGGCACGGGCCAGGTTGGCGCCGAGGCAGAAGTGGGGACCCATCCCGAAGGTGAGGTGCGGGTTGGGGTGTCGGTCGATCCGGAACTCCTCGGGGGCATCGAACACCCGCTCATCCCGGTTGGCCGACTGGTAGAGCATGAGCACGAAGTCCCCCCGCTTAAGCGGCTTGCCGCACAACTCGTGGTCCCTAGTGACGGTGCGGCCGAAGCCCATGACCGGCGAGACGAACCGCAGGACCTCTTCCACGGCCCGGTCGATCAACCCTGGCTCGGCGAGAAGGCGCTCGTGTTGCTCGGGGAAGCGACTGAACGCGTGCAGGCCACCGCTGAGGGTGTTGCGGGTGGTGTCGTTGCCGGCGACCAGCAACACGAAGAGGAACATGAACAGGTCATCAGCGGGGAGGCCCCGGCGCTGCTCGATGGCCGTGCCCGTCGTGGTGTCGAGTGTGCCCTCGTCGAAGGCGCCAGTAAGGATGCTGACGAGGTCCTCCCGGGGTTCGCGCCGGCGTTCGTCGACGAGCTTCAGAATGTACTGGTAGTACTCGAGAGCGGCGGTCGCACTCTGTTGAGCGAGCGGATCTTCCGGTGGTCGGCCTTCACCGGCGCTGATGGCGTCGCTCCACCGCAGCAGCAAGGCGCCCATGGCTGGATCGAGGCCGAGCAGTTCCGCGATGACGATCAGCGGAACGTGCACGGCGAAGTCGGCGACGAAGTCGATCTCGCCTCGATCCTGGATGCTCGTGATCAGCTCGTCGGTTAGGGCCCGGATGCGCGGGATCAGACGCTTCACTTGCCGGGGGGTGAAGCCCCGGTTGATGATCCCGCGCTGTTGCTGGTGCTCGGGGTCATCCATCGTGAGGATGGAAGCGGGGGCACCGTTGCGATGGCGCACACCCTGCTTAGAACAGTACAGCTCCGGGTGACGGGAGATGTGGCTCACCTCGGCGTGGCGGGCGACGAACCACGCCTGGGCCTCCTCGTGCCAATGGACCGGGTCGTGGTCACGGAGCCACCGGTAGCTGTCCCACGGATCGTCGAAGGCAGCGGCCTGGGTGAAGTCGGGAATGATCGGGTCCATGGCTGAGCTCACCCGAGGTCCGCAGGTGAGACCGTCTCGCCGACGAGCACCGCGCCGAGCAGGCGGTACTCCCGACCACTGACAGCGACGTGTTGTGCTGCGACCTCGATGTCGCGCAGGCGTCGCTGCAGTGGGGAGTCCTCGCGGATGGAGTGCTTCCCGGCAAGTCGGAAGGCCGTTTCGACGACCTCGACGCATTCGCGGGTCACCAGAGCCGCCATAGCGCGATGGCGCAAGATGTCCTCGGGCTGGATGTGTACAGCCTGCACCGCGCAGTCCCAAATTTCGCAGGTAATCTGGTAGGCGTAGACGCGAGCGGCGTCAAGCCGAGCCGCGATTTTGCCAAGACGGTGCTGGAAGACAGGATCCTCTGCCGTGCGGCTAAGCGGGTTGTAAGTGGGGCGTTTGTCGCTGACGATCGACAGCAGATCGTCGAGCGCTCCTTTGGCGATTCCTATGGCCACCGCCGCGTGGCCGGGTGCGACCGAGACCCAGAAAGGCAGCCTTGACGAGGGCACGGAGAACGGAGCACTCGCCCGATCGGTCGCTGCCACCGCGAATTGCTCAGGGACGAACACCTCATCGAGGACGAAGTCCTGACTGGCAGTGCCGCGCATCCCCGCAACCTTCCAGTTGTCGAGGAACGTTGCCTGCTGGGCCGGCACCATCGCCATCACGATCGTGGGGATGCCATCGGGCCCGGTCTGCAGCTCGCCGTCCTTCATCACAACGCAAGTCGCCGCAACCCAGTCGGCATCCGCGGTTCCGCTGGCAAAAGCCCACTGGCCAGTCACGATGTAACCACCACCGGCGGGAGTTGCGACCCCTGTTGGAGCAAAGACTCCACGTACTTTCATTGTCGGAGCATTCGCGTACAACTTCCGCGCCATGTCCTCGGGGTACTGCGTCGGGAACGTGGCCCCCATGAAGCCGATCATCAGCACCCAGCCGACCGACGAATCGGCGCGGGCGAGCTCAACCAGCACGTCAAAGACCTCTGGGAAGGTCATCTCCTCGCCACCGAACGCCTTTGGGACGTACATCCGCCACACACCGGCGCCGACCAGTGCATCGATCAGATCCTGCGGCAGGGTTCCAGCCCGCTCGATCTCCTCGCTGCGGGCGGTGATCAATGGACGTAGCTTCCGGACAGCGTCGAGCACGGTGGTGTTCGTGGCGTCGGTGGCGATGGCGGTCACGACCGCAGCTCCAGAGCAGGATGGTCGAACAGGGCACCCTTCGAAGGGTCGACGACCACTGCTTCGGCGTCGGAGCCGTATCGCTGCCGGGTGCTGGGGTGGATCGGGTCGGTTCCAGCCGCCACCCACATGGGCGGATGGGCCCGGTCTCCTCCGAAAAGCTTAGGCACGACGTCACGGCCGGGTGTCGGAAAAGCCGGTCCGTGGTGGTGATAGTCGCGCGTCTCCCACATTTTCTTGAACACGACGATCACCTCGTCCCACGAGGATCATGCACCTGACGTCCGGGTGGGCTCACCTGCACATTGCTACCGAACTTCACGTCTGTCCCCCCCCGGGCCCTGACTACGCGACTCCGTGGTCGATCGACGGGGAGCGTAACCGATATGCCCCGAGATGTAAAGTTTGTTTACACCCACAAGAACAGGGAGTCATGCCAGCCAACAGGCACAAACCTCATGGACGAAATGAGATCGTCTCTGCAGTGCTCGACGCGGCCGAGAGGCTCTTCGTCGCCCGCGGTCCAAGCCAGGTGCGGCTGAGGGACATCGCGGAGGAGGCCAATGTCAATGTGACGCTCATCTACCGGCACGTGGGGGCCAAGGACGACCTGCTTCGTGCCGTCGCGGGTCGCCTCGTCCACAACGGGCAAGGGCACATCAACCATCAGTCAAGTTGGAACGATGTCGTCGCTCTACTCTTCACGCCGACGCAGGAGTACTTTGACTTCACCCACCTCCTCGCCTGGTTGCTACTCGAGGGGACGAAACCGGCGGACCTCGAGCAGCTCGTGCCGGTGGTTGACGGCATCTTCCGGCCATTCGACAAACCGGGGGTCAGCAGCTCGGGTCCCAGCATCGTGGCAGTACTGGCGATGTCGTTCGGGTGGCAGGTGTTCCGACCGCTGCTGCGCCAGTGGTTCACCGATTCGACCGGCGATGCTGACGAGGTCGACGAGCGCATCAGCTCCTGTCTGACTCGACTAGCCCAGCAGCTCCCATCCCTGGTCGCCCTCGAGGATGGGCAAGCCTGAGGACTCACATCATTCCGACCTTCGGGCATCGGGCCATCAACAGCATCGAGCCAGCCGAGGTCGAAGCGTGGGTCGGGGATCTCGACGCCCGGCGGCAAAGAGTGGCTCTGATCAGGGACGCAAGTGGTGGGGCTAGCAAGAATCGAACTTGCGACCTCAGCATTATCAGTGCTGCGCTCTAACCGACTGAGCTATAGCCCCTCACAGGGTCCGCCAATCTACCCCGCCGGGGCGCCGACCACGATGCGCTGGGTCTCAGGAGTGCTTCGGCGATCCTGAGTCGGGGTCATTCGGGCGCCCCGTCGTCGCCGGGCCACAGCCGGACGACGAACGACTGGCTGGCGGTGGCGAGGAGCTCGCCTTCCTGCGTCCACAAGAAGGCCACTCCCTGGGCGTATCCGTTGACGATCGCATGGATGCGTATATCGCAGAGGACCCATTCGGTGGGCTTGAGCTGCACCACCCGCAGCGTGTTGTCGAGGCTGCGACCCATGGAGCGCCGACCGAGCGCCTGCGACGCGCTGCCTGAGACGTAGTCCCCGAAAATGGCCAAGGTCGCCGCGGACGGGGTGAGATGGCCCGGGACCCGCGCCCACAGAGCGGAGTCCGGATCTCCGGGTTCCCCGTTCATTTCGTCGAAGGTGAGGCCCTTGGCCACGCGGACCTCGACCTTGTCCATGATCGTGTTGCGAAACATCGGCGGCAAGAAGCGGCTCGGGCACTCCTCGGGGGGTGGCACGACGGGGGGTTCCACCCAGATCCCGTTCAGGGCGCGCTGATACTGGCCGAGTGCCGCGTTGACGGTGAGGATCTCCCGATTCCCGACGCTGCCGACGGCCCTGCCCTGGGTCACCCGGCCACCGACGACGGCCAGCGTGACCTCCCACTCCACCAGCGAGTGGGTGGGCGCATAGGAGAGGTACTGGCCGGTCGCCCAGACCGTGGGGCGGCCGGACGCCTCTTCGAGGGCGACGAGGGCACCGCCCAGGGCGCAGCCGCCGAAGAGGAAGTTCCCCGGTGTGGTCAGTTGTGGCTCAACCTGCATCTTCCAATGCAGGTTGTCGCCGACGGGTTCCATGCCGAGAAAGGTGCGGGCATCCATCGGGCCGCACCATAGCGGGGTGGTTCAGCCGCTCGACAACGTGGTGGCGATGAGGGATGCCAGCTCTTGGGCCCCGGGTCCGTCGATGGCCAGGTGCGTCCCATCGGGACCGAACCACTGGGGATTAGCGGCGGCCAGGGTGGCCCAGTCGGCGATCAGCACCCCTGGGTAGCTGGCTGCACCCTGGGCCAGGACGGCATTGTTGGGGTCTTGCCACGGACGGTCCACATGGATGTTGACGAACACGATGCGTGAGGCGCCCTGCAGCACGGTCATCATGTCGGAGAAGTCGGTCGCCGTGATGGGTCCGTTCGTGCCGAGAGCGACTATCACTTCGGCCCCGAGACGGCCCTCGGCCTTGAGTTGGGCGAGCTCCTCTTCCCCGGCCCCCCACTGCTCGCTCACGGCCGCCTCCACGTCGACCCCGGGGATGTCCGCTTCCAGGGGGGTCTGGTAGTCGAGCATCACGGAGTCGCCGACCGCGGTGACGTGCCCAGCCACGAATCCCGCCGCAGGAGCGGGCAGGGTCGTGATCCTGGGGGTCGTCGTGGTGGTGGTCGGCTTGGGGGTGGTCGCCGTGGCGGTGGTCTCCGGAGGGGAGGTGGTGGTCGGCTTGGCGGTGGTCTCCCTGGGGGTGGTCGCCGTGGTGGTCGGTGCCGCGATGGCCGTCGTGGTGGTGTGGTTGGCAACGGTGGTCCGGCTCGTCGAGTGCAGCGGAGGTGGGTTGTGGGCTCCGGCGCGCCGACCAGGTGCCGCCGCACAGCCAGCGGTGATGATCCCGACCACCCCGGCCACGAGCAGTGCCCGGGGACGGCCCCCTCGCCCCGTAGTGCGTGTCACGGGGTCA
>Ga0224558_1003016_pt1 | contig 14629 bp, 12 predicted proteins | sample 714S32024metaG_FD_180682 | JGI IMG/M metagenome (GOLD analysis project Ga0224558, IMG submission 180682) | Peat soil microbial communities from Stordalen Mire, Sweden - 717 S3 20-24 | ecosystem: Environmental > Terrestrial > Soil > Wetlands > Peat | place: Sweden: Norrbotten County, Stordalen... | reverse complement strand
GCCGTCAAAGCCGCGGGCGGCGTGACATTTGCGCAGGACCAGGCCACCGCGGAGTTCGCCGCCATGCCGCGGGCCGCCGCGGCCACCGGCTGCGTGGATTTCGTGCTGCCGCCCGAAGGCATTGCCGCGGAACTGGTGAGAATTGGCCGGCACCCTTATGTTGCGGATGCCGCATCCGCGGTAGAGGAGCGAGCGCCGGCCGGCGACCAAGAGCGGTTCGGCGCCATCCTGGCCCTTCTGCGCGGCGCCACCGGCATCGACTTTTCGCTTTACCGGGAGACGATGGTCGAGCGCCGCATTCTGCGGCGCCTGGCCTTGCGCAATATCGACGGCCTGGCGGAGTACAGCAAGCGGCTGGAGCATGATTCCGTTGAGCTGGCGGCTCTCGAGCGGGATTTGCTGATTGCCGTGACCAGGTTTTTCCGCGGTCCGCGATCGTTCGAGAGCTTGAAGAAAGTCGTCTTTCCGCGCATCGTCCAGGGCCGGCCCGCGAACGCGGCGATCCGCGTCTGGGTAGCGGGTTGCTCCACCGGAGAAGAGGCTTTCTCGATTGCCATCTCGTTACAGGAGTACCTGGACGAAACCGGCGCCGCCTTTCCGGTGCAGATCTTCGGCTCCGATATAAGCCTGCCGGCAATCGAAAAGGCCCGCGGCGGCAGGTACCTCGACAACATTGCGGCGGACCTGACCCAGGAACGCCTGAACCGCTATTTCACAAAGATCGAAGGCGGCTACCAGGTCAGCAAGAACCTGCGTGAGATGTGCGTCTTCACCAAGCATAATCTGATCGACGACCCGCCGTTTTCGAGGCTGGATTTGATCAGTTGCCGCAACGTGCTGATCTACCTGGGAAGCGTGCAGAAGAACATCATCAGGCTGTTCCATTACGCGCTCAAGCCAAGTGGGTTTCTCATGTTGGGCGCATCCGAAGCGGGGGCGCCCGGCGACCTGTTTTCGGTGGTGGACCGCGAGCACCGAATCTATGCCAGGCTGGAAACGGCGAGGAAGCCGCACGGGCTTCAGGCGGTGGCCCAAGGTTCACGCCGCGACGCGCCCGTGCCGGGCGCCGCGGGACGCCAGACCGAACCGCCGGATAAGCCTCCCAAAGGCGATCTCCGGGACCGCCAGATCTCGAGGCTGAAACGGCAACTGGCCGACGCCAAGCAGCGGTTGCTCTCGTTGATCGAGGAGCAGCAGAAATCCCGGGAACAAAGCCAGACCACGACCGAGGAGGTGCTTTCGGCCAACGAGGAGCTGCAAAGCCTCAACGAGGAACTGGAGACCGCCAAGGAAGAGCTGCAATCCACCAACGAAGAACTGATCTCGGTCAACGACGAACTGGAGGCCAAGAACGCGGTGCTCACGCAGGCGCGCGATTTCGCCATGTCCATCGTCGAAACCGTTCGGCAGCCCTTGCTGGTGTTGGATACCCAGTTGCGAATCAGGATGGCCAACCAGGCCTTCTGCCGGGCGTTTCAAGTGCCGGCACCGGAAGCCGAGGGCGAGCTGGTCTATTCGCTCTCACGCGGCAGTTGGGACCTTCCCCACTTGCGGGATTCGCTCGACGGTCTGCTACAGGGCGGCACCTCGTTCCCGGACTTCGAAGTCGAGCGGGATTTTCCAACTGTGGGGCACAGGATCCTGGTGTTCGGCGGCTGCCGCATCCATCATCTCAGCATGATCCTGCTGGCGGTGGACGACATTACCGAGAGCAGGCTGGCCCAGAATGCCCTCCGCAGAAGCGAGGAGCATCTTCGCCAGTCCCAGAAAATGGAGGCCGTCGGCAGGCTGGCCGGGGGCATCGCTCACGACTTCAATAACCTGCTCACGGCCATCATCGGCTATAGCGACCTGCTTCAGGATACGCTGGCCGACAACCCGCCCGCCATCCAGCAGGTGCTTGAAATCAGGACCGCCGGCGAGAGGGCGGCTTCACTCACCCAACAGTTGCTCGCCTTCAGCCGGCGGCAGGTGCTGCAACCCAAGGTGCTGGACCTGAATGTCATCGTCGGGGACTTCGAGAGAATGCTGCGCCGTCTGGTCGGTGAGCGGATCCAGGTGGTTGTCAATTACGCGTCCGGCCTCTGGCAAGTGAAGGCCGACCCCGGCGAAATCGGCCGCGCCATCATGAACCTTTCTTTGAACGCCAGAGATGCCATGCCGGACGGCGGTACGCTGGCCATTGAAACGGCCAATGTGACCCTCTCGGAGGTCGATGCCCCCGCGCAAGACCTGGCGCCGGGCCGCTACGCGATGCTGGCCGTGCGCGACACCGGGGTCGGCATGGACGCGGAAATGCAGGCCCACATCTTCGAGCCGTTCTTCACGACCAAAGAGACCGGCAAAGGAACCGGCCTGGGGCTGGCCACCGTTCTGGTAATCGTTGAGCAAAGCGGCGGCGCGATCCGTTGCCAGTCCGAACCGGGTCGAGGAACCAGCTTCAAGATCTTCCTGCCGGCAGTCGAAGCGCCGGACAGCGGAGGGGGGCCGGCCGGAGGCCTCGCGAAAGCGCCCAAGGGCTCCGAAATCATTCTCGTGGTGGAGGATGAAGACGCAGTCCGCAAGCTTGCCCGAGTGGTTCTAGAGGCCAGCGGGTACGTGGTTCTCGACGCCCGCAACGGACGCGAAGGTCTGGCGTTGTGCGAAATCCACCCGGGCCCGATCGATCTGCTTGTGACCGATGTGGTGATGCCGGAACTGGGCGGACGCGAGCTGGCCCAAGGCGCCCTCAAGCTGCGGCCCGGCATGAAAGTCGTGTTCCTGTCCGGCCACACGCAGGATGTCATCTTGAAGGAGGGCATCGAGAAGGGAGCTGCCTTCCTCAGAAAGCCGTTTGCGCCCGTCGAACTGGCGCAAAAAGTGCGCGAGATGCTGGATTCGGATACCAGGCCGGCTCTCAAGTAGCGCCGGCGGTCAGCCCGCGACGATCAGCTCGATGCCTTGCTTCCGGCCCAGGTTGCGCGAATACTTCTTGTCGGTCGAGTTGTTCCAGTGCTCGTGCACGCCGAGGCTGGCCAGCACGCCGCTCTTGTCGGGATTGTATACCGTCCCGGACGGGGGCTTGTTGGCCTGCGACGCTTCGTGCAGGTAGTTGTCCACGTTGCCCCGGACCTGGGTCGCGCGTGGCTCATTCCTCAGAACGTCGATTCCGACGGAGTCAATCGCCACGGGGTCCTGCGACATCAGCAGGCTGGAAGCCCAGTGGTCGTTGAAGGAGGCCCACTTAATAACGTTGCCTTCATTCTGCTCGGCGCTATACAGGCCGTCCAGCATGTAGAGCATGGTCTTGCCGCCCAACTGCCGGTGCCCCATCAGGTCCACCAAAGCGTTGTAGGAGCCCATGGGCAGGTTGCGCATCACGTTACTGTGCAGCACCCTTGGCGACCAGCCGCCATCGTTCGGGAAATGGACGGAGCCGAAGTGGTTCTTTCCGATCAGCGTCACGCCGGCCATTCCATGGGGCCGCAGCAGCGCCATGTTGATCATGTACTTGGCCGCGTTCGCCTGCTGCGCCAGATAGCCCACCGGCACATCCGCTTTGGAGAACTGAATCGGGTTCGCCATGTCGGGCGTGGCGAAGATCCGGCCGCCCAGGTCAAAGTCGGTGCCCACCAGGAACTTCACCGCCTGGAACTGAGCGTTGGAATTCGCCCTGATCCTGGTGTAGATGGGTTGGCCGATATTGCGCCCGCCGGCGACATCGTAGAGGATGATGTCTTCGCCCCGCACCCCGCCCGCTTCGATCAGTTGCGTCACCAGGGCCACGATGGCGTGAGGGCTCGGCAAACCATTCAGCGGTCCGCCCCACTCCGGAGCCCGGTCCTGGTTGCAGTTGATCTTGATGGCGATCTTCTCGCCGGGACGGTATCCGGAATTCCCCAGCTTCCGCGTCTCATTGAAGCTTCGGAACAGCGCGTCCCATGCCTGCTTGTCGCTCTTCCGGCCCGTCAGGTCCTGGAGCATCCGGGAAGTCATGCTGTGCACCACTTTTTGGTCGGTGTTGGCATCGTCCCACCAGTGCCCCGTCGTGCCATCCCAACTGGTCGCCTTGGCGTCCTGGACCCACACCACCCGGCCCGGGTGGATTCCCTTCGCGATGCCCATCGGGCTGTTGGCCTCATCGGTGGGCTTGAAGGGATCGGCCTGCGGCATGCCACCGCGCTGTGCGAAGGCCTCCCGTGTCAGTAAGAGAGGGACATTCACCAGGCCGGCAGCCGGAGCCGCGGCCAGCGACCTCAGGAAACATCTTCGAAGCATAAACCACTCCTTCCAGATTTCTTATCCAGCATCTTGCCCTGCGGGCCCCCCCGGCGGCAGGCATCCGCCGGTACCACTTGGCCTTCCGGCGGCTGCTGCACACATTCTAACCGCATGGACGCCGATTGGTAAACTCGTTGGTGCCCGGGGCGGGAATCGAACCCGCACTCCCGTTGCCGGGAAAAGGATTTTAAGTCCTTTGCGTCTGCCTGTTTCGCCACCCGGGCACGATTGAAATTAAATGACTTGCAACTTTTCCGAAAAATCCGTTTGCGCCACTGTGCCTAAATTTGTGCCCACGCCGCGCACCCCGGCCCTGTTGTACGCCTCCATCCGCGAGACCGCGCTCTCCATTGCTTCAGGAGACGGATGCACGTACCGCTGAGACACCGTGACCGTGCTGTGACCCATCAGCTTCATGATAGTAAATGCGTCGGCCCCTGTCTCGCCCAGGCGCGTGCCAAAGGTGTGACGGAAGGAATGGAGCACGCAATCGGCCGGGAGCTTCAAGAGCGTGCGGATCGCTGCGTGCTGCTGGTTGAGCCAGGTCTGGTACAACGGCTGCCCATCGGCCCGATGGAATACCAGCCCGCGCCCGGCCGGATGGCGCCGTTCCAGGACTTCAACCACGCGCGCCGTTAGTGGCACGTTGCGCGACTTCGAATTCTTGGCATTCTTGCGCCTCACCGTCAGGTAGCCGTGCTGCGCGCCTTCCGCTGGCTCCAGCCGCACGTCGGGCCATTCCAAGGTCAGGCACTCACGGATTCTCAGCCCCGTGTCAATCAGGACCGCCGCCACGTTCGGCAGATCGCTGTAGGCTTCGGCCGCCGCAAAGTACAGCTTCTCCTGTTCCCTGCTCAAAGTGAACTCGCGTTGATGCTCACCACGGAGCAAGTGTATCCGCGGTACGCGGTCGAGGACCTTCCATTCCTGGGCGAGCCGCAAGAGTCTCCGCAGTGTCGCCAACTCCCGGTTCACGGATGCTGGCGAAAGCGGATGCTTGCGGCGCGATTCAGTGTTGGCGCGCATCTGAGTATACTGCTCGATTTCGGCCTCTTCGATTTCATCGAGCCGCCGGCTGCCCAGGTGCTTTACCAGAACCTTCAGTTTAGCCTTGTAGAATCCCACGGTTGCCGGCTTCTCCGCACAAGTGGTCTCAATAGCTGCGGTGAATCTGGAAGCGAATTCCGCCAGTTTGGGCGCCCGCTCTTTCCTTTTGATCCCAACTTCGCCTTTTGCCAGCGCTGTTCGCTCCGCCGCCTCCATTTGTTCGGCGGTCCGCTTGTTCGATTGCTTCGTGCTTTCCCGGATCGGCTCGCCGTTCCAGTTGAACTTGTACCACCAGATCTTTCCACGCTTGTAGACGGCCATCGCTTACTCCTTGCCCCCTTCTTCGAGTTCCCGCCTCAGTTGGTCCGTCGGCAACTTCTCCAGTTCGGTTTTCAGTTCGGCTACCTTGCGCTCAAACCACGCCTGATCCTTCTTCGGAGCCGCCTTCTTCTTCGTCTTGCCTGTTCGCCTCTTCATACGCCACGCTCGAATCTTGCCGCCGCTGCCCACCTATGCCGCCCGGAGTGCTTCCGCCACGTACTGAAACCGCCATGCCGTCCGGCGCCGGGTGGTGAACCCCTGCCGATTCAGTTCGACCGCAATCTGCCGGGTGGTGTGGCCCGCCGCCTTCAGTTCCCGGATGCGAGACAGGATGCCTTGCTCCGCTGGGTCAGCTTCCAGGTGCAAGCCGTCCGCCGCTGGGCGGTATCCGAAGGGGACCGTCCCCACGCGCTCACCCTTCGCCCGCTTGTGGCGCATGGCGTCCCGCGTCCGCTCTCCGATGGCTTCCCGCTCCCATTGGCTGACTGAAACCATGATGTTGAGGACCAGCCGGCCCGCGGCCGTCCCGGTGTCAAGGGATTCGGCCACGCTCACCAGGGACACGCCGCGGCGGGTGAACCGCTCCAACAATTCGGCAAGATCTTTCACGCTCCGGGTGAGCCGGTCCAACTTCGCAATGATGACGATATCCACCGCGCCCGCATCCACCAGGGGCAGAAGCCGCGCCATGCCCGGACGGTTCAGGGACTTTGCGGATTCACCCGCGTCAATGATGACTTCCGCCAGTTCCGCGCCTTGCACCACTGCCATAGCCCGGACCTTCTCCGATTGCGCTTCGAGCGAAACGCCGAAGTCCGCCTGTTTCTCTGTGCTCACTCTGACGTAGCCGATTGCCTTCATGTCTCTATATTACCTAAACCCCCTATAGGATGCAAGAGAATTCTTTACATGATGTCTAAACCCGGTTAAGATTAAGCCATGGCGAAGAGACTACCTCCTGAAGTGCTTGACTTCTTCCGCAAACAAGGCGCGAGGGGTGGAAAGATCGGCGGGAAGCGTTCCCTCGAAACGATGACGCGGGAGGAACGCGCGGCCCGTGCGAAAAAGGCTTCGGACGCCGCCGTTGCCGCGCGCAAGGCAACGAAGAAGCACGCCGGAGGATAAGCCAGCATTCCCCGTTTCGCCTTGCGGATGTTCATTGTGCTAGACTCAGCAACCATAATGAGATATATCGTTCTGCTTATTCTGTTTTTCGCGGGCATAGCTGCTGTTGCACAACAAATTCCAGAGCCGACATTCGATGATGTGTTTTTCGGCCTCGATTTGTCAGCGGGAAAACTCGTTTCCCTCGAACGCCAAACGGCTACCATCCGAGGCAAAGCCAAGTTCGGTGGCTACGGAGGGATCAAGCTGGCCTCGGAGTTCAAGCCCGGAAAATCGCCTGTTCGGTTCAAGTCGGGTGAACAACAGTTCGTGGTTCGTTCCTTTGCTGCTGCTGCCTCATCGCTTGATCCCAACACGCTATACGTCCTGCGCACGCTAAAGAAGAAAGGGGACAAGCGGGAACTGGTTATGACCGAATCGCACGGCCCACTGGGACTGGGGGGAGCAACCTCCAATCTCGCCGAAGGCGTTTTGCCAGTGACATTCGAGAAGTTTGGCGAGCACTCACTGAAGATTGTGTCCGAAAAGCCCCTCCCTCCTGGCGAATATGCTCTGAGTCGGCATCGCGCGGCACTGGCAAGGCGTGCCGCGCCGCGTCTTCGCCCCGCAACGTGGCGCCTTCGAGAAATCCCCCGGCGGGTTCCCGTTCTTGAGCCAACCGCGCCGCGTTTCATGGGGTGTTTGTTCGGATTCGTTCACCTAACCCCCTCCCCCCTGGTCGGTCCTGGTGGTGCTCACCGCGCCAACAATCGCTTGCCCGCCCTGGTGGACATGGACGTGCTCCACCGTCACTTTTTGCTGTGATGTCCTTCCCTGGAGTCTCGCCATCAGCTCCACCTGTTCGGTGAAAAGCCGCATCAGCCGAGTCGAAAGCAGGACACCCGCTTGCACACCATCGAAGGTCTGCTCTCGCAGCGTCGCACGTTGCAGCAACGACAGCGCCGCTTCATGAACGCCGAACATCTGGACAGCAAGAAGCGCTTGCGTGGCGCTTGTCGGTCCCAATTCCCCGATCAGGTCCACAGCCGCAAGGGTCTTCTGTTCGCTCGTCGAGTCGCGGCCCCACACCTGCATTGCGGATACTTGGGTTATGATCCTTTCCGCGGCGCCTTCAGTGATCGTACCGGTAATCTTGCAGAATTTCTTCATGAGTTCGGCACGCTCCTCTGGACTCCGCACCTTGATAACCGGCCCACCTGTTCCGCTGTCTTTCGGTTTCTTCATCGTTTCCTTTCTCCGTGGCGGACAGTCGCCGCCGTGATGCGGCCCGGTACCCTGGTGACGCCTTGATCTTGAAACAGCCAGTTCAGAGCCGCCGTGTTCGCTCCGGCCACACCCGCCGCCCGCAGCGCCGGATTACAGCACGGGCAGCACGTCGGGCAGAATTGCCCGCGCGCGCGAAGCGGGACATGCAGGACGCCGGGAATGGCATGGCAGGTATCGCACGCTCGGCGCGTACCGTGGACCCGCATACAGCCCGCTGGCCCCGAAAGTAGCCTGTCGCCCGGCTGCGGTTGGCCTGGTCGCTTCGCTTTCCTCTTCATGCCGCCCTCTGCGCGAACAACGGCCCGCGAACTGTGGGCGCGCCCTTCGCCACCACCAGCCGCGCCCACGTCGCCATGAGCGAGGTTTCACCGCCGTACTTCGCCACGTCTGCGAGGATCAGCCGCGCGCACGTCTCGTTCGCCGCGCCATAGAACTGCCTTCCTCGCCGCGCTGTCATGCTGCCACTTCCGCCGCCTGCTCGACTTCGCAGGAACACTCGTACCGTTTCACTGTGCCGTCCCTATAGACCATTCGGCAGCCGCCGCACCGCGCCGCGCACTCTACGTAGTGCACAATTGCCGAGTAGTGCACGATGGTGGACGGGCCGAACAGGCCGACCACAGACGGAAAGAACCCCGCAGTTTCAAAATCGAATGGCGGAATTTCGGCGTGACTTCTTTCCGGCGATGGCGCAGTACTTTTTTTTCTTCCGCCGCCGCAGACCGAGAAAGAACAGCGCCCCACTGCGTTATAGGTACTACGTCACCACGGTAGGACAAGATCTCTGCAACCCCTTGATTTATTAGGGAACTTTGTTTTTGCCCTGTGGAAAAGTCATCGCACCGGTGGCAGAATTCATCTATCTCATTGAAAACGGGCAAACCTTGCCGCGTGAAATGCTCCGAGAAAAGCGCGTGCCGCAGAAAATGGTACGCCCGCGCCGCAAATTTCCGCTCGCTGCGCCGATAATCGCCGGCCTCCACCAGAATCAGGCCGGCCCTTTCAAGACGCGTGATGCGCCGCGCGACGTGCTGGTGAGGCATCCCCAGGGCTTCGCCGATGGTCCTAAGGGCTGGATGGCAGCCCCACGGCCCGAACAGGCCCGCCAGGAACGCATATAGCGTCTTGTGCTTGCGCCAGAGGTCCAGCGACATGTCACCCTCCACGATGGCGGCGGGGTCGAACCCGCACACGGCCGGCCTCGGGTCGAAACAGCCGCGCGGGATGTATACGGCGCGCGCTACCGGCCACTCGCCGCCTCGCCAGGTGCGACACGGCTTCCACTTGGCGGCGCTCTTTCCGATATTTCGGAGTTCGATATCCGGTAATGGTGGCGCGCATCGCGTCCGGTTCGCCTCCCGCAGCGCTTCGAGGATTTCCGCGGCGCCGAACCCACGGGCGCGCAAGCTGCCGGCATAGCTGGTGAGGGTCACATTTCGGACGCCTTCAGGAATGAGCGCCCCGCTCATGCCGCCTGCCCTCCGCCGGCCGGCTGCTTCAGGTGCGGGACGGAGACTTCGCCCGAAGTGAACGTGATGGCCGAATCCGCCATCTACCGCGCCTCCGTCTGGGCGCCGCGCACGTTCTGCGCGATGTAGAACCGCACGTCAGAAGGGCGATACCTCACGAGAAAACCCAGTTTGACGTAGGGGCAGCCCTTGCCTAGCAGCCGGTCTCTTCGGGCTGAAGCCACGCTTCGCCCTGTGATGGCGGCGTACTCGTATTCGTCGAGAAGGGGTTCGATTTGGGTGCTTGCGCTCTCGCGTTCGGTGGGGTTTGAATCGCTGCTCATGATCCCACGCTATGCGGTGAGCGGGTGAGCAAGAAAGTGAAATATTCGAATTTTCTTAATGGCGTGTAGTGAATGAGATCTGGAGTGGTGAGTAACGGTGAGTTCGTTCGGTGAGCAATGATGAGTTCGCACCGCGGGGGGCTATGGCTCTCCGTAGCCTATCGCTTTCAGAACGGTTCTCAAGGTGCCGTCGCCGTAGCGCCTCTTGCCCTTGCTGCTCATGATCGATTTCAACGTATCTACACCAACCGCCAACCGTCTTGCCGCCTCTGGTATGGTTCGCAGTCCTTTCGAGAGCATCCACTGGCGAACCTCCGCCCGATATCCCCGGCGCGCACCGGGTACGCCCGCGCCGACTTGTGGCTGTTCCAGCTTCGAGGCGCCACCTGCCGCGCGCGCTCGAAGTGCCCAAGCTCGCCAACTCCCTTCGAGAGCTTTCGGGATCTCGGTATTGAGTTGGAACTTTTCATGGGCCCATTGCCAAGTCTCACCCAATTTGGCCATGAAGGCCGCGACATCCGGCTTCAGCCCCTTCCACCACTCCCCGGCAGTGATGCGAAGCAGATAATCGGCCGCTAGTTCGCGGCCCTGCGCCTCTTGCTCGCGCGCGAGTTTCAGCGCGAGGTTGCCTGGTGCGAAGTCAATGCAAGAAAGGCTTACTCCCATTTGGTACGCCTGACGCCTCAGATCCTGGCCGTCTCTTTGGAAGGCTTCGAAGATGGACCGGGCTTCAATCTCGGCCGCCTCGATCAGGTCGCGGGAAGCTTCTGGTAGGTCGGTGAGATCCATGATCGCTCCCTTAGCGATTCCCTGAATGGAATTGCCGCCAACCGGGCAGGGTCCCCGGCTTGTCGCCCCGTCGAGCTAGGCGGCATTTTCAGGCTACAATTTCCAGCGGTTGTGTTTGGTAGCGTTTCGTGCCTAAGATGAGCCATGAAAACCGCCCAACTCCTTAGAGCTTTCGTTTTTTTGCTCTTGGCGTTCCAGGCTGGTAGAGCGCCTGCCCAGACATCTTCTCCAGCAAAGAACCCGCCTAAGCCATTTGTCCCTCCTCCGTTCCACCTTCCCGAAGTTGCGAAACCGGACGCCACGTCCTTGAAGGCGGAAATCGCAGCCGTTCAAGAACAGATCCACGTCGCCGAAACGGAGAACGCGCAGTACAGCGGTGGGCTTGTGAAATCGCTTGTGGTTGCGCGTATCGCAATCCTACGACAGACCGAAGCCATGCTTCAGCAGAGGTCGAAGGCGTCTACGGATGGCATTTCGCTCAAGTACACCATTGACGGAATCCCCTTTGTGCCGCCCGCGTCCGCCAATGATCTCCTGCGCAGCGTGGAACAGGAAATCGCTGACAATCAGGCAAAGATCGCGCGCCAAGAGGCGGAAACCGCTCGCTATAGCGGTGGTCTCGTACAGGCGATGTCGCTATCAACTCTCGCAACGATGCGGCAGACGCAAGCGATGCTCGATCAGAAACGGCTTGCCTTGAAGTACGGCTTGCCGCAATACTTGGGATTCTATTCTCAGGCCGACAATGCGCCGGCCACCTCCAAGAGCACCCCGCGAACCGAGGTTCCTACACCTCCAACGGAGCAGGACTGGCGGATTGTCTCGGTTGACACACGCGTAACCGAATCGAACACTGTTTGGTCCAAATACGCTTGGAAACTCACGCTGCAAAACGATTCCGACCAGCCGCACGTTTTCCGGGGAACAATCGAGTTCCAGGACAGCGATGGATTCATCGTTGACACGGGCAGCGCAAATGACATGTTCGTTCCAGCGAAATCAGAGCAGGTGTTTACGGGTTACGCGCTCATACGGGCCGAAGTTGCGGGGAAAGTGGCCGGGACGGTCGCAAAGATCGGGAAAGGCAGATAGAACGTTCCGCCAGACTGCCCGGTGTGCGCACCTTGGTGGAAACCGGCGACCATCGGCGCAGCAAGCCAACTGGCCGGGGTCCCCGGCCTGTCGCCCCGTCGAGCTAGGCGGCATTTTCAGTCTACAATTCTCGGCGGTTCTGTTTTGGCCTAACGCGTAAGCGCCTCGGACACCACCCAGCACTCACGGCCAATTCGGACATCGGCGGAAAAGACCCCCTGTTCGTCCTTCAGGGACGCTTCGCCGGCTGAGTTAGTCAGGACGCGGACCTTCCGCTTTCCAAAGCCGATGTCCAGGATCTTGACCTTCATCCCGCTCCCAAGGGCGAATGAGCGGGTTGTGCGCATGGTGCGTTTGACTTCAGCGTTGTCGCCCCGCACAGCCCACTTCATTAACTCATCGAAAGCCTCTGTGGTAGAGCCACACGGCCAAAAGCCCTCAGTTCCGTTCGATTGCATACCCCGCGCAACGGTAACCGTTTCGCCGATGCCGGCCCCGTCGGCACTCTCGGGCGGGGCGGGGCGAGCGGAACTGCCCGCGTTGGAAGTAACAGAACTGGTAGCGTGGTCTACCGATTTCACATATGCACCCCAGATCAATACACAGAGCAGGAGCGCGAGAGCGATCAACCCTTTCCAGTGGGTTTTCATCTCGGGTCGCTCCGGCACCTGCGATTCCTCAATAGGCTCGGGCGGAAACTCGAACCCGCAAAACCGGCACTTGCGCGCCTCGGCCCGGATATCCTCAGCACAATCGGGGCATTTCTTGAGATCCGGCGTGCTTGGTGCGGACGCGAATCGGTAGCCGCAGGTCCCACAGAACCTTGGCCGGCCTTCGTAGGACGTTCGGCATGACGGGCATTCGGTCATGAGTCACCCCCATTTCAGAGTTGATCGTACCGCAACTCGCTTTCGCCGGAGGGTCCCCTTCGCACCGCTGTGCCAATTTCTGTGCCCACCCTCTGCATAGAAGCCTTGCCCATGGTTGCGAGTGTGCCCGGCTCTGCGGTCCCGAAGTGTCTGAGCACTAGCAACATCTGGGAATCATGGGCAAGGCTTGTGCCTACCGCTAAGTTATTGATTCTTCGTGGACTGTTGATTTTAAGTCCTTTTTTCCCAACGCCTTGTTGATGTATCTAAACGACTTCTTCCGCCGCGCTGTGCTAATTCCATGCCATAAATCGCCTTCAAGTAGCACAGCAGAATGGATGGTAGCAGGGGCGGGACTCGAACCCGCAAGGAGCTTGCACTCCAGCAGATTTTAAGTCTGCTATGTCTTCCAATTCCATCACCCTGCCACACCACTACCATTCTAGCCCAACCGTTGCGCTGTAGGGCTTCCAGACGCCAGCAATCGGCGTTCTGGCGACGGAAATCCAAAAAAACAAAAGGCAACGGCCCCGCTACTGTCGGTGGTAGAGTATAAAACGGTATGGAAGGGAGTGTAATCGCAACCAATGGAACCGCCAGTACGAATCGACCTTTCAAAATTCTCTTACCTTGACGTGCTTCAACTTGTGTCGCCCTTCATGCCAGGTCTTGTTGTGACCGTTGGCTTGATGTTAACCAATTCACCGTTGCCTCACCGATTCGATACCACCCTGTTGGGCTACAAAACGAAACTTGCAATCGCTATTGCCATCACATACCTAATCGGCTCAGTGATGCTTACGCTTGCGGGAGCCGTCGAATTAATCATCAATCAAATCGCTAAAAGTAACCCACCATCAAGCCCTTGGGAAAATACTTACTGGAGGCGAGTTGCCGCAGCTTACATAGGTCCAGATCTGACACCCGGCACCAAAGCTTTCTCGATAGAGGAACTAGATCGCCTTCTAAAATTCCTCAGTCTAAAGGGAAGTACTCTTGACCCAACCAAAACGCTGACGAGCCATCGAAAGAGCACTCAAGATCTTGAAGACCGGGTGAACAAGCTTAGACTTACGATAGATACCGTTTCTAAGTCTCCACAGGATGCTGCCAACTTAAAAGAGGAACTAGCAGTGACAACTAAAATCCTCACCGACTGGTCTACGATACTACAAAAGCTGAAACCGTCTGTCGATACCCTTGATACTCACCTTCGGGAAATTGGAATCAACTTTGAATGGATGTCGCTATACTACGCTATGCAATTCATTCCCACCACCTCACAGAACCCATTTGCAGCCTTCAGCGTCTTGACGCAAGCATCGCAATGCGCTGGCGTGGGTTGCATTTGGTTGATGCTCCAATATCGTGAATTGTGGAATTTAGGAGGAATGGTAATCTCCGTTGCTCTTGTCCTCACCACCACCTATGGTATCTTCAAATTGGGACAGATGAAGTTCTTCTATGATTACTACAATTCGTCTCAACTCGCTGCTATGATTCAAGACTTGAAGCAACGGAAGCAAACCGGTCCAAGTGCTGTAGAGTAGTAAAGCCACACTACCCAAGCCCGCAAAACCCGCCCGGTAAGTCCCGAACCACCAGCGCCAAAAGGAACCGCTGGAATCGCCACCGTAGAAGAGCTTGTTCAATCAAGCGCCGTCAAACGCCCGACGACGAGTCCAGACAGCTGTGCTAATTCGGCAGGGAAAGGTGTTGAAAACAAAACGCAGTGCTGTTCTTTTTAAGTCCTTTGCGTCTGCCTGTTTCGCCACCCGGGCGCCACCCACCAGTGTAGCGGAGAAACAGCTAGTGAAGCCCGCGAAAATACTCCACCGTGAGGCGCAATCCCTCTTCCAGCCCCACGCGCGGCTCCCACACGAGTATCGCGCGCGCCTTGCCGATATCCGGGCAGCGCTGCTTGGGGTCGTCCTCGGGCAGCGGCTGGAACGCGATCTCCGACTGGCTCCCGGTCATGCGGCGGATGCGTCCGGCGAATTCCAGAATCGTCATCTCGCTCGGATTCCCCAGGTTCACCGGGTAGCGTTCCTCGGAGAGCATCAGCCGG
>Ga0224558_1003013_pt1 | contig 14636 bp, 11 predicted proteins | sample 714S32024metaG_FD_180682 | JGI IMG/M metagenome (GOLD analysis project Ga0224558, IMG submission 180682) | Peat soil microbial communities from Stordalen Mire, Sweden - 717 S3 20-24 | ecosystem: Environmental > Terrestrial > Soil > Wetlands > Peat | place: Sweden: Norrbotten County, Stordalen... | reverse complement strand
CGTGGTGCAGCAGGAAGTGCTCAGCGATGTGCGCTCGTTCAACCGGGCGCTGATCCACGTGTTGCGGCAGGACCCCGACGTGATCGTGGTGGGCGAGATGCGTGATTTCGAGGCGATCTCGACCGCGCTGACCGCCGCCGAAACCGGCCATTTGGTGCTGGCGACCATGCACTCGCCCAATGTCACCCATGCGCTGGAACGGATCGTGGGCGTTTTTGAAGGCAGCGCGCAGCGGCAGATCATTCTCCAGTTGGCCAACGCGCTGCAGGGGATCATTGCGCAGGAGCTCCTACCCGCCGCCGACCGTACCCGGCGCGTGCTCGCCTATGAGTTGATCGTCGCCAACGGCGCGGTGCGGAACCTGATCCGGGAGAACCAAATCCACCAATTGGAGAATACGATCCAGACCGGGCGTAAAGAAGGAATGACCCTCATGGACAATTGCCTCTATGACCTGTATTGCAAGTGCCTCATCACCTACGACACCGCCGTGAGCCGCGCCCGTCACCCGGATCGCATCATTCCGCAGAAGACCTGATTTGGGAAAGTTGGGCCCAATTCCCGCGTGCGGTTCGGCCGTCAGGCCTGTCAAATCGGCGTCATGACGCACCGTGCTTTCGAAATCGTGCGCGGAATCGTGCTGCTGGCGATTGCTCTCAGCGCCGTCGGATGGTTCCTGTGGAGCTGCCTCAAGCGCAGCGACGACCCGGCGCGGCTCATCTTCAAATGGATACTCACCGCGCCGGTGGTGTGCGGCCTGCTGTTCGTGGTAGGGCCGTTTGCGACCTCGTCGGCGGGGGGTGCCTTCATCGGGGTGCCCTTGGCGGCAGCTTGCGGAATCGTGCTGGCGATCATCTGGCGGCACGACATTGGCGAGCTGGTCTCCAAGCCGTTCACGTCTCTCTTCGACGGCGGCACCGAGCCCCCGATCCCCAGGCCTTTCTATTCCATCGCTCAATCGAAGCAGAAGAAGGGCCATTACGTTGAGGCTATCGCCGACATCCGCCAGCAGCTCCAGCGGTTTCCCACCGACGTTGAGGGCCAACTGCTGATCGCTCAAATCGAGGCCGAAGACCTTAAGGACCTGACCGCCGCCCAGCTCACGATTGACCGCTTCTGCGCCCAGCCCGGCCACGCGCCGCAGAATATCGTCTTTGCCCTTTACTCGCTGGCGGATTGGCACCTGCAAATCGCGCAGGATCGTGAGGCGGCGCGGCGGGACCTGGAGAGGATTATCGAGGTGTTACCTGAATCGGAATTCGCCCTCGGGGCCGCCCACCGTATTGCCCATTTGGGTAGCGCCGAGATGCTCCTGGCGCCGCACGAGCGCAGGAAATTCCTCGTGCCTGAAGGCGTGCACAACCTCGGCCTGCTCCGCGGCCGGACCCATTTCAAACCGGCGGAAGAAGACCCGGAACAGGCCGCCGCCGAGTGCGTGAAGCACCTGGAGCAGCATCCGCAGGACACCGAAGCGCGGGAAAAGCTGGCGGTCCTTTACGCTGACCACTATCACCGGCTGGATATGGCGACCGGCGAGCTGGAGCAGATGATTGGCCAGCCGAACCAGCCGGGCCGACTGGTCGTGCATTGGCTCAACCTCCTTGCCGACCTGCAAGTCCGCAGCGGCGCCGATTTCGAGGCGGTCCAGCAGACACTGCAACGGATCGTAGATCGTGACCCGAAGGCTGCTCCCGCCGAGATTGCCCGCCACCGGCTCGCCCTGCTCAAGCTGGAGATGAAGTCGAAAGAAATGAGCCAAGCCGTCAAGCTTGGCTCATACGAGCAGAAAATTGGTCTGAAGCGGGGCTTACCGCGACGCTAGCTTGATCCCGATCTCGTTTTGCAATTGCTGCGTGAGATCGAGGTCCGTGCCGCCCCCGCTGGTGCGCACCTGCACCTGCACCGAGGTGATTTCCGAGTCTACTGGTTCGACCCGCACCCAGACGTCTCGGCCGTTGACCTTGGCCTCGATGGCCTTGACCTGGTTGGTGCCGGGATTAATCGTGGTTTCCCGCAAGATCGTGCCGTCTAGCTTGACCACCTCAACTGCGGCGTCATAAACCTGGTTCACGGGCCGTTTGTAGCGGCTTTCAAACGTGTCTTTGCCCGGCGACAGCGCGAATGCATGCCGGTCATTCACCGTGCTGACACAGCCCGCCGCAAGGACGAGCCCCCCGAGTAATACCAAAAGCATCTTCATTCTCATCGCCGTTATCCAACCACATTCCCTCAAGGCGTCAAGCCTGCAAGTTTTGAGTTTCCTGAGCCGCTTCGCCCCTGAATTCCGCATGTATGGATGGCGGGGGAGTTGGCCGCACCTAGGATCGCCCCTCTTGCCGGCAGAAAGGACAGGAAGCAGAGGCTCGAAGCCCAGAGAGCATTTGCTATATAATGCGGGAAAACGTATGAATGCGATTGCCATCAATGGGAGCCCGCGCAAAGGCGGGAATACTGAAATACTACTGCGAAAGGTGCTAGAGCCGTTGGCCGATGCCGGCTGGGATACCGAATTCGTTCAGTTGGGAGGCAAGCCAATCCGCGGATGCCGAGCTTGCTACCAATGCTTCAAGGCCAAGAACTCCCGTTGCGGGCAGAAAGACGACCTCTTCGACACCTGCCTGGAGAAGATGATCCGGGCCGACGCCATTATCCTGGGTTCGCCGACGTATTTCACCGACGTGAGCGCCGAAATGAAGGCATTGCTGGATCGTGCCGGGCTGGTGGCCGTCGCCAATGGCGGTTTGTTCCGCAGAAAGATTGGGGCCGCGGTTGTTGCCGTGAGGCGCGGGGGTGGCACCCACGCCTTCGACACTATCAACCACATGTTCCTAATGTCGGGTGCGATCATTCCAGGCTCCACTTACTGGAATCTGGGGTTTGGGTTGGACAAAGGTGAAGTCGAGAAGGACGAAGAGGGGTTGCGGAATATGGCGGATCTCGGACAGACCATCGCCTGGTTGGGCAAAGCGATTCATCAAAGCCCGGACAGATTGCCATGTCCCGTTTATTCAGAACCTCCCCCTTGACTTGAAGAGTGATCTATGAAAACAAACCTGAACGCCACCGGCATATCACGCCGCGACTTTGTGAAGAGCAGCGCCGCGCTCACCACCTTGGCCGCAGCCGGCGTGGCTCCGCTCCGCGCCGCCGAGCAGCCGCGAGTCCACAAGATCATCGGCATTCAAGTCGGTTCCGTGTCCTTCGTGGACGAAGGTGTCGGCAAGGTGCTCGATATCCTGCAGGAGCAAGCGGCGGTAGATACCATCTTTCTGACGACCTTCACCTACGGCCGCGGCCTGGCCGGACGCCAGATCCCAGGCTATCCGTTCCCGGACCACGGGGCGCAGGATTCAGATGCGGGCTCCTTTCACGGCGGCAACTACGCCACCCCGCACCCCGAGTTCTATCGCAACACCGTGCTCAAGCAAACCCGCGCGCCCGACCACGGCGACCTGGACATTGTGGCTGCGGTCCTGCCCGAGGCAAAGAAGCGCGGCATGAGAGTCTTCTGCTCGGTGGAAGATGTGTTCCGCTCGGACGTGCCGGGCGTCAAGGAGGTCGCCGAGGTGGACCTGGAAGGCCGGAAGGGAGGCTCGCTCTGCCCGTTTCACCCCGACGTGCGCGCCTTCTGGACCGGCCTGGTCACCGACCTCAGCAAATCCTATGATATTGACGGCATCCTCTTCTTCAACGAGCACAACGGTCCGCTTCTGAACGCGCTGGGTGCCAGCCACGCGCAAAGTATCGCTTCCTCACAGGTCACCTGCTTTTGCGAACACCACCAGCGCGCGGCACGCGCGCAGGGCATTAACTTCGATCGGGCTCGCCAGGGCTACCGCCAGCTCGACCAATTCGTGCGGGCGGCACTCGAAGGCGAGCGGCCAAGCGATGGATACTTCGTAGAGTTTTGGCGCCTGCTGGTCGAGTGGCCGGAGATCATCGCGTGGGACCGGCTGTTCGACCAGGGCAAGCACGAGGTGTTGGCGGAAGTCCGCGCCGCCGTCAAGGCCGTCGGCAAGGAGCAGCAAGTCGGTTTCCACATCGAGCACGTCAACTCGTTCAATCCCATCTTTCGGGCCACTCGCAGCTACCAGGACCTCGCCAGCCGGGCGGACTTCCTCAAGGTCGTCGTCTATAACAACTGCGGCGGTGAACGGTATGCCAGCTTCATCCGCAACATCGGTTCGACCGTATTCCGGGATGTGCCGCGCGAAGAATTGCTGCGCTTCAACAATCACCTGCTGAATTATGGTGACGAGGCAAAGCTCGACCAGCTCGCCGCTGCCGGCCTGTCCCCTGATTACGTCGCCCGCGAAACGCAGCGCGCTCTGGCCGGCGTGCAAGGCAAATGCAAAATCTTGCCCGGCATAGACATCGGCATCCCCACGGGCAAGAACTCGCGCCAGGCCTCGCCCGACGACACCTACGCGGCCACCCTTGCCGCCCTCAAGGCCGGCGCGCATGGGGTTATCCTCTCACGCAAGTATTCCGAAATGCGCCTGGCGAATCTCACCGCGGCCGGACGTGCCGTTCGCGAAGCCCTGAAAGGCTGAGTCAAACGCGGAATGCGGGGGGGCGCCCGCTACCACTGCGGACTGGATGCCAGGTCAATTCGCTTGCCAGTCTTGGCCGACTGCCGAGCGGCGTCGAGGATTTCAGTCACGATGAGGTTGACCTCGAGGGAAGACAGCCCAGAAGGTTGGACTTCGCCGCGAACAACGGCGGCCAGGTAGGCAATCTCGTCGGTCATGGGGCTTGCCACTGCCGGCGTGAGCAGCTTGAGTTCCTTTTCTTCGGCTCCAGCCTTGCGGACGCGAAGCAAATCCCTTTGTGGCACCAGGACGTAGCCGGTCCGGCCGTACACTTCCATATCCTTGCGGTCAAAGGGCCAGTTCCAGGACGCCTGGATAATCGCCTGGGCATGCGGATAGGTCAGGAGAATCGTGGCCTCATCATCCACCTTCGGATAGACTTCCGGCTTGATCTGTTGCGTGACCGCCAGCACGGCCGTGGGGCGCTGGCCGTCCATCAGCCAGGTGACCAGGTCGGCGCCGTAACAGCCGAAATCAGTGAGGGCGCCGCCGCCGTTGAGCACCGGGTCGGTCAACCATTCCAGGAACGCAGCGGAACAACCGATCTCCTTTGGCCCGCGATGACCGTCATGAACGACAACCTTGCGCAGGTCACCGACGGCGTGCTGGTCGTGCACAAGAGCGTAGGCCTCTTGGTTGCCCAGGTACCAGGTGGTTTCATAATTCACGATGACGTGAATTCCGCCCTTCTTGGCTGCTGCCGCCATGGCTCGGCCGTCTGCCAGGCTAACCGCCAGTGGTTTCTCCATCATCACATGAATGCCACGGGCAGCGCACATTTCCACGACCTGACGGTGCTGGAAAGTGCTCGTGAAAGTCGCTACGGCCTGGATATTCGTCCGGGCGAGAAGGGCTTCCAGGCTCGGGGCAAAGAGATTGGTCGGCAGGTTAAGCCCTCGGCTATAACGCGCGACCAAGTCCGGATTCGGCTCGACGATGCCCGCCAGGTGGAGTTCGGGCCGGTTCCGTGCGCGGGGGAGGAAGCCGTTGGCATGGTCATGGGCCAGGCCAATGACGGCATAGTTTACGGGGGGCTTGGAGTCTTGGGACCGCCCAAAGCTTACTCCCACACAAAGGAGCATTGCAGCGACAACAGTTTTCATAAAGGCCAGCCGATTTTGATCACACGAACTGAGGACAGCATAACGAGTCTCCTATTCAAACAGCCAGAGGAATGCGCCGGCGAATGCCATCGTCCGCGTATGCTCCCCCCAGTTAGCACGTGTGCTCGACTCATTCCTGCTGAAGCGGACTAAACAGCGGCTGACCCGCGCGCTGGCGCGAGGTTCTTGCTCGCTTGTACCCCGGGCCTATGCCACCTTGCACTTATGCCATATCGTCCGCGTAGATCTAAAAGGTCCGAACCCAAACCGGGGGAGCTGGAAAGCCAGCAAGCCCACGCGAATCAACTCTCGGATCAGCGCCGCCGGGAAATGTCTACCCGCTCCACCTTGTCCCGGCTGCGTAACCGCAAGTCCGATTTGAAGTGAGCCCGAATGTTCCTGGCAAGGACGCGGTGGAAGGTTTCTCTACCGTAACGGAACCAAGTGCCAGGCCCCTCTTGGAGTGGTTGCTGCGGAAGCATCCTGAGACCTCGCGGAGCCGTGCCAAACAATGGATTGTCGCGGGCCGCGTGAGTGTCAGCGGTGTGGTCATTCGCAGGCCCCACCAAAGCATCGCTGACCCCGGCGATTCGCTTGAATTGCGGGCTCGCTATGCCACCTCGCTGGACTGCGGTGCCGGGTGGCAAATTCATCCGCGTGTTTCGCTGCTGCACCTGGATGGCGCCCTCGCTGTCGTCAACAAGGGACCCGGCCTCATCTCGGTGCCGGCGTCGGAGGGCGACCTTTCCGCGCTCAGTATCCTCGCCGATTTCCTGGCGGGCAGACTCAAAGCCCGGGATCGCAGCGTCGCCGGAAGGTCGATGCCGCCCTTCTATCGCCAACTGGAACCGTTGCCGGTGCATCGCCTGGACCAATATACCAGCGGCGTCTTTTGCATGGCCACGAACCCCGCGGCGCGCCATCACCTCATCGAACAGCTCAAGGCGCACACCATGAAGCGGGAATATGTCGCCTTCGTCGAAGGCCGGGCCAGCGCGCCCAAAGGGACCTGGCGGCAATGGCTCCAGTTGAGTCGGGACGAACTCCGTCAGCATGTGCTTTCCGAAACAAGCGCCCGGGCCGCCGGGGACGAGGCGCGCGAGGCCATCACCCATTACGAAGTCATCGCCGACTACCCTCTCGCTGGCGGCCAACGTTTCGTCACCAAATTACGCCTGCGCTTGGAAACAGGCCGGAAACATCAAATCCGCGTCCAGGCGGCGAATGCAGGTTTGCCCTTAATCGGCGACCGCACTTACAACCCGGCCATGCGCGGACCGGATCTCGCCAACACGAGAATTGACTTCCCGCGCCAGGCCTTGCACGCCGAAGTCCTCACGCTCGAACATCCGGACCAGCCTGGCTCGCGCATGTCCTGGACGGCGGAATTGCCCAAAGACCTGCGCCAGCTTGAAACCGCCTTGCGCTCCGGCCGGGTATAAGCAGGCGACGCCTTCGGCCGCTCATTCGCATCCTTGACTATCCCTCTCTGCCTGCAGCGAACTTGAATGGTTACGCCTGAGGACCCTTCGACCGCAGTGCCACGCCGTGACATCGCTCCATGTGAAACTGCATGCGGTTGGGGTCAACCCCGGCGCCGCATAGCGGGCAATGCACACTGCCGCTTAGGTCTGCCGTCGGCTGCTTCCGCGACGCCTCGGTTCTTGGCTGCGGTTTATGCTCCGCGTGATGCCGCGCTTTTCCATCTTTCGGCCCATGGCGACCGCCATAACCGAAATTCCCGTCATTCAAAACAGTCTTCGTATGGTCAACCTACCATGAATTCCCGACGCTCGCTTGATTTTACCGAATGATCTATTCTGTCCGCGCGCATGAATGTTACCGGCCCGGCTTTATTGACCGCCAACGACCTCGCCCTGGCTTACGGCCACCAGCGTTTGCTCGAAGCCGTGACCCTGTCGGTTGCCCCAGGCGAAAAGGTCGGGCTGCTGGGCCGCAACGGCTGCGGCAAGACCAGCCTCTTGCGCATTCTGGCCGGGCATCAGACCGCAGATGCCGGCGACGTGGCGCGGCGGCGCGGCTTGCGCATCGGTTACTTGCCGCAGGAGTTCGAGCTGGATGGCACTCTCACCGTGCGGCAGAACATCGAGGCGGGCGCAGCCGATCTATTGGAGTGGCTGCGGCGCTATGAATCGGGACATGGCACGGACAGCGAGCTCGCGGTGCTACTGAACCACATTGACAGCGTGGACGGCTGGAAATTGCAGGCCCGCATCAATGCGACTGCCTCCCACTTGGCCGCGCCGCCGCTCGATACGCTTGTAGGCCCGCTCTCCGGCGGCGAGAAACGGCGTGTAGCCCTTTGCCGTGCTTTGGCGGCGCAGCCGGATTTGCTGCTCCTGGACGAGCCCACGAACCACCTGGACGCCGAGTCCATCCTGTGGCTCGAAGATTTCCTCCGCGAGTTCCCCGGCGCGGTCATCTTTGTCACGCACGACCGCTATTTCCTCGATGTGATTGCCACGCGGATCATTGAGCTGGCCGATGGCCGTTGTTTTTCGCATCCGGGGAATTACACCGCTTACCTGGAATCCAAAGCCATCCGACAGCAGATCGCCGAACAGTCCGAGCGGCGGCGACAGCGATTCCTCCGCGAAGAGCTGGATTGGGTTCGCGCGGGCGTCCGTGCGCAACGCTCCAAGCCGCGGCATCGCCTCGAGTCCTTCTACCAGGTCAAGGGCCTCGAAGCGCCCCCCGAAGAACGCGACATGGACCTGCTCATCCCGCCGGCGCCCGCCCTCGGGAACCACGCCATCCAATTGGCCCACGCGGGCGCCAAAGTCGGGGAAGCCGATCGTGAACGCTGGCTCTTTCGCGGCCTGACCCTCTCCCTCAACCCCGGCCAATGCACGGGCGTCGTTGGCCGCAACGGCGTCGGCAAGACCACCCTTCTGCGCATTTGCCTGGGGGAACGACCGCTCGACGAAGGCACCGTCAAGATCGGCAAGCGCGTCGCCTTCAACTACATTGACCAGGCTCGCATGCAGCTCAACGGCTCCGGCACCGTCCTGGAGGAGATTGCCGAAGGGAACGAAACCGTCCTGTTCGGCGAGCAGCACTTGAGCGCCCGCTCCTACTTGCGCCGCTTCCTGTTCTCGGATGAGCGCGTGAACGAGCCGGTCGCCCAGCTTTCCGGCGGCGAGCGCGCACGGCTGATGCTGGCCAAAGTCCTCCGCCGCGGCGGCAACGTGCTCGTCCTGGATGAACCCACCAACGACCTGGATTTGCCCAGCCTCCGCATGCTGGAGGAAGCCCTCGCGGACTTCGACGGCACCGTGCTCGTCGTCAGTCACGACCGCTATTTCCTCGACCGCATCTGTGACCAAATCGTGGCCTTCGAGGATGGCGGCCTCTTCGTCCAGCCGGGCAACTACTCCTATTACCTCGAGAAAAAGAAAGAAAGGGATGCTCTCACCCAGGCGGCCTGGGCGAGCATCGCCAAAACCTCCACCCGAAAAGCCGAGACCGTCACCGCCCCCAAACCGGCCCGCTCAGGCAAACTGAGCTTCAAGGAGCAGCGCGAGCTGGACGGGATGGAAGCTGCCATTTTGGCCTCGGAAGCTCGCGTCCAGGAATTGGAGACCACCCTCAACGATCCTACCTTCCATGCCACCCGTTCGCGGGAAGCCCGCGGGCTGATTGCTGACCTGGAGGCCGCCAAGGCCGAAGTGGCGCGACTTTACGATCGCTGGCACGAATTGACCACGCGCACCGCCGGCCTCTGACCTCATGCCACCTTCACCTTGGCCCCGCGCCCTTTGATCTGGGCGCGGTTCAGTTTCGCGATGATGCTGTTGGCGTGTTCCGAAGCCACATCCACAAACAGGTGCCGCTCCCGGATGTCCACCGCGCCGACGACCTGCCGCGGCAGACCCGTCTCGCCCAGAATCGTGCCGACGATGTCGCCTTCCTTGACCCCCATCTCCGCGCCCAGGTTGACGTATAGCCGTGTCTGCCCCTCCGGCGTCCGGCGGCTCGCTTTCGCCGGGCGGGGCGGGCCTGTTTGGGCGGGTCGCGGGACTTCTGGCATTGCGCGCGCAGCTTCTACCCGTTCAGGTTTGGCTGGGCGCGGGGGCCTCTCCTTCGCCGGCGCGCGCTCGGCGACCCCGTGCCGCTGGGGCTCAGGCGAACGCTCCCGCCGATGGGAGGCCGCGTCGCGGTCGCGTGGTGGCCGCTGCGGCTCGCGCATGCGCCCCGCTTCCTCGCGCGCCACTAGAGGCGCGGGCGCGCTTTCTCCTCCCTGCAAATGATGCAGCAGCGCCGACGCGATATCGGTCGAACCGAACCCTTCCTCGAGCAATCGCTCGATCAGTTGGTCCTGCCGCTTGTAATCCCCGCGCGTAAGCGTGCCCCGGATCTTGTCGAGCACTGCATTGGCGCGGGCCTCTTCCACTTCATCAACCGTGGGCGGCGTCGCGCGGTGAATCCTCGTATTCACATACCGCTCGATCTGGCGGATTTGGAACACCTCGCGCCCCGAGGCGAATGAGATCGCCCGCCCGCTGCGCCCCTGCCGGCCCGTCCGGCCGATCCGATGAACGTAATCTTCCCCGTCATAAGGCAGGTCGTAATTGAACACCACCTCGATGTTCTCCACATCAATGCCGCGCGCCGCCACGTCCGTGGCCACAAGGAATTCGAGGTCCGACTTGCGAAACCTGTTCATCACGCGGTCGCGCATCGCCTGCGTCATTTCCCCGTGCAGACGGTCCGCCGAGTAGCCCTGCGCGTTCAAATGCTCCACCAGCTCGTCCACCATGCGCCGCGTGTTGCAGAAGATGAGGCCCAGCTTGAAATCGTGAATGTCAATGAGCCGCGTCAGCAAGTCCACTTTGTAGCGGCGGTCCACTTCGTAAAACTCCTGCTCCACCGTCGGCACCGTCATCGCTTTCTGCTCCATGCGAATGCTCTGCGGGTCGCGCGAGTACTTCTCGATCAAGTGCTGAATCGGGCGCGGGACGGTGGCCGAGAAAAAGGCCGTCTGCCGCTCCTTGGGAGTCCCTTGGAGAATCAGCTCGATGTCGTCCCGGAAACCCATGTTGAGCATGACATCCACCTCATCGAGCACGACCATCTTCACCGAGTTAAGCCGCAGCGTCCCCCGGCGCATGTGGTCCATCACCCGCCCCGGCGTGCCGATGACGATATGCGCCCCCTGCCGCAGCCCGAAGAGCTGCCGGTCGTAGGACTGCCCGCCGTAGATCGGCAACGCATGCAGCCCGCGTTTGAAGAGCGCTAGCTTGTGGACCTCCTCCGACACCTGCACGGCCAGCTCACGCGTCGGACACAAAATCAGCACCTGCGTAGTCCGCTCCTCCACGACCACCTTCTCAATTGCCGGCGCTGCGAAAGCGACGGTCTTCCCGGAGCCCGTCTGTGATTGCCCCACGGCGTCTTTGCCCTGCAACAGCACCGGGATCACCGCCGCTTGAATGGGCGCCGCCTGCTCGAAACCGAGCTTTTCAATGGCCTTCAGCACTTCGCTCGAAAGCCCCAATTCAGAAAATAATTTCGTAGTCACGCAAATGATTGCTTCCCCAAACTCCCAGCTTAACACGTCGCCCTGCAAAACGAGAGCAGTTTCTACAACGAACCACGACCGGTCGGTAACCGTCTGAACCACCCGTCCCGCCGTATTGGAGCGCCGGTCTCCGACCCGGCGCGGATCGACCGAGTCCAACACGCCCGCCCAGAAACCGCCTCTCCACTCCGCCCTCACCGGCCCGTCGCAGCAAACAACCTCTCATGCCAATCACCCATAACCATCGGTGGATTGCCCAGTAACATCCACACCCGGCCTTCGGCCACCCTCTCCCCATCCGATGGGGAGAGGGACGGGGTGAGGGGCATCTGGAGAATTCCACCGCTTCTCTTTGTAACTTGGTATCAGGAAGCCCCAAATCAGACAGAAGCACGCACTCTCCAGCCAAGCCACCAGTGCCGCCTCCCCGCCAGATCAATTCCGGATCACATGCCTACCACATGACTTTGTACCTGGTCTATACTTGGTATATACCTGGTGACTACCTGGTTCATACGTGGTCATAACCTGGTAAGTACGTATCATCATATGCCCACAGCCGCCGTAGTTTGGGCCTGTTGCCCACCGGATTCTGCTGGTAGGGCGGGCACTCCGTGCGCACCGCGGTCATCCCAGAATGGCCGAAATGCGCAGCTCTGAGCGACCTCAAGCGGCGCGCAGCGGAGTGTGCGCCCTACCTTCGAACCTCCATCTGCATTGGGCAAAACGCCCGTTCACGGCTTACCGATCGGAACTACGGCATTGGTTTGTTTGGGGGTATCCTTCCACCCATTAATCTGCTGCATGGTCCGGATGAAGATCCGCATATTTGCCGGTAGCACCCCGTATATCGCCTTATACATCTCGGTGATGTCGCTGAGGCCCCCGACCGGCTCGGGCAGCAGCCCGAGGAAAGTGAACCGTCCGGGGAACGATCTTCCCGCGCTCAAAGGCTTGGTACCCAGCACGAGGGTCTGTCGGGCCGGAGCAGCAGGAACAGCCAGCTTAAGGGCAATGACCCCACGGGTGTTCGTAATAGTCAGGTCCCCTACCGGGTTGATGTCGAACTGCGGGTAAGAAGGCGGCTCCACCACCTGCGGCTCGCCGATATCCGCAAGGTTGGAGTTGATCTTGACGTAAAAGTTGTACCCGGCCAACCGGCCCGATTGACCCAGCTTGCTCCCGCTTTGCACCTGCGAGCCAAACGCGATCCAGGCGGCACGCTGCATATCGGACAGCGTGCGCCAACGCGCCGCAGCACGGCCCATGTTGCGGCGATGCCGGAGCTGGGCCGGCGTTTGGGGATCCGTGGGAATGACATAAGGGCGTCGGAACTGCCCGTAGCGGGTCTTGTAACTGATGAAGGTGCCGAGATGGCCGCTCTGTGGAACATCGCTAATTCTCATCTGTGTCTAACCCTAAGACTCAAAACGGCAGGAGCGCAAGTCGCAAGCAGCACAGATCGGGCCGCATCGCACAAACCTCTCCATTCCATGTCGGTGGATTAGCATCCCGCCATGCTTGCGGTTGGACCGCTATGTGGCCATCAACCGCCACGCCTTGGCGATCGTGCGCGTGCCCACGGCTGGCCGACAATGAGCGCAACCACACTCTTTTGCGGGCAGTGCTGGGTGATATGGGTGAGGCGGATGCGCAAGTGCGTTTCGTGAGGCTAAACGGGTCGGGCGAGCGGGAGGCCGGGGAAAGGCCACCGACTCAAATCCCGGGGTAGGGTAATCGTGAGCACCGAGGGGTTTCTTCTCGAATAGCGGTTGTACCCACTGCTGAATCTGGCAGAATATGGTCATGACGACCGATTGCGCTTCCTTCTTTGAGCGACGGGCAGACTCCTTCGGAGGTGAGACAGTTTTAAAGGGCACGCGTGTTATACTACACGCGGTTTAGTTTATTACTTGCGTTTTGGAGAACAGTTGGAAATTCCAAGTTAGCAACGAGGCGAGAGCCGCCGCGTGCTCGTGATGGTCTGCGCGGCGATCACCCCTTGGGCCTGCGCACAGGTGGACGGCGGATTCTGGCGAAAGTGCTGCTCCAAACTCGCCGCGTGCGGGTGCAGACCATTGGGGCGGCCCTCGTAGCCCAGTTGCTTCAAACCCTCCAACCCCTCTTGCTCAAAGGCCCGCAGATAGCGCACCAAGGTCGGCTTGCTGATCCGACAAATCCGGCAGATCAGGTGGTGCGGCAACTCCAGGCTCTTAAGATAGACCGCTTCTAGCTTGCGTTGCACTTTGGGGTGAGGATGCAGATATCGCTCGGCTTCCAGCGCGGCGCGATCAGCGGCGGTAAAGGAGAGGCAAATCATTAGATGATTCCTCTAACATCGAGCCCTAACGGCGTCAACGCTTAAGTAACTATTGCAACCGCGCACAGTATACCGTTCGCACCGTGCTGGCGAGCCTTGCCGAGGGGGCCTCCATTTGTTAGCGCCGACGAGGATACCCGGTAAAACCGCCGATCTAAAAACCCGGTTGCCTTATTGGCAGACGCAAAAAGCCGATGGTCTTGATTACCATCGGCTGGGCGGAGGAGATTGCTTTGAGCGCGGGGCTTAAGCTTCTTCGATTACATCCTTCATGCGGTAGCTTTTCCCTTCGATGGGGACGGTTTCTGCGTGATGTAACACGCGGTCCAGGACGGCGCTGGTCATAGTGCTGTCGTTGTTAAAGATGCGCAGCCAGTTCTTGTATGCCTGGTTGGTGGTAATCCACCGGTGTCCAGTGTTGCTGGGCGGCTTGGTCGGCCAGGCTTTGATAGTGCTCCTGCACATAGGCCAGCTTGAGTTGGGCCAGATGTGTTTGCAGTTGAGCGTCGGCGGGACTCATCGGTCGCCTCCTTCCTGGTCATAGACCGACAGGTCCGGCTCGGGGAGTTCTAAATCCAGCAAATCCAGTTGTCGGGTCAGATGCAGGGCTCCGGGCTCGGGCAACTTGCGCTCGCGCTGTTCCAGGATGTTGGCGATGTATTCGGCGCTGAAGGCGGCATAATGAAAAGCGTCCTCCAGCGCGCGGCCGACTTTTTCGGGACCGTAGATGTCGCTCAAAGTGACTATTTTTTGCACGTGATGGCGGAGCACGGTGCGCCGGGCTTCCAACTGCCGATAATACTCAGCGGCCTGAGGAGAAAGGGCCAGAAAGCGAGTCAACAACTGCTGCCGACGAGCGGTTTGGCGTTGGGCCAATAGTGGCGCGGCGTGGTCCGGGTGCTCAAAATCCTGGTGGCGGTCGTAACTGCGCACATGCTCAGCCACCAACTGTTGTGCCTGGTAGAAGCACAGCCGGTCGGGGAAGGCTTTGAGGGTCAGGACCGCACTGCTGGCATAACGGGCCGGCACCGAGTAACGATTGGTGTCCACAATGACTCGGAACCGGCCGTTGGTCCGCA
>Ga0224558_1003012_pt1 | contig 14638 bp, 8 predicted proteins | sample 714S32024metaG_FD_180682 | JGI IMG/M metagenome (GOLD analysis project Ga0224558, IMG submission 180682) | Peat soil microbial communities from Stordalen Mire, Sweden - 717 S3 20-24 | ecosystem: Environmental > Terrestrial > Soil > Wetlands > Peat | place: Sweden: Norrbotten County, Stordalen... | reverse complement strand
ACCCTAAAGCTACCTTAAAGCCACCCCAATGCGACATCAATGCGACATTAATGCGACATCAAAGCCACCCCGGGGCGAATGCAGAAGGCAGAATGCAGAATGAGGAATGCCGCTTAAAGCCAGGCACAAGCCAGGTACTTGCAGTCGTATTGCCGTCATATGACCAGTCGGACGGTTTTTCATTTCTCGCGGGGGGGACTTCTGCTTAGTTCTGTGCATAGCAACAGGCGGCAATGAATGAGCAAGCGAAGATACCTCCGGCCGAAAAGGCCGGTTCGCGGACAGGGCACGCTTCCTGGAAAGAGAAGATGTGCCGCCCGAGATTCCTCTGCCTGTTGCTGGCGCTGGCCACACTTGCCGTTTTCCTGCCGGTTGCGCGGCAGGGCTTTGTCAATTACGACGACTCGGATTACGTGACCGAGAACGCGCACGTCATGAGCGGGCTGACATGGGCGAACGTAGTTTGGGCCTTCACGACCGGCCATGCCAGCAACTGGCATCCGGTGACCTGGCTCTCGCACATGCTGGATTGCCAGATCTTCGGCACCAGGGGGGGGGCGCAACACCTGGTGAGTGTGGGCTTTCATATCGCCAACGCGCTGCTGCTCCTGCTGCTGCTGCGGCGCATGACCGGCGCGCTCTGGCGCAGCGCCTTGGTAGCGGCCTTGTTTGCGTTGCACCCGCTGCACGTCGAATCGGTGGCTTGGGCTTCCGAGCGCAAGGATGTGTTGAGCGGCTTCTTCTTCCTGCTCACGGTCGGGGCGTATGTTCGCTACGTGGAGGGGCGAAGGGCGAGAGGCAAGGAGCCAGGGCAGGAGACGGAGCGGGAGAAATCCGACATCCAAAGACCGAAATCCGAGAGAAGTCCGAACTCCGAAGTCCGAACTCCGAAGTCGTCAGGCGGGCGTCCGGAGCGCCAAACCGGCAATCAGGATGCAGCATCACGTTTCCTTCTTCTTCCGGCCCCTATCTTCTATGTTGCAGCGCTGCTCTTCTTCGCCCTTGGGCTGATGAGCAAGCCGATGCTGGTGACGCTGCCCTGTGTGCTGCTGCTGTTGGATTATTGGCCGCTGCGTCGCTTTGAAATCTCAACGCTCAACTCTCAACTCTCAACTATGGTGCGGTTGGTGGCGGAGAAAGCGCCGTTCTTCCTGCTGGCGGCGGCTTCGAGCGTCATCACGTTTATCGTGCAAAGAAAGGGAGGGGCGGTCTCGACCAGTTTGCCGGTCGGCGGGCGGATCGCCAACGCGCTGGTTTCGTACGTTCGCTATATCGGCAAGATGTTCTGGCCGGTGGATCTCTCCATTCTCTACCCTCACCCGGGCCGGTGGCCGGCATGGCAGGTGATTGCCTCCGCAGCCTTGCTCCTGGCTATTTTTGTGGCGGTGCTGCGGTTGGCGCGCGGACGGCCTTATCTGGCGGTGGGCTGGCTGTGGTTTTGCGGCACGCTGGTGCCGGCGATTGGGCTGATCCAGGTGGGTATCCAATCCATGGCCGACCGCTATACGTACCTGCCGTTGATCGGGTTGTTCATCATGCTGGTCTGGTGGATCAATGAACTGGTTCCCGAGCGGCCCTGGCGTGGGCAGGCATTGGCTGCCGGGGGCGTGTCAGTGCTGGCAGCCTGCGCGTTCTTGACCGTGCGGCAGATCCAGTTCTGGCGCGACAGCGAGGCGCTGTTCGGGCACGCGGTGAAAGTAACGCGCAACAACTACCTAGCGTACAATAATCTCGGCTTCTATTTGTCCGGGCAAGACCGGCCGGCCGAGGCGATGGAGAACTACCGTCAATCACTCAAGATCAATCCGGCTTATGACGACGCGCTGAATAATCTGGGCTATGCGCTGGCGGGCCAGAAGAAATACTCGGAAGCCATCCCGCTCTACGAGGCGGCGTTGCGCATCCGGCCCAACCAGGCCGAAGTGCACAACAACCTGGGCAACGCGCTGTCGGAGGTGGGGAAGATCAATGAGGCCATCCAGCATTACCTGGTTGCGCTCGCGCAAAAGCCCGACCACGCGGACGCGCATAACAACCTGGGCATCGCCCTCGCCATGAAGGGCAAGCTGGACGAGGCCATTCCGCACTTCCAGGCCGCCATCCGGGCCAAACCCGGCTACGCCAGCGCGCACAGCAACCTGGGCAATGCGCTGGCGGCGCAACATAAACTGGACGAGGCCATCAAGGAGTACAAGGAGGCGCTGCGGCTGAAACCGGAGGATGCCCAGGCGCACAATAACCTGGGCAATGCGCTGGCCGAGCAAGGAAAGGTGGCGGAAGCGACTGAGCACTACCGGGAGGCGCTGCGGTTGAATACCGATAACCCCGAAGCCCACTTCAACCTCGCGTTGGCGTTGCTCAGTCAGGGCAAGCGGGATGAAGCCACGGCCCACCTCACCGAGGCACTACGGCTCAAGCCGGATTACAAAGCAGCGCAAACCCAACTCAACTCGTTGCTGGGGCGGCCGCAACCATAAGACCCAGCGTCCCTGAGCTCCAAGTTCCTCAGGGCTGCATCAAGCTCGTGGAAGCCGCTCGTACCTGGCAGGACGAGCAGTCCTCTGCCCGCCGCTGAGTGCCAATCGCCGCTGACGCACTTTCCCAAGTGGCCCAAACACGGGAAAGCCGCCTTCCGCCCGTCTGCCGTAAGCCTGGTTTATATTGCGAGGTCCGGCGGAGGCTGGAGGCCCTCCCAGGAGTATCAAAGTTATCCACGGTGAGGGTATGGCGAGTATATGGTGAGTCTCCCGTGAGTCTCCCGTGAGTCTCCCGTGAGTCTCCCCGGCACCCATAGTCGGTTTGGCTTGTGGAACTGGGGCTCGATCGGTATGTCTAAATAGTGGACACTGCTTCCCCGCGCCACCCGAAATGCCGTCATCCGCGCTACTCTCTTGGTTGCCAGCAGTGGACTAACCCAGGTCAACCGCGCACAGGGGACTGCCCGCCGTTTCAGCCTGAGCGCGAAAATCTAGGGTAAGGAGATCACGATTATGCACGGACGGTGAGGGAGGGGCCTTGAACTCCCTCCGTTTTCCTGATTGGTCCCGGTCGTTGGTTCCCATGAACCTCGGTTCGGACCTCTCCGTTCTTCATGCCTTCGCAGTGAAGCGGGGCTTGGTTCAACCGCAGAGGCGCGAAGAACGCACAGGTTCATGCCCGGTGATCAGGTCCAAGAGGAACAAGGAACTTTCCATGAAGCCGCCCTCTCCCGGCCTTCGGCCACCCTCTCCCCGCGTCGCGGGGAGAGAACCCCCCGAAACGTTAACGCGCCTTGCGCCCCTGAACCAGACGGGCGGAGTAGTGGGGCGGGCGTCTCGCCTGCCGCACCAGGCGTCTCGGCCGTTTGGGGCGCCAAGCTGGGTTCGGATGGGTCGCCGAGGCGCGGGAGACGGGTAAAGGGCCACCCGTGCCAGCAACTCCGATTTCTGTGTGGCGGCGCTCGCTACCAGGATGGACGGGAGGGCAGGTCAATTCGTCTGCCGGTCTGGGCCGACTGCCTGGCGGCATCGAGGATTTCAGTGACAATGAGGTTGAGCTCCAGGGAAGAGAGGCCAGTGGGTAGGATTTCGCCGCGGACGACGGCGGCGAGATAGGCAACTTCATCGGTAAAAGGGCCTGATACTGGGGGTGGGACGAGCTTGAGTTCACTTTCCTCGGCCCCGGCCTTCCGGAGGCGGAGCAAATCCCTTCGCGGCACCAGGACATAGCCCGTCCGGCCGTACACTTCCATGTCCTTGCGGTCAAAAGGCCAATTCCAGGATGCCTGGATAATCCCCTGCGCCTGCGGATAGGTCAGGAGGATCGTGGCCTCATCTTCCACCTTGGGATAGACTTCCGGCTTGATGTGCTGCGTGACGGCCAGCACTGCGGTGGGGCGCTGGCCATCCATCAGCCAGGTAATGAGGTCTGCGCCGTAACAGCCGAAATCCGTCAGAGCGCCGCCACCGTTGAGCACCGGGTCGGTCAACCACTCGAGGAAGGCCGGGGAACAGCCAATCTCCTTGGGCCCGCGATGGCCGTCATGGACGACAATCTTCCGCACGTCGCCGATGGCATGCTGGTCGTGGACGATGGCGTAGGCGTTCTGGTTGCCCGGGTACCAGGTGGTTTCATAGTTAACGATGACCTGAATCCCGCCATTCCTGGCTACCACCGCAATGGCTCGGGCGTCGGCCAGGCTTACGGCCAGCGGTTTCTCCATCATGACATGAATACCCCGGGGCGCGCACATTTCCACCACCTGGCGGTGCTGGAAGGTGCTGGTGAACGTTGCGACGGCCTGGATATTCGTCTTAGCCAGAAGGGCTTCCAGGCTTGGATAGAACAGGTTGGTCGGCAGGTTAAACTGTTTGGCGTAACGCGCGATCAAGTCCTGGCTCGGCTCGACAATGCCCGCCAATTGGAGCTCGGGCCGGTTCCGCGCGCGGGGGATAAAGCCGTTGGCATGGTCGTGTGCCAGACCCACAATGGCATAGTTTACGGGGGGCTTGGCGCCTTGGGACCACCCAAAGCTTAGGCCCGCCCAAAGGAGCACCGCAGTGATACATATTCTCATGATTGGTCTCGGAACATGTCGGCAGTTTGCTGCTAAACGCACGCTGACACAAGCAGGCAAGCCCGGCACCCCGGCACTTCTCTCCGATTCCGGGATTGGCCGAATTGCCCGCCATCGGTCTAGAAAAGGGCTGTAACCACTCTCGCGCTAGCCGGTCATAACTCCTTATGGCATGATCTCGCCCGTGAGCGACATGCCGGAACTGAGTTTCGATGTGGCGGCCTGCGTGCAGCGGGTCCGTCGGCGGGACGAGGATGCCGCGCGGGCACTGTTTCGGCATCTGTATCCGCTGGTGGCCAGGCTGGTGCGGTCGCATCTGCCTCGCCGCACCAGCCAGGAAGATTTAGTGCAGACCGTATTTATGAAAATGTTCGCGAAGCTTGATGGATTCTCCGGGGCGGTGCCGCTGGAGCATTGGGTCTCGCGCATCACAATCAATACCTGCCTCAACCAACTGGCGGCCGAGAAAGCGCGCCCGGAATTGCGCTGGGCCGACTTGAGCGAGGAGCAGGCGCAGACTCTGGAAGAGGTGACGGCCGGGCCGGAAGAGTTGGACCCGTCGCAGAACCTGGCGGCGCGGGAGATGGTCGAGAAGCTGCTGGCGCAGCTTGCCCCGGCGGACCGGCTGGTGCTTACGTTGCTGCACCTCGAAGGCCGCTCCGTGGAGGAGGTCCGGCAAATCACGGGCTGGAATGTGCCCGTCATCAAGGTCCGCGCCTTCCGGGCGCGCCGGAAGCTGCGGAAGTACTTCGAGACGCTAGTAGCGGAGAGGGTTGGAAACTAACCCGGAGACGCGAAAATGAAACCAAATGACGAAACGCTGCAAAGGCTGCTTAGGGCCGCCGCGAAGGCGGCACCCGAGGCCGCCGCGCCACCGCTGGGCCTCGAGACCCGCGTGCTGGCCCAGTGGCGCGCGTCGGGGACGGACGACGATTCCGTTTCCCTGTTCGCCTTCTTCCGCCGCGCGACGGCTGGCGCCGGTCTGGTGCTGGTGTTGAGCGCCGCCTGGAGCATCACCCACAGCGGCCCCAGCACGGCGAGCGACGAAGCCGCTCTCCTCAACTACGACATCCAAACGAGTCTGACCCCTTGACCGCTCTCGGCAAATGGAAGCTCGGGGTCTATGTGCTGGCCATCTTCCTGGCGGGCGGCGGCAGCGGTGCGTTTATCGCGTGGCAGGTGTGCCGGCGCACGCCGGTCGCACTCGTGCCTCCGACGGAGATCGGAGCGCGTCTGCGCGCCCGGTTCCAGTCTCAGCTCGCGCTGACTCCGGAGCAGGTGCAGAAGATTGATCCGATGATTGACCAAGCGATGCGCCGGGTGGAAGCCATCCACAACGAGACCGCCAGCCAGGTCTTCGCCAACGTCGCCAGCTTGCACGAGCAGATGCTGACGGTGCTGACGCCGGAGCAAAAAGTGAAATTTGAGGAATTGGAGCGCGAGCGGCGCGACTACCTGCGTCAAAAATACGGCCCCGCAACCAACAGCCCGTAACGCGTTACAAGATATGCCTACTATGGACGAGATGACGAACAAACGAACTATGCCCCCCGCAGACCAACCCGCGAATGCCACTCCGCCTCCGACCGGCGACGACGCCCGAAAGCCACACTCATCCGGCGGAAAGATGATGGGGATAGCTTTGCTATGTCTGCTGATCGTGGGAGGGGTGGTGTGGCTGGCACGGAGCCGCACCGCGGGCGCCGATAAGAAAGGGCCGGGGGCTCGCCCAATGGAACTGCCGCCCGTCCCGGTCGTCGCCCTCCCCGTCGTGCAAAAGGACGTGCCGATCTATCTGAACGGCATCGCTACTGTCCAGGCCTTTAACACCGTTACCGTGCGCGCCCGGGTGGATGGACAGGTGACAAAGATCGCGTTCACCGAGGGGCAGGACGTGCATGCGGGGGATTTGCTGGCGCAGATTGACCCCGACCCATACCGCGCGGCGCTGGCGCAGGCGGTGGCCAAGAAAGGGCAGGACGAGGCGCAGCTCGCCAACGCGCGCGTGGACCTGAAGCGTTACGCCGATTTGCTGGCCAACGAAGGCGTTACCCAGCAGCAATACGACACCCAGAAGTCGCTGGTGGACCAGTTGATCGCCACGGTCAACGCCGACCAGGCGGCCATCGACAGCGCCAAGGTCCTGCTGGCCTACACCACAATTGTCTCCCCCATTGCCGGGCGCACGGGTCTCCGGCTGATTGACCAGGGTAATATCGTCCATGCCGCCGACCTTAATGGCATCGTGGTTATCACCCAACTGAAGCCCATCTCCGTCGTCTTCCTTCTCCCGGGGAAAACCCTGGGTCCGATTCAGCAAGCGTGCGAGGGGGCCGACCCCGACCTCTCCGTTGTGGCGGTCAGCCAGGATAATACGAACGTGCTGGGCGAGGGCAAGCTCGCCGTCATTGACAATCAAATTGATATCACCAGCGCCCAGATCAGACTCAAGGCGACGTTTCCCAATACCAATCTCCGGCTCTGGCCGGGCCAGTTCGTCTATGCCCGCTTGCTGCTGACCGTCCGCAAGGGCTGCGTCGTCGTGCCGGACTCAGTCATCCAGCGCGGACCGGAAGGGGGGGCCTTCGTCTGGGTTGTCAAGAAGGACCAAACGGTCGAGGCTCGCCCCGTAAAGCTGGCTGCCGAACTGACGGCCCAGGTCAAGCAAGGAGAAGATATAATCGAGGACGGTCTCCAGGCCGGCGAGCGCGTCGTGGTGGAAGGCTATTACAAGCTGCAACAGGGTTCGCGCGTTAAGCTGGCCGACGCGTCGAGCGCGTCCGCAGGCCAAAGCCCGAAGGCCGAAGAAAGCCCGAAATCTGAAGGCCAGAGCAAGGGCAAGAGCTAACGAACAAGTGAGCATCTCCGAGCCATTCATCCACCGCCCGATTGCCACGTCGCTCCTGATGGCGGGGGTGCTGCTTATGGGAGCGCTGGGCTATTCGCTGCTGCCGGTCTCCTCGCTGCCGAGCGTGGATTTCCCCACCATCCAGGTCACGGCCCAGTATCCCGGGGCCAGCCCGGACGTGATGGCCTCGTCGGTTACCACTCCGCTGGAGCGGCAGTTCGGCCAGATCAGCGGGCTGGCGCAGATGACTTCGGTCAGCTCCTTCGGCAACGCCGCCATTACCCTGCAATTCGTGCTCGACCGGGACATTGACGCCGCCGCCCAGGATGTGCAAGCGGCTATGAACGCGGCCAACGGCGTCCTGCCGCACATGCCCAACCCGCCCATCTACAACAAAGTCAACCCCGCCGATACGCCCATCGTCACGCTGCAAGTCCGCTCCGACACTCTGCCGTTGGAGAAGGTCAACGACCTCGCCGATACCGTTCTGGCGCAGAAGCTCAGCGAAGTCACCGGCGTCGGCCTGGTGACCATCGAAGGCAATCAGAAGCCCGCGGTCCGCGTTCGCATCAACCCGGCCGCCCTCGCCGCCCAAGGGCTCAGCCTGGAGGACGTGCGAACCGCGGTGATGCAAAACAACGTCAACGAACCCAAAGGCAGCTTTGACGGTCCGCGCCAATCCTATGCTATCAACGCCAACGACCAGATCTTCACCGCCGCCGACTTTCGCGACGTCATCCTCACCTCCCAGAGCGGCCAGCCCGTCCGGCTGCGCGACGTGGGGAACGTGATTGACAACGTGGAGAACATCCGCCTGGCCGGCTGGGTGGACGGCCGGCCCGCGGTCATCGTGGACATCCAGCGCCAGCCGGGCGCGAACATCATCGAGACCGCTAACCGCGTCAAGGCGCTGTTACCCAGGCTGCGCTCCATCGTCCCCCCCTCGGTGAAGATCTCCGTCCTGACCGACCGGACGGAGACGATTCGGGCTTCGGTGCGGGATGTCCAGCTCACGCTCGTCCTGGCGGTCGTGCTGGTAGTCATGGTGATCTTTGTCTTCCTGCGGAAGTTCTGGGCCACGGTGATTCCCAGCGTGGCCTTGCCGCTCACGGTGGTCGGCACGTTCGGCATCATGAAGCTGGTGGGGTTCAGCCTGGACAACCTCTCGATGATGGCCTTGACCATCGCCACGGGGTTTGTGGTGGATGACGCGATTGTGATGATTGAGAACATCGTCCGCTACATCGAGGCTGGCGAAGCGCCCTTGCAGGCGGCGCTCAAAGGCGCCAAACAGATCGGGTTCACCATTATTTCGCTAAGCTTCTCCCTGATCGCGGTCTTCATCCCGTTGCTGTTCATGACCGGCATCGTGGGCCGGCTGTTCCGGGAGTTTGCCATCACGCTGAGCGCGGCGGTGGCGGTCTCCCTGGTTGTTTCGCTGACTCTCACGCCCATGATGTGCGCGCGGCTCTTGAAATCGGAGGCCGAAACCAGGCACGGGCGCTTGTATTTGCTCACCGACCGGATGTTCCAGGGCCTGCTGGACGGGTATAACCGCAGCCTGCAATGGGTGCTGCGCCACCAGGCCTTCACCCTGGGCGTGGCGGTGGTAACCATGGTGGCCACCATCTGGCTTTACATCATCGTGCCCAAGGGTCTCTTGCCGTCGCAGGACACCGGCATGATCATCGGCGTCACCGATGCCGCGCAATCCATCTCGTTCAAGGACATGGTCACCCGCCAGCGCGCCATCGCGGAGATCGTGCGGCGTGACCCGGATGTGGTGAGTGTGGCCTCCTTCGTCGGCGCCGGCAGCGTAAACTCAACGGTCAACTCGGGCCGCCTTTACATCAACCTCAAGCCCCGCGACAGCCGCCAAGCCGGGGCCGACGAGATCATCGCCCGCCTGCGCGCCGCCACCGACTCGGTCCAGGGCATCTCCCTCTTCATGCAGGCGGCCCAGGACGTGCAGATTGACAGCCGGATCAGCCGCACCCAGTACCAATACACGTTGACCGACGCCGACGAGGTGGAACTGTCGGAATGGGCGCCCAAACTCCTGAACGTGCTCCGCAACCGGCCGGAGTTGGTGGATGTCGCCTCCGACCAGCAATCCGGCGGCCTGCAAGTCAGCGTCCAAGTGGACCGTGAGGGGGCCTCGCGCCTCAACGTGCTCACCCAGGCGATTGACGACACGCTCTATGACGCCTTCGGCCAGCGCCAGGTCTCGACCATCTTCACCCAGCTCAACCAATACCGCGTCGTGTTGGAAGTCGAGCCGCAATACCAGGTCGCACCGGACTCGTTGAACAAGATCTACGTCAAGTCCAGCACCGGGCAGATGGTGCCGCTGAGCGCCTTTGCCAAAGTCAAGATCATCACCGCTCCGTTGGCTATCGTCCACCAGGGCCAGTTCCCGGCGGTGACGCTGTCCTTCAACCTGCGGCCGGGCGGGTCGCTGGGCGCGGCGGTCCAAGCGATCCAGGCCGCGCAGAAGGAAATTGACCTGCCGGATACCGTCGTGGCGACCTTTTCCGGCAGTGCAGCGGAGTTCCAATCCTCGCTCAAGAGCGAACCGTTCCTGATCCTGGCTGCCATCATCGTGATCTACATCGTCCTGGGGGTGCTCTATGAGAGCTATGTCCATCCCATCACGATCCTCTCCAGCCTGCCGTCGGCGGGGGTGGGCGCGCTGCTGGCTCTGATGGTGTGCGGCGAGAACCTGTCGCTCGTCGCCCTGATTGGCATCATCCTTCTGATCGGCATCGTGCAGAAGAACGCCATCATGATGATTGACTTTGCGCTCGATGCCGAGCGTACCGAGGGGCTGCCCGCGGTGAAGTCCATTTACCAGGCCTGCCTGCTGCGGTTCCGCCCGATCATGATGACCACTATGGCCGCCTTGCTCGGCGCCCTGCCGCTGGCGTTGCAACGGGGCACCGGCTCCGAGTTGCGCCGCCCGCTGGGCATCGCCATCGTCGGCGGCCTGCTGCTCTCACAACTGATCACGCTCTATACCACGCCGGTAGTCTATCTCTACCTGGACCGTCTCGCACACTGGGTCCGCCGCGGGCGGCCGGTGGCCGACATGCGCGAAACGCTTTCTCCCTCTCCTGGCGAACAGCCCGGACCCGCATGAACATCTGCGCGCCATTCATCCGCCGGCCAGTCGGCACCTCATTGCTGGCCATCGGCCTGTTCATGGCCGGTATTGTCGCCTATAACTTCATGCCGGTCGCGGCCATTCCGCGTGTGGACTTCCCGATGATCAGTATCTCCGCCTCTTTGCCCGGCGCTGACCCGGCGACCGTCGCCTCCTCGCTGGCCGCGCCTCTGGAGCGTCGCCTGGCCCAGATTGCCGGCGTCACCGAAATCACCTCCGCCAGCACCCTGGGCGGTTGCTCGATCACCATCCAGTTCGACCTGAACCGGAACGTGGACGGCGCAGCGCGCGACGTGCAGGCGGCCATCAACGCCTCCGCGGGCGATTTGCCCATCAACCTGCCCGGCCCGCCGACCTACCGTAAGATCAACCCCGCCGACGCCCCCATCATGATCCTGGCGATGCAGTCGGACATTCTCCCTCCCGTTCAGGTCTTTGAATACGGCGATTCCATCATCGGGCAGCGGTTGAGCCAGGTCGAAGGCGTCAGCCAGGTCTTTATCAGCGGCGCGGATAAATCCGCCGTCCGTGTCCAGATCAATCCCGGGGCGCTGGCCTCGACGGGCATGAGCCTGGAAGACGTGCGTTCTTACCTCGAACAGGTGAACGTGGACTCGCCCAAGGGAAGCTTTGACGGCGACCTGCTTTCCTACACGCTGGTCAGCAACGACCAGTTGCTCCTGGCCAAGGGTTACCAGGACCTGATCCTGACGCAGCGGAGCAATGCGCCCATTCGACTGAGCGCGCTGGGCCGGGCCATTGACGCCACCGAGAACGCGCGGGTCGCCGGTTGGTCCGGCACCAACCGCGCCGTGCTGGTCATCCTCTTCAAGCAGGCGGATGCCAACGTGATTGACACTGTGGAGCGGATTCGCGGCGTGCTGCCGCAGCTTAAGAAGTGGATTCCCCCGTCCATCAGGATGACCGTGATCAGCGACCGCACCACGACGATCCGCGCCTCGGTGCACGACGTCCAGTTCTCGCTGCTGCTGAGCATCGCGCTGGTAGTGATGGTCATCTTTCTGTTCCTGCGGCGGTTCTGGCCGACGTTCATCGCCAGCATCACAGTGCCGCTGGCGCTGGCCGGGACCTTCGCCCTCATGTACTTGTGCCACTACAGCATTGATAATCTCTCCCTGATGGCCGTCACCATCGCCGTCGGTTTCGTGGTGGACGACGCCATTGTGGTGATCGAGAACATTCACCGCTTTATCGAGAACGGCGACCCGCCGATGCAGGCGGCCCTCAAAGGAGCGCGCCAGATCAGCTTCACCGTTGTCTCCATGAGCACCTCCCTCGTCGCCGTCTTCATCCCGCTGCTGTTCATGGGCGGCTTGATCGGGCGGCTGTTCCACGAGTTCGCCGTCACGGTCACCCTGGCCATCTTCGTGTCGGGCGTCATTTCGCTGACGCTGACTCCGATGCTCTGCTCGCGCTTCCTGCGGCCGGAATCCGGCTACCGGAAACCCGGCGCCTTCATTCGGGCCTGCGAGCGCTCCTTCAACTGGCTCCTGGGCCACTATGAAACGGGGCTCCGCTGGGTGCTGCAGCATCACAGCTTCATGCTGGGCGTGTGGCTCCTAACGCTGGTGGCGACCATCATGCTTTACCGGGCCGTGCCGAAAGGCTTCTTCCCGCAGCAGGACACCGGCATCATCATGGGCACCACCGACGCCGCCCAGGATATTTCCTTCATCGCCATGAAGCAGTTGCAGCAGAAGGTGGCCCGGATCGTCCTCGCTGACCCGGCGGTGGACACGATGGCCTCGTTCATCGGCTCCGGCGTAGCTTCTTCCACGGTCAACAACGGCCGCATGTTCATCACCCTCAAACCCCGGGACGAACGGGACGCGACTGCCGACCAGGTCATCAATCGCTTGCGCAAGAAGCTGGTGGGAGTCATCGGCATCAATCTGTTCCTGCAAGCCTCGCAAGACATCCGCGTCGGCGGGCGGATGAGCCGGGCGCAGTTTCAGTATGCGCTGCAATCGGGCGACCTCGATGAACTCAATCGCTGGTCCACCTTGCTGGTGGACAAGCTGAGCACCTTGCGCGAACTGAAAGACGTCAGCAGCGACCAGCAGACCCGGGGCCTCCAAACCACCGTGGTCATTGACCGCGACGCCGCCTCTCGCCTGGGCGTCTCGCCCATCGCCATTGACAACACGCTCTACGACGCGTTCGGCCAGCGGCAGGTCTCGATCCTCTACCGGCAATACAATCAGTTCCACGTCATTCTGGAAGTCGAGCCCCAGTACTTGCTCGACCCGTCCTCGCTTAACCAGATCTATGTCCACTCCACCAACGGGGTGCTGGTGCCATTGGCCGCGGTCGCCAAGTTCAAGCCCTCCAACACCTTCCTGTCTGTCAACCACCAGGGACAATTCCCCGCCGTCACGCTATCCTTCAACCTGGCGCCGCGCGTGTCGCTGGGCCAGGCCACCGAGGCGGTGGAGAAGGCCGTTGAGGAGCTGAGAATACCTTCCAGCGTTTTGGGCAGTTTCCAAGGCACCGCCCAGGTCTTTCGCGCCTCGATGGCCAATATGCCGCTGCTGATCGCGGCCGCCGTGCTCGCCGTCTATGTGGTGCTGGGCATGCTTTACGAGAGCCTCATTCACCCCTTGACTATCATCTCAGCCTTGCCTTCCGCCGGGGTCGGCGCCCTGCTCGCGCTCATGTTCAGCGGGTTTGACCTCTCCCTCGTCTCCTTCATCGCCATCATTCTCTTGATGGGCCTCGTGAAGAAGAACGCCATCATGATGATTGACTTCGCCCTCGACGCCGAGCGCAGCGAGGGACTCAGCCCGCGCGACGCCATTTACAAGGCCTGCGTCATCCGCTTCCGGCCCATCATGATGACCACGATGGCGGCCCTGTTCGGCGCGATGCCGCTCGCCCTTGCACTGGGCACCGGCTCGGAGCTCCGCCAACCGCTGGGCATCGCGGTCGTCGGCGGCTTGGTGCTTTCGCAAACCCTGACCCTATACACCACACCGGTAATCTATCTGACGTTCGAGAGCCTGGGGCAGCGCGTCAAGGCCTGGCGTCGGCTGCGCCGAGTCCAACTCGCGCCGGCATGATGGCATAATATGAAATCCGAAACCCGAAATCCGAAACCCGAGACGCATTTCCAAGCCTCTCCACTGCGGTATCTCAACTCGCTCGCAGGCTGCGAAGGTTTAACGCAGAGGCGCAGAGAGCCGCAGAGACTCGCAGAGACTCGGAGACAGTTCGTTTTCTGTGCGTTTCTCCGTGTTCCTCTGCGTCTTTGCGTTCAGATTGGTTTGGCTTTGGCTGGGGTGACGGGGAAAAGAGCGTACGTGCTTCCAAGAGTGCTCAGCCTGCATTTGCAATTCGGCTTTCGGGCTTCGGCCTTCTTTCGGCCTTCGGGTTTCGGCCTTCGGATTTTCCCCCTCGCCGCCCTGCTGCTCGCCGGCTGCGCCGTCGGCCCGAATTACCAGCGGCCCCCGGCGCTGGGCACCAACGCCATGCCGCCGTCCTTTACCGGCGCGACCGCCACTAACGCCGGGGCCTGGAAGCCGGCCCAACCCTCTGCGCACTTGCCGCGCGGTTCCTGGTGGGAAATGTTCGGCGACCCCGAGTTGAACCGCCTCGAAAGCCTCGCGACCACAAACAACCAGCAGCTTACGGCCGCGTTTGCGAACTTCCAGCAGGCTCGCGCCCTCGTAAGCGTGGCGCGCGCCGATTTCTTTCCCCAGATTTCCGCCCCGCTCAGCGCCGCCCGCCAGCGCACCAGCGCGAACCAAGTTCAGGGCAGCGGCAGCTCCACCTACAACATGTTCAGCGTTCCACTCGATGCCAGTTGGGAGCTCGATGTTTGGGGCCGAGTGCGCCGCGAGGTCGAAGGCGCGCGCGCGCGCCTGACGGCCTCCGCCGACGACATCGAGTCCACCAAGCTCACCATCCAGGCCGAAGTCGCCAGCGACTACTTCACCCTCCGCTCGCTCGACGCCCAATACCAGTTGCTGGAGGAGACCGCGGTCGCCTACCGCCGCTCGCTCGAACTCACGCAGAACCGCCGCAAGGGGGGCATTGCCACCGACCTCGATGT
>Ga0224558_1003011_pt1 | contig 14638 bp, 15 predicted proteins | sample 714S32024metaG_FD_180682 | JGI IMG/M metagenome (GOLD analysis project Ga0224558, IMG submission 180682) | Peat soil microbial communities from Stordalen Mire, Sweden - 717 S3 20-24 | ecosystem: Environmental > Terrestrial > Soil > Wetlands > Peat | place: Sweden: Norrbotten County, Stordalen... | reverse complement strand
TGCATCATTCTGCATCATCCTTCCTGTTTAAATCCCTTACCACAACAGCTTCCACTCCCCAGACCAAAACCGCATCCGGCGGCAACACTTCCCTGCCGGAGATAAAATCTCCGACGAGGCCACCCGAAACCTCATACCCTACCAGCAATTCACCATTGTCATCGAACACCAGGTCCTGCAAAGTGCCCAGGTTACGCCCGGTATCGGTCACCACCAGGAGACCGACAACAGTGCCAATACTTTTATCGCCATCGCTATCCGCTTTTCCTCTGGTCGTCATTTCATCCGCTACAGTCACTGCATCCTGACCCATGAAAGCAATATCGCCGACAGGAATAGGCTCCAACCTGGAGACAACCCCTCCGGTGTCCAGGCTAATCGCCTTTATTTTTCTTTGATCATGGTTCCAGAAGAGGTCAGTTACCAAACCCAACTCTTTTCCCGTTGACAGCTTGATTACCGGCAACCCGACAATCTCCCGGCCCCTGCGCATTCGCCCATCTCCTTGCAACTATTATTACCTACCGAAAAAATAAAATTCACTAAAAATACGCGCTGAAGTCCCCGCCTTTAGAATTCAGGCGTTGCTGGAAGCCAGTTGAATCCCTAGAGGGGGAGAAGTCAAACAGAAGGCGTCTACTTGTGGTCGCGCCGGGCTGCCAGCCGTTCTCTGATCTTCTTCTCATGGCCGGATTCCGAAGGCTCGTAGTATTTCCTTCCCTTGAGGGTATCAGGCAAATATTGCTGGGCAATGTAAGCATCTGGAAAGTTATGGGGATACAGGTAGCCCTGGCCATGCCCCAGTTTTTTGGCGCTCCTGTAATTTGCATCCCGAAGATGTTTGGGTACGGTCCCGATATTCATCCGCTCCAGGTCCTGCCTGGCAGCGGTGAGCCCCTTGTAGGCCCGGTTGCTCTTCGGTGCGCAGGCAATGTAAACCGCCGCCTCCGCCAGCAGGAGTTCTCCTTCCGGCATTCCCACGTACTCGATTCCCTGGGCTGCAGCATTGGCAACCACCAAGGCCAGAGGATCCGCCAGCCCCACATCCTCTGAGGCACAGATCACGATGCGCCTGGCAATAAAGCGCGGGTCCTCGCCTGCCTTGAGCATGCGGGCCAACCAGTGGAGCGCCGCGTCCGGGTCTGACCCCCGCATCGATTTGATAAAGGCGGAGATCACATCATAATGGGCATCCCCGTCCTTATCATACAGTACCAAGCGCTGCTGCACGGCCTCGGCGGCCTCATCGCCTCCGATCCGGATTGTGCTGTCCGGGGCGGCGCCGGTTTTCGGGCGGGTGATGCGCAGGGATGCTTCCAGGGCGTTGAGCAAAACACGGGCATCGCCTCCGGATACCCGCAGCCAGTGCTCAATGGCTTCCGGGGCCACCTCGATGCGCAGTTTTCCCAACCCCCGCCCGGGATCCGTCAGGGCGCGCTCCAAAATCTGGCGCAGTTGCTCCGGTTCCAAGGGGTAGAATGGCAACACCCGGGTCCGGGACAGGAGCGGGGCATTCACCGAGAAAAAGGGATTTTCGGTGGTGGCGCCCACCAGCACGACAGATCCCCTTTCCACCGCAGGCAGGAGCACATCCTGCTGGGCCTTGTTGAAGCGGTGAATCTCGTCAATGAAGAGCAGGGTCTGCTGGTCGTGCAGCTTCAGACGATCTTGGGCTTCTGCCAGTACCTTGCGCAATTCCGCAACTCCGGAGTTGCTCGCATCGAGCTGAACAAAGCGAGCCCGGGTGGTTTCCGCCATGATCCAGGCCAGGCTCGTCTTTCCGGTGCCCGGGGGTCCGTAGAAGATTGCTGACGGAAGCCTATCTTCCTTTAGGGCGACATTGAGCATCCGCCCCGGGCCCACCAGATGCGCCTGGCCGACATACTCGTCCAGGGTCCTGGGGCGCATGCGGTAAGCCAACGGGCCGTCAAAGCCCGCCTTTTTCTCCTGGGCATGCTCAAACAAGTCCATTACGACAACCCTTCTCGAAGTTCGATATTCGAAGCTTGATGTTCGATTAGCTTTTCCTGGCGTGCAGGCAGCTTTCGACCGTATCCGGGCTTACGACAGGCTTGGAGCTTTGTTTCAGGCTGAAAGCCCTACCTGCACACAGGGCATACGGAGCTTAGGGAAGCAAGGCTACGCGTCGTTAAGCGGCACATCAAGCATGAAACGCTAGCTAATATCCTGCTTTTCGAACTTCGAGCCTCTAATCGCGCCCACAAGCGGGCACCCGCTCGCTACAGCGCCTGGTTGAGCAGCCGGCTGATCTCCTCCTGCGGCCTGAACCCGGTAATCCTGGTTTGCTCCGCCCCGCTCTTGAAGATGATCAGGGTGGGGATGCTCATCACGTTGAACTGTCTGGCTGTGGTCTGATTTTCGTCGACATTGAGTTTACCTACCACCAGGCGCCCGGAAAAATCCTCGGCAATTTTCTCCAGCACCGGGGCCATCATCTGGCAGGGGCCGCACCAACTGGCCCAGAAGTCCACCAGCACGGGAAGCGGCCCCCTGCCCGTCTCAGCGCTGAAATTATCGTCAGTCAGGGTAACGATATTCTGGCTCATGTACACACTCCTTTAACATCATCATGTTTGTGATCGCGGTGACACAGGTATATTATACCATACCATACAGGTAAGTTGACACGAACCTTCGGCCCTCAGACAGATTCTATTTCATTAATTTACAGCAGAAAAAACCTGCCAGGCAGTATGGCATCAGTCCTGGCCCTGGACCGAATCCAGGCCGAATTCCGCAAAGTGTTCTCTCAGGCTCCTGACAGTTCGGGGACTGACCCCAAGTATGGCCGCCATCCGGTCGTCCGGTGCCTGATCTTTTACAAGCTCCAGAAACCGGTTGAAATCGACGCCCGTCTCCCGTGCTATGTACTCCAAACTGGGCTGCCATCCCCAGGGTGGACCGTGTCCGTCCGGTTGCTCACTGAATTCGCTCATACCCATCACCCTTTCTCAAGCATATTTTCACGATGGCTACCCGCTCTAATGCCCCCGCTTCCTCGAAGCGGCGGGATAAGAGCCGGGTGCCCTCTGGGCGCGCCCCTAGTTAACTGGCTCTAAGCTTCAGTGGGGGGAAAGCAATTCCCCAATGGAGCCGGGTATCATGGAGGGTCTACCTGAAAAAGACCGCCATCTGCCATTATTCCTAGCTATTACTCTAATCGACATAAAATATTCTTGTTTCTTTTTGTCTCAGAAAAGATTAAAATATCTTCGTGATACTTCCCACGATGACTACCCGTTCTAATGCCCCCTGCGGAGTACATCTGAAGCGGTAGGATAAGAGCCGGGTGCCCTCTGGGCGCGTCCCTGGATTAACGAGTTCCCCGATGGCTAACCGCCACTAAACTCCCACTGAAGTGGGAACCAAGTGGCGCTAGGCCCCTGGACTCGTAGACATAACGAAAAGGGAGACACAGACATGAAGACCTACCTGCAGTTAACGCGACATAACGGGAACAGCCCTCTTTTTCTGGCAGTTGAAATGTCGCTGGTTTCCACCTTGAGAGGAACACCGCTGCACGTCCATGCAGAAGGGCTGAGGGGAACCGGAAAGACCACCATCATGCGCTCGGTCAAGCAGTTCCTGCCACTCATCACACGGATCAAGGACTGCCTCTACAACTGCGATCCCGGGCAGCCACACTGCCCGATCCACAAAGACCTGCCCCAGGAAGAGATCGCCGCCCTGGGTACAGAGCGGGTACCGGTGCCGTTTCTGGAGATCTCCCATTCGGCGAAAATCGGCACCGTTGCGGGTAGCATCGACCTGGGGAAACTGACCAACACATCCCGGCCGGAGGCCGCCCTGCTGCCTGGCATAATTCCCCAGGCGCACCGCGGGATCATTTTTGTGGATGAGATCAACCGCCTGGCTGATACCTCGCCGGAGATCACCGACGTGCTTTTAGACGTGATGGGGACCAAGCCTGGCCGAGTGCAGATCGAGGAGACCGGTCTGCCGGTGGTGGAGGTGCCGGTTTCGGTTTCCGTCTGGGCAGCATCCAATCCGGATGAAGAGCCCGGCCCCCTGGCCGAGATCAGGCGGCAGCTCTCGGACCGCTTTGACCTGGTAGTACCAATGGGACGCCCTTCTACCACAGAGGCGGTGGTCGATATCCTTTTGACCAACGAGGCCGTCAAGAACGAGCAGTCGAACGGCGACCGCGACCTCTCGCCCCAGGAGTTCAAGCGCCTCCAGAAGTTCCGGCAGGATATCGCCAACATCGCAGACCAGAGCGATCTGGCCATGCCCGAATACCTGACCAACTTCCTGGCCAGCATCTATATCAACTTCAACATTGAAAGCCTGCGGGCGCTGGAGGCAATCACCCAGGCGGCCCTGCTCCATGCAGCGCTGAGAAAGCGGAACCAGATGATGATCAGCGATATCATGGCTGTCCTGCCTCTGGTGTTATACCACCGGGTCAGCCCGGCCACGCTGGCGGAGATCATGAACACCGTCAACAACCGTATGTCAAGCGGTGAAAAGGCGGCCTATGCCGTCTCCCCTTCCGTGAACAAGGGCGGCAGCAGCCGTTTCGCCCAGTTTTTCAACCGGAACTCGGAGAAAAAGGACGCAAATACAACAGGCAATGATGAACAGGACGACGAGGAGTCGCCGCCGCAGAAGGCGCGCTACCTGCGTGACGCGCTGGACAGTGGAGTGATCAAAAAAGAACACGACCTCTCGTGAACGATTGAGTGAGGAAAATGTAGATGCCGGAGCTCCTCATTTTTGACACGATAACACCGCAGCAGCTTTCAGAGTTAGGCGGACAGATCGCTGCCAGCCTGAACCAGAAGCAGGGTTTCCGGCTTGGCGAATCGACCGTCGTCAGTTCCTATCTGCACAGAACTACCTACCTTCATCCGGACGAGATCCGTATCCTGGTGAACCGGGACGCCGGCATGGAACTGGCGCACCGGGAAACACCCGGGCAGATCATCAATGTCGAGATCTTTCATGAACCGGCGGTGGTGAAGCACCAACCGCTGGTGAAAGCAATAGAAGAGACCATTACCGCCTACCTGGGCTTCACCGGCAAACAGGACCCCGCTCTGGACTTGTTCCAGTCCTATGCAGAACGTATCCACCTGGAAACAGGAACCGGGTCCGGCGCACTGATCGACTTGATCGCCGGCTCCGGCTCTGCCGGCCAGGTCCCTGCCAAGCCGCGCCGCAAAAGCCACGTCCAGTTCCTCCTTGACCGCTTTGCCACCGACGACCTGCCCCTCATCCCCTGCCTGGTGGATGCCGTAGAAAACGGGCTAGCATCCCAGTCACTAGAGATCAGAAAGGTCGAGAAGGTCGTCCACGTCGAGAAAAAGTCCAGGCAACCCGCCCCTGCTTACCTGTTTGGCCTGGAGCCGGACAAGTTCCAGCTCTGGGACATGGCCACCACTCTCACCACCATGCTGAGCAGCCCCGAAGAGGTGATCGAATTCCTCCAGGCTTTCATGCCGGGCCTGTTTCGCCGCAAGCAGCCCCTGGCCAACCTTCGCAACAAGCATGGCCACATGCGTGACTTCGTCATCGGCATGTCCAACGCCGGGTTGATCAAGCGCGGCTGGTTCGCCGACACCCTCACCAAGGAGGGCCGGGAGTTGTTGGAGTTCGTCATGCTGCACCAGCGGGAGTTGGAGTCCCAGATGCGCAAGCTACTGCGGCAGGCGCCCATGCCCAGTGCCAGGTACCGGGTAGTGCGGAGCAACCGTCTAAAAAGCAGACAGAAAAACTACACGTATGTCAGCAAGACGACCGTACCGCTGAAGGATGCCTGGCTGGGCAGCATCGCCGTTGCCGAAACTATCGTTCAATCCGCCAAAAACCGCTTCTTTCAAAAACGGAGCGTCCCCCTGCTGACCAGGGACGATATCAGGGTGCACCAACAGGTGATGTCCAAGCCCGTCGACGTCTGCCTAGTCATTGACGGCAGCGCCAGCATGGCGGGCCCGAAGATGAAGGCGGTGTGGCAACTGGCTGAACACCTGCTTCTGGCTACCAGGGACCGGATCGCCGTGGTGATCTTCCAGCGCCGCAAGGCCCGGGTGGTGATCTCCTTTACCCGCAACTATACACGACTGAAGTTGAGCCTGCGTTCGTCGATGCATCCCAATGGCCTGACCCCGCTTGCCGACGGGATCGTGGAAGCCCTGCAGCTCATCAAGAACCGCCACGTGCGGAACCCGCTGCTGGTCCTGATCACGGATGGCGTCCCCACCTTTGGCAAGTGGACGATCGATCCGCGCAAGGACGCCCTGAGAGCCGCCGGTATGGTGCCATCATCCCGGGCGAAGCTGATCTGCATCGGTGTGGCGTCCAACCAGGAGTTTCTGGAGGAACTGGCCATACAGGCTAAAGGCAGCGTCTACATTGTGGACAATCTGAATGAGAGGACCACCCTGATCGAAATCGTGCGCCAGGAGCGGAAGTATCAGACTGTTTGAGAGGTGTGATGTGAGAGGTTAGAAGTGAGATTCTTGTTGCCTTCTTTTCTCACTTCTCACTTCTCACTTCCCGCTTCTCAAGTCGGCGCTGCTGTTCCAGGTAGACCCACAGCACCGAGACATCAGCCGGAGTGACGCCGGGCACCCGGGCCGCCTGACCCAGGGTCAGCGGCTGCACCTGGCTCAGTTTTTCCTGGGCTTCCCTGGACAGCCCCCTTACCTGCCTATAATCGAGGCCGGTGGGCAGGCGCTTGTTTTCCTGTTTCTCCATCCTCGCCACGTGGCTCTCCTGCTTTTCCAAGTAACCGGCAAACCGGATCTGGATCTCCAACTGCTCGGCGATCTCCTCAGGCACGTCCCGGCGCCAGCAGCCGTCAAGCCTGGCCAGGTCAGAATAACTGATCTCCGGTCGCTTCAATAGGTCTTTCAGGCTGAGCGGCTCTCTAAGCCGGGCGCTGCCCTTCTCTTCAAGCCAATCCTGAACCCCCGGCGCCGGCCTGACCACCGTCTCCTCCAGCCAGCGGTTTTCCTCCTCCAACCGGTCCAGCTTGGTCTGGAAGACCCGGTAGCGCTCATCGCTTACCAGGCCGGCCTGCCGCCCCAATTCGGTGAGCCGCAGGTCGGCATTGTCCTGGCGCAGCAACAGGCGGTACTCGGCCCGCGAGGTGAGGATGCGGTACGGCTCGCGGATTCCCCTGGTGACTAGGTCGTCGATCAACACCCCGATATAGGCCTGGGAGCGCTTTAGCACCAGTGGCTCTTTCCCCAGGACATGAAGGGCGGCGTTAATGCCGGCAATGATCCCCTGGGCGGCGGCCTCCTCGTAACCAGAGGTGCCGTTGATCTGACCTGCAGTGAAGAGGCCGTGAACATTCTTGGTCTGCAGGGCCGGGTCCAGTTGGGCGGGCACCAGACAGTCATACTCGATGGCGTAGCCAACCCGGACGATCTGCGCCTGTTCCAAACCCTGCATGCTTCTGAGCACTGCTACCTGTACATCCTCAGGCAGGCTGGTGTTCATGCCCTGGACGTAGATCTCATCGGTCAACCGGCCCTCCGGTTCCAGGAAGACCTGGTGCCGCCGGCGATCCGGGAAACGCATCACTTTATCCTCAAATGAGGGGCAGTAGCGCGGACCCACCCCCTCGATAATCCCGGAGAACAAGGGTGCCCGGTGCAGGTTTGACCTGACGATGGCATGAGTCTGCTCGTTGCTGTAGGCCAGCCAACAGGGCAACTGGGTTCTGGGCGCCCTGGGAGATAGGTAGGAGAAGAACAGCGGTGGTTCGTCGCCAGGCTGGACAGTCAGTGCGCCAAAGTCAACGGTGCGCCTGTCGATCCGGGGCGGTGTGCCCGTCTTGAAGCGCGCCAACTCGAAGCCGAGGTCTTTCAGACAGGTGGCCAACTCCCCGGGCGCCAGTTGTCCGTTGGGGCCGCCCGGGTAGGTGACGTCGCCGACGATGATCCGGCCGCGGAGATAGGTCCCGGTGGTCAGGACCACGGCGGCAGCGGTAAATCTGGCGCCCGTCCGGGTGACCACACCCGCCGCCCTCTCCCCATCCACGATCACTCTTTCGACGGTTCCCTGCTTCAGGTCCAGGTTCGGCTGATTCTGAAGGGTCCTGAGCATGGCACGCATGTAGTCCGCCTTGTCCACCTGGGCCCTCAGCGCCCGCACCGCCGGGCCCTTGGAGGTGTTGAGCATCCGCATCTGTATATAAGTCTGGTCGGTAACGAGCCCTATCTCCCCGCCCAGGGCGTCGATCTCCCGCACCAGGTGGGACTTCCCTGGTCCACCGACAGCAGGGTTGCAGGGCATCAGGGCCACGTAATCGATATTCAGAGTGATCAGTAGCGTGCGGCAGCCCATGCGGGCGCTCGCCAGGGCGGCCTCGCACCCGGCATGCCCGGCCCCGATCACGATCACGTCATAGCTTCCTGCCTGGTACTCCTCTGTCATCAGGCTACCTCATTCCCGCCATCCAACCACCAAGATCAGCTTTCCAGCCCGATATTGATCTCGATCATTCCCGCCTCAGTATAGATCTCCACGTTGAGCGACTTCACCTGGCTCACTATACAGGATATTCTCTCGCCCGTAATTAAAGTGGGAGGGGTCACTTGCATGGCAAATCCATTCTGCCCGACAATAGTCATCGCATTGGCGGAAATCATGTTGGCCAATTCCGAGATGGCGCTCTGAGCCATGTCGTCAAGCGTCTCCACCGGCCTTCCCATCATCATGATGGAAGCGATCTTTTTAGCCGTGGCCTCGTCCATGGTCATGGCAATATTTCCCCGGAGACCCCCGGAAAGCCCGATCAGGGCGGTAACATCCCGCGCTGCCGACACTTTTTCCTTGAGCGTGAGTCTTCCCCGCTCTACCTTCTTGATCCCCGCCCCCGGAAGAACTTGAAAAAAAGTGTCGACGAAAGGGGAGAACATTCTGGCATCCATGTCGTCATCAACTCCCTTCGAAGCCCACACTGAGGCGAATATCTCCGGCGGCGGTCTCCATCCTGATTATATCGGCCTTCACCTTGGGGCTGTTGATATTCAAACGTTTTCCCACGAACACGCTGGGGGGAGCGAGCCGCAGGTTCAGGCCCCTCTGCTTGTTATTGATGTTGGTGGTAGCGTTGCCGGATAGTATGTTCAGGAATTCAGCCATGGAGAAGAGCACAAAATCGTCTTCCAGGCCGTACTCTTCCCCGTTCATCATTCCACACAGCTTGCAGGCCACTTCCCTGGAGGTGTCCAGAATGACTCTGCCCGACATTCTGCCGGTGATACCCAATATTACAGCCAATCCCTTGGATTCCAGAACACCATGCTGCGGCGCCGTCTCGCCCAAGGAGCAATCCAGGCCGGCCATCCCGGTTAAGGTATCTTTCAACGCTGTACGGAAGCACTCCAAGTAGCTGTCATCCTGCTGCGCGGCATCCTCGGCGCCTGGTTGATCATCCAAGGCGCACACCTTACCGAGCGCAGTAAGCATGTCCGGCGCCTTGAAGGGCTTCTGCAGGAGCATCTTGATACCGATAGCCTTGGCCTCCTGCACTAACTCCTCGTCACCCATGGCGCTCAGCATGATAATCTTCGCCTTCGGGTCTTTCCTCAGGATCTCTCTCGCCGCCGCCAGACCATCCATGATCGGCATGGTAATGTCCATGGTGACCACATCCGGCGCCAACCTCTGGTACAGTTCGACCCCTTCCTGACCGTTTTTCCCGGACCCACATATTTCGTAGGCGTCTTCCGGCAATATCCTGGCAATCGCCTTGTGAATAAAAGGAGAGTCATCGACCACCAGAACCCTGATCTTCATTTCATCACCTCGCTGATTAGATTCTGTCCGACAATTGAAAAGATCAGGCGCCTCTCTTCAGAGCAAAATACAAAGCTCAGACCAGGGGCTTCTGATTTCCCGCCGTTTCCTGGCACGACCGGCAACCCCAGCTCATACTTGACAGTAGACGGCACAATAACCCGCATCAAGCTCCCGCCAATCGTGTTCAAGAGTTCTGCAAGCGTGTCCAGTTCATGGTCGCTGGTTGGTTGTTCTGCGTCCAAGCCATAGATATTGCGCGTGATCTCTTGCAGTAGATCAGGCTCTGCGGCCAACAACAGATCTCCTTCGAGCGGATGGACAACCGGAAGTCTCATCTTCCAAAAATGAGCAGGCACTGTCACCTGTGCATCCTGGCGCTGTTCTTCCAGCTCTATGAAAGCCAGGTCGGCCACCACTGTTATCAAAGCCTGGCACAGCCTTCTGGCACGATCGTCACTGCAGCATTTAGTCATTTTTGCGCTCTCTCCCGTTCCTGTTCACATCCGCCAGGGTCCTGTACACTTCAGCCGGAGAGACAGGCTTTCCCATGACGGCTGAGGCGCCCAGGCCGATCAGCTCCGCTTCCTGTGCAGGGTTGGCGGTGCTGGTCACCACGATTACCTGGGTAGAAGAAACTGCAGGGGTGGTCTTGATACGCTCGAGCAGCATCCGTCCGTCCAGCACCGGCATATTCAAGTCTGTGATGATCATGTCCACTTTCACGTGTTGCAATATCTGCCAGGCCTCCTCGCCATTGCGGGCTTCGATGAAGGCGCGGTCCCGAAAACCAGCGATCGCGATACACTGCTTGATGATCATCCTGGCAGTGATGGAATCATCGACTATTAAAAAAGTATTGATATCATTGCTACGCGTCATAACTCCCATCTCCCGTTTCCCGGCGATGTAATGATGACCCTGCCGGTATCCACGACAACACTCATTGTCCGGCTGATGTGGTCCCCGACATCCTCGGCGACAGCCCCGAGCTTGTATCTCCACAGGTGCTTTTTCACGGCAAGGGTATTTCTGCTTCCAATCCTGAACGTTTCTTCGGGGTCCATGATGTTGGCGCCCCCTGCAATCTTGACAATCAAATCTGTATATTGGCAACCGTAATCAAACATTTTCTTGATTAAAACTGGGATGCCGGTATCGGCGAAATAGCCGGGCCTCTCCAGAGCAAGTTCCTGATTGATGCTGGAATCAGGCAGGGCGAAGTGCAACAGACCGGCCGCCTGTAGGCGCGGCGCCACCAGCGCTACTCCGATACAGGATCCCAGCGCAAAGGTCCTGAGCACACTGCCTGGCGTATTAGCTACCTTTAATTCCCCGATGCCTATTACAATAAGATTCATGGTCTTGATGCGTTTAATAGATTCATCACTGCTGCGGGAACAGCGTCCAGGGGCAGGAGGCGCTCGGCCCCTCCACGCTCATAGGCGACCTTGGGCATGCCAAAGACCACCGATGTGGCCTCGTCCTGGGCCATCGTCCTGGCGCCGGCCTGGCGCATGGCCACCATGCCGTCCGCTCCGTCGGCGCCCATGCCCGTGAGCATAATGCCGATGGCGTTGGCGCCAACATACCTGGCCACCGATTCGAAAAGCACCCCCACCGACGGGCAGTGACCGTTGACGTTCTCGCCCGGCTCACATTTTACCAGGTAAATACCGCCTGACCTGACAACGGTCATCTGCAGGCCACCGGGAGCGATCAGGACGCGGCCAGGCAACACCCTGTCACCCGCTTTGGCCTCAAGCACCTCCATGGCACAGAGATCATTCAGACTATCGGCAAAGTGCTTGGTAAAACCCGCAGGCATATGCTGAACCACGACCACGCCAGGAGTAGCCGAGGGGAAGGACCGCAGTACGCGACGGATGGCCTCTGTCCCACCGGTGGAGGCGCCGATGGCGATCACCTTGTCCGTCGATTCCCTCAGGGCCTGGCTGTTCACCTTCAGAGGCTGGACGGTGGATCTCTGCATCGCTCTCCAGGCGTCCACGTTTGTGGCCGCCGCAATCTTTACCTTGGACCTCAGGTCGGAGAGCATCTCGTTCAGCCCGCGGGCGACATTGGCGCTAGGCTTGGCGACCACCTCCACGGCACCCGCCTCCATGGCGTCCAGGGTAACTGCGGCGCCCTTTTTGGTGAGGGCGCTGACCACCACCACCGGAATTGGGTGCTGCGGCATCAGGCGTCGCAGAAACTCCACCCCGTCCATTCTGGGCATCTCCACATCCAGGGTCAACACGTCAGGCTTGAGCTGAACAATCTTGTCCCGGGCGGCGTAAGGATCCGCAGCGGTTCCCACGACTTCCAGCGCCGGGTCCAGGGACAGCCCCTGGGAAAGGATCTCCCTCACCAGAGCAGAGTCGTCAACGACCAGAACCCTGATTTTTTTCAACTGCATCCCCCTGCCTCAATTAATCGTTAGTCGTTGGCCGGCCACCTTCGGTGGGTACACCCGTCTTTGGATGCATGTCAATCTGCATGTCCACTATTATCTCGTTAGCAATTGGCCGTTAGCCTTTGGATGCACGCTGTTCTCTTTGTTATTCCTTGAAAACAGACCCTTGTCGTTCTTTGTCCAACAGCTAACCACTAACCCCTCACGACTTTCTGGTATACAGCCGGCTTGATGTACTTGAGCAGCTCGCTGGAGCGGCCCAGCGACTCTGAATGCCCCAGAAAGAGGTATCCCCCAGGCTCCAGGCAGGCGCAAAACCGTTCCAGCAGTGCTGTCCTGGTCGGTACGTCAAAATAGATCATCACGTTCCGGCAAAAAATGACGTGAAACTTGTTTTTAAACGGATAGGTCTGGCGCATCAGGTTCAACCGGCGGAAGAGGATCATCTTTTTCAGGGACTGTTTTACTGCCCACGTCCCGTCTCCCGACTTCATAAAGTACCGGTTCTTCAAGCCAGATGATATCTGCGCCGTCTCGGTATCCGCATAGACCCCCCGGGAGGCTTTCGCCAGGGCAGTGACAGAAATATCTGTTGCCAGGATGTCCACACCGATGATGTTGATTTTTGGCCCCAAATATTCATTGATAGTCATCGCCAGAGTGTAGGGCTCTTCCCCTGAAGAGCATCCTGCCGACCAGAACCTGAGATTCTGTCCGGCCCCCGGCAGCTTTTGCAAAATCTTCGGCAGGATCTCGGCAGTGAGCAGATCAAAATGATCCTTTTCCCGAAAGAAAAAGGTATGATTGGTGGAGATCCTGTCGATCATGGTGAGCAGCGCCTGCCCGGTGGTATCCTGCGTCACATGATCATAGTACTCCTTAAAGCTTGAGAATCCTCCCCGGCGCAGTTCTTTCTGCAAGCGCTCGATCACCAGCATGCGCTTCTGTTCTCCGAGATTGATCCCAAATTTTTCGTATACCAGTCTGCTGATCAGGTGAAATTCCTCTCCGGTCAGATCGAACCCGGCCAATTCAAAACCGCTCAAGCTCCACACCACCTCGTGTAATGCTCCCATTCTGACACTTAATTCGATATTAAAAATCCTATATCCTGCAAGGTTTGACCAAATATGATCACAATAAGAGACCCTCAGCGTAGGACTATTATCCTCATCGCTACCATGGTTATCGATCTTTTGGCCAATTCCTTTAACCACTTCGGGGTTTGCCAGTAGCTCATTGCCTTCTCTAGTATTCAATCCGGGAGGTTGTCCATCCCATCAGACGCTCCCTAGATGTTGGATTTGATAGGTATCGGCGCGCCTGTCAAAACATTTGTTACAGAATTTTCCTTTCACTGCCTTGTATCCTGTCCCCAAGTCTGCTATCATTTTTAGGCGTCAGGAGATATGGCACTCTTTCACCACAGGAGACCGGTAAATGGTTAAACGATTCGCTTCCCTTCTGCTTGTCCTGTTTCTGATGTTATCCGGCGCTTACGGATGCTCACCTCGTCAAAAGCCGTCGGAGACGCCAAAAACAATCAATCCGGAACAGGCGGCGCCGGTGGCGCCCATAGAAGGTGTTGCCGTTCCGGTGCTGTACTATCATCTAATCGACGACCACCTTTACGGGCCATATACGTCAATGTTTGTGTCGCCCAAGGATTTTGACCAACAGATGAACTACCTCAAAAACAACGGCTACACGGTGATCCCTCTGGCTGAGATCGAAAATGCAGGCCAGTACACCAAACCCGTGATCATCACCTTTGACGACGGGTATGAGGACAACTTCACCAACGCCTATCCGGTCTTGAAAGAATACAACTTTCCAGCTACCGTCTTTTTGATCTCCAGTTTAATCGGTAAACCTGGCTATCTTAACAAGGATGAGATCCTGAAGATGGAGGACCTGGTCAGCTTTCAGAGCCACACTGTCACCCACCGTTTGTTGGCCACGCTGAGTCCCCAGGTGCAGGATTATGAACTCAGCGAATCCCAGAAAGAGATCGAAGCCCTCACCGGACGCAACGTGGACGCCCTGGCCTACCCGACCGGAAGTTACAACCAGACGACCATCGCCATTGCCAAGCGTTACTACAAGTATGCATTCATCATGGTGCCGGGTGGCATCTATCACACCGGCGACAACCCCTACACGATCAAGCGGGTCGACATCCCAAGGGGCCTGGATCTAGCCGGCTTTATCAAGAAGATCCAGGGGCTGCCGGAATAGAGGATGCCTGGCACTAAAGTAACGGGAGCTTCTGGCCGCCGACGAGCACGGTATATCTGCACGATTATATCCATTCCTTTCGCTGCGCTCAGGCACAAAACGTTATGAAAACGGGCACCTGTGCGCTATTCTTTAATTGGTCGTGCAGGTACACTACAGAGCACGGGGAGGTGAGTGCGTCACCCC
>Ga0224558_1003009_pt1 | contig 14643 bp, 11 predicted proteins | sample 714S32024metaG_FD_180682 | JGI IMG/M metagenome (GOLD analysis project Ga0224558, IMG submission 180682) | Peat soil microbial communities from Stordalen Mire, Sweden - 717 S3 20-24 | ecosystem: Environmental > Terrestrial > Soil > Wetlands > Peat | place: Sweden: Norrbotten County, Stordalen... | reverse complement strand
ACGAAGAACTACTCCATCGGTCGGATCGGACGCCAGAAGGTGGTGCGTGCGCTCAGCGAGGTGGACCTGTCCGTGGAGAAGGGGGAGGTGATCGGGCTGGTGGGAGAGTCCGGCTCGGGCAAGACCACCTTCGCGCGGATGGTCGTCTTCCTCGAGCGGCCGACCGCGGGCGAGATCCTCGTTGGGGGGCGGACCCTGCCACGGCGCCCCAGCACCCATCGGCTGCGCGAGCACCGGCGAGAGGTCCAGATGATCTTCCAGGACCCCTACTCGTCCCTCGATCCGCGCAATTCGGTCCGCTACAGCGTGGCGCGTCCCCTCCGCTCGTTCGGGCTCGTTCCGCGCAGCGCCGAGCGCGAGGCGGTGGAAGAGCTGCTCGACCAGGTCGGCCTGGTGCCGGCTGCTGATTTCCTGCGCCGCTACCCCCATGAGCTCTCCGGTGGCCAGCGCCAGCGGGTCGGCATCGCCCGGGCGCTGGCGGCCCAGCCCAGCCTCATCCTCGCCGACGAGCCGACGTCCATGCTCGACGTGTCGATCCGCCTAACGATCATGAACTTGCTCTTGGACCTCCAGCGCAGCCGGTCGCTTTCCCTCGTCTTCATCACCCACGATCTCGGCGCTGCCAAGTACATGAGCGATCGCATCGCCATCATGTACGCCGGGCGCATCCAAGAGATCGGTCCCACCTCCGAGGTCATGAGCGAGCCCAAGCATCCCTACACCCAGCTCCTGCACCGGGCCGCTCCAGGCCCCGAGAACGAGCGCCCACAGGGAACGCACTTCGAGGCCAAAGGTGACCCCCCGGACCTCACCTCGCTTCCGCCGGGCTGCCCCTTCGCCCCGCGCTGTCCTTTTGTCCAGAGCAGGTGTCAAGAAACGCTCCCCGACTTGCGCCAGGTGGGAGCTGCCCACCGTGTCCGCTGCGTCCTGTACGACTGAGACGACGATGAACGATCACACCCATTCCCCTCCACGGCGAGCCGGTGGCGGCGGCGCCCGAAGGTATGACAACGAGGAGGCTCACTTGATGCTTTCCGACACAGACCCCGACAGCAACTTCTACTGGGGCGCCGCCACCGCCGCCTACCAGATCGAGGGCTCACCAATGACCGACGGTGCCGGCCGGTGCATCTGGCAAGAGTTCTCGCACACCCCAGGCACCACCTACGACGGCCAGACAGGCGACCTCGCCTGCGACCACTACCACCGCTGGGCGGAAGACGTCGAGCTCATGCGGCACCTCGGCCTCGGCGCGTACCGCTTCTCCATTCGATGGCCGCGGGTCCTGCCAGACGGGGTCGGCGAGCTGAATCCGGCCGGGCTCGCCTTCTACGACCGCCTCCTCGACGGGGTGTTGGCCGCCGGCCTCGAGCCCTTCGTGACGCTTTTCCATTGGGACTTCCCCTCCGCCCTGCAGCGGCGCGGCGGATGGTCCAATCGCGATGCGGCGGATTGGTTCGGTGAGTACGCCGCGGTGGTAGGGGCCGCCCTTGGCGACCGGGTGAAGTGGTGGACCACCCTCAACGAGCCGTTCGTTGTCGCGGAGCAAGGCCACTTGGTCGGAGCACACGCGCCCGGCATTCGCAACATCTACGCCGCCGGCCATGCGGTTCACAATCAGCTACGAGCACACGCCGCCGCCTGGGCCGCCCTCAAGGCCGCCAACCCCGAAGTGTCGGTCGGAATTGCGTTGCACAACGCTGCGGTGTGGCCGGCCAGCGGATCAGAAGCGGACATAGCCGCCACCAAGGTGGCACATGCTTGGCACAACTTTCCTCTCTTTTTGGAACCCCTCGTGCACGGGAGATACCCCCCTGAGCTGGAGCAACGTCTGCGGCCATACCTGCCGAGCGGTTATGAGGAGGACATGGCGGCGCTCTGTCTGCCGCCGGACTTTGCCGGGATCAACTACTACGCCGGCTACCGGGTCCGTCACGACGCCACCAAGTGGACGGGCTTCGCCGAGTTCAAAGAGCCCGGGGCGCCCCGGACCACGATGGACTGGATAATCCGTCCCGAGGGGCTCGGCTTCATCCTCGAGCAAGCGCACCAGCAGTACAAGCTGCCCAACCTCTTCGTCACCGAGAACGGGGCCTCGTTCGACGACTGCCGCGACGGCCAGGCTGTGCATGATCCCGAGCGGATCGCCTACCTTGAGGCCCATGTTGGCGAAGTCCTGCGGGTGAGAGAAGAAGGTGTGCCGGTGCAGGGCTACTTCGTATGGTCGCTGCTCGACAACTTCGAGTGGGCGCTCGGGTACTCCAAGCGCTTCGGCATCGTCTATGTCGACTTCGACACCCAAGAGCGCATCGTCAAAGACAGCGGGTACTGGTATGGAGAGCTCGCCCGAAGCGGGCACTTACCCGTCGGTTAGAGAAGCTTCGCCTGTTGCATCCTGCCTCTCCCCACCACCATCGGAACACCGCCGTTGGAAAGTAGCTCGTCGACGACCAGGGCGCATGCCCCGAGTGCAACTGCATCCTCGCCGAGCCGTCCGAGCTCGATGTTGACGCAATTGGCCGTGTAGTCGAGGGCTTGGTCTCGCACCACTTCCCGAATTCGGCCGAGCAGGGTGGGACCGAGCTTTAGCCCGAGCCAACCCCCGATCACAATGAGCTCGGGATTGAACAGGTTGGCGAGGTTGGCGGCGGCCACTCCGAAGCAATTCGCAGCCTCCTCCAGGATCCGGGCGGCCGCTCCGCCCGACTCCGCCGACTCGACGAGACGGTCGGCCCACCCCTCCTCGTCAGGGTCGCTGGAAGGGGCTGCCAGTGGGTCCGCCCCTTGCCAGGCAGCGAGCAAGGGCTCTGCCCCGATGTAGGCCTCGAGACACCCGGTGCTTCCGCACCGGCAGCGCCTTCCTCCGGCAACGATGCAGTTGTGGCCCCACTCCCCGGCACTGGACGCCGCACCCCGGTAGAGCGTTCCGTTGGTGAAGATGGCCGCTCCGACGCCAGTGCCCCAGAGGGTGATCACTGTGTGATGTGTGCCGCGGCCAGCGCCGAACCACATCTCCACCTGCCCCAACGCTTTGGCACCGTTCTCGACGAAGACCGGAGCGCCGACGCGCTCTCGCACCACGCGCTCGAGGGGAACGTCGCGCCAACCGATGTTCGGAGCGTGGACGCGTGCGTCGTCGACCCGATGCTCGACGAGTCCCGGGACGGCGATGCCCACTCCGAGCAAGCGGCGGCCTTCGGCGCTGAACTGCGCTTGAATCTTCTCGACGGCCTTCACCGTCTCCTCGATGGTCACATCGGCGTCGTGACGCTGTGGATGCAGGCCGACTTCGGCGACGCCGGCGACCCTCAGCCGCAAGTCGAAGCCTTCCACGCGGACGCCGGTCTCGCCGATCTCCACGCCGATGACGGCGCCGAACTCCGGGTTCACCTGGAGCATGACCCGGGGCCTGCCCCCGTCGGACTGCTCGAGGCCGACCTCGGCAATCAGGCCCTCCTCCAACAGGGCCGCCGTGAGGTTCGTGATGCTGGCGCTGCTCAGACCCGTGAGCTGCCCGAGGTCGACTCGGTTGAGGGGCCCTTCGAGGAACAAGGGCCGCAACACGACGCTGCGGTTCACACGCCGCAGGTCGCCTACTATGGCCTTGCCTCTCACGGTCAACAAGTCGCTCCCTCGAAACTTTTTTCACATCTTAACTTAGAGCGCACACCACTGATGGGAATAGTCTATTGTGGCGGGCGCCGCCGTCGTGATCTGCAACTTGAACCGAGGCGTGCTGGGCGTCGCCGCCGGGCCGGCATCAACGTGGCCTGGGTCCGCACCTTTGCCTTCACGCTCGTCGGGCTGACCGCCGGGTTCGCAGGGATCGTGTACGAGTCACGCCTCGGCTCGATCTCGGTCGGCTTCGACGGCGCACCTACGTCCTTTACGCAGTGGCCGCTGCTGTCATCGGAGGAGCCAGCCTGATGGGAGGACGCGGCAAGGCCATCCACCCGCTCATCGGTGGGCTCGTGCTGGCGGTCGTCGCCAACGGGCTCGACCTCCTCAACATCACCACGGCCGGACAGGACATGGCCACCGCGCTCGTCCTCTTGATCGCTGTCACCATCGACTCTGTGGTGCGGCGTCGTGGCGTGGTCGCCGGCTAGGGCTTTTCCCCACCCGAGCGGCGTGTCTCCCCGCCCGCCGAGATCGGCACTCACTGCTCGGTCGAAGTGGAGCTGCCGCGAGGACACGTCCGTATAGAGTCACCGGCGCCCGATCGGCGACGATTGGTAGGCTCGGGACTAGACGTGGCCTGCGCGTGGGCGCAGTTGCCCGGTTCTGTCTCCCTGCGGCGCCGGGAACGGGCAAAGCGAAAGTGTACGGGGGCAAGCAGAGTGGTTGCATCGTCCGACATCAGGCCGAATCGCGATATGAGGCACGGTGACGACGCCATGAGGCGGTTGCCGGTAGCCCTCCTGGCTGTCCTCGCTTCGCTCAGTTTCTCAGTCGCGACGGTGATCACCGCCGGAGCCAGTTCACCGACATTGCCCACAGCGAGTTGGACGCGCCTCTCCCCGGTAACGAGCCCCCCCGCCCGGGACAGCGGCTCCATGGCCTACGACCCGGCCACGGGGAACATCGTCCTGTTCGGGGGAGCTAACGGCGGCAGCGACCTCAGCGACACGTGGACCTTCGACGGCACGACTTGGACGCGGCTCTCCCCGGCCACCAGCCCCCCCGCCCGGTCGTACGCCTCATTGGCCTACGACCCGGCCACGGGGAGCATGGTCCTGTTCGGGGGATCCGGCGACAGAAGCGACCTCAGCGACACGTGGACCTTCAACGGCACGACTTGGACGCGCCTCTCCCCGGTAACGAGCCCCCCCGCCCGGGACAGCGCCTCCATGGCCTACGACCCGGCCACGGGGGACATGGTCCTGTTCGGAGGAGAGGACAACAGTGCCAACCTCGCCGACACGTGGACCTTCAACGGCACGACTTGGACGCGGCTCTCCCCGGCCACCAGCCCCCCCGCCCGGTGGTACGCCTCCATGGACTACGACCCGGCCTCGGGGGACATCGTCTTGTTCGGAGGAGAGGACAACAGTGCCAACCTCGCCGACACGTGGACCTTCAACGGCACGACTTGGACGCGGCTCTCCCCGGCCACCAGCCCCCCCGCCCGGGACAGCGCCTCCATGGCCTACGACCCGGCCGCGGAGGACATCGTCCTGTTCGGAGGATCCGCCAGCAGTGGCGACCTCAGCGACACGTGGACCTTCGACGGCACGGCCTGGACGCAGCTCTCCCCGGCCGTCAGCCCCCCAGCTCGCGATAGCGCCTCCATGGCTTACGACCCGGTCACGGGGGACATCGTCCTGTTCGGGGGAGAGGACAACAGTGCCAACCTCAGCGACACGTGGACTTTCGCGCAGAGCACCGTCACCCTCACCCAGGGCAACCCGATCTCGGCGATCGTCGCCTACGGTGCCGGCTACAGCGGCCACAGTCTCGCTGTGACAAACTCCGCCCGGACCGTCAGCTACACCGAGGTCACCTCGGCAGACTCCACTGATGTCGTGGTCAGCGGAACCGGGGCGATAAGCGCGGCAAGCTCGCTCGCACCCGGCCTCTACACGGTCACCGGCAGTGACCGCGACACCAACGATGACACCGGCACGTGGACCTTCAGCCTCACCGTCGGCAAGGCTTCCCAGTCCATCACCTTCACCTCGACGGCGCCCTCCAACGCGACCGTGGGCGCTACATATACGGTGACGGCCACAGGCGGGGCCTCGGGCAACGCGGTGACCTTCAGCACGATGTCGACGTGCACCGTGTCGGGATCGACGGTGAGCTTCATCGGCGTGGGCCAGTGCGTCATCGACGCGAACCAGGCCGGCAACGCGGACTATCTCATGGCCGCCCAGGTACAGCAGACGATCACCGTCGGCAAGGCTTCCCAGTCAATCACCTTCACCTCGAAGGCGCCCTCCAACGCGACTGTGGGCGCCGTCTACACGGTGACGGCCACCGGCGGGTCCTCGGGCAACGCGGTCACGTTCCACGCGAGCTCGACGTGCGCCGTGTCGGGCTCGAAGGTGCGCTTCATCGGCGTGGGCGAGTGCGTCATCGAAGCGAACCAGGCCGGCAACGCGGACTATTTCGCAGCCACCCAGGTCCAGCAGACGATCACCGTCGGCAAGGGTTCCCAGACCATCACCTTCACCTCGAGGGCGCCCTCCGACGCGACCGTGGGCGCCACCTACACGGTGAGGGCCACCGGCGGGGACTCGGGCAATGCGGTCACCTTCAGTACGACGTCGATGTGCACCGTGTCGGGCTCGAGGGTGAGCTTCCTCGGCGTGGGGGAGTGCGTCATCGACGCGAACCAGGCCGGCGACGCGGACTATCTCGCGGCCACCCAGGCAGCGCAGAGGTTCAGGGTTGTCAAGGCCACCTCCAAGACCGCCCTCAAGCTGTCAGCGACCAAAGTGATTTACGGGCACGAGCAGGTCGAGCGTCTGTCAGTCACCGTTTCACCGCAGTACTCCGGCTCGACGCCGAGCGGGAGGGTGACCATCAGGGAGTCCGGCACCACATTGTGCACGATCACGCTCCCGTCGGGCAGGGGAACATGCACGCTCTCGCCCAAGAAGCTCAAGCCGGGCACCTACTACCCCGTCGCCACCTACGGCGGCAGCACGAACTTCAAGGGTTCTACGTCGGTCAAGGAGGTCTTCACCGTCGCCAAGTGACGAGCAGGCGATCTGGCGGAACGGGTGGAGGCCCTGGAGGACGGCGCCAGCGTCGGCCGTGATTGCCAGGTCATCCCTGCCGTCGCCAGCTGGCTTTCGAGGTACTGGCGGATCTGGATCGAAGCGGCCGCGCCCTCGCCCGCTGCGGAGGCGAGCTGCTCAGTTGACCCAGCCCGAACATCGCCGGCGGCGAAAACCCCTGGCATGGACGTCATGAAGCTTGCATCGTTCACGATGAACCCGCGCTCGTCCAAGTTCACTTGGCCCTCGAGGAAGGCGGTATTGGGGTCCAGGCCGATGAACACGAAGCAGCCGGCAGGGTGGCGCTCCTGGGTCTCACCGGTCTTTCGATCCTCCAGGATGACCGCACCGAGCTTGTTCCTCTCGTCATCCTTGGGCCGGAACTGCTTCAGGTTGGCGTCCGTCCGGGAGGCGGAATGACGACGGGGTCAGATTCGCAGCCGCGTAGGAGTCACCGTCGCCAAGGGCATAGAAGACGTCGGTGCCCCGAACCTCCACGACTCCAATCGTCCAGGGCGGTAGCTCCGGGTTGTTCGGGTTGTGCCACACGAACCTCGTCGAAGCAATTCCCCCGTCGAAGGTCACGACCGAGTGCCAAAGCTTTGCCGTCTTACGCAGATCGACGAGGGCTTCTTTCGCGGTTCGCCTGAACCTGCCTACGGTTACAGAGCTCGGTGCGCCCGCTCCCCAAAGCTGGAACCCGGAGAACACTCCAGGCTCGAAGCCACCGAATCCCCAGTCCGGGTTCACGTAGGTCGTCAGCGAGGGCTGCTCGGGGAATCCCGCAATGAACGCGTGTTGTCCGGTGCCGAACAGACCGGCGGGATGGGAACCTGACTCGATGCCGACCCCGATCCCGATTGCGGCTAGCACCACGGCCGACAGCATCAAGAACGCGCGCACGTTTCACCCTCTTGCACCCACTTCTTTGGTCTTCAGACCGTCTTGCCCATGAAGCTCCGCTCGTCTTCGCGGGAATCGGCCCGGCCCGGCTGCGGGGAGAGCGCTACCATTTGGCTGCCGACACCTCCTAGCTTCCTAGGTGTTGAAGAGACATCGAGTCACCAAGGCGGACCCAGCCGGGCGCATGACGTCAACCCAGGACTTGCAACTGCTTCGCTCAGTGGCGGAACGTACCCTTCGATTCCGCTTTGGAACGTGGTATTGGGGGGACGCGATCGCCGTCGACGGCCTGCTCGGGGCCGACCGAGTCGTCGGCGGCACCTACCGCGACGCGGTCGTCGACTGCCTGGACCGTTGGGCCCGTTTGGCACCGATGTCATTCGACGACGCGCTCGTTCCGGGCCGGGCCGTATTGCAGCTCGTAGCGGACGGCTCGTTGCGCCGGGCCGCCGCGGACCGAGTCGTCGTGGCCTTGGAACGGCTCCCACTGCTGGATGGGACGATACCGGCGCTCGAGCCTCACAAGCCGCAGTTCCGCTTCGGAGTGTGCATCGACGCGCTCTACCATCTGCCCGCCATGATGTTCCTGGCCGGGGACTATCGAGGCGACCCCCGCGCTGAGCGCACCGCCATCCGCGTTGCAACGAAGATCCTCGAGGTACTCCGCTGTCCCACCGGGTGGGCGCAGTGGTACGACTTCTCACTGGGACGCAACAACGCGGTCTCTTGGAGCCGCGGTCTCGGTTGGGCAGTGCTCGGATTGCTTGACCTGCTCGCGCTCGTTGAGCACCGTGCAGCCGCAAACCTCGTAGAGGCAGCGGGCAGCATCCTCGAAGCGCTTGCAAGCGAGCAGGCTCCCAGCGGCCATTGGCCTGCTGTTCTCGCCGATCCTCGAGCTGCCGAGGAAACCTCCACAGCAGCGTTCTTCGTCGCTGGGGCTCTTCATCCCGAGGCCACTGTTGTAGGCATTCCCAGTCGGACAAAGGTCGAAGCCGCCACTGCGGCGGTACTACAGGCCGTCGCGGGCGACGGAACCTACGGCGGAGTCAGCGCCGATGTCCTGCCCAGCTGGGACCTAGCCAGTTACGAGCGGTTTCCGATCGAGCCGTCCCCATGGGGCCAGGGCGCAGCGCTGCGGGCCTTGGTGGCCCTGGCGACCGGCGCCAACAGCGTTGACGGCGGTCCCCCGACCCCGTAGACACGCTGATCACAAGCGCTCTCAGCGAGGAGGTCCCGCCGCAACGACTGCCTCGACCTCTACCGCCGGTGGCTCACCTCGGCCGAACGATTCGAGCCACCACGTCATGCCGGCCTCCTCGAGCGCCGCGAACCGCGGCACAAGCTCGTGGGCAGGGGCGAGCCCTGACACGCCGCGGCAGACGATGTCGATGTCAGTCGGGCCTCCTTGGTCGAGGAGCTTGGTCCGCACCGCTGCCACCTGCTCCGGTTCGGGCAGCCCGGGGATCTCCCGCCCGCCCGGATCGAACAGCGGGAAGCAGCCCTGGTGGCGTGCCGCCCGGGCGAGGGGACGGTGATGCGGCCATCTTGCGGCCACCCAGACCGGCAGTGGTTGTTGCGCCGGCCTAGGGAGAAACTCAGTGCTGTGCACCGAGATCCGCTCGCCCTCGAAATCGACCTGCTCGCCGGACCACAAGCGCCTGAGGATCTCGAGCGACTCGTCGAGGAAGGAGGCCCTCTCCACCGGGTCGACGATCTCACCAGAGAACGAGCTGAACTCCTTCCATCCGTCATGGCCGAGGCCGACACCGACCACAAGGCGGCCCTCCGACAGCTGGTCTAGCGTCGCGGCCTGCCGGGCGAACACCCACGGCCGCCGGCGGGCGAGCGGCGTGACCATCATCCCCAAGCGGATCCGCTCGGTCGCCTGGGCGATCGCAGCCGCCATTATGAACGAGTCGGCGACGGCCATCCCCGGGATCGTCAGCATGTGGTCCCACAGGTACAGGCCGTCCCACCCCGCCCGCTCCGCCGACTGTGCCAGCGCGACGAGGCGCCTTGGTTCCGCGAACTCGGCGAACGGGGGGAGGAAGACGCCGTAGGAGAGGGGCCTGTTTCTTGGGTGTTGCTCCAAAGGCTCTTCATGCGCCATAAGACAGGGACGGTACTCGATCAGGCCCGGGCGCGCAGTCGTCAGTCGCGGACTCGAGGCTTCAGCAGTAGTGCACGCGCGCGCACCTGCGGATACGCGCTCGCGGCTTCGTAGGCTCAGCGCCGGCTAAGTGAGGTCCGGCGAGGCCGTGGACTGGCGGGAGCTTTGTCTGAACAAGGTGAGCGCGATTCCGGCAAGCGCCCATGCTGCCAGCACGGCCAGCGGTCCTGCGGCCTTGGCACCATCGAAGAAGGCGACTGACCTCAAGCCGGTGTTGGTGGCGCCGACGGGTAGGTACTGGGCGATCTGTCCCCACGGGGCGGGCATGAGTTGCCAGGCCGTGGTCGCGCCTGAGAACGCGAAGCCAAAGAACCACGCCACCAAGAGGATGAGGAGGATTCCCGCGATCCCGGCGACGCTAGCCAGTCCGCAAGTGACAGCAGCGATCGACCCGGCAGCAAGGGTGATGACGAGCTCGTTGGAGAACCAGGAGCCCGTCAAGCCCCCGAGCAAGCCTTGAAGGGCGACCGTGACCAGGAGACCTGCGAGGACGGCATAGCCGACCAGGTTCGTCAGTTGTCTGCGCCTGCCACTTGACACGAGCCCGATCATGGCACCCGCAGCGATCGAGGTCATCGTCAAGGGGATCAGGGCGGTGGGAATCGCCGTCCCTTTAGGGTCGTCGACGGGGTTCGGCGCCAGGTCGGTGATGGTCACGGTGGCATTCGGGAGAACATGCTCGATGGCGGCGGGCACGGTTTGGGCCAGCATCTGCGCGACGTTCGGGCTCGCCTCCGAGGCTGTGTAAACGGCGGCGCCTGCGCCGGACAGACAGATCGCCGCATAGACCTGCCGGTCGGTGACAGCGGCGCGGGCCGCGGCGTTGTCGGGCAGGACGGCGACCGTGAACGCGCCTGGCTGGGTCCGCTCCAGGCCGTGGGCCAGTCCTCTCGCGGCCGCCGGGGGACCGCTGACGGCGATGGGCAGATCGCGGGGTGCCGAGCGTGACGATGACCAGGCGAACATGAGAACCAGGAGGAACTGCGCGACGACGATCGCGCCCACAGCCAGCAGCACTACGGAGGTGGAGCGGCGCCCCACACCGCCGGGGCGTTGGACAACGGTCTGCGAGTTGTCTGACATGACTCTCCAAGGGTGGCGAGCGGTCGTGGATCATGGAGTCTGCGTCTTCGGGACACCCTAGGTTCTCGACCGACACGGGCGCCCAATCGGAGAGCGCCACGCTCCACTTCGAGTGGGTCCCTCGCAGTCTGCCCGTTGGCTAGGTTGGCCCCATCGACCTATAACGGGAGGTTCCAGATGCTGATCTCGACCATGAACGACTTGCCGGGCAGTGAGGTCACAGAAGTCTTGGGCGAGGTTTTCGGACTGACGGTGCGTAGCCGCAACATCGGGTCCCAGATTGGGGCCGGGTTTAAGTCCCTGGCCGGTGGGGAGCTCAAGGGCATGACGAAGAACCTGATCGCCAGTCGCCAGGAGGTGACCCAGCGAATGGTGGAAGAGGCCGAGGCGAAAGGTGCCGATGCCATCTTGGCCATGAGGTTCGACACCTCGGAGATGGGTGGCAACTGGACTGAGATCTGCGCCTACGGCACGGCCGTGAAGGTCCGGAAGAGTTAGTCGCTCCCGGGGTCCGCGTTGAGGCGTCCGGCCGCGGCAGGTGCCGCTGTTTCCAGGTGACAGCGGGACTCGCCGGGCTCATTCCGCCCGGAGCACGAGCACCGTCGGCGTCCGGGCCGCCATGGGTCCGGGGATGGCGGCCGCCAGTTCCCCGCTGCATTGCAACCCCCCTGCTGCGGCACCACGGACTCCCGCTGTCCGATTATGGATCGGAGAGGTCCCGAAACGGAGGTGGTCAGCCCGTGAACACCGCCTCGTGGTAGCACCACCGGTCTGGACCCGGCAGGATGTTGCCATGTCGAGCACTCGGGAAAGTCGCACGCAAGGCCCGCCGCACGATCCCCTCCAACCGATTGGCGCGCCGCCACTGGTGACGCTCACCGTCAACGGGACCGAGCGCTCGGCGCCGGCAACCATCTCACTGTTGTCAGCCCTGCGCGGCGAATTGGGCCTGACTGGCGCCAAGCCTGGCTGTGGGGAGGGCGCGTGCGGGTCCTGCACCGTCCTGGTCGACAACCGACCCGTTCGCGCCTGCCAACACTCGGTCGAGGACATGGTGGGGGCAAGCGTCACGACCATCGAAGGACTCGCGACCGGTGGCCGGCTGCACCCGGTCCAACAGGCGTTCGTCGAGGTCGGCGCGGTCCAGTGTGGCTACTGCACTCCTGGCATGGTCCTGTCTGTGGTCGCCCTCCTTCGGCGGGACCCTGATCCGGACGACGAGGCTGTGAACGAGGCGCTGTCCGGTAATATCTGCCGTTGTGGCGCCTACACGCGGGTCCGCAAAGCGGTCCACCGGGCTGCCGAGCTGATCGCGGAGCCTGGCGTCGCCGACGACTTGTTGGTCGCGGCGACAATCGAGGACTGGAAGCTGCCCGACCCACGCCTGCCCGGTTACAGGCCGGTGCGGCCGTGGGACATGACCGAGCCTGCCGACCGCGACTGGTTCGGAGCTCTCGGGGACGGGCTGGTCGTAGTTCTCCCACCTCAAACACCGGCACCGGGCACGTGGTCGACCAGTGGCGGTGCCTGGCTGCATGTCGGAAGTGACGGGATCGTCACCGCGTTCACCGGCAAGGTCGACGTGGGCCAGGACAACCGCACTGCGCTGCGCCTGCTCGTCGCCGAGGAGCTTCGCGTTCGCCTCGAGAGCGTCCGTCTCGCCATGGGGGACACCGATCTGTGCCCCTACGACATGGGCACCTTCGGCAGCCGATCCATGCCCGACGCCGGAAGCGCGCTCAGCCGGGTCGCCGCGTACGCGCGCTCGAAGTTGCCGGTTCCGGCCGGGACACGCAGGGTCGAGATCGTCACGGGCGAGCCGGCGGTCACCCCTCCATCAAAGTGGCAGATCGCCGGGTCTGCGCGCGTACCTGCCGGCACGATCGACGCTGTCACGGGCGCCCTGCAGTTCGTCTCTGACCTGAGCATGCCAGGCCTGTGGCACGCTTGCGTGCTGCGAGCACCCGTTTTCAAGTCAACGCTGGCTCACCTCGACACGACTGCGCTCGATGGCCGTGGCGACGTCATCGTGGTGCACACCCCCACGGGCATCGGAGTCGTCGCTCGCGACAGAACCCAAGCCCGGGCGGCCCTGGCCGGTCTGGAGGCAACGTGGGAGATCCCGGACGCGCCGTCCGACGACGACCTCGACGCGTTCCTGCGCTCGCATCCCGCGGCAGGAGACGAGGGCTGGAGTGGGCCTTTCCACCTGGGACAGGGGGATCCCGACGGCGCGCTCGAAGCCGCGGCCGTGCGTGTCGACGCCAGCTACACAACAGCGTTCGTAGCCCCTGCTTCCCTCGAGACCCGAGCCGCGCTCGCAGTCTGGGACGAGGACGGACGGCTGACGGTCTGGACCGGAACACAGACTCCCTTCCCGGTTCGGGCCCAGGTCGCCGCGGCCCTTGATCTGGACGAGCGGGATGTGCGCGTCATCGTTCCACCGACAGGAGGCGGGTTCGGCGGCAAGCACGCGGGCGGTGTTGCCACCGAGGCGGCCATGCTGGCTCGGGAGATCGGCGAACCGGTCCGGGTTGCCTGGACCCGTCGTGAGGAGTTCAGCGTCGGCACCCTCCGTCCGGCCGCGGTCATCGACGTGGCGGCCGGAGCAACGACCGATGGTGAGCTGACTGCTTGGACCTTCACAAATATCAATTCGGGCTCGGCCGCCATCACCACCCCCTATCGGGTGGCTAACCAGCGGGTCGACTACCAGCCCGCCGAGAGCCCGCTCGCCCAGGCGTCCTTTCGCGCTCTCGCGGCCACTGCCAACAACTTCGCCCGGGAGTCGCACATGGACGAACTGGCGCACCGGCTCGGTCGCGATCCTGTGGAGTTTCGTCTCGCCAACCTGGCCGACGAACGGCTCGCCGTTGTGCTGGGAGCTGCTTGTGAGCGTTTCGGGTGGACGAGCGAGCACGACATCGCCGGCCGGGGCATCGCGTGTGGACTCGAGAAGGAGGGACGGGTTGCCACTGCCGCGCAAGTCATCGTCGGCCGGGACGGCCATCTTCAGGTGGTCCGTATCGTCACCGCCTACGAGTGCGGAGCTGTGGTCAACCCCGCCACCGTGATCAGCCAGATAGAGGGTGCCACGGTTCTGGCCCTTGGCGGTGCACTGTTCGAGGCGGTGCACTTCGACGCCGGGGCGATCACCAACGGGTCGTTCGCCGGCTATCGCGTCCCGCGGATCTCCGATGTGCCGCCAATCGAGGTCGTCCTTCTGCACCGTCCTGACTTGCCCTCGGCAGGTGCCGGCGAGACGCCGATGATCGCCGTAGCCCCGGCGATTGCCAATGCCATCTTCGATGCGACACGGCGTCGCCTGCGGTCGCTGCCGCTGATGGCCGATGGCCGCTTGAACCTCCATGGTTGAGCCGCCTCAGAGCCGCTCGCACTCGCAACGCCCGGAATGGTCGCCTTCGTGGACTCGCCAGTGTGGTCACGACAGCCACATGTTCTTGAAGCCGTAGGCCCCAAGAGGAAGGCCCGTCTTGCTCGAGACGACGCCGTTCACACGGGACGCGTAGCCGTCGATGACGGGGTTGAAGTACGGGATGATGTAGCCGCTCGCTGTACCCGAGTACTCCATCTGCTGCATCTCGTGCGCGATGTCCGCCCGCTTGTGCCCGTCGAGTGTGGCCAGCGCCTGCTTGTATAGCCTCGTGTAGGCCGCGTTGTCTGTGTGGCACTCATTGAAGGGGGCTCCGGCGAGAGTGGCCTGCGCGACGTTCGAGAAGTAGGGGTAGTACTTCCAATGGT
>Ga0224558_1003008_pt1 | contig 14649 bp, 15 predicted proteins | sample 714S32024metaG_FD_180682 | JGI IMG/M metagenome (GOLD analysis project Ga0224558, IMG submission 180682) | Peat soil microbial communities from Stordalen Mire, Sweden - 717 S3 20-24 | ecosystem: Environmental > Terrestrial > Soil > Wetlands > Peat | place: Sweden: Norrbotten County, Stordalen... | reverse complement strand
GCTTCAATGTAAAGCTGGCCAGACTGCGTGAGGTAGGCCTGCTCTTCGAAGTAATCCACGGGGAAGAGCGTAGAGGTTCCTTCGCAGGCGGCGGGCGTGAGAATGGGCGGGTCGGTGAGGGTAAATCCGTTGCTGTCGAAGAAATCGCGCGCGGCGCGAATGATTTCGGCGCGCACGCGCAGGATGGCAGCTTGGCGCTGCGAGCGCAGCCAAAGATGGCGGTGGTCCATCAAGAAGTCGACGCCGTGTTCTTTGGGAGTGATGGGATAGGGATCGGTTTCTGGGACGCGCTGCAGGACTTGGACGTTCGCGACGTCGAGTTCATAGCCGCCGGGGGCGCGCTTATCGGCGCGCACTCTGCCTTCGACGATGACGCTGGATTCCTGGGTGAGGCCTTTGATGGTGTCGAAGACTTCAGGCGGCACGGCGTTCTTCGGCACTACGCCCTGAATGATGCCGGAGCCGTCGCGAAATTGGGGAAAGAGCAGCTTGCCGCTTTCGCGGAGATTGTAGAGCCATCCCCGAATGGTGACCGATTGGCCTTCGTGGCCGCCGATTTGTGCGATGGTGCTGATGGGTGCGGGCATAAGAAAAGTTTTAAAGAGCAGAAGGCATTGCGGCAATTCAGGGAGCCCCAGAAAGCCTAGGGAATCAACCCGATCATAGCTCTTCTGTCGTTTTCAGCGCACGACGACTCTGCGATTCCCTGCCGCAGATCCGCGGTGCCTTGTCTTGGCATCCGGATCAATCACAAAAATATACCCTTCCGGTATAGGCACCTCTCCGGAACGCCAGTTGCTGAAGTGACGCACCGGCTCCTCTAACGAATGGGACGGATGATTCGCAAGCATTGTTTCGACGAATAGCTCAGTTCTCGACATCGGCTCAATTCGGTCGATTGCGGACAAAGCATTCTTGTCTAAGTACCGGCTCAAATTGGAGGACAGATAACTCACGGTCGCCCGCGGGCCGGAAGAATCGACCCAGGGAGCGCTAACGATCAGCGTCCACCGATCCCTAACTTCCGGAAGCGTCTGCGCGAGCATGGCAAGATACAAACTGCCTTTTTCCGTAGCAATTTCTCTAAGGAAGCTTCTAACTTTCTCCCTCGCCTCGGCTGTCAGCACCGTTTTATAAGCCATGTCAATACTCCGTTCGGTTTATCCTTAATACTGGCAAGAATGTCGGCCGCTTTCTTCTGCCCAGACGTTCCTGCGGCGGCATAACGCTGCTCGGGAGCCCAGCTTGTTGCCGTGGACCAGTTGTCGAACAGCGCCTTGTTCTTGGTAATCGTTATCTCGCCCTCCAAACCTGCCAGCAGCTTTAGGATCGCGAAGTCGTGTGTTTTGAAGATCTTTTCATGCTTGCCGACCGCGGGATACTCTGACAGTTTTAAGAACTTGCAAATTCGAGCCTTTAGCGCGCATTCAACAACGTATCCGCACAGGTAGACGCACCCATTATAGAAGCCCTGTTGGTACAGAGAATCCGCCTCTCTGAGCCGCAACCTGGCGAGTTTCTTCAGGTCATTCCCTGTGAGAGACGCCTTCTGCATCATAGAATGCCTTCGTGGCCGCCGATTTGTGCGATGGTGCTGATGGGTGCGGGCATAAGAATTTTGCCGAGCGCGGATTTTGCGGCACGCGATACTACAGCGACCCAAGGAATTTCCGCATGCGCTCCAGGCCACGGTTGAGTTCGGCCGTCGAGGTGGCATAGGAGACGCGGATGTTGTCCTTCGAGCCGAAGCCTTCTCCGGGAACAGTGGCGACGTGCACCTCGCGCAGGAGTTTGCCGGCGATCTCAGAGGCCGAGTTTATCCCGCTCCGCCCGAAAAATTCTGAGACATTGGGGTAAGCATAAAACGCTCCTTCCGGCAGCGTGCATTTCACGCCCGGTATGGAGCGCAGTCCCTTCACCACGTGATCGCGCAGCTTGACGTACTCCGCCCGCATGTCTTCCACGCATTGCTGTGGGCCTTTGAGCGCAACCACCGCCGCTTTCTGCACGATCGAAGTCGGATTCGAAGTGGACTGGCTCTGCAGTTTCTGCACGGCGGTGATGATGGCCGCCGGGCCCAGCGTGAATCCCAGACGCCAGCCGGTCATGGCGTAGGTCTTTGACAGCGATCCCACTACCAGGAAGCGGTCGCGATACTCGCGCAGCGAACCCACCGAGAAGCGCTTGCCGGTGTAGTTCAGATAGACGTAGCACTCATCGGAAATTACCCAGATGCCGCGCTGGTGGGCCAGCCGCACGACTTCGGTCATGTCTTCCGCGCTCATCACCGCTCCCGAAGGATTGGATGGGGAATTCAGGATGATGAGCTTGGTCTTCGGCGTCACCAGCTGCGCCACCATGTCGGCAGTGACGCGAAACCCCTGCGCCTCGTCACTCTGCAGGAGCACGCAGTTGCCGCCGGCGTAGCGCACCATGTCCTTGAACGACACCCAGTAGGGGACGGGAAGAATAACCTCGTCGCCATGATCGACGAGCACGGAAATGACGTTGAACAGCGCGTGCTTGCCGCCCACCGAGGCTGCGGCTTCTTCACGCCGGTAATCCGAATCGAAGTCCACGGCATGACGGTGCACGATGGCGTCCTTCAGCTCGGTGGTGCCGCCGACGGCGGTGTACTTCGAAAAATTCGACTGGATCGCGGCGATGGCGGCATCCTTGATGTGCTGCGGCGTGGAGAAGTGGGGCTCGCCGGCGCCGAAATCCACGACATCAATCCCCTGCTGCCGCAGCTTCTCGGCCTCGCCCACCACCGCCAGGGTCGCGGAGGGCTCTATGCGATTGATGCGTTCCGTCAGGCGGACGGGGTGGGTGGCAGGGCTCATTACTGTGCTCATGTTTACTATGGTCAAGCTTTCTTTTTTCCGGATTTCTTCTTGCCCTCGGATGGCGTTTTGCCCTCGGGCTGCTCGCGGTTCTCGAATTTGTGAGCCACGTCTATTTTCTCACGAAGCTTCTGCTCCACGAGTTCAGGCACCAGGCATTTAATAGATCCGCCGAGCTGCGCTACTTCGCGCACCAGACGCGAACTCAAATACGAATACTGTTCCGCGGGCAGCATGAACACCGTCTCCACACCGGGCTGGAGTTTCCGATTCATCAGCGCCATCTGGAGTTCATACTCGTAGTCGCTGATGGCGCGAATGCCGCGCACAATGGCATGGGCCTCGACGCGCAACGCGTAGTCCACGGTGAGGCCGTCGAAGGTGTCCACCGAGACGTTGTCAAAACCCGAAGTCATCGCCTCCAGCATCTTGCGCCGGTCGGCGACGCTGAACAGCGGGTCCTTCTCGGGATTGCGAAGAATGGCGACCACCAGTTCGTCGAAGATCTTGCTGCCGCGCTCGATCAGGTCAAGATGTCCGTTGGTAGGAGGATCGAACGATCCGGGATAAACGGCTTTGATGCGCTTCACGGGGCCCTCGGTCGAAGAAACAAGATTGTATGCGGGCGGAAGCGGGGATGGCAATCGGAAGGTGACGGGGTCGGGTGATTGAAGTGAAATATGGAGAGCCGGGCGAGACGCCCGTCTCTCCATTGACCAATATTGACCAATAACGACGAAGTAAGTTGCGCTCGCGGATTACCGTCTCGCCGCCGGCACCTTCCCCGCTTCCGCCGCCGTCGGCATCGTCGTGACCCGTCCCTGCGTACCGGTAGCTTGCGCCGGAACGACTGCCGCAGCCGGCGACGCCGCGGCCGCGGTCAGTCCCAGCGCTTTGCGCACTTCGGCATCGAGCTTCGCCATCGTGTCTTTATTTTCCTTCAGGAAGGCACGCGCATTCTCGCGTCCCTGCCCGATGCGCTCCCCTTTGTAGCTGAACCACGATCCCGACTTCTCCAGGATATTTTGCGCCACCGCCAGATCGAGCAGGTCGCCTTCGCGCGAAATCCCTTCCCCATAAAGAATGTCGAACTCGGCTTCGCGAAACGGCGCTGCGACTTTGTTTTTCACGATCTTGACCCGCGTGCGCGAGCCCGTGACCACGTCTCCTTCTTTAATGGCCGCAATGCGCCGGATGTCAATGCGCACCGACGAATAGAATTTCAGCGCGCGTCCGCCCGTCGTGGTTTCTGGATTGCCGAACATCACGCCAATTTTTTCGCGAATCTGGTTAATGAAAATCAGGCAGGTGCGCGACTTGGCCACCGTCCCCGTCAGCTTGCGCAGCGCTTGTGACATCAGCCGCGCCTGCAACCCCATGTGGCTGTCGCCCATCTCTCCATCGAGTTCGGCCTTCGGCACCAGCGCCGCCACCGAGTCCACCACCAGCACGTCAATGGCGTTCGAGCGCACCAGCGCCTCAACGATTTCCAGCGCCTGCTCGCCATAGTCGGGTTGCGAGACCAGCAGGTTGTCGACGTCCACCCCCAGCTTCTTGGCATACCCCGGATCGAGCGCATGCTCGGCATCGACAAACGCCGCCATGCCGCCCGCCTTCTGCGCCTCGGCAATCACCTGCAAGGCGATGGTCGTCTTGCCCGAAGATTCCGGGCCGAAGATTTCAACCACGCGCCCGCGCGGCACGCCACCCACGCCCAGCGCGGCATCGAACGAAATCGCGCCCGTCGAAATCACCGCGATCGGGACGATGGCTTCCTTCGACCCCAGCCGCATGATGGACCCTTTGCCAAACTGCTTTTCAATCTGTGCGAATGCCAGATCGATTGCCTTGACACGCTCGTTGTTGCGATCGTTGTTGCGATCAATATTGCGCTCATTGCTGCGCTCTTCTGCTCGGCTACGCTCTTCGGCCATAATGGCTGCTCCTGATTTCTGAATCTGGAATCCGGGGTACGAATCCCCCGTAGCCTACACCCGCGGGCTGGAGCGGGAAGTGTTGGCTGTCACATCCGTTTTGGTCAGTTTAGCACGAAGCGAATAAAAGACGAAGCGCGGGGTTGATGGACGTGGTTCGTGGGCCAGCTCAGCCCAGCTCAAGCGAAGACTGCCGGTTCCTTGCTAGACTTTCGGCATGCGCAAAGACAAGGACAAAGACAAAGACGCCCCGAGTGGCACCAACTCCGAACGCGACACAGCCATTGGCGGCCCATCGTTGTATCTCGTCGCCACGCCCATCGGCAATCTAGAAGACATCACCCTGCGCGCCCTGCGCGTGCTCAAAGAAGTCGACCTGATCGCCTGCGAGGACACGCGCCAGACCCTCAAGCTCCTCAGCCATTACGGCATCAAGACGCGATTGGTCAGCTATCACGAGCACAACGAGATGACCAAGGCCGCCGAGCTGATCGTCGATCTCGAAGGCGGCGCCAAGATCGCTCTCGTCACCGATGCAGGCATGCCCGGCATCTCCGATCCCGGATTCCACCTGATCGCGCTCGCCATCCGGCATCACGTGCCGGTGGTGCCGATTCCCGGAGCGTCGGCATTCCTGGCGGCGCTCGTCGCCAGCGGCCTGCCCACCGATTCCTTCCGCTTCAGCGGCTTCCTCCCCGCCAAGTCAGGGCAACGCCGCAAGCTGCTGGAAAGCGTGAAAGACACTCCGCGCACGCAGGTGTTCTACGAAGCTCCCCACCGCCTGCTGCAGACGCTGGCCGATGTGGTCGAAGTCTTGGGAAACAGCCGCCACATAGTCGTAGCCCGCGAGGTGACGAAGATCCACGAAGAATTCCTCCGCGGACGAGCCACAGAAGTACTCGACCAACTGAAGTCGCGCGGAGACGTCAAAGGCGAAATCACGCTCCTGATCGCGAAGCCCGAGGCCCAAGACCTGAAACCTGAGAACTCCCACCTAAGCCTTGCCCAGCGCGTCCGCGAAATCATGGCCAAAGAGAAGGCAGACGAGAAAGCCGCGCTGAAGAAAGTTGCGAAAGAGCGCGGCATTAGCAAGAGCGAAGCGTATCGGGAGTGGCAGCGGGGCAAGTAGTTGAAGGTTCGGTGCTGGGAAGGGCACGACTTCAGTTGTGCCATAAAGCCTCTTAAATACCAGGCTTTAGCCGCTGCGGTTCCGCTCTTGCCGGATTGCCGCAGATCGAGTAATATTGATTAACGTTAATCAATATTATGAAAACGACCGTAAGACGCCTTCCCTTGACCAAAGCGCGTGTAAATCTAGGCCAGGTTGTGCGCCGCGTGCACGTGAACCACGAATTCTTCATCCTGGAGAAGGATGGCATCCCCGTCGTGGGCCTCATGCACGTAGACGATCTCGAGGATTACCTGGAAATGCAGAACGGCTCGGTAAAGGAGCAAATCCAGACGAGCGCGGCCGAGTATCGCCGCGGAGCGGCGCGCAGTGCAAACGCATTCCTGGCTGATCTGAAAACTCCTGGCGGCAAGCGCAAGAAGAAGTAAAAGCGAAATAATTGAAACGCCATGGCCGGCCCGTTTCGAGTCCTGACCACTCCCGCATTCGAGAGGGAATTTCGAGCGATCAGCAAGAAGGACTCCACCCTGATCCGCGCCCTCGAAGAACTGATTGAGATTCTCAGCAAGGGTCCCCAAAACCGCAGCGGACGATACAAAATCAAGAAACTCGCCGGATTGAAACCGGGTGAAGGGCAGTGGCGCGTGCGGTGGAGAGACTACCGCTTGCGCTACGATATTTTTGGGAGCGAAGTCGTGCTGCATTCCTTCCGGCATCGGAAAGACGCATATTGAGTCGGGACGTTTGACTCCAAGGAAGTGTCGAATCGAGGCAGTTTCCGCATCTCCAGCCCCCCCAAAAAGGTCTTAAATTCACTCCAAAATCGCAGCGCTCATTTGGGTTGAAGCTCTTTCTTCACCGCCTCGCTGACCACCTTCCCATCCACCCGCATTCCCGCCGCGGCGAAGCGGGCCATGGCGGCTTTCATCACTGCCCCCATATCTTTCATAGCGGGAGCAGGCGTCATCTCGGCAATCGCCGCGCGGACTCCGGCCACGATTTCTTCTTCGCCCGCGGCTTTTGGCAGGTAGGTTTCGATCAGCTTGATCTCAGCGGCTTCCTTGTCGGCCATCTCCTGGCGTCCGCCCTTGGTGAACTGCTCGACCGAGTCCTTGCGCTGCTTGATCAGCGTGGAGAGCACTTGCTGCGATTCCTTGTCGTCAAGCGGCGCCATCTTGTCGATCTCGCGGTTCTTGAGCGCGGTCTTGACCATGCGCAGGGTGGAGAGGCGCTGCTCTTCGCGAGCCTTCATAGCCGCCACAATGTCTTTCTGGATCTGGTCGATGAGGGGCATGGGAGGATTATAGAACGCTGGAAAGGTTAGAGGTCAGAGGTCAGATTGCAGAGGTGAACGCCCGTAGCCTCAAACCCGGATCTCGCAGCGAGTGATTCTAACCTCTGCAATCTGACCTCTAACCTCTGCAATCGCTTTCCCAATCTGTGGCCATCGCATATTCTGGTTATTCCCATGATCCGAAAAAACCGCCTCTTCACTCCCGGACCGACGCCACTGCTGCCGCAAGCGCAGATGGCGATGGCTTCCTATGGCGCGCACCATCGCACTGCCGAGTTCCGCGCGCTGTTCACGCGCGTGCTGGCCGACGTGAAAGAGTTCATCGGCACGAAGAATGACGTGCTCGTGCTGACCTCGTCGGGCACGGGTTTCATGGAAGCCTCGGTCTCGAACCTGACTTCTCCCGGCGACCGCGTCTTGGTGTTGACCGCGGGCAAGTTCGCCGAGCGCTGGACCGCGCTGGCCAAGGCATTTGGCTGCGCCGTCGAAACCGTGGCCGCTCCCTATGGCGAAACATTTTCACTCGATGAAGTGCGCAGCAAGCTGACGCCGGATATCCGCTGCGTTTATGTGCAAGCGACCGAAAGTTCCACCGGCGCGCGCCATGACGTCGAGGCCATCGCGAAGCTGGTGCGCGACCTGCCCGACACTCTGCTGGTCGTCGATGCGATCACCGGACTGGGCACAACCCATCTCGACCCTGATGCCTGGGGAATCGACATTATCCTGGGCGGCTCACAAAAGGCGCTGATGATCCCACCCGGCTTGGCCTATGGCGCCATCAGCGAGCGGGCGTGGCAGCGCATGGAGCGGGCGAGGTCTCCGCGCTATTACTTCGATCTGCGGAAGGAACGTAAAGCGGCGGCCAAGGCGGAATCGGCTGCCACGCCCGCCACCGCTCTGTTTGCCGGGCTCGCCGCCGCGCTCGACTATGTGCGTCAAATGGGAGACGGGAATCTAGCGGCGGGGCGCGACGAGCTGATCGCGAACGCCGAGTCGTGCGCGGCAATGACGCGAGCCGGCGTCGAAGCGCTAGGATTGAAATTATTTGCGCCCAGTTCTCCAGCGGCCGCGCTGACTGCCGTAGCGGCTCCGGCCGGCGTCGATTCTACCGCCATTTGCAAACGCTTCCGCGAGCAGTTTGGCGCGGTCGTGGCCAACGGAAATGCAGAGTTGAAGGGACAGCTTTTCCGCATCGCGCACATTGGTTACTACGATTATCTGGATACGGTGGGAGTGCTGGCCGCGCTAGAACATGTGATCGCCGAAACCACGGGGAAGGCGGTCGAGTTTGGATGCGCGGTCGGCGCGGCGCAGGAAGTTTACGGGAAGGTCAGGTAAGAGGTAAGAGGTCAGATTGCAGAAGTTAGAGCCCAGGTGCGCACAAGGCGTCGATTTTGACCTCTGCAATCTGACCTCTGACCTCTGACCTTCCTACGACTCCAGCGCCGCCCGGCGCAACTTCCGGCTTTCGGCCAGCAGCGACATGGAGTGCATCAGGTTCTGCAGCGTAACGATTCCCACCAGTTGCTGTTCGTCGACCACCGGGATGATGCTGAGATTGTGGGCGGAGAGCTTGCGGAAAGCCGAGGCCAGCGACTCCTGTTTGGCGGCAACGTCGAAAATGCGGTTCATCACGGCTTGCACGTAGCCGTTGCCTTCGGCGCGCAGCGCTTCCAGAATCTTTTGCCGCGAGACCACGCCCACCATGTCGCTGCCGCGCACCACCGGAAAATCGTCCTGCAGCGTGTGCACCGCTTTTTCGAGCGCGTCTTCCAAAGTGTCGGCGGGCGAGAGTGTGGCGAAGTCGGTGAGCATGACTTCTTCCAAGCGAACGCTTTGCAGCACCGATTGAAACACCGCCGAGCGCTCTTCGAGTTGCGCGCCCACGAAGAGGAAAAATCCGATCATCACCAGCCACCAGTTGCCCATGAGGATTCCAACCATCATGAACAGAATGGAAAAGACGTGGCCGATGCGGACGGCGCGCTGCGTGGCCACGACCAAATCGCCACGCCGCGCAAACAGAGCGCGCAAAACGCGCCCGCCATCCATGGGATACGCCGGCAACAGGTTGAACAATCCGAGGTAGAGGTTCGCCCAGACGATGCTCCGCAACAAGGCGCTCGAGTGGAGGAGCGGCCTCGTGGTAAGCGAAATGCCCGGCATAGCCGCCAGCAAAATGAGCGCAAATAGGCCGGCGATGAAAAGATTCACCAGCGGCCCTGCAACCGCAATGCGGATGTCACGCTTCCAGGCGTTGATCGGATCCGGAATGGCGTGCGCCTCGTCCAGGATGGTGATTCCGCCGATCGGCAGCAGGATGATGCCCTTCGCCGGAATGCCCGCCCCGCGTGCCACCAGCGCATGGCCTAATTCGTGCAGCACGACGCTGCCAAAAACGATGCCGACCAGAGCAAGCCCGCGGAGCGCGGCACTGGCGTCCTGGGTAGCGGCTTCGGTGCTCCAGACGAAAACCAGTAGAAACAGGAACGTCAGGTGAACGCGAATTTCGATTCCGAAAATACGTCCGAGCGGGATGGACCAACTGCGCATCAAGGGGCCTATAAGTATTCTATCTGCTTAGATACCGATTGACGCCGCGGAGATGCGAAAAGGCATCTCGGAAGGGCTGGGTCGGAAGAACATGAAACGATGAGCCCGAACCTATGAGAGTGATTGCTGGCCAATACCGGCGCCGAACCTTGCGGTCGTTGCCTGGGCTCGAAATCCGTCCCACAGCGGACCGGCTGCGCGAAACGCTCTTCAACGTGTTATGCGCGGGCGGTCCAACTGCGTTGGCCGAGTCGTCGTGGCTCGATTTGTATGCGGGGACCGGTGCGGTAGGCATTGAGGCACTGAGCCGCGGCGCGCGCATGGTGTACTTCGTCGAGTCGTCCAAAGCAGCCGCCGAATTGATTGCGGCGAACCTGAAATCGTTGAGGATTGAGGACGGATTCCAGATCGTAAAGGTCGAGGCCGCGAAAGCCTTGCAGCAATTGGAGGCACCGGGGAGCGTCGCCGATTTTGTGTTCCTCGATCCGCCCTACTCGATGCCGGACGAGTACGCGAAGACGCTGGCGGCTCTCGCGCAATCAAAATTGTTGGGCGAGCGGAGTGTGGTGATCGCGGAACACGCCAAGAAGTTTGATCCGGGAGAGGTGTTTGGAGAATTGCGGCGATATAGAAAGTTGGAGCAGGGAGACGCGGCGCTGAGCTTCTATCGGCGGCAGATCTAGGGATTCTCAACCTTCCGAGATTTTGTCATCCCGAATGAAGTGAGGGATCTGCATCTTGCGGCGAACTGCAGATCCCTCGCTTCGCTCGGGATGACAATTTATGAAGGATGTCTCGGGTGCACAGCTGGCCCCGGCCGTCGCACGGGCCTGGCAAACGCCACAGGTCGCTATAATCACTACGCATGGCTAACTTTGCACCGGTTGACGAACAACTGGCCTACATCAAGAAGGGCGCGGCCGAGATCGTAAAAGAATCCGAACTGCGCGCCAAGCTCGAACGCTCGCGGGCATCGGGCAAGCCGCTCCGCGTGAAGGCGGGCTTCGATCCGACCGCGCCCGATCTGCACCTCGGCCACACGGTGCTGCTGCGCAAGCTCAAACATTTTCAGGATCTCGGACACACGGTCATCTTCCTCATCGGAGATTTCACTGGAATGATCGGCGATCCGACGGGCCGCTCGGCGACGCGGCCTCCGCTGACCCCGGAGCAGATTGCGGAGAACGCCGAGACCTACAAGACGCAGGTCTTCAGGATTCTCAGCCCGGAAAAAACGGTGGTCGACTTCAACAGCCGGTGGTTCTCGAAATTTTCGGCCGAGGATTTCATACGCTTGACGGCGAAGTACACGGTCTCGCAGATGCTCGAGCGCGAAGAGTTCCACAAGCGCTTCCATGACGAGAAGCCGATTTCCATGCACGAGCTGCTCTATCCGCTGGCGCAGGGGTATGACTCGGTAGCGCTCGAAGCCGACGTGGAATTAGGCGGCACCGACCAGAGGTTCAATCTGCTGGTGGGGCGTGAGTTGCAGCGAGCTTATGGCCAGGAGTCGCAAGTGGTGCTGACCACGCCGATCCTCGAAGGCCTCGACGGCGTAAACAAGATGTCAAAATCGCTGGGGAACGCGATAGGAATTCACGAGCCGCCGCTCGAAATGTACGGCAAAGTGATGTCGATTTCGGACGACATGATGTGGCGCTATTACGAGTTGCTGACCGATGTGCGGGTGGAGGCAATCGCGCAGATGAAATCAGACGCGGCGAGCGGGAAGGCGCATCCGATGGCGCTGAAGAAAGAGCTGGCTCGGGGGATTGTGGCGGACTTTCACTCGGGGGAGGCGGCGACGAAAGCCGCGGAGGACTGGGCAAAGCAGTTTCAGAAGGATCAGGTGCCGGATAGTATCGAGTCGAGCGAAATCAAGATTGAGACGATCAGTATTGCAGACGTGGTTCCCGACAAGCCGGTACCTGAAACCGAAGGCCCGGCGATTACGATCATCGGAGACGCAACTAGCGATCGCAAGAATTGGATCGGTATCCGTGTCGCCAAACTGGTCTGTCAAGCCGGTCTTGCGGATTCGAATACGCAAGCGGTTGCCAAGATCAAAGGCAAGGCGGTCAGCATCAACGGTACCGCATTAAGTGAGAAGGACATGGTCATAATTTGCGCACGCCGCGAATTTACTCTACGAGTTGGTCATCGAATGAAGAATGTGAAATTGGTTCCTCAGTTCTCTGACTCCAAACACCTGTCATCCTGAGCGCAGCAGGCGGATTCGCGAACGCGAATCCGTCTGCGGAGTCGAAGGACCCCTACTCCCGCCGGAATCTGTCATCCAAGGGAACCACTCGCGCGCCAGATCGAGCCAGTGAGGGTTGAGCGATTCGATCAGCGCGATCTTCTTTGATCGCCGCCAGCCCTTTAGTTGCTTCTCACGTGCGATCGCCCGGTGAACATCGTCGAACGACTCCCAGTACAACAGACGCTCGACCTGATATTTGTCCGTGAATCCTTCGATACGGTGAAATTTGTGCTCAAAGACACGTTTGTGCAGGCTGCCTGTTATGCCGATATAGAGAGTTCCCGACAGGCTGCCCATGATGTACGCGCAGTACGTTTTTCGCTCGTGAGGCATAGGAGGGAGTAGGGGCCCTTCGACTCCGATGGCCATTCACTTCGTGAACGGCCACCTTCGCTCAGGGTGACAGGGTTAGACGGTATGTGCGGTGATCAGGCTCACGCGAGAATTGGTACATTTGGCGCTCGCGTATGCCACTCCGTCGCTTGCTCATACGCATTTGCGGCTTGCAGCACGATGTCCTCCCGCCAGGGAGCGGCGGCCAGTTGCAAACCGATCGGCAGGCCATCTTTTGTGAATCCGCAGGGAACGGAAATCGCGGGAATCCCCCACACATTAAAAGGCCGCGTGTTGCGCAGCATGATCATTTCTCGCGGACGGAGCGTGTCGGGATGTTCCCGGAGACCGGCGATCACGGCCGGCGGGAGCGGAACGGTGGGCGTTAGCAGCACGTCCACGTCGTCAAACATTTTTCGGATCGCGTGACGGCTCGCCTGGAGGTCGCGGCTGGCGCGGAGAGCATCGGATGCGGAGATTTTGGCTCCGGATTGGATGCGCGCGAGTGTCGAGGGCTGGTAGAGCTCCGGTGACCGGGCCACGAATTGCTCGTGATAAGCGTAGGCTTCGGCACTCGCGAGCTTGCGTTCGGTGGTGGAGACTTCGAGTTTAACCTCGCGAATCTCAGCATGGAGTTCGCGAAAAATCTCGATTGCTTTTTCGATTGCCCCGGCGACCTCGGGATGGAGATCGTCAAAGAAAAATGCCCGCGGCACGCCGATGCGCAGCTTGGGCGAGGGGCGAGCAATAGGGCGAGCAATAAGTTGAGCGATAGCAGCGACGAAATCCGGGACAGGAGCGTCAATGCTGGCGGGATCGGCCGGGTCGTAGCCTGCCAGCACTTGCAGCATCAACGCCGCGTCATAGACCGAGTTCACGATCGGTCCGACGTGATCGTAGGACCATGACAGTGGAACGACTCCGCGGGCGCTCACGCGGCCATACGTCGGCTTGAGCCCGACGACTCCGCAGTAGGCGGCGGGCAGGCGGACGGAACCGGCGGTGTCGGTGCCGACGGCGGCATAGCCGAGACCAGCAGCGACGCTGGCCGCCGAGCCTCCCGAAGACCCTCCAGTCACACGCGTAATGTCCCAGGGATTGCGGATCTCGCCGAACAAGCTGATCATCGAGCTGCCGCCATAGGCGAATTCGTGCAGGTTCTGCTTGCCAAGAATGATTGCGCCCGCGGCCCGCAGTCGGCGCACAACTTCGGCGTCTTCGCTGGGAATGCGATCTTTGAACAACGCGCTGGCGGCGGTAGTGCGAACTCCGGCGGTATCGAGAATGTCTTTGAGTCCGATGGGGATGCCGTGAAGCGGGCCGCGCCATTCTCCGCGGAGGATTTCTTGCTCGGCGCGCCGGGCTTCGTCGAGAGCGGAGTCGGCCGTAACCGTGATGAAGGCGTTGAGCTTCGGGTTGAGCTGGTCGATGCGCGCCAGGCAGTCGCGAGTGAGTTCAACGGGAGAGATGGAGCGGTCGCGAATTTGCCGGCTGAGTTGCTGAATTGTGGGGCGCACGTGATCCTCGACAGGTCGAAGAGATTTTACAGGTTGTGGGCAGAATCTATTCGCTCCCGGCAACGCGGCGGAATCACCTGCCCGGCGTCTATGCGCCGAGTCCCAGCGGAAGACAAGAATGAAGACCGGCTTGCTCCAGGTCGAGCAACTTGCGTTTGATGTCGAGGCCGCCTCCGTAACCGCAAAGTGAGCCGCTCGATGCGATCACCCGGTGGCAGGGGACGACGATGGCGATGGGGTTCCGGTTGTTCGACATGCCGACGGCACGGTAGGCATGCAGGTGGCCGATGGCTTCAGCGATCTTGCGGTAGCTGCGGGTTTCGCCGTATGGAATTTCCAGCAGCGCATGCCAGCACGCAAGCTGGAACTCGGTTCCACGAAGGTCGAGAGGGAAGGAAAACTCGCGACGCTCACCGGCAAAGTAATCGTCGAGTTCGCGGAGATAGGGCGCGAGGGCTGATTTGGACTCATGCAGCTGAATCGTACTCGGATTCAGCTTCTGCACCCGACCTTCGAATTCGAGTCGCACCAAGCCCTTGGTGGAAGCGGCGAGGAAGAGTGGGCCAACGGGCGAAGACGCGCGCCAGTAGAACAGAGTTTCCATGACGTGGTGGAGGATAGCACGATGTTTGCCTCCAGCATTGTCCCCTTCCAAATCGGCATAGGGGGACGGGTCGCCCCGCCTCCCCTGCCACACCACCGTACATGCGGGTCCGCATACGGCGGTTCGGCGGATTAAGCTAGGACGGCACGACCATGGGTGGAAGCCCGAGCTTGGCA
>Ga0224558_1003002_pt1 | contig 14677 bp, 9 predicted proteins | sample 714S32024metaG_FD_180682 | JGI IMG/M metagenome (GOLD analysis project Ga0224558, IMG submission 180682) | Peat soil microbial communities from Stordalen Mire, Sweden - 717 S3 20-24 | ecosystem: Environmental > Terrestrial > Soil > Wetlands > Peat | place: Sweden: Norrbotten County, Stordalen... | reverse complement strand
TGGGTCAACCCCTTCGCTGCGGACTGGGGGCGTATTCGCTCGTCTGACTTGATGCTGGTGGATGTCGACGGAACTGTGTTGATCGGAGATGGGAAGTTGAATGGCGCGGCATTTGCCATCCACTCTGCGATCCACCGGGCTCGCCCAGACATAAATGCGGTCGCTCACGCCCACACGCCGAATGGTCAGGCCTGGTCCGCTACTGGGCGACCCATCGAACCCGTGACACAGGACGCGTGCGCCTTTTATGGCGATCATGCGCTCTTTGACGAATACTCGGGTGTTGTATACGACACCGAACAGGCGGATCGGCTTGCCCTCGCCCTCGGACGAAACAAGGCCATTCTGCTGCGTCACCATGGTCTGCTGACGGTCGGCAACACGGTCGACGAAGCAGCATTTTGGCTTCACCTTCTCGAAACCTGTTGTGCAACGCACCTCCGTCTTGCTGCAACCATGGCGGGCGCTCCCTTGCCCGTCATCGAACACGCGAACGCGCTTCTGGCTCATGACCAGGTGGGTCTCGCGGCGCATGGGTGGTTGGGATTCCAGCCCCTGTGGAATCAAGTGGTCGTTGAGACGACGGACGTTTTCGAATGATCATTGTGCTTGGACGGTCGATGGCCCGTGGGCGGTCTCTCGGCAGACATCGAGACTCCCTGGCAGCGGGAGCACGGACTGATGTGGAAGGGAACTGAAGCCATGGAGACAACGGTCGATTCGGCCTTCATCCGGCGCGCGGTCGAGGTCGCTGACCTGAACGCTGTGCGGGTGGCGCTGTACCAACTGACCGGCGACCCCGAGGTGGCCCAGCTGCCGACAGCGGCCAACCTCGACGAGGCGCAGCGTGAGCTTCTGATCACCAAGGCCGTGTCCTGGCTGGAGCAGTACGCCGGGCCGGTGAGGTTGACCGAGCCTCCCGAAGCCGAGCTCCGCACCCTCATGAACATGGCCACCGCCGAGGAGATGGGCGACCTCGAGTTCGAGGCCCGTCGCGACCTCCCGGCGTTCAAGGAGTTCCCGTGGACCGCCGAGTGGACCGACGCCAAGCCGGAGCTGCCCGAGGGTTTCAAGGTCGCCATCGTCGGCAGCGGCTTCAGCGGTCTGGCCATGGGGGTCCAGCTCGAACGCCTCGGCATCCCCTACGTGGTTCTCGAACGTCGGGGCGAGCCGGGCGGGACCTGGACCATCAATCGCTACCCCGATGTGCGAGTGGACACGATCTCGATCACCTATGAGTTCAGCTTCGAGAAGGACCACCAGTGGGACGAGTACTTCGGGCGCGGCGCCGAGGTGCGCTCCTACCTCGAGCACATCTCGCGCAAGTACGGTGTCTTCGACCACACGCTGTTCAACCGAGACCTGAAACGGGCCACATTCGACGAGGGCCGCAACGTCTGGATGCTCGAGAGCGAGACGCCCGACGGCCCCGAGACCATCGAGGCCAATGTCGTCGTCACCGCGGTCGGCACATTCGCCAACCCGAAGTTCCCCCAGTTCGAGGGCCAAGAGAGCTTCGAGGGTCCGATTCTGCACCCCGCCGCCTGGTCACCCGACCTCGAGCTTTCGGGCAAGCGGGTCGCCATCATCGGCAACGGCTCCACCGGGGTGCAGCTCCTCGCACCCATCGCCGCCGAGGCCGAGCAGGTCTTCGTCTTCCAGCGCACGCCGCAGTGGATCAGCCCCCGCGAGAAATACGGCGCGCCCATTGAGCCCGAACTCCACTGGCTGGTCGAGAATTTCCCGGGTTACTGGAACTGGGCCCGGTACATGGCCATCGCCGCGCTCTTCCAGACCCACCGTTTCCTCGTCCCCGACGAGGAGTGGAAGGCCCAGGGCGGCAAGTTCAACCCGCTCAACGACAAGATGCGCGAGGACCTGACGGCCTACATCAAGGCCCAGACCGGTGGTCGAGTGGACCTGATCGACAAGCTGATCCCCGACTATGCGCCCTTCTCCCGGCGCCCGGTGGTCGACAACGGCTGGTACAAAGCCCTGACACGCGACAACGTCGAGCTTGTCACCGACGGCATCACCCGCTTCACTCCCAAGGGCATCGAGACGCAGGACGGCACGCTCTACGACGTCGACGTCATCGTGACGGCCACCGGATTCGAGGTCATCAAATACCTCTGGCCCACCGAGTACATCGGCAAGGACGGCGTGAGCATCCACGATTTCTGGTCGAAAGACGGACCCCGGGCCTACCTGGGCATGATGACCCCGAACTTCCCGAACATGTTCATGATCTACGGGCCGAATTCCCAGCCCGTATCGGGCGGCACCGGCCTGCCTATCTGGTACGTCATCTGGTCGGCCTATTCGGCCCAGTGCGTGGTGCGCATGATTGAGGAAGGCCACTCCCGGGTCGAAGTGAAAGAGGAGGCCTACGAACGCTATAACAAGGCCCTCGACGCCGAGGCGGCCAAGCTCATCCTCCTGCAGGAAGAAGGGGCCCCCGACAAGAACTACTACGTCAACGAGTTCGGCCGGCTCCAGGTGAACGCCCCCTGGTATGGCCCCGAATACCATCGCATGTGCACGCGGGTCGACTGGGACGATATCGAAATCTCGTGATCCCGGGGCGCCGCACGGGGACTCAATCGATTCACCCCCCACCCCCCGTCACGGCCGCCCGCAAATCGGATTTGATTACCAGGGCATTGCCGCAGAGCGCTGTTGCCTGCTCGGCGGGCCTACCAAGCGTCGCTCCCGTTTTGGGTTCGCGCAATCAGCCGATAGTGAGTGCGACCTGCAACGCACTCGTCGTCGCTCCCTCGATCAACCCGACTTTGTGACAGTCGCCGATTGTGTGCACTGAGCGCCCGCTGGCGACGATCGTGTTGGCGAGCGCGGTATCAGGTGTGGCGCCCGTCGTGACGATAACGGTGTCGGCGTCGAACGTCTCGGTCGCATTATTCGCGGAGACCGTCACGGAGGTATCGCCCACGTGCTCGATCGTCGCGGGTCCGACGAGTCGCACGCCGCGCCGCATGAGGTCGGCAACAAGCTCGAAGCGGCCGGGCATCCCTAGCTCCTGAGCGAATACGCCAGACGAACCGACGACCGTGACCTGGCGACCCCTCTCCTCGCAGAGGCCGGCGAGCGAGACAGCCGACTTGCCCTCACCCACGATCACGACGTGCCTGCCGACCGAATCGTCGTCGTCTCGGAGCCAGGAAGCGAGCGACGTGACGTGCACGGACCGCTCGACACCCTCGATTGCCGATGGCGACCACGTCGGTCCCGTGGCCACGACGACATCGTCGAACTCGGCCGGAATCGAGTTCCCCTCCACGCGAACGCCTAGCTCGATCGTAACGTCCGACTGCTCAATCTGGCGGATCAACCAGCCGAGCCACCGGTCGAGGAGCGGGTCGATGAGACCACCGATCACGAGCTGCCCGCCGAGCCGCTCCGACGCTTCTTGGAGCTTCACACGGTGACCTCGCGATGCCAGCAGTCGCGCTGCTTCCATGCCGGCGGGCCCGCCGCCAACGACCAACACATTGCGCCGGATAGTGGCCCGATCTACTCGCAGGTCGTGTTCCTTGCCGGATTGGGCGTTGACGACGCAGCTCGTGGGGATCCGAATCGCAATGTTGCCTATGCACCGGTAGGCGTAGATGCAGGGTCGGACGTCGTCGCTACGCCCCTGTTCAAGCTTGCGTGGAAGGTCGGGGTCAGCAATGAGCTTCCGGCCCATGGCGACGAAGTCCGCCTTGCCCTCGGCAAGAGCCCGCTCAGCCTCGTCGGGCTCGAGACGGCCGAAGGTGATTACGGGCACTGGGACACGCTCCCGCACCAGTGCTGCGTGGTCAGGCAGTGATCCGACTACGTGCGGAGCGTAGGAGTCGGTGGCTGCAGTCGCCACGTTCGTGTTCGCGTACGCGGTGAGATGTACGGCGTCGATACCTGCCTTCACGGCCAACTCGATGACACGCTGCTGGTCGACGAACGACTCACCTACGTCGTGGTGGCGCTCGAACGCATTGATGCGCATCCAGACGGGGTAGTCACGGCCCACGCGCTCGCGGATAGCGCCGATCACCTGGAGCAAAAGGCGCGCCCGATTTTCGATCGTGCCACCCCAACGATCCGAGCGGGTGTTCCGGGGCGAGAGGAACTCGTCGATGAGGTAACCGTGACCGGCATGCAGTTCGACCCCGTCGTAACCGGCGCGCTGGCAACGGGCGGCGGCGGCGGCGAAGAGGCCAATGATCCTGAAGATGTCATTCTCGTCAGCGACCCTGTAGGCGAGATCCGCTCCCGGTGCCATGAACGGCGCTGCCTGCATGGCAAGCTCCTCTGCCGTGACCATCATTGAGATCCGGTCGGGCTTCGGCGCCGGTAGCTCATAGGGCACCAGCCGTTGACGACCGTTCATGACGTCTACGAACGAGTAGGTGCCCATGTAATTGAGTTGCGCCGCCACCCTGGCTCCGTGGCGATGGACGAGAGCGGCCAGGTGGCGCATCCCGCCCAGGTAGCGGTCATCCGAAAGTGCCGGCATACGCGGATGATTCGTACCCTCCGGGTATCCGACACATCCGGTACCGATGAGCAGCAATCCGGCACCACCGCGGGCGCGGGCCTCATAGAATGCGGCTTCGTTCTCGCTCACCGAGCCGTCGTCATTTCCCAGCAGCATGCCCATCGGGCACATCACGATTCGATTGCGCAATTGCAGCGTGCCGATCCGTCCCGGCGCGAACAAGTGCGGGAAGGCGTGTGAGCTCATGTCGGTCGCTCCTTAATTTGGCTGACTCCGATGATGCAATGCGCCAGGTGTGAACCACGCGAATCTGCCGTCGGGACCCGCGACGTCGAACGTGAGAGACGCGTCATGGCCTCGCCCCGGTAGCTCGTCAAGCTGCCAACGAATACCTCCATACCCGTGCGTGCCCCTCCCCTGTCTGTCGACACAGCGACCCCGGGCGATTCCAGAGCACCGGTATCTGGCGCCATCGTATTGCACGACTCTTGACCCCATCAATCGCTGCTGTCGCAAACACCCGGCGCGAATGGGGCTCTTAACCCGGTCACTCGGCGGGCTCCTACAAGGTCCGAGTCATCGAAAGCGCCGCTTCCTGAGCCTCGACGCCTGGGACCGAGCCAGAATCAGGACAGCAGTTCGAGTCCGTCGAGATCGCCCTTTTGCCGCCAGGCTTCGAGGATGGTCAACCAGTCGCGGGCACTACCCATGTACGCACCGATCTTCATCTCATAATCGGTGGGAGCGGCGCTCTCATTGTTCAGGTAGCTCGGCGTGCAGTCCGCCAGATAGGTAGCGTAGGGCAGAATGGTGCCGACGATAACGGCGAACCAGTCGTCCTGTGCCTCGGGGGTCGGCTCTACCTTCGTGGCGCCGCGCTTGAGGACCTCAGCGATGATGTAAGCGATCTGCTCGCCTGTCCGGGTGATCGGGAAGGCAAGATTGATGTCCTGCCCGCCTTGGATGGCGCTGTTCATGAACATGTTCGGGAAGCCGCGGCTGCTGATCCCAAACAGCGTTGAGGGTCCCTTAGCCCAAGCGTTGCTCAGAGACACCCCGTCTTCACCTTTGGGGTCGAACCCGAGCCGGTGCCCATAGAAGGTCAGCAGTTCGAACCCGGACGCGAACACCAGAACATCGACCGGATACTCGTGGCCATTGGTCACGACTCCCCCAGCGGTTACCCGTTCCACGCCGTGCCCGTCGGTGTCCACGAGCGTCACATTCTCGCGGTTGAACGTCGGCAGGTACTCATCGTGGAAACAGGGACGCTTGCAGCCGACCTTGTACCAGGGCTTCAGCTTCTCGGCAGTGTCCCTGTCGTGCACAATACGATCGATCCGTTCGCGAAGCTGATCCATCTTCCTGATATTGAGCAGCTCCAGGTATTTCGCATCCGCGGGATCGCTCGGTAGCCGTTTGAGGTCTTCGTAAAAGAGGTCCGTCCACGCGTCGTGGACGAGGTCGGCAGCAGGCTGCCTACCAGTCGTCATGTCACTGAAGTTCTCGATGCGCTCCCGCTGCCAACCCGGCTTGCTTGATATCTCCGCGAACCACTCGGGGTCAGTGTCTTGCTGGTTTCTCGGCCCGATGGATGACGGGGTCCGCTGGAACACATAGAGATGCTTGCTCGCCTCAGCGAGCTTCGGGACCGCTTGCACAGCGGTCGCTCCCGTGCCGATTATCCCTACCACCTTGTCGGAAAGTAGGTCCATCGGCTGCTCTGGTTCGCCACCTGTGACGGAATAATCCCAGCGACTGGTATGAAACGCGTCGCCTTGAAAATCGGCGATCCCCGGGATATCCGGAAGCTTCGCCTTGTGGAGCACGCCTCCGCAAATCACGAAGAACCGGGACGTGATCCGATCCCCTCGGTTGGTGGTGATGTGCCACCGCCGAGTGTCGTCGTCCCACACCGCGTCGACGACCTCCGTCTGGAAGATGGCTCGGGAGTACATTTCAAAGTGCCGCGCGAGCAGCTGGGCGTAGGCAAAGATCTCCGCCGCATGCGCGTATTTCCGGGTCGGAATGTACCCGGTCTCCTCGAGGAAGGGGAGATAGGTGTAGGACTCGACGTCGCACATACAGCCGGGGTAGCGGTTCCAGTACCAGGTACCACCGAAGTCCGCTGCTTTATCGATGATGCGGAAGTCGTGCACACCACTTTGGGTGAGGCGGGCGGCTGTGGTCATACCTCCCCACCCCGCGCCCACGATCACCACATCTGTCGAGACCGTCAGCGGATCGCGAACGAGCGGAGGCGAGAAGGGGTCGGCATCGAAATCCTTGATCTCCCTGAGCGCAATGTACTGAGCGTTGCCCTCAGCACGTAGGCGTTTCTGCCGCTCGCTCTCGTACTTCTCACGCACCGCTTCCGCATGCGCGGCGAGCTGCTCGATATCCGGATCGCTCATGTTCTCCTCCCTGTCTTGGGCCGCCGCCAGCAGCCCTCCGTTTCAGACATCACCCTGAGGACCCATCCGTGAAGGGCCAGGATGGATAACTTCTCCACGATGGTACCCTATATCAATACCTTGTTATAGGTGGAGCTCAAATCCAAAGGGGGAGATGAAGTGCCAGGACAACCAGCTCAGAGATCAGCCCTTCTTGCAGCCTTTTCGTTGGAGGGGCACACCGCTGTCGTGACCGGCGCTGCCATGGGCATCGGCCGGCAGACGGCTCTGACCTACGCCGCTGCGGGAGCTCACCTCGTGCTCGCAGACCTCGCAGAGGACGAGCTGGACGAGACCCGATCACTGGTGGAGTCGGCTGGAGGTACGGCCACCATTGTGCCCACCGACGTGACGCAAAGGAGTCACGTTGACGATCTGGCTCGCGTGGCGACCAAGGAGTCCGGGCGAATCGGCGTGTGGGCGAATGTCGCTGGAATCATACGCTGGACTCTCCTCGTCGACACTACAGAGGAAGAACTCGATGCGATCGTCGCGGTCAACTTCAAGGGATCGTTCTGGGGCTGCGCCACGGCTGGCCGCGTGATGTCTGGGACAGGGGGCGGCTCGATCATCAACGTCGCCTCGACTGCTGCCGAGATGGCCGCTCCGACACTCTCGGTCTACGGCATGACGAAGGCTGCAGTCATTCAGCTGACTCGGGTCGCTGCCGCGGAGCTAGGGCCTGCGGGCATCCGCGTCAATGCCGTCGCTCCAGGTTGGGTCGAGACGCCGATGACAAGAGCCGCTTGGAGAAACCCCGACGGCACGTTCGACGAAGCGAGGCGCGAAAGCCTGGTCTCGTCCCGACGGATGCAGTCGCCGCTCGGCATCTCAGGAGAAGCACAGGACATGGCGTACGCGTTGCTCTATCTCGCGGCTGACGCATCTAGATTCATGACGGGTCAGGTGCTACGACCGAACGGCGGCGTCTTCATGCCGTAGCGGGATGCACGCGGACCCTCCTTACTACCCCCGAGCGTCGTACTGAGCGATTCAGACGGCCGGGCCCGGTCGATGTCGTGGCGTGCCATCTCCCCCCTGGGTCGCATGCTGCGGCGAATCAGATGCCGGCGATCCGGCGCGCCAGGGACTGTACCGCCGCGTGGGCGTCGGCCGGCGCGACGTCGTCGAGCCCGGCGGCGTGGCTGACGAAGGTCCCGAAGAGGCTCCAGCCCAGTGTCAGCGCGGCGATCGCTGCGGCGCGGAGCCGGGGGTCGCCGGCGAGATCATGGTCAGGGAGATCATGGTCGGCGCCATCGTCATCGGCGTCGTCGTCGGCGCCTCCCTCCGGCAGCATGGCAATGAGCTGGGGCAGCGCCGGGGAGGGACCGGCCAACTCTTTCGGGTCGCGGCCCTGCAGGATGGCCCAGGCCAGGAGCCGTGGGTAGGGCGGGCGGTCGGCACCGACCGGTCCCTGCAGGAGCTCGAGCGCCTCGCCGACGCCGCCGGCCTCGGCGAACCGGGCCGCGGTGGTCGAAGTGCTGCGCGCGATCACCAGCCGCAGCAGTTCGTCCTTGGATCCCACGTACTGATGGATCAGGCCGTAATTCAGGCCGGCGTGGGCCGCGATCTCCCGCAGCGAGACGCCGTCGGGCCCGCGCGCGGCGAAGAGCTCGGTGGCGGCGGAGACGAGAGAGGCCACCGCGCGGGCGCGGGCGGGCCGGTCGGTGCTCAGGGTACCGGCTGGGCGAGCGGGCCCCGGATGAGCCGGCCCGGCCGTGCCCCGGTGGGCTCGCCGTGGTCGATGATGACCTGCCCGCCGACCAAGGTGGCCAGGAAGCCGACGGACTTCTGCTCAATGCGCTTCTCGCCGGCGGGCAGATCGTGGACGACCGTGGGCAGGGCGGGGGCGACCCGGTCGGGGTCGAAGACGTTGATGTCGGCGACCAGGCCCTGGCGCAACAGCCCGCGGTCGTGGAATCCCCACGCCCGGGCCGGGGCGAGGGTGATCATCCGCACCGCCTCTTCGAGGCTGAAGTCGCCCCGGTCCCGGACCCAGTGGGCCAGCAGGTGCGTGTAGATCGACGCATCCGCCATCTGGCTGACGTGGGCGCCCGAGTCGGAGAACGACATGACCGTGCGCGGATGCGCCATGGCGCGCTTGGTCTCCGCGTGGTCGAAGGGCAGGTTGGTCTGCACGAAGAACTGGTCGAGGTCCGTCTCCTGGGCCAGTCGGATCATCAGCTCGACCGGGTCGATCCCCCGGGTGGCAGCGGCCTCGGCCACGGTCGGGTTGGGGGGGACGGCCCGCTCGAGCACCTGCATGCGGTCGAACTCCGGTGGGCGTGCCTCGCCCCCGAGCGCCCGTCCGTAGGGACCCCGGTGGGCCGCCGCCACGAGGCGCTGCACCAGGTCCGGATCCCCCAGGGCGACCAGCTGGGCGTCGAGTGGCCGGGCCCGCAGCTCACGCCACTCGGGGAGCCCGTCGAAGGGCAGCTGGGTGCGGAACGACGACATGGTGCCGATGCCCCGGCAGTGGGTGAGCCCGAACATACGGCCGCCGGCAGCCGCAGCGGCGTCGATCAGCCCGAGGGCCCGCGCGCTCCCACCCCCGATGGCGACCGGCACACCGGTCCGCACGGCCAGGTCGACGAGGCGGGTGTCGCGCTCGGGATCGTCCGGCGGGGGCGGGTCCTGCACCAGCTGGAAGACACCGGTGCCGAGAGTGCCCAGCACGCCGACCAGCTCGGCCACCTCCGCCCACGAGGCCAGCCGCGAGGCGACAGGGCGATCGTCGGAGGTCCGGTGGTGCTCGGTGCGCGAGGTGGTGAACCCGTAGGCCCCCGCCCGCAGGGCGTCCTCCAACTCGGCGGCCATGGCCTTGAGGTCGTCGGGGCCGGCCTCCTCGTTGAAGGCACGCTCGCCCATGACGAAGGTGCGCAACGCCGAGTGCCCGAGGTTGGCGGCGTAGTTGATGCTCTTGGGCTGTCGTTCGACCGCGTCCAGGTACTGGGCGAACGTCGACCAGGTCCAGTCGATGCCCGCGGCCATCGCCACCCCGGAGATGTCCTCGGCCCGTTCGAGGTTCCGGACGACGAGTTCGCGCGCCTCGGGCGCGGCCGGGGCGAGCGTGAAGCCGCAGTGCCCCATGACCGCGGTGGTGATGCCGTGCCAGCACGAGTTGGCCCCGAGCTCGTCCCAGAACACCTGTGCGTCGAGGTGGGTGTGCCCGTCGATGAATCCGGGCGTGACCACATGACCATCGGCGTCGATGTCCACCGCCCCGTGCTCACGGATCCGGCCGATGGTGGCGATACGCCCCCCGGCGATCCCCACGTCGGCCCGGTACGGCGCCAGGCCCGTGCCGTCGACGACCGTACCGTTGCGGATGACGACGTCGTAGCTCATCGCAGCGCTCCTTGTCGTGTCAGATCGGGTGGGGCCAGGTCACCCGGGTCGAGGTCCAGCATGGCGATGGCGTTGGTCCGGACCAGCATCTCGAGCTCGCCCGGGCCGACGCGGGCGCCGATCTCGGCCACCAGGTCGGGCGTGTCCGGCCACGTGGAGTCCTGGTGCGGGTAGTCCGTCTCGAAGACGAGCTGCTCGATCCCGATCTGGTGCCGGGCATCCACCCCCACCATGTCGTCGAAGAAGCAGCCGAAGACCCGCCCGGGCACCTGGCTGGAGGGCAGCTCGGTGATGATCGGGTCGAGGTCGGACCACGCTCTGCTCTTGGTGAACACCGTGTCGATGCGCTCGAGCAGGAAGGGCATCCAGCCCACCTGGCTCTCCGAGAAGGCGATCTTCAGCCGCGGGAAGCGAACCAGGGCGCCGGAGAGGAGCCAGTCGGCCATGGACATGTAGGCGTTGAGCGAGGTGAGGGCGGTGACCACCCCGGCCGGGGCGTCGGGACTGGTGTTCTGCATCTTCGAGCCGGACCCGATGTGCATGCAGATCACCGTGCCCGTCTCTTCGCAGGCGGTGAAGAGCGGATCCCAGAACCGGTCGCGGTCGTGGATGGAGGGCAGGCCGAGATTCGACGGCAGCTCGGTGAAGGCGATGGCATGGAAGCCGCGCCCCGCGTTGCGCCGGACCTCGGCGGCGGCCAGGGTCGGATCCCATAGCGGAACGAGGCCCAACGGGATCAGGCGCCCTCCACTGGGACCGCACCACTCCTCGCTCATCCAGTCGTTGAAGGCGCGGACACACGCCGACGCCAGCTCCTTGTCCTTGGCCTCCAGGAACACCTGCCCGGCAAAACGCGGGAAGGACGGAAAGCACATGGAGCGCTCCGTGCGGTTGAGGTCCATGTCGGCCAGGCGGGCCACCGGGTCATAGCACCCCGGTCGCATGGCGGCGAAGGGGATCGGGGCCGCGGTCAGCTCGTCCCGGGGGAAGCCGACGCACGCCATCACCTGGGGGATCGGCCGCGTGAGGTCCTCGTAGACCCACCAGTCCACCACCGGGCCGTCGCCACCGCGTACGTACTGGACGACCTTGGTGCCCGGCAGCTCAATGGTCTGACAGCCGTCCTGCTCGACATGGGGGCCTCGCGCCCGGAGCTTCGCCGGCAGCCACGTCGTCCACACATGCGGCGGCTCGACCACGTGGTCGTCGACCGAGATCACCCAGGGCAGATCCGACTCGGGCAACGGGCCTCCTCTGACACCACAGTTAGCCATTTGGCTAGAACTCTCACCTTACTCATCCGGTCCCCGGGGGACAAGGGGGCCGGCACCGGCCCTCGGTAACATGCCCGGCATGCCGCCGTCACCGCTGCCGACCGCTCCCGAGCCGGTCGTGCGGCTCCCCGATGCGACCACCGACGAACTGCTGCAGGCCGTCGCGGCGGCGCACCCCGCGCGCGAGGCCTACGTGGACGCGCACGGCGAGCGCCTCACCTTCGCGGCGTGGGACAGGGCGGCCGACGGCACCGCATCCGCCTTTGCCGAGCTGGGCGTGGGCGTCGGTGACGTGGTCTCCCTGCTCCTCCCCTCCGGCATCGATTACGCCATCTGCTACCTGGCGGCCATGCGCCTCGGCGCCATCACCTCGGGTATCAACACCCGTCTCGGGCCGGCCGAGGTGGCCAGCATCCTGCGCCGGAGCGAACCGCGACTGTTGGTCACCGAGAGCGGCCCTTCGACCGCGACCGACGGTCTGCGCACCCTCGACCGCGCCGAGTTGCCCGCCCTGCGCGGGCTCGGACGGCCCGCCCGCCTGCCCGCTCCGGACCCCGGGCGCACGGTGGCCCTGGTCTGGACGAGCGGCACCACCGGTGAGCCCAAGGGCGCCATCTTCGACCATCGCAATCTGGCGGCGGTGTCCGTCGGGGCCGGGCCGCTCCGGGCCGCCTTCGACCGGCGCATCTCGCCGACGCCGTTCTCCCACGTCGGCTACATGACCCATGTGGCCGAAGAGATCGGGTACGTCATCACCACGGTGATCCCGGCCACCCCGTGGAAAGCGGAGGCGGTGCTCGCGCTCATGGCGGACGAGGGGGTCACCGTCGGGCAGGGGGTGCCGTCGCAGTGGCGGCTCCTCTTGGATCGTCCGGAGTTCGACCGCACCGATCTGTCGCGCATCCGGATCTGCGGCACCGGCGCCGCCCCGGTCCCCCCCAGCCTGGTCCGGGAGATGCAGGACCGGATCGGCTGCCCGGTCGTCATCGGCTACACCAGCACCGAGGCGGCCTTGACCACCGGATCCCTCCCGGGCGACAGCCCCGAGGTGATCGCCCGGACCGTCGGCCGGGCCCGCGAGAACGTGGAACTGCGGGTGGTCGACGACGCCGGCAACGGGCTGCCCGCCGGAGAGGTGGGCAACGTCGAGTGCCGGTCGGCAGCCGCCATGCGGGGCTACTGGCGCGACCCGGAGCGAACCCGCGAGGTGCTGCGGCCGGATGGCTGGCTGCGGACCGGGGACGGCGGATGGCTCGACGAGGACGGGTATCTCACGCTCGTCGGCCGCCGCACCGAGATGTACATGCGGGGGGCCTACAACGTCTACCCCGTGGAGGTGGAACGGGTCGTCTCCGAGCACCCGGCGGTGTCCCAGGTGGCCATAGTCGCCAAGCCGGACCCGGTGCTCGGCGAGATCGGCGTCGCCTTCGTCGTGCCGGCAGCCGATGGGGCGTCCCCCTCGCTCGAGGAGCTGCGGGCCTGGACCCGGAAGGCGATCGCCGACTACAAGGCGCCCGACGTGCTGGAGCTGGTGCCCGAGCTCCCGCTCACACCCATGGGCAAGGTCGACAAGCGCGCTCTGGGCGAACGGGCGCTGAGCCTCGTCCGCGTGCGCTGAGGGCCCTACCGGCCCGCCGCTCACTGCTCGACTGGCGGTGTCAGGGGTGAAGCCGGTGTCGGGGGTGAGGCGGGACGGTCCCTCCGGCCCCCGAGGTACGCGCTGCGGATGACGGAGACGTCGTCGATCTCGCGCGCCGGGCGGTCGATGACCACTCTCCCGACGTCGAGGACGGTGACGTGGTCCGCGATCCGCACGGCCTCCTCCGCCGCCTGCTCCACCAACAGGACTCCCAGGCCCTCGGTCTTCAACTCCTCGACGATGGCCATTACCTGCGTGACGACGACCGGGGCCAGGCCGGCCGACGGCTCGTCGAGAAGGAGGACCCGGGGTTGGGCCATGAGCGCCTGGGCGATGGCGAGCATCTGCTGCTGACCCCCGCTCAGCTCGCCCGCCCGCGATCGCCTGCGCTCCCCCAGCATCGGGAACCGGTCGTACATCGACTCGGCTCGATGGCGGAGGGCCCGCCGGCTGCGCAGCTTCGAATAGCCGCCCAGGAGAAGGTTCTCCTCGACGCTGCGCTGATGGAAGAGCCGCTTGCCTTCCATGACGAAGCCCAGACCCATGCGGACCCGCTCAGGCGCCGGCACGGTGGTTACATCGTGGCCCAGCAGGCGCACGGAACCGGCGGTGACCCGATTCAACCCGGCCGCGGCGCGCAGCGCCGTGGTCTTGCCGGCCCCGTTGCTCCCCAGCAACACGGAGATCCGACCCGGCCACACCTCGACCGACACCTGGCGCAGCACCTGTATGTCGCCGTAACCCGAGGCGATGCCCTGCACCTGGAGCGACGGTTCTGGCGTGGGGGTGGTCACGGATCACCCCCACTCAGTGTCTCGTCGAGCACCGGGCTCAGCGCGTCTTGGCTGATCCCGAGATACTCCCGGAGCACGGCGGGATGCGAGGCGATTTCCGCCGGCGGACCCGAGGCCACCACGGCGCCGTTGGCCAGGACGTAGATCTGGTCGGCCACCTCGAGCACCAGCCCGAAGTTGTGCTCGACGAGCACGACCGTGGTGCCGGCGGCGGCCAGCTCGCGCATGACGGCGCTCAGGTCCTGCACCTCGTCGTCGTCGAGTCCCGAGGCGATCTCGTCGAAGAGGACGATCCGGGGGTCGGCGACCACCGCCCGCGCCACCTCGATCAGGCGCCGGATGCCCAACGGCTGGGAGACGGCGTCCTCGTCGGCCAGGTGGGCTATGCCGGCCACCGCCAACGCGTCGTCGACCGCCCGGGCGTCGGCCCGGAGCCCCCGCCAGTGGGCCGGCAGGCGGAGGACCGCCACCGGCATGGCCGAATACGCCGTGGCGTAGCGGCCGGTGGCCACGGTCTGCGCGACCGTCAGTCCCCTAGGTATGAGCGGGGTCTGGAAGGTGCGCACCACCCCGGCGCGCGCCACCTGATGGGGGCGGCGCCCGTTGATCGCCGTGCCCCCGACGCTGATGCGTCCGCTGTCGAGGCTGTAGAACCCGCAGATCATGTTGAGGAG
>Ga0224558_1003001_pt1 | contig 14680 bp, 13 predicted proteins | sample 714S32024metaG_FD_180682 | JGI IMG/M metagenome (GOLD analysis project Ga0224558, IMG submission 180682) | Peat soil microbial communities from Stordalen Mire, Sweden - 717 S3 20-24 | ecosystem: Environmental > Terrestrial > Soil > Wetlands > Peat | place: Sweden: Norrbotten County, Stordalen... | reverse complement strand
GCCGAACAAGTGGTAAACCACATCGACGAGCGCGAGCTGGCCGATGTGATTTACGAATTCGGTGAGGAAAGGAGGTCGCGGAGAATCGCCAGAGCCATTGTCCGGTCGCGGCCGATACGCACGACGATGCAACTTGTCGAGGTGGTAGCGGCCGCGGCCCGGTCAATGAACTGGAAACATGAGCGAATTCATCCGGCGACGCGAACCTTTCAAGCTCTCCGAATATTCGTAAACCGTGAACTGGACGATCTGAAAGCACTGTTGGAGGCGGCGCCTAGCGTGCTGAAGCCGGGCGGAAGGCTGGTGGTGATCAGCTTTCATTCGCTCGAAGACAGAATCGTCAAGGATGCGCTTCGCGAGGGTGCGAAGCAGGGCTGCTACCGGCTGCTGACCAAGAAGCCGGTGACGGCGGGCGGGGAAGAGATAGATCGCAATCCGCGGTCGCGCAGCGCCAAGATGCGGGCGGCCGAAAAAGTTTGAGTTAGCCCGGAGAAACTGCCGGGCCCCCGGTGCGGTGATGGTAAGGCGCGCCGGGTAAAGAGTTTGGGAATGGCGGCCGTTCCGTATGAAGAGGCCGCAACTCTGCGATGGAATTTTCCCGGAGCGGCCAAGAAGAAATGAAACAAGGCCGGGTCCGGAGAAGAAAACTGGATTATTCGAAATGACATTTACCGGCACTCTTATTGAAGATCTGATGGCAACGGTCGAGCGCGTGGAAAAGAGGGCGCGAGCGGACAGAGCCTTGGCGGTCGACGCATCGGCCCTGGAACCCATGGTCGTCGAAAACGCAGACTACGATTCCAAATTTCTTGGAGTGGCATAAATCATGAGCGCCTTGGCCATGCAAAGCGCAGCTCCTCTCAGCCGGCGGAAGTCCTGTTGGCTGGGGACCCCGGAAATTTATTTCCGCAAGACCATCGATAATTCGCGGCTGGTCAAGGTCGAAGATCCGCGGCGCGCGCGGGAGATGAAATATTTCGGACTTGCGCTCGGTTGCCTGTTCCTGCTGGTGATGGGATTCGCGCTGCAACATTTCCGCGCAATTGAGTACGGGTACAAGATCGAGGCGCTGCGGTCGGAGCGCGAGGGTCTCACGGAAATGAACCGTGCCCTGCGGCTGGAAGAGGCGTCGCTGCGCGATCCGGAGCGAATTGATGTGATGGCGCGCAAGCTCGGCCTGCAATCGCCGCAGCCCGGGCAAGTGCTCCGCATGGACGCGGCCAGCGATGCGGCTACGCCGGTGATGGCCAGCGTGGCTCCGGTCGCCGTGGTATCGGCGCGGTAAATCAGTTCTCAGTTCCCAGTTCTCAGTTCTCAGTCAGGAGCCGTGAGTTTTTCACTGAGAATTGAGAACTGAGAACTGGGAACTGAAATGGCGGCATCCACCTCTTCGAACGGCGCAAAATTCAGGCTCTACGCCTTGTCTGGATTGCTTTGCTTCTGGCTGCTGGCCATCTGCCTGCGCCTGGTTTATCTGCAAATCTTCTGCTACGGCGATTTCGAGCGGCGCGCGCAGCATCAACAACAACGCAGTTTCGATCTCTCGCCTAAACGCGGCGTCATCTACGATCGCGCTGGGCGGGAACTGGCTATGTCCATTCAGGTGGACTCGGCTTTCGTGGTGCCATCGGAAACTCCCGACCTTGCTAATGCTATTAGCCTGATTGCGCGCATTACGCAGGACGATCCTCGCGTCCTGCTGGCTGACTGCGGCGCGCACAAGACTTTTTGCTGGGTGGCACGCAAGGCCGACGCCGAAGCGATTGAGCGCATCCGCGCGCTGAATTTGCAAGGCATCCACTACCAGAAAGAACCCAAGCGCTTTTATCCGAAGCGGGAACTGGCGGCGCAAATTCTGGGCTACGTGGGCACCGACGATCAGGGACTGAGCGGACTGGAGAGACAATTCAACCAGCAACTGCAGGGCAAGCCGGGCAAGCTGATGATTTCCGTCGACGCGCGCAAGCGCTGGTTTGCCAGTGTAGAAAAGGAGCCCGAAGCGGGCAACAGCGTCGTCCTCACCATCGATCAGAACATCCAGTACATTGCCGAACGGGAACTGGAGCGCGGGATGGAAGAGACGCACGCCATTGCGGGCACGGCGATCGTGGAAAATCCTCGCACTGGCGAGATTCTGGCTCTCACCAACCGGCCCACGTTCAATCCGAATATTCGTAAGGAAATTAAGAACGACGCGCTGAAAGACCGCGCCGTCAGCGACATCTACGAGCCCGGCTCGACTTTCAAGATGGTGACTATCTCGGCCGGTCTGGAAGAGAAGATTACGCGGCCCGACGAAATGTTCGACTGCCAGATGGGATCGATTGTGATCAATGGCATGCGCATCCGCGACAGCAGGCCGCACGGTCTGCTCTCGGTCGCGGACATTATTGCGGAATCGAGCGACGTCGGCGCCATCAAAGTCGCGCTGCGGCTCGGCGACGAGCGGCTCTACAAATACATTCGGGCCTTCGGATTCGGTCAGCGGACGGGGATCGAGCTGCCGAGCGAAACGGCCGGGCTGACGAAGCCGGTGGAACGGTGGTCGAAGGTTTCCATTGGCGCGATCTCGATGGGGCAGGAGATTGGCATCTCGCCGTTGCAGCTGGCTTCGTTGATTTCGACGATTGCGAACGGCGGGGTGCGCGTCCCGGCGCGCATCGTTGCCGGGACGATCGCGGCCGGGACGATCGCGGCTGGGACGATTGCGCCCCAGAATACTCCACAAACGATCGTGTTTCAGCCTGCCGCGGGGACGCGGGTGATTTCAGCTCTGACCGCAGCCGAGATGCGACAGATGTTGCAGGGGGTGGTGCTCCACGGCACCGGACGCAAAGCTATTCTCGAGGGCTACAGTTCGGCGGGCAAAACCGGGACGGCTCAGAAGGTGGACCCCGCCACCGGCGCTTACTCGAAGACGAAGTATGTCGCGTCTTTTGCCGGATTTGCTCCCATCAACGATCCGCAAATCGCAGTGGTGGTGATCCTGGACTCTGCGGTCGGCTTGCACCAGGGAGGCCAGGTTTCGGCTCCGGTCTTTCAGCGGATCACGCAGCAGGTGCTGGAGTATCTGCACGTTCCGCATGACGTTCAGCTTCCGCCCAGCCGCCAGGTGTTGCTGGCTCGCCGCGATGTTCCCGACGCTAGTCTGGAAGAAAGCTCGCCCGATCACCTCGGGGCCAGCCTGGATATGGCCGAGGCCAATGAGGGGCCCGTTATGCCAGCCGCGGTCAAGCCCGGCGCGATTGGAGCCCAGGTGGTTCCTGCCGCGATGACCGCTAGAGATGCGGATCACCAGGCGGTGGGCAGCTTGACGACAGCGGCCGCGAGTTCGGCCGGTGCACTTTCATCTGTCACACGATCTGAGAATTCACCCGCGCAGAAATCGCCGACCAGTGGAACGGTGGTGCTCGACGTGGAAGAGGGAGGGATCGCGGTTCCTTCCTTCCTTGGCAAGAATCTGCGGGTTGCGATTGAGGCGGCGCAGGATGCCGGGCTCGACCTCGACGCCATCGGCAGCGGCGTTGCCCGCGAGCAAACGCCTCTGCCCGGTGCGCACGTGGCGGCGGGGTCGCGGGTGGTGGTGAAGTTTGGAAGGTGAAGTGGCCTTCGGGCACGGCCGATGCCATCTACTCGGACGATGAGCCGGCGAGACGCCGGCGCTACTCGTTATAATCACTCCAATGACATTCCAACAGCTCCTGCAGGGCGCCGAGGTTCTCTCGCAGAGCGGAAACCCAGCCGTTGCCGGGGTGGAATACGATTCGCGACGGGTGCGCCCTGGAACTGTTTTTGTCGCTATGAAGGGTGAGACCAGCGACGGCAATCGGTTCATCGATCAGGCCATCGCTGCCGGAGCAGTTGCCATCGTCACCGACTCCGCGGCCGAAGCGCCGCGCCCCGCGGTTGGCTGGGCGCAGGTCGTGCATGGGCGCCGTGCGCTTGCCCGCCTGAGCGCGAATTTTTACAAGCGTCCTGCCGAGCGCATTGCGAATACTGGAATCACCGGCACAAACGGAAAAAGCACGACCGCCTTCCTGATCGAATCCATATTGCAAGCGGCCGGGCGCAAGACCGCGCTGGTCGGGACGATTGAATATCATGTAGCCGGGAAGATTTTGCCGGCTCCGCATACCACGCCGGAAGCGCTGGAGTTGAACCGGCTTTTGTCGGAGGGTTTGGGCTTGGGAGTCACCGAGGCGGTGATGGAGGTGTCATCGCATGCGCTGGAGCAACAGCGCGTTTTTGGAATTCCTTTTGATGTGGCTGTATTCACGAATCTCACTCGCGACCATCTCGACTACCACGGCACGATGGAAAATTACTTCCGCGCCAAACAGATGCTTTTCGAAGGTTGCGGGACCGACCCTCCGCGCGCCGCCGTTCTTAATATTGACGATGAATACGGCCGGCAGCTCTGGAAGTTTTGCAAGAAGAAGAGCGCACTGCTGCTCTCCTACGGTCTGACTTCCGGCTCCGGCGACTGCGATTTTCGTGCCGAGTCCGTCGAAATCACGCCTCGGGGAACCCGGTTTCAGATGGTGACGCCCTCGGGTAAGGTCGCCATGTGGTCTCCGCTGATTGGCAATGTGAATGTTTATAACGTGCTCGCAGCTTCTGCTGCCGGTCATGCGCGCGATTGTTCTACCGAGGCGATCGCCAAGGGAGTCTTCGACCTTACCAGCGTTCCCGGGCGCTTCGAACGCGTGGATTGCGGGCAGCCCTTCACGGTGGTGGTGGATTATGCGCACACCGATGACGCGCTCCGCAACCTTACCGCGCTGGCTCGCGATTTTACCGCTCGCGCCGGGCTCAAAGGCAAAGTGATTACGCTTTTTGGCTGCGGCGGAGATCGCGATCGCGCTAAGCGTCCGCTGATGGGCGAGGCGGCGGGCAGGGGAAGCGACTTTGTCGTGCTTACCTCCGACAACCCGCGGTCGGAAGATCCGCTGGCCATCATGAACGATGCGCTGGTCGGATTGCAGAAGTCGGGCGCAAAATATTCCATGGAGCCCGATCGCCGCAAGGCTATCGCTTTTGCTTTCCGGCAGGCAGCGCCCGGCGACATCGTGCTGCTTGCGGGGAAGGGGCACGAACAAGTGCAGATCACACGGGAGGGAACGATTCCGTTCGACGATGTGGACGTTGCTCGCGAAAACCTGAAGGCTCTGGGCTACGACTGCAAGAGTGCTGCGACGGCAGGCACGGCGGGGAAGACGGCATGAAACTTCTTCTCTCCCGCATCGGCGAGTTTTTGTCTGCGACCGGCCAATACGACGGGCGCGAGACGGCCCAGGGATATTCCATCGACTCCCGCACGGTGCAGGCCGGCGAACTCTTTTTTGCCGTCAAAGGCGAACGGCTCGACGGTCACGACTTTGTTGAGCAGGCAATGAGCCGGGGCGCGATTGCCGCGGTGGTTCGGAAAGATCAGTTGGCGCGCTATTCCAATCTTTCCGGCTCCGCCGGCCTGCTTGCCGTCGATGACACTCTGATTGCGCTCCAGACTTTGGCGACGGCGGTTCGCAAAATTTGGGGCAAGACTGCCATCGGCGTTACCGGCTCGATGGGCAAGACCACTACCAAAGAAGCGATGGCCCATTTGCTCGCGATCAAGTACCGCGTGCATCGCACCAGGGGAAATTTTAATAATCACTTTGGTCTGCCGCTTGGGCTGCTGACGCTTGAACCGGAATACGATCTCGCCGTGGTCGAGATGGGGATGTCTCATCCCGGCGAAATCTCCGCTTTGGCCCGCATCGCCCTGCCGAACCAGGCCGTGGTCACCAATGTTGCGCCCGTGCACCTGGAGAACTTTGACTCCATTGCCGGAATCGCTCGCGCGAAATACGAACTGATCGAGGCTCTTCCCCATGGCGGCACAGCGGTGCTGAATGCCGACGATGAATATGTGTGCCAGTTCGGCCGCGACTTCAAGGGCAAGGTCGTCCTGTTCGGATTGAAACCGATTGTTCCTGCGGACGTGAGGGCGGAAAACATCGAGGTGCTTGGACCCGAAGGCACGCGCTTCGATCTCGTCAGCCGCCTCGTCAGCATCGAAGCCCGCCAGTTGGTGCAGAGTCCGTTGCTCGGCAAACACAACGTGTACAACGTGCTCGCCGCGGCCGCCGTTGCGCTTGAGCACGGCATCACGCCGTCCGAGATCGCCGCCGCTCTGCCGTCCCTCCAGCCCGCCGACAAGCGTGGACAGGTCGTTCAAGTGGGTAACATTAGCGTGCTGTACGATTGCTACAATTCAAGTCCGAAGGCGCTTATGGCTGCCGTGGATACTCTGGCTGCCATGCCCGGCCGGCGCCGGATTGTTGTCGCCGGCGAAATGCTGGAACTCGGGCCGACCGGCGAGGAACTGCATCGCGAGTGCGGGCGTTATATGGCGGGAAGTAAACTTGACTTTCTGCTCGGCGTGCGGGGCTTGGCGAAGCCGATGGTGGAAGCGGCTAGCGACTCGGGTATGAAAGCGGAGTTCGTTGGGACGCCGGAAGACGCCGGCGAATGGCTTGCGCGCGAGACTCGGGAAGGCGATGTGGTATTGCTGAAAGCGTCGCGCGGCGTGAAACTGGAAAAAGCGCTGGAGACGTGGAGACAGAGAAGCGGCATTCCCAACGCTCTTCCCAACGCCCAGGGAAACTCTGATTAAGTGTCCGAAGAAAAGCTTGAACCACAGAGGACACAGGGGTCCACAGAGGACCACCGGGTACCTAATCAGAGTTTCCTTAGGCGCAGGGGGCTAAACTGAGAGCTGACAGCTGAGAGCTGACAGCTGGTGTCGGAGGCGGATTGCTCTACTGGCTGCTCTACCTGAAGCTCTTCCATTATTTTCCGCCATTCCGCATTTTTCGTTATCTGACTTTTCGCACGGCCTTTGCCAGTCTTACCGCCCTGTTTACGGGCCTGATCGTTGGGCCCATGGTGATTCGGCGTCTGCAAGATTTCCAGATCGGGCAGTACATCCGCGAAGAGGGGCCGCAGGCTCATCAGAAAAAAGCGGGTACGCCGACTATGGGCGGGTTGCTGATCGCCATCGCCATCCTGGTGCCTACATTGCTCTGGGCGGACCTGAGCAATCCGTTCGTCTGGATCGCGGTGTTTGCCACGCTGGCCTTTGCTGCGATTGGTTTTGCCGACGACTACCTGAAAGTCGTTCATCACCGCAATCTCGGTCTTACCGCGCGCGTTAAACTGGGCTTTCAGGCTGCGGCCAGCATCGCGATTGCGATCGCACTGATTGCTTTGCAGTACCGCGGATTGTACTCCACCAGGCTGGTGGTTCCGTTCTTCAAGCAGTTCCATCCGGACCTGGTGATTCAACGATTGGCGGTTCATCCCCAACTCTGGCCGCTGGCCTTCCTGCCGTTCGTGGGCTTCGTTGTGCTTGTGATTGTCGGATCGAGCAACGCGGTGAATCTTACCGACGGCCTGGACGGGCTCGCCATCGGCTGTACGGTGATCGCAGCCGGAGCGCTCGCGGTTCTCACCTACCTCAGCGGCCACGCCACGTTTGCCACCTACCTCGAATTGCAGCGCATGCCGCAGATCGGTGAGCTCACTATTTTTTGCGGAGCCATGGTCGGTTCTTCCATCGGATTTCTCTGGTATAACGCGCATCCGGCGGAAGTGTTTATGGGCGATGTCGGCTCGCTGGCTCTGGGCGGCGCGATTGGCACCATAGCCGTTATGATCAAACAGGAACTGCTGCTGCCGTTCATTGGAGGTATTTTCGTCATCGAGGCGCTTTCGGTGATCCTGCAGGTTGGTTCCTACAAGCTGCGCAAGAAACGTATTTTCAAGATGGCGCCGATCCACCATCACTTCGAACTGCTGGGCTGGTCGGAATCGAAGGTGATTGTGCGCTTCTGGATCGCATCGCTGGTATTCGCTCTGTTTGCGCTGACGACGCTGAAGTTGAGATGAGAAAATTTGTAATTGGTAATTTGTAATTGGTAATTTGAAGACTCAAGACCAATTGGTACTGGAACGGTTTTAAATTACAAATTACCAATTACCAATTGAACTTGATGGAACTCAACAACAAACGCGTGCTGGTGGTTGGTCTTGGCAAGTCCGGCGTGGCCTCTGCGCTTTTTTTGAAGTCGCGCGGCGCTCGCGTTACGGTTTCGGATTCCAAGCCCGAATCCGAGCTTCGCACGGAAATCCTGCTCCTGCTGGAGCATGGGATCACGGTCGAAACCGGGGGCCACGGCGACCGCACTTTTCGTGGGCAAGACTTGATCGTCCTCAGCCCGGGTGTGCCGGTCGATACGCCGCAACTGGTGCAGGCGCGCAACCTGGGAGAGCCGGTGATCGGCGAAATCGAACTCGCGGCGCGATTTCTGGCCGGTCCGATCGCCGCCATTACCGGAGCCAACGGCAAAACCACAACCACTTCATTGGCCGGCGAGATTATTGCCGCCGGAAAGTTCTCCACACTGGTTGGCGGTAATATCGGCACGCCGGCTATCAGTCTTGTGGATCAGGCTGGGCCGGCGACCTGGACGGTGCTGGAAGTATCCAGCTTTCAGCTGGAAACGATCGTTGAATTTCGTCCCCGGATCGCGGTGATTCTGAACATCACGCCCGATCATCTCGATCGTCACAAGACTTTTGTCAATTACGTCGGCGCCAAAGCGCGCGTCTTTGAGAACCAACTTGCGGATGATTTCTCCGTGCTCAACGCCGATGAACCCACCACCGCTGGCTTGTCGGACCGTACTCGCGCGCAGTTGTTCTGGTTCAGCCGAAGCAAGGAGATTGAAAAGGGAGCCTTTGCCCGTGGCACGCATATCTATTTCCGGGATGGCCATAGCGAACGCGAGATCATGCCGCTGGCGGATGTACCGCTGAAAGGCGCGCACAACCTGGAAAATGTGCTGGCGGGAGTTTCCATCGGCATGCTTGTCGGCTGCCAGCCTGAACAGATCCGCCAGGCTGTCCGGAATTTCAAAGCCGTCGAGCACCGGTTGGAATTCGTGGCCAAGGTCGCGGGGGTGGATTACTACAACGACTCCAAGGCCACGAACGTTGACGCCACGATCAAGGCACTGGAAGCGTTCCCGGCGGACATTCCTCCGCACCTGCACCTGATTCTCGGGGGCAAGGATAAGGGCAGCGACTACACTGCGCTCGCTGATTTGTTGCGACAGCGCGTGAAGCGCGTCTACACCATAGGAGCCGCTGCCGCCAAGATCGAATCGCAGATTCAGGGCGCTGCCGAAATCGAACATGCTGAGACTCTGGAAAATGCGGTCAGACGCGCCAGCGAATCCGCGGTGGCCGGCGATGTTATTCTTCTTGCTCCGGCTTGCGCCAGCTTTGATCAGTTTCAGAGTTACGAACACCGGGGACGAGCGTTCAAAGAGATTGTGCATTCCCTGGCGATGTCTCGATCTATTTAGCGCCTTGGACGGGCGGGCGTCTCCCCCTTCCTTGTGACACGACGGGCTAAAAAGCCTTAGTCTGTCTTGGTAGGAGTGCCTTTCAAAGTTGGTATGACGACGGCCAGATGCCGAGCTTCGCTCGGCTTGGACGGGGCAGAGCCCGTCACCACACGAGCCGGGTACCAACTCAGTTATCACCGTTCCCAGATCGTGGGCTGAAACTCCTCCTTGTCTGCTTGTCTCCGTGGTGAAATAGATTACTTATGGCTAAGCGGGTCAGCGTCGATCGCTGGATGTTCACTGTGACTGCGATCCTGGTTTTTATCGGGCTGGTCATGATCTTCAGCGCCTCGGCCGTGATGGCTAAGGAGCGGTTTGGGTCGGCTTACGAATTCCTGGTGAAGCAACTGGTATGGGCGGTTGCGGGATTCGCCGCGATGATCGTGGCCATGAAGGTGGATTACAAACGGCTGCAACATCCGGCGCTGGTTTTTTCGTTTCTGGGCTTTACCACGCTTCTGCTCATCTCGGTTTTTTTTCTTGACCGGGCGCACGGCACACACCGCTGGTTTCATGTGGGCCCGGTTTCCTTGCAGCCTTCGGAACTGGCCAAGCCCGCGCTCATTCTGTTTCTCGCGTGGTTTCTCGAAAACAAAACCAAGGCCATGGACGACTGGCGGAATACGCTGATTCCGGCCGTGGCGCCCACCGTGGTTTTTCTGGGGCTGATTGTTTTTCAGCCCGACCTGGGCACCGCCATCGCCTGCGCGGGCATTACTGCTTGCGTCCTGTTCGTCGCCGACATGCGCCTGCGCTACTTCGGATATGCCTTCGCGGCCGCGCTCGTGCCGCTCTATTTCCTGATCTTTCACGTGTCGTACCGGAAAGATCGCATCCTGGCCTTTCTGAATCCCTATGCCGACCCGAAGGGATTTGGCTTTCATATTATCCAGTCGCTGATTGCGGTCTCGACCGGCGGCGTGACTGGAATGGGGCTGATGGAAGGGAAGCAAAAATTGTTTTATCTCCCCGAACCGCACACGGATTTTATTTTCGCGGTCACCGCCGAGGAGTTGGGCTTGGTGGGAGCGCTCACGGTCATCATCCTGTTTGCGATCTTCCTCTGGCGCGGGACGCGCGCGGCGCTGCGCACGCAGGATAACTTCGGCCGCTACCTGGCGGTGGGAATCACCAGCATGATCGTGCTCCAGGCCTTCATCAACATCAGCGTCGTGCTCGGCATGATGCCGACGAAAGGCATCCCGCTGCCGTTTGTTTCCTACGGCGGGTCGTCGCTGTTTGTGACTTTGATGTGCGTTGGGGTGCTGCTGAATATCACGAAGCAGGCGGAGTAGTTCCGGGCCAAGGTGGCGACATGTCTCTGAATGCGCGAAGTGTTTTCCGCAGAACACCTGATGTTGGCACGTCAACTGTTGATAAATCGCGATTTCACCAACGACCCGTCATTACCGAAAGCGCTGCTTGCGACAATTACCGCGCTCCCACCTTCCGCGTGATGCAGGAGGAAAGGCCGCCCAGACATAGGGCGGCGTTGCCTGTTGGGGGCGTGACAATCCACTAGGCGTTTCCGGGATATTCCTCATCGTCCAGGCGGGAATAGTGAACTAGCTAGCTACCTTTGACTTCAGCGCGAGCCCGTGGTTGCTGACATCGGACGGAAAACTGATGGAAACAGCGTCCTGCCCATGGAAGCTGATGTTCACGCTGGTTTCGGCTTCGACGGCTTCGCCGTTCAATTCATGATGAGTGTAGCGCCAGAACCTGACGGCCTGAATCGCGGCCTCAGCCAAAATCCGATTGCCCCTCAATATGTGAATTTCCTTCACCCGGCCATCGGTCGCGATCACAGCCTTCATGCCGACTGTGCCGACAAGATTGGCGTCGGGCGCGTCAGGATAGATCACATGGCCCTGGGGCGCTTCTGCCACTTGCAAGCGATTCGATTCCGAACCGGCTTCTTCCCGGAAGAAAATTACTTTGACATTGCCGTAAGGTCTTGGGCTACTTGAAACCACAGGCACAACCATCGCGGGAGCCGATGCTGGTAGAGGGATGGTCTCAGCTCGCTCAGAGTTCTTTACAATCCAGTGCCCGACGAATACTAGCGACGAAACTGCCAGCAGTAGACTGGCGGCGATGGTAATCCAGCGCATCCGCGGATTCGTGGGCTGTGCCACGTGAGGACGGAGCGACAGGGGCTGGAGAGGCTCTTGATACGTCTCCGCCAAGGAAAGTGGAGTCGGGATTGCAAAACTGGGTTGCGTGAGGGAGCTGGCAGGGGACGCAGGTTCGTCGGGAAGTTCGAGTCCCCAGACTTTTTCTTCGAATGCCACCGACTCAATGCCCGCCTGACTCTCGCCTGGGCCGAGCTGCTTGGCCCAGACCACCCGAAACTGAGATCTATTTTGGCCCCGCTGTAGCACGATGGTCTGACCGGCGTGCAGCGGATTGCGTAATCCCCCCAACCGTCCCCCGATGGGGCTAATGTCGACCGTGTGGGCAAGTTGAGGCTCGGCGTTCTGACCATTCTCGTCGTCGGGCCAGACTCGCAACGGCAGCACCATCTTAGTGCGCTTGTAACGCTGTACTCCCCGAGGCATTGACTACAGAGTACGTTCGTTCGCGAGGCGAACCAAGTTACCGAGGTAAGCGCCATGCGTGCGCGTAATCATAGTCCCACGCCGCACGTTGTAACCGACCGGACGAATCTGGATAGAATTGCCGGCAATTGGGAAACTATGCGGTTGTTTGGCGAAATATCGCGATATCACTCATTGGCCCGGACCGGCCAATTCTCAATGAGCGCTCACGGCTGTTATCGCCAACTATCGGCAAACAGTAAGCGGTGAGCAATCCTAGTGTGCTATTGGAGCGGAAGCTCGTCCTGTGGAGAGCGGAATGGGTAGTCGATTAGGAAGGAAAACCGCACCAAACGTACACGTCAGCGGAATACTCTGCTAGTCGTGCTCTGAGATTTTCCCTAATTGCACTACTTTACCCGAGCCCAGCTGGTAAACCGCTTCGAACACTGTCAGTTTTCCGTCATGCAGGAAATGCTGGAGCACTTCACTGCTGGCCACCACATCCTTGGCGCTCTGTTGAACATTGTCCAGAATCGCTGCCTCCACGAGTTCATCGGCTTTGGCGTGCGTTTTTGCTCGGGTGACGGCGGGCGAAATCTTGTCCACAATGGCCTGGAGATTCGCGGTTGGCATTTTGTCGCCGGAACAGGCCGCTGTTACGGCGCCGCACTTTTCGTGTCCCAACACCACGAGCACGCTGGATCCGAGGTGCTCAACGGCGTACTCGATGCTGCCTACGCCAATGGCATCGGCGACGTTGCCTGCCGACCGGACTACGAAAAGTTCGCCCAAGTTCTTGTCGAACAGAATTTCCGGCGAAACCCGGCTGTCGGAGCAAGCCAGCACCACCACCTTGGGTTGCTGGCCCTTTACCAGGCTTTGACGCAAGGCCACCAGGTCGACGGTTTTCGTCTTGCCCATTACAAATCTTTGGTTGCCTTCCATCAGATCAGCCCAAATTGATTCGGCGGAAGGGATCTGCGCCGCAGCAGCGTGCGGCGGTGCGGGTGCTGTTGCCTGCTGCTGGGCAAATCCCGCACCCAGAAGCTGGACCATCAAGAACAGGTAGAGCAAATATCTTTTCATTAGATTTCCTCAGGTCACAAAGATGATTTGGACATCGCTTCCCGCTTATCGGTTTGCAACTCACTTCCGGGGGTCTTCAGCCTTGTGGGCTCAAACTCGTCACCCTACATGATAGCAATGCTCTATGCGGCGTCCCGTTCCGGGAAGCAAAGCGAGGGCTGTAGGTCGAGTTTGTCTACTGCGGGCTTCACGTTGATGTGGAATGACGCTCGGTCTCGCACGAGCTTCGGGCCAATCACACTGGTTAATCTCTCAACGGTGGTGCTCAAGTCTTTGGCGTGCATCTGCTGCAATTCAATCGTAATTGTGATGTCGAACAACCCACTTTCCCATTCTTGAAAGTGTTGTGCCTTATGCGCGAGCAAACTACCCCCAAGCATCCGAGCCAGGCTCACGAGTGAGCGGCTCTTGCACGCGACGCATTCGTCGCCTCGGCTGCTGCTGATGACCTCGCAATCCAGGCAGAAGACTGCATTCCAGAGAGGGAGAACTCCTGCGTCCAGATGTTTCCTTGTTCCGGCGAACATATACACCAACCCCTGTCGCTGAGATGTGGGCAGCTATCTTCAACAAGAATACAGCGTCATTCTCAATCTGTAAGCTGTCAAAACTTTCAGCACCTGAGCCAACTCTGGTCCCAGGCACGAGTTCCCCGGAAGGACAACTGGACAGCGATTACCGGGAAGAGTCAGTGAAGTCGGGCGGCGTCCAACGATTCCTTCTAGGTCTTTCGCGATCCGAGGACCAAGGCGAGGGCGCCCCCAGCCAAAAGAACAATACCTACAGCGGGGGGTAGTTTCTCGCTGCTTTCGGTCTGGACGCCGATTTTGGTATCCCCGATCTTCAGACCATGGTTCTCGCGGTGAGGAATCGGTATGAAAAAAGACAACAGTCCAAGCACCAATAGCAAGACACCAACAGAGGCAATGTTCTTCATACCGAAGCTCCGATCAGGACTGCATGGTCTAAATGCGACCGAGAACGAGGAGAATAATGTCGATTGCCAATATTTCGTGTCAGTGAGCAATATTTCGTGTCAGCGAACAATATTGCATGTCACTCGCCTATATTTTGTGTCTCTGACCGGCGATACGTTCTTTCCCCACGGCCTCTGGTCGCCCTCTGCGCCCACAAAATCCTTCGAGCACGCTGTCAAGCCCCCGCGAGGGATCTGACCACTAGTCCCGCTGAACATGATACATCACACAATCCACACCCGCGGCCGGTCTTTCTCGACACCACGAAGTCCGTCGCGCTCTCGGAAAAAGCCTGTCTGGGGTTTTTTGTTGGCAGCCGCATTGTCGGTATTGCGGGCAGCGGAGGCAACCGGTTACCGCTCGCGGAGGGACATCTGAACTGGCGGCGGTTCGGGGCCATGCTCCGGAGCATCGCGACGCTGCCGTTTAGGTATCTCGAGCAAAGAAAGAGCGTGGATCCACATTTGCCGCCAGTTCCTGAGCGGTTTCGAGCACTAGTGTAGTGCGTCATAATTAATAACCTTTATCGATCGGCGCGCATCTTATGATTGAGGACACGGTTGCAGATGCGCATAGCCCCTACCATTACGTTGAGTCCGGAGCAACGAACGCTGTTGGA
>Ga0224558_1003000_pt1 | contig 14681 bp, 10 predicted proteins | sample 714S32024metaG_FD_180682 | JGI IMG/M metagenome (GOLD analysis project Ga0224558, IMG submission 180682) | Peat soil microbial communities from Stordalen Mire, Sweden - 717 S3 20-24 | ecosystem: Environmental > Terrestrial > Soil > Wetlands > Peat | place: Sweden: Norrbotten County, Stordalen... | reverse complement strand
ACCATGATCGTGGTGCCCGCCACCGTGGTCATCTCGCTCGGTGGGCCCAGGGAGGCCTCGACGACGGCTCGGTCGCTGCTGTCGCTCCCGGCGAGGAGGACGAAGGTGGCGCCGCTTCCCGGGAGGACCAGCGCCTGGGAGGCGAGCAGGGCGCCGGTCACCACCATCGCCGCCGCCCGGGTGCGGCCCCGCAGCCGGCCACCGGCCAGCCAGATCCCGGCCAGCACGACACCGGCGCCGAGCAGGCCCGTGGCCTCGTATTCCGCCGCCGAAGTCAGGCCCTGAAACCGCTCCAGGAGGGCCAGCAGGGGGAGCTTGTCGGTGAAGAAGCTGTCGGAGGGGAGCGTCCAGCCACTCAGCAGCACATTGCCGTGGGCCATCGCCCAGCCCTCCAACACCGAGCTGGCCTGGTCGGAGTTGAGGGGGACCTGCTGGCTGAGACGTCCGATCGCGATGGCGAGCACGAGACCCAGGACCACGATGCCGGCACCCGCGGAGGCACGGCGTGCGCCGTGGTGGTCGGTCGGGGCGGGTTCCACGTCGGGGCAGTCTATGCGGAGCTCCGACCCGAGACGGCACCCGGCACGCCCCCGGGCGGTCTGGGCTGGGCCATCCTGGGGCCGTCCCTTTCCGTCCTGGGGACGGTGCGGGTCACTCCCAACTCAGCTATCATGCGTCGTCCGGAGCGCGGCCGCGGCCGCCTGCGGAGGGGAGAAGAGAGATGACCTTCATCCACGTGGAGCCCGCCCGTGCGGAGGGCTGGAACAAGGATGCCGCGGTGCGGGCCTCGGAGACGACCCGGATGTCGGAGCTGATCAGCCGGCTGCTCGGCGATTTCGCCCGGCTCGACACCGTCCACCAGCCGCACCTCGACTACCTGGACGCGGACGCGCTCGACGCGGTGCAGAGCGACCCCCAGACCTACCAGCTGATCGGCCGCGCTGCCCACTCCCTGGAGGACGGCGGGGAGCGCTGCGTCACCGCCGCCTACTGGCGGGACGACGGCGCCGACGAGGTCGACGTCGAGCTGGAGGTCGCCGACGACGAGGTGGTCTGGGGCCCGGCGCTCGCGCCCGTGCCCGCAGGGCCGCTCAGCCACCATCTGAGCGCGACCGTCGACTGCCGCGAGGGCCGGATCGAGCGTCTCGGCCTCGGGTAGCCGCCCGGGCGACGCCGGGACCGGGCCTACTCGAACCAGCCCTCGACGTCGACCACGGCGTCGATGGACCCCGTGTGGTTGTAGAGGTCAAACGCCCCGGCATCGCTGCCGCCCGAGGCCAACTGGACGATGACCATGTTGGGTGTGACCTGGCCAGTGCCGACATTGAGGTCGCTGGCGGTCGGCAGCGAGACGTCGGCGGGATAGGCGGTGAGGAAGGTGGGGGCCGTTCCGCTCACCGCCGTGATGTTGGCGATCACCGCCACCGGCTGTGCCAAGCTGCCCGTCGCTCCCGGCAGGCCGTCGACGCCGGCCACCGCGACCGGAAGGTTCTGACCCGGCCCGATGAGGTTGTCGGCGGAGCTTCCCGAGCACTCGGTCGAGTAGCCGGTCGCGACCGCGCTCCGGGTGTCGCAGATCCGGAGCGGGGAGACGGCGTGGAAGTAGGCGCCCTGGGAGGTCTCGGCGCCGGTGCCGAACCAGCCGTTCACGTCGAGGACGATGTCGATGGTGCCCAGGTTGTTGTAGACGCAGACGTCCTGCGCGGAACCCAGGGGGACGATCACCCGGTTGGGGACGATGGTCTGGCCGAGGAGGTTGAGGTCGGAGCTGCTGGGAGGGCCACTGGGGCAGGTGCCGTTGCTGGCGGGGGGGACGACGCTCAGGTAGGTGTCGGCGGTGCCAAGGACGGCCGTGAGGTTGAGGACGACCGCCTCCGCGGTGCCGTTAGCGGGCACCGACGCGGTGCCGGGCGCTGCTCCCGGAGGCAGCCCCGACACCGTCACCTCGGTCCACTCGTCAGCGCCGAGGGGGGTGCCCGAGCAGGCGGTGTCGGTGCCCGGACGGGTGTCGCAGATGCGCAGCGGGGCGATGGGGTGGAAGAGGCCGGGGACCTTCGAGCCCGCCACCGACGGCACCGCGAAATAGCCCTCCACGTCGACCGCGACGTTGATGGCGCCCGCGTGGTTGTAGATGCTCACCTGACCTCCGGCGCCCAGGGGCACCGCCGCGAGGTTGGCCTGGATGACGCCGGCGGCGACGTTCAGCGTGGAGGCGGTGGGCGGGGATGACCCGGCGGGATAGACGGTGAGGTAGGTGGCGGCGGTGCCGGCTATGGCGGTGACGTTGAGGACCACCGCATCGGCGTCGTCGGGCACCGACTGCCCCTGTGGGCCGGTGATCCCGGCGACCTGCACGTCCAGGCTCTGGCCCGGCCCGATGAGGTTATCGGCGGTGGTCCCCGAGCACGGCGTCCCGCTGCCCTGGCGCGTGTCGCAGACCCGGAAGGGGGTGAGTGGGGTGTAGGTGTCGGCGTCCCATAGCAGGCTGCTGTCCGCGCTCAGGAACTCATCGACGTCGACGTCCGGGTCCGGGTTGCCGTCGGGGAAGCCGCTGTTGATCTCGTACTGCCACGCCACCGTGGTGTTGGCGCAGGGCAGGGCAAAGGGGTCCCATGCCGGGGCGGTGGCCGAGGTCGGGGGCAGGCCGTCGCCGTAACTGGTCTCCAACTCGTCGGTCCACAGCGGGAGGCTGGTGGCGAGCGCCGGGTCCGCGCTCTCCGCCGTGCAGTACGCCCCCGAGGTGCCGGCGAAGTACCCGCTCGAGGTGTTGTAGCTGTTCTCGTAGAAGGCGGGGACGAAGCCGCTGCCCGACTGCTCGAAGGCCTGGTACCAGCTCTCGATGTAGGTCGCGGTGATGTCGTCGGAGACCTCTACGTCGCGGAATATCGCTGTCCCCGGCGGGGTCCCGAGGGCCTCCGCCGCCTGGATCGCCGCCTGCGCGTCGCTCGTGCCCTCGGCGCCCTGCTGGTCGGTCGAGCCGAAGCGGCCAGGGTCATAGATCAGCAGGATCTTCACGCCGAGCGACTCGAGGTAGACGACCTCCGAGGTGCTCAACTCGGGGTAGGTCGGGTTGCACGGGCTGGGACCGAGGTAGCGCCCGACGAACTGTGGGTCGCCCATGTTGGCCTGGGTCCCCGGCACCACGTCCTGCGCAGTGTCGCAGCTGTCGATACCCCACAGGGTCGCCGGCGTGGCCTGGGCCATGGCGGTGAGCGGCTGGACGGCGACGGAGACGGCGCACACCGTCACCGCGACCACCCCGGTGGCCAGGCTCCGCCACAGACGACATCGGCTCGACACGGATCTCTCCGCTGATGTGGGTGACGGCCCCGGCCGCGGAGGGACGGGGGGCCGCGTTCGGCGCGGATTCTCGCACAGGTTCCCGGCGCGCGCGTCTGTCCACGCCCCATCGCCTTCGCCATGGCGCGCCCGGCGGCTGCGTATCATGCCCACGTGAGCGTGACGGACGGGGACACCTGGCCTCGGGCACGGGTGCAGATTCAGGTCGTCCTCTACCATTCAGAGCGCTGGCTGTCCCAGCTGGTGGCGGGTCTGCGACACCTGACCCCGGTGGACGGAGGTTTCACCGTCGCCTTCTGGGACAATCATCCGGGGACGGGATCCGGAGCCGTCCCGGAGGTGGTGGCGGATGCCGCCTTCACGTCGGTCTGGCTCCCCTCCTCACGCGGCAACATCGGATTCGGCGCCGCCCACAACGCGCTGGCTGCCCGGGCCGGCCCCGGCTGCGAGTACCTGCTCCTCCTCAACCCGGACGCGGTGCCCCAGTACGACTGCCTCGAGCGATTGGTGGCCGCGGCCGAGCTGAACACCACGGCAGCCCTGATCGAGGCCGCGCAGTTTCCCATCGAACATCCCAAGGCCTACGACCCGGCGACCCTGGAGACGAATTGGTGCTCGGCCGCCTGTCTGCTGGTCCGCCGGGCCGCCTTCGAGGAGCTGGGCGGATTCGACGAGGCACTCTTCCTTTACTGTGAGGACGTCGACCTCGGCTGGCGGTCCTGGCTTTCGGGATGGCGCTGCATCTACGTCCCCAGTGCGCGCTGCCTGCACGTGACCGAGGATCAGGACCTGGCCAAGGATCGATCGGCGGAGCTGCTCCACAGCGCCGTCGGCCACCTCCGCTTGCGGCGCAAGTACTTCGGCGAGGAGGCCGCCGTGGAGTACCGGGAGGAGCTGCGCCAGCACCTGGCACCGTCTGCCGTCGAGGAGATCCTGGCGCTTTTCGACGGGCTCCCCCCAACCACCGTCGACCGCCGGCAGGACCCCCACATCGTCCTGCAGCCCGAGGGGATCTATGCCGCCACCCGCTGGTAAGTACGACTTTGCCGTCGACCCCGGCAACCGCAACACCACCTACGGCCTGATCTGCGACAGGGTTCCCCGAGGGGCCGCGGTCCTCGACATCGGCTGCGCCTCCGGCAACCTGGCGCTGGCTCTGGAGCGGCACCGCGGCTGCCGGGTGCTGGGCATCGACATCGACCCCGACGCCGTGACGGTCGCACGCTCACAGGGGATCGACGCCGTCGTCGCCGACCTGACCGTGCAGCCGGTGCTGGAGGTCGTCGCCGGTCGTCGTTTCGACGTGATCATCATGGCCGACGTCCTGGAGCACCTGGTGGATCCGGCCGGGGTGCTGGCTCCGCTCGCCGCCCTGCTCACGCCGGAGGGCAGGGTCCTCTGCTCCTTCCCCAACATCACCCACATCGACATCCAGCTGATGCTCGCCCAGGACCAGTGGCGCACCCGGCCCGCCGGGATCCTCGACCAGACCCACCTGCGCTTCTTCAGCGCCGCCAGCTTCAGCGAGATGGCCTTCGCGTGCGGCTACGACGTGACCGCGATCGAGCGGGTGATTCTGCCCGCGCTGGGCACCGAGGTCCTCGACTACGGCAAGGGGCTGCGCCTGGGCACGGCCGAGGTCGCCGCCCTGGAGGCGGTCGCCCGTCAGGGCAACGCCAACCGCGAGGTCTACCAGTACGTGGTCGAGCTCCACCCGGCGCCCGAGCGCCACCGGCCGTCGCCCGGGCTCGACCACGCTCATCCGACGCCGCGGGATGCGTCCAACCCGCAGATCGCGGGCCTGCTGGACGTGGTGGTGCGCACCACCGAGGGCCGGCTGCGGTACCTCAAGGACGCCCTCTACTCCCTGGTCGGTCTGACCTACCCGGCGGTCCGGGCCATCGTCTGCGTGGACAACTCGTCCAGCGCCTACGCGGAGGCGGTGCGCGAGCTGGCCGTCCACTTCCAGGGGCTGCTCGACCTGGTGGTTACCGAGGTGCCGCCCCACCACGAGCAGCGGGGACGACCGCTCAATTGGGGCCTGGACCAGGCCCACGGCGAGTACATCTCCTTCCTCGACGACGACGACGTCTACTATCCGAGTTTCGGGGACCGCCTGGTCGGACGCCTCCGCGAGCATCCCGAAGCCACGGTTGCCTACGGGATCGGCCAGGTGGTCCGTGGCGACTCCACCGAGTGGGGTTTCCGTACCGTCTCCCACGACCGGCGGTATGCCGAGCCCTTCGACCGCGCCGGTCTCTTCCTGGAGAACTACATCCCCTTCAACACCCTGGTGGTGCGGCGGGCTGCGGTCGTGGAGGCGGGGATCCGCTTCGATGAGAGCCTCCCCGTCTACGAGGACTGGGCCTTCCTGCGTGAGCTGGCGGCCCGCTTCGAGTTCGAGTTCGTCGACGCGCCGATCTCGGAGTACCGTCTGCGGACCGACGGATCCAATGCGGCCTCCAGGGGGTCCGCGGTGGAGCCCTGGACGACGACGCTCGCCGACATCCGTCACCGCTACGGGGCCCACACGGTCCGCCTCAGCGAGGGGGCGCTGGCCGCCCTGGCGGAAAGCTATCGGGATGCCGAGGCGCGCCACCTGGCTGAGGCGGAAACCTCCGAGGCGCGCCACCGAGCCGAGGGCGACGCCCTGAGAGCCGAGGGCGACGCCCTGAGAGCCGAGGGCGACGCCCACCGAGCCGAGGGCGACGCCCTGAGAGCCGAGATCGGCGCCCTGAAGGCCGAGATCGACGCCTTGCGTGGTGAGCTGGTCGGCACCAAGACCCTCATCCGCGTGCTCCTCTCCTCCCGGAGCTGGAGGCTCACCCGGCCTCTGCGGCGGCTGCTGAGATCGGGCCTGCCGGAGAAGGGCCCGGACTGAGAGCGAGGCAACCGTGGCCGACCATGATCAAAAAAGGGGAGCGATCGGCTCCCTCGCAGGCTCCCCCGGTTGACTTTCCCCCGACCGATGCTGCTACCATGCCCCCGACACCCGATCGAGGGTGCGTATGTCCGACTGCGGGGAGATGCTTAGGTGGGTTTGTCCAAAGGGAAGGCTAAACGGAGGGTCAACGGAATGGTCTCAGGAGAGCGGGCGGGACCCGCCGGGTGGTCTGAAATTGGATTGTGTCAATGCCGAGCGAATCAAAGTCGCCGGCCGATGGAGGTCGTAAGCCAGTGACAACCTTGAGTACCCCACGAGGAGCGGGGGCCCGATATCACGGAATGGAGCGTCTGCCCCGATTGGGCTTCTCCCTGGTAGCGGGCGTCGGCCTGCTGGCCGGAGGCTTGGCCTCTTTCGCGTCGGTAAGCGCCCACACCACGCCTAGCAACTCGGCTTTGACCGCGAACAGCTCGTATGTATCGGTGACGCCGAGCCGGATCCTCGACACCCGGACGACTACTCCCCTGACTGCAGGTGGAATGCTTCAGGTCCCGGTGCCGGCAACGGTGGTTCCCGCCGGAGCGGCGGCTGTGGTCCTTAACGTGACCGCGGTTAACCCGACGGCGGCTGGGTTCCTGACGGTCCTCCCCGGTGGGGAGACGCTGCCGACCGGTTCCAGCTTGGTCTCTAACCTGAACTTTGCCGCGGGCGCGATCGTGCCCAACCTGGTGACGGTCAGGCTGAGCGCGACCGGCACGGTGGAGCTCTACAACTACACGGGCAGCACCAACGTGGTGGTGGACGTGGAGGGCTACTACGCCACCCCGGTTACGACCAGCGGTCTCTACAACCCGATCTCCCCGATCCGGGTCTTCGGCACGCTGCCGATCGGCACGGCGATTGGGGCCGGCGCCACGACAGCCGTGACCGTCGCGGGCGCTTTGGCGGCCGACGGGGTTCCGGCCAGTGCGAGCGCAGTGGTCTTGAACGTGACGGCCGCGCATGCGACGGCGTCGAGCTTCCTGACGGTCTTCCCGGCAGGGGTGACCATGCCGACGGCGTCGAACCTGAACTTCGGGGCGCAGGCGCCCCTGCAGGCGATCGCCAACCGCGTGACGGTGGGCGTTGGCGCAAGTGGACAGATTGACGTCTACAACCTCACGGGCACGGTCAACGTGGACGTGGATGTGGACGGCTACTACAGCGGCACCGGCGGCACCGGGTCTCCCTTCGTGGCGATCACGCCGATCCGCGTCGCTGACACCGTGACAGCCAACAAGGTTGGTAGCGAGACCGCGATCGCGGCGGCTGCTACCGAGACCTTCACTCTCGCCACCACCGACATCCCGGCCAACGCGGCTGGCGTGGCGATGAACCTCACGGCGGTCCCGGGCGCTGCTCCGGGCTACCTCACCTCCTACCCGACCTCGGTCGCGGTTCCGGTTGCGTCTGACGTGAACTGGACCGCCAGCGAGTACCCGGCGGTGCCGAACTTCACGATTGCGGACACAGCGGGGACAGGCATCGCCCAGAACGTGGACGTCGCTAACAGCTACTTCACCACCGGAGCGCCGGTCGATGTGATCGCCGACGTCTTCGGGTACTTTGCACCGTCGACCGCGCCCGTGACCACCTACGCCCTGACGGTCACCGCGCTGCCGCCCTCGATCAACGTCTACAACACCATCTCTTCGTCTCCCAACGACACTTCTACTATCACTGCCACGGTCACAGGTCCTGGGAGCACTCCAATCAGCGGTGATCCGCTGTACTTCACCAGCAGCTGCGGCACGTTCACTGCCCCGACCACTCACCCGTACGCGACCACCGCGACCGGTGTGGGCAATGCCACTTACCTGGCTAGCGCGACGCCCGGCACCTGCACGGTGATGGTCGAGGAGGCCGACCAGGGGTTGAGCGCCTCGGTCAATATCATCCAGCAACCGATTAACTACAGCATCACTCTGGCGGCCAGTCCGCTGGATCTGGTGGCTAACGGAGTCTCGAACAGCACGGTCACAGCGACGGTGGACACCCCGAGCGGTGCTCCCGCCGTGGGAGTCACGGTGACATTCGCAGCGGTGGGCAACCCGGCTGCCATCACCGGCCCGCCGGCGGTGGCTGGTGCGTGCGAAACCACGCTGCAGTCTGGCCCGTTCATAACCGGCGCCGACGGGACGACCCCCTTGACCTATACGTCCTCGACGACGCCTGGCTTCTGCACGCTCACGGCAACCGCGACGGGCGTGACGGGAGTCCCGACAGCTACGGTGACGCTTGATCAGACGTCGGGTACCTACGCAGCGAGCGGGATCACAGTGGCTGCGAACCCGACCACGATCAACGTCGTCAACAGCGGCACGACTCCCGACGACAGTACTAGCGTCACCGCCTCGGTCGCGGGTTCTGCCGGGATCAACACCGCTCCCGGTGATATGGTGATGTTCAGCGCCACATGCGCGACGAACAACCCTCAATTCGCCGCCACAACCAGCACCGGAATAACTGCGGTCGAGACCTTGACTGCCGGGGCAACGTCCGGCCCCTGCACGATCACGGCCCAGGAAGCGGACTCGGCGATGGTCGGCACGACCCCTATCACCGTCTTGCCGGTGAACGACAGCATCAGTCTGGCGGCCAGTCCGCTGACGCTGAAGGCTAACGGAGTGACGACGAGCACCATCACGGCGACGGTGCTCAACACTCTGGGGACGTCGGCAGGGGCGAACGTGGGAGTCACGTTCTCATGCACCGTGTACCCCGCGAGTGGGACCTGCGGCTCGGTTCCGGCCAGCACGACGACGCTCTACACGAACGCGAGCGGGCAGGTTAGCTTCACCTACGTCTCGAGTTCGACCGTTGGATTCGTCACGATCGTGGGCACGGAGCATTACAGTCTCCAGACCGGGAGCGTGACCCTCGTCCAGATGACGATCTAAGACGCACGCGTCCTAGCAGATAGGAAAGGGACCCCGGCCACGTGGCCGGGGTCCCTTTGCTACCTGGTGGGGCTTTCGACAACAGGGCGTGGCCGTGTGACTTTCGGCCACTTCGCAGCAAGAAGTTCCACACCGTGAGTTGTTCTTCCTAAGCCACGAGTTGCCGGGGGGCGTAGCCCCTCTACACCACGACCTGGATCTCTAACCCACGAGTTGCACGATCCGTCGAGTCATCGGGAGGTCAGACGATGAGCAGCGGCAGCCAGGGATGGCCACTTTCCGTGCTTGAGGTTTCCGGCCAGGGTCAACCCAGTCGGCTGGGCCACCGGTTGGTCTCCTTCTGGCCCTACGAGCATCTGTTGGGTCAGCCCGTCCTTTTCGAGGAGCTGATGTCGGTGGGCGACGCCTTCGAAATCCATGCTGGGGCGGACAGGCTCAAGTTCCAGGCGGCCGAGGGGCTGCTGCAGGTGTTCATGAAGCTGTTCTGTGGGGAGATCGACGCGGACGGTGCCATCGCCCTCTGGCCGATCTGTGAGGATGTGGTCTATGCCTTCGCTCGCCGCTACGAGATCACGGAGCTGCTGGAGCTGACCGAAAAGCTGAATCTTCCGATCGGATGGCGGGGCGGCTTTGCCAGCGACCAGGAGCACTCAGACGGGGAGTTGAACTTCACCGGGGCGATCATCAGCTACGTGGGTCGCTACGAGCGGTACCTGCTGCTCGGTCGGCACGATGAGTTCCCGGGCCCTGCCCGGCCACCGGTGGCGTTCGGGTCCTGGGCGTTCCCCTACCTCGACATCTCACTCAACCGGCTGGTGGTGGTGATGTTTGAGTGACCGAGCAGCTCCCTGGTGAGCTCCAGGTTCCCGGTCTTGCTGGTCGTGAGGGTGGCATAGCTGTGGCGAAAGCGGTGGGGATTGGCCCTGCCGGAGATCCCGGCGTCGGTCAGCAGCAACTTCACCAGGTCGTCGAGCGCCACCTCACCCATGCGCCCCCGGTTGGGACCATGTACCGAAAAGGGGTTTACGATGAAGTATGGCGAGGTTGCAAGACGAGGCCGGAGGTCCTCGGCATAGGCCCTGAGCACCTCGGCCGCCCCGGCCCCAAAGGGGATGATCCGCTCCTTGGAGCCCTTGCCCATCACCCGCAGCTCACGTCGGGGGAGGTTGACGTTATCGGTTTCGAGGTTGCGCAGCTCCGCGTTGCGGACTCCGGTGCTGGCGAAGATGACGACGGCAACGTACCCGACCCAGCGCCGCAGGTCGCCAGAGTGTTGGTATTGCTGCGCGAAGCTGAGCAGCTGACGGATCTCGTCCTCGGTGAACGGGTCGATCGGCGGTGGGATGACCCTTGGCCCTCTGACACCCTTGGTCGGGTTCGGACGGGTCGGGTCGTCGAGGAAAAGGAAGTCATAGAAGCTTTTGAGGGCATGGAGAGAGGTCGCGATGGTGCCCGGTTGGATGCCCTGGGCGCGCCTGAACGCCACGAACGCCCGGATGGTGGAAGCCGACGCCTCAGTGAGTCCAACCGCTGGCTGGGTCGCTACAAGCCAGCGGTAGTACGTCCGAGCCGACTTCGCGTAGCTGTCTTGCGTTTGTAAGCTGAGACACCTGACCTCGTGGAGGTGGGTCGTGAAGGCGTCCAGCCGATCCTCGAAGGCATCATCGACCTGGCGCCTGCCCCCGGCTCGACGGGCGGGCTTCCCTTCTCCGTAGCGGGGCGTGCTGGGTCTCGCTCTCGGCAGCTTGGGCTTGTTCGGGTCAGGCATCTTCGCCCCTACGCCGTCTGGTGCTCATGGCCAGTGGTGGGCTGACCGTCTCGGGAGGCGCGAACCACGGGATGGGAGAACCTGACATGAAGCTGGATAGTACGTCGGCGGCCCCGAGACAACTGGGCTCCGGCAGACGGCCCTGGGCTATCTGCCAGCGGTAAGGCCCGACGTCACCGCTGGCGGTGAAGCTCAACACCGGGGTGCTGGGACCCGTACATAGGGCCAGATAACTCTGCCGCGGTGGGGCCAGTCGGCGATGCCGTTCCTAACCTTGGTAACTCCGGGCTCCGCCACGATTGGGCCGGTCTCACCCGGGCGGGTGGAGGTCATGGCTTCGGCTCCTGGCAGGCACAGCAGCACGACGGGTCGGGGTCGCGGGCGACCATCCGGGCGGGGTCGGGGTTGTGAGGCCAGCGGCGATGATCGTCGGGCCGCCACCTGGAGCCGGCGGCGCGGTCGAGGATGGCGGCGGCGGGGGTGCAACTCATATCAGCTCACCCGCGGGGTCGTCCACGGGCAGCTCAGCGACCCCGGCGGGCCCGTCGTCCCGGCCGCCTGTCTCTTCCTGTGTGGAATGGGCGACATCCGCGACAGACGCGACATCGAACGGAGGGGTCGAGCTGGTATCCGCGACATCGAGGGTCCCAGCCGAGACATCCGCGACGTCATCCGCTACAAAGAGGGTCTGGCTGTGTTCGGCGGACCCATCCTGTCCCGGTTGTCTCGGATGTCGCGCATCCTGGACGGAGGCAGGCAGGTAGCGCTCCCAGGCGTCCCACAGATCGGTCCGACTGTAGCCCTTCGCCTTCGCCATCCCACCGGGCCCCAGCCGGACATCCTTCGGTCGGATGCCGTAAGCGCTGAGCTGGCGAGCGAGGCCCCGAGCGTCGAGGGGTCGACCGTGCAGGTCACCCCACGGGCTCTCGACGAGGTCGTTCAGCTTCGCCAGGAGTTCCGACGTCGAGATGCGCTCCGCCTCGGCCCAGATGTCCCGGAGGTCGGACAAGAGGCGAACGCCCAAGCTGATGTCGGCGTTGGCGCGCTCGGTGTGGAACTTGACGGCGGCGCGACGGGCGCGCTCGGGCCATTCCCCGCCGGCCAGGTCGGCGCAGGCGAGTAGCGGCTCCCAGACGTCGGCTGGGCGATCTGTGAGCCCCGTCGCCATCTCGGGGATGTAGGTGGTGGCCTTCTCCCTGACACGCTCGGCCCAGGCCGCCAGGCGGTCACCAAGCGCACGGCCCACGGGCCCGGTTAATCGCTCCCGGTACGGGGTCACGGGCTCGTCAGGGCGACGACGGCGCATGGCGAGGACGACGGCGCGGTCGACCACGGTGTCGGGCAGCTCCCCAATCCCGGCCAAGGCGACCGCGCAGTAGGCCGGGAATGCCTCGACGCGCGTCCGCGCCGGCTCGCCAACGCAACGGTAGGCTTGCGCGCCCCGGCGGTGACCGGCGTTGACCAGTGCCCTAATGTCCTCATGCTGGGCGGCCGCGTGGCGCCCAAAGTAGGTATCGCACTCGTCCATGAGGATCGTTGTAGGTGGTCACGAAAAGTGCTCAGAGATGAGCACGAAAAGTGCACAGGTCTCAGGGGTCAGCCAACCATAGCACCGCCTCCTCTGAGCTTCTGCTGGTCCACGTAGGCGCGCATCCGGTAGCTGGCGCCGCGGATGTTGAGCACGGTGGCGGTGTGGAGCAGCCGGTCGACGATGGCAGAGGCCACCACCGGGTCGGCGAAGACCTGGTTCCAGTCGCCGAAGCCGCGATTGGAGGTGAGCACGATCGAGCCCCGGTCGTAGCGGCGGCTGACCACCTGGAAGATCCAGTTGGCCGAGGCCTGGTCGAGGGGGAGGTAACCCAGCTCGTCGATGACCAGCACCGAGGGGCTCAAGTAGGTGCGCAGCTTGTAGGCGGCGGTGCCCTCGAGATGGGCGGCCTGGAGCGCGGCCACCATGTCCGCCGCGGCGGTGAAGTAGGTGCGGTAGCCGGCGTCGGTGGCGGCAATGCCCAGGGCGATCGCCAGGTGGCTCTTGCCCACCCCGGGTGGGCCCAGGAGGATGACGTTGCGCTTCTCCTCGACGAAGCGCAGGGTCGAGAGCTCGGCCACCACCTTGCGGTCGATACCGGGCTGGAAGTCGAGGTCGAAATCGGCGAGGGTCTTGTGCACCGGGTAGCGGGCGAAGCGCAGGCGGCCCCGCTGCCGGCGCTCGCGAGTGGCCTCGACCTCGATGGCGAGGAGCTGCTCCAGGACCTGGGTGGCGGAGAGCTTCTCCTTGATGCCGCGGTCCAGCTCGGCAGCCAGGTGCTCGGCGGCAGCCGACATCTGCAGGTAGGCGAGGTGCTCCCGGAGCCGCTGGTAGGAGCTCGGCTCCGGGGTGCTGGAGGTCGGAGCCGATCGGGCCGCCGCCGGGCTCACATCGCCACCTCGTAGTCGGCGAGGGAACGCACCTCGACGGTCTCACCGGCACGACGCAGCCCGGCGTCGACGACGTTGAGAACGGGTCGAACCTCCCCCTCGCCGGCGAGGCGCTGGAGCACGTGGACGGGGATCGGCGTGAGCAGCCGTCGTTCCTCGGCCCAGGCTTCGCCGACGACCCGCTGGGTGGTCCGGTGGCGTCGCGGCAGCACCCGCTCCTCGATCCAGCGCTCGGCGAGCCGGTCGTAGTCGAGGATCGTCGGCCGCGGCGGCAGGACCGCCCCGGTCAGCCAGGCCAGGAAGCTCTGCTCGATCTCCCGGTTGACCCTCTCCACCTTGCCCTTGGTCTGGGGCCGGTACGCTCGGCAGAGCCGGGGCACGGTCCCCAGCAGCCCGCACAGGTCCACCCACTCGGGGCTGAGGGTGCCGCTGGCGGAGATCCAGAAGACGGTGTCCCGATCGGTGAGGATCTCCCGGGTCACCCCGCCGAGATCGTCCAGGCAGCGCACCAGCCGCTCGAAGCTCACCTCGCGGGTGCAGCAGGTCGCCATCCGGATCGCCGGGCGGCGGCTGTGTCCGAGCACCGCCACCATGGCGTGCAGTTCGACCATCTCGTCGCCCAGCGGCCAGCTGCCGATGTGCTTCCAGTCGGCCTGGGTCTGCACCCCGGGCGCCGTCTCGAAGCGGACCTCCGGCAGGACGGGGATCGCCGGGCGCAGCGGAACCAGCTGACGCCGGCAGGTCCAGTAGCTGCCCGCGTACCCGTACTCAGTCCTCAGCTCGTGGTGGAGATCGGTGGCCCGGAGGCTCGGGCAGACTGCCAGGCGCCGATCAATATGGGTCAGTTGGGCGGCGGTGAAGGGATACCGGAGCGCCCTCGGCGGATAGCCCGGGGGAGCGCCGGCGGCCAACTCCCGCCTCACCGTCCGGCGGTTGAGGTGGCACTTGCGGGCCAGGGCGCTGATGCTCCAGCCGTGGCGATGTAGGGCATGCAGGTCCATCCAGACTTCCTCAGACTCCACGGAGGTCCCTCCTGGTTCTCGGGGCTTCGAACACCACCGAGCATCCCAGGGGGGACTTCCTCTTTTCCGATCACTTCTCCAGGTCCTCCATCGCCCCGAGGACCTGAGCACTATTCGTGATCAGAACTGAGCACTATTCGTGCTCACCTACAATCGTGGGACTCTTCTCCACCAGCCGGAAGAGGGCGGCGGCAGAAGTGTTCGCCACCTCAAAGGGATTGGGGACCAGGAGCCGTGTCAATGGCCAAGTAGAAGTCCCCGCTGGTGGCCGGGAAAGTCCCCGCCCCTCGGCGGTGCGTTCACGATTTCGTAGGTCTCCCACCTCCTCTCGCTCGAGCGTCGCGCATCCG
>Ga0224558_1002999_pt1 | contig 14686 bp, 9 predicted proteins | sample 714S32024metaG_FD_180682 | JGI IMG/M metagenome (GOLD analysis project Ga0224558, IMG submission 180682) | Peat soil microbial communities from Stordalen Mire, Sweden - 717 S3 20-24 | ecosystem: Environmental > Terrestrial > Soil > Wetlands > Peat | place: Sweden: Norrbotten County, Stordalen... | reverse complement strand
GAAGGGGTGTGGGACCCGTTTCGTTATGATGCCGAGGACGGTTTCGACACGCAGGAATGGGTCGGGCAGCAGGCCTGGTGCGACGGCAGTATCGGCACGGCCGGAGGTTCATATGTGGGCTGGACGCAATGGGCGCCGGCGCCGAAGGGAAGCCGCTATTTAAAGGCCATGGTCCCCACCGTGCCGTTCGGCAACGCGTACGACCTCGCCTATACCGGCGGAGCTTTTCAACTCGCCTTGCTGATGGGCTGGGGCTCGGCGGTTGGGGGCGTCTCACTCGCGCCTGAGAAACTCCAGGAAGCCTTCCGCCATCTGCCGCTACGCACCTTCGGTGAGCAGTTCGAGAAGAAAGTCCCCTATCTCGATGAGTGGGTCAAACACTGCGCTTACGATGATTACTGGAAACAGCGCGGCATGGATTACCGGTATTCCGACGTCACCGTCCCGGCGCTCAACGTCGGCGGCTGGTATGACATCTTTTCCAAAGTCACCCTCGACCTGGTGACGCAGGTGCGCGCCGCTTCGCGCGACCGAAAAGTCCGTCGCAACGAGTTCGCCATCATCGGCCCCTGGACTCATGGAGTCGGCGGGAGCAAAGTCGGCGAGCTCGACTTCGGCGCGGGTGCGGCCCTCAAGCTGGGCGACCTACAGTATCAGTGGTTCGAGTATTGGTTGAAAGGCCGCGAGACCGGCGTCCAGGATTGGCCGGCGTATTACCTTTTCGTCATGGGCGAGAACCGCTGGCGCGGCGAGGATGAATGGCCGCTCAAGCGTACGCGCTTGACCTCCTACTTTATCCATAGCGCCGGCCATGCGGCTTCGTTGAAAGGCGACGGCTTGATTAACACCACCGAGCCCGGCGACGAACCGCCCGAACAGTTTACATATGACGGCAACAATCCTGTTCCCTCGGTAGGCGGTAACAATCTCATCGGCGCAACTGCGGGTCCGCAAGACCAAACCCGAGTGGAGGAGCGCGAGGACGTGCTCGTCTATTCCACGCCACCACTGGAGCAGGACATCGAAGTGACGGGGCCTGTGAAGTTGATTCTTTGGGCGGCCTCCAGCGCACGCGACACGGACTTCACGGGCAAACTGGTGGATGTGCACACGGATGGTAAAGCTTACAACCTGTGCGACGGCATCCTCCGCGCCCAATACCGCGGCGGAATGGATAAACCCGCTCTCCTCGAACCAGGCAAGGCCACGCAATTTGAAATTGATCTATGGGTCACGAGCAACTTATTCCGGCACGGGCACCGCATTCGCCTGGAAGTTTCCAGCAGCAATTTCCCTCGCTTTGACCGCAACCCAAACAGTGGCAAGCCCTTCGGCACCGACACTGAGCTGCTTTCCGCCCGTCAGACCGTTTTCCATTACCGGGAGCACGCGTCGCATCTGGTGCTGCCGGTCATCCCGCGCTGAGGCTGATCGTTTAGAGAGTGCCGACAATGATCAGCCACTACCGGGACAGAATTCGGTCGCTTACTGCCTTGGTCGCATCTTTGACGATGCTGAGCGGCTTGTGGCGGCCAGAAGGTATTCTCAAGGCGGAGGGGAACACCGGCCAATCCAGCGCTCCGGCCTGGGACACGATGAGCGACACCTGGGCCGCTACGGATGCCCGGGGCAGGGTGTTGCCGAACGCCACCCAGGCCGGTTCACCGCGACCAGACCGATGGGTGGGTGTGTTTTATTTCCTCTGGCATGGGCCGCATGTGAGCGGCGGCCCTTACAATATCTCCGAAATCCTGCTGCGGTACCCCGACGCGATGCGCAATCCCGCCAGCCCTCCGTGGGGCCCATTGGGCGCCATGCATCACTGGGGTGAGTCGCAGTTCGGGTACTATCGCGCCGACGATCCCTACGTCCTGCGTCGCCACGCGCAGATGCTGGCTGATGCGGGAGTTGACTTCATCGTCTTTGACGTCACCAACCAGGAGACCTACAAGTCGTACTACATGGCGTTGCTTAAGGTATTCGCCGAAGTCCGCGCGGCCGGCGGTCGGACGCCTCAGGTCGCTTTCCTCACGCCGTTCTGGGATCCACGGCGCGTCATCGCGCAGCTTTATGCCGATCTTTACAAACCAGGGCTGTACAGCGACCTCTGGTTTCGCTGGGAAGCCAAGCCTCTGATATTGGCGGACCCGTTGCTGATCGGCGAAACGGAGGGGATCGAGGCGCAGAACGAGGCGGCGCCGCTTCAGGCCGGCCATACCCTGGGCCAGTCGTTTACGGTGACGCGGTCGTTCGAGGCAGTCGCTGCTCGTTGCCCCACGTTCACCACCACCAACTCCGGTGTGACGCTCGCCCTGTACCACGACGGGCCGCAAGGACAAAGGCTGGTCGAGCAGGTGTACGACAACCTCACGGACAATGCCTGGGTCTCGCTTCGGCTACCGTCGCCGCTAGCAGCGGGAACTTACTATCTGGAGATCTCGAAACCGCGTGGCATGCCGGGTTGGTGGAGCCACTCAGAAAAGGCCTGGGCCGGCGGCCGTTCCTTCGCGGATGGCGTCGCTACCAGCGGCAGCCGGACTTTGCATGTCGAGGTGTTCGACCCGGACCGTGCGCGACTGCGCGACTTCTTCACCTTTCGCAAGCCGCAGCCCGACTATTTTCTCGGCGCGACGCGTCCCGACATGTGGAGCTGGCTGGAGGTCTTTCCGCAGCATGTATTCCGCAACTCCCGGGGTGAAAAAGAGCAAATGTCCGTCGGCGTCGCGCAGAACGCAGTGGATGGCCGGCTTGGCTCACTCAGCGAAGCGCGAGCCCGTGGCCGCAACTGGCACGATGGAGCCAATGATACCCGGCCCGGCGCCGTCAGTGAGGGGCTCAATTTCAGCGAACAGTTCGAGCGCGCCCTGAAGGAAGACCCGAAAGTGATATTCATTACTGGCTGGAATGAATGGATCGCTTCGCGCTTCGACCAATTCGCGGGCATCCGCGAGCCGGTCATGTTCGTGGACGAGTTTAACCAGGAGCGGAGCCGAGATATTGAGCCCATGAACGGCGGCCACGGCGACAACTATTATTATCAGATGGTGTCTTTCATCCGGCGCTATAAAGGGGTCCGCGCTCTCACCCCTCCCAGCCGTCCCGTGACGATAGCGATAGACGGTGATTTTGCCGACTGGGCGACGGTCCTGCCGGAATACCGGGACGACATGGGAGACGCCGCGCACCGCGACCATCCAGCCTGGGACAAAACCACACGTTACGTGAACGACACCGGCCGGAATGACTTTGTGGCAGCGAAGGTGGCGCGAGACGCCCGGTATCTATACTTCTACGTGCGCACCAAAGACCCGATTACGTCCGACGCCGGCACGAATTGGATGTGGCTGCTGCTGAACATCAAGGGCGCCGTGGGAACTAAATGGCAACGCTACGACTACATGGTGAACCGAACCACCGCGGGAGTCTTGGAACGGTGCACAGGTGGATGGAGTTGGCACCGGGCCGGGACCGTGCGGTACAAGATCAAGGGCTGCGAGATGGAATTGGCTATCCGCCGGTCTGACCTGGGCCTGAGCAGTGCCTCCAAAGCCTTAAGCATTGAGTTCAAGTGGGCAGACAATATGCAGCAAGCCGGGCAAATAGAAGAGTTCGCGATCAATGGCGATGCCGCGCCGAACGGACGATTCAACTACGTGTACGCGGCACCAGGTACGTAAGGCGGACCGACGGCGCCGCCCCACCCCGTCGGTGCGAGAGGCTTATGCCGCCGGTCCTCGAGAGGACGCATGAGCAGCGTTGCATAGCCAAGAGTTGTTGCGACTTCAAGATCGCCTCAGGGCCTGCACGAACGTCCGTGACGAGTTTGTCATCGCAAGCAGGCACCAAATCAGGGTGCCACCTCGAACTCGAAGATGTTCTCGGAGATTGGCTTGCCTGCATTATCCCGAACCTCGGCCCGGAGTTCGTGACGGCCCGTGCCAGCCGCGGTCCATTCCGCTGTCCCGACCTCGCGCGCAGAATCAGCGGTCATGCCCGCGGGAAACTCGCCCTTTGCCTGCTCAGCGCCCTGCGCATCCAATATGCGCCAATGAATCCTGGCATCGGGCACCGGATCCCAGCGGTCGTTGATGGCCCAGACTCCGCAGCGGAAAGGTTCGCCGGTCTTCCAATTGTCGCGGTCGTAGGCGAGGCTGGCGCAAACGGGGGCGAAGCTCCTCTGAACGGTATCGAAGACCTTGGTGGGTTTGCGGTCGAAGTCAATGGCGGCCATGGTCACAGAGGGCCAGATGTCAATGGCATGGAAATGGCAGATACCACCGGCGGGGTTGTACTTGAGGCGGCGGCTGCGCTCCAGCGCGATTTGGAACAAGCGCGCGACGTAGGCCTGCGTGCGGGGGATGTACTCCTTGAGGCTCATGTCGCCCGGATCGCCCCAGGCACGCATTGCCTCGGGGATCTGCAAGCGGCGAAAGAACCATTCGTCGGGATGCTCACGGATGGGCCAGGCGTCCGGGATGTACTTGATAATGGTCTCGTAATTGGGAAAGCAGGTCGCCCCCAACTCCGACACGAACAGCTCTGTCATTTGGGTGTATTCCCAGATGCTGCCGTCGTACCAGCCGTGATAAACATGGGCGTCGCCGAACCGGCCAGTGGACCGGACGATTGCACGCCGCTGAGGATCGAGCAAAGCGGGGCGGGGGGCGAGGTGCTTGGTCAGGTCGCGATAGTTCTCCAGGCTCTCTTCGTCCGAGGTGGTCCAGGACGCGATGCAGGCATGATTCCGCACGTATTTGATGAGCGGGTCGTAAAGAGAGGCGGCCCGGAGCGAGAACGCCCGGTCTTCGGGGTACCAGGCCTCCAGGTAATCCTGCCAGACCAGCAGGCCAAGTTCGTCGGCCACGTCGTAAAACGCGGGGTTGTCGAAGTGGCAGTGCAGCCTGATAAGGTCAACGTTCATTTGGCGCATAAGCCCCAAGTCGCGCTCGTAAGCGGCGCGGTTCATCTCGGAAAGGTAGAGGTGATAGTAGTAATTGGTGCCGCGGATGAACAGTCGCCGCCGGTTCAAGTAAAACGTCCAACCGATACGCTCGATCTCCCGGATGCCCACCGCCAGGCTGCGCCCGTCCACCACCACGCCGGCCTGGTTGCGCAGCTTTATGTCCAGAGTGTAGAGGTTCGGCTTGCCATGGTCCCAGGTCCACCACAGTTGGGGGTCCTTGACCGGAAGCACCAGACGCGCAGTGCGGCCCGAAACCTCGGCGCGCAGGCGAAGGTGCTCACTCGAAGGGAAGTTGCGAGGCGAGAGGGTCAGCTCGATCGTCTGTGATGACTCCGGCTCGCCATCGAGTTCAACCTCTACCTCCACCTCGGCGTTGTCGCCTTCGGTAAGGCGGGTGTCAACAGCCACGTCCTGTATCTCGACCCCATCGCAGGCGACTAGCCGGACAGGGCGAGTGATTCCCAGCGGTGTGATATCATCCGGCTTCTGGTCCACGGCGCCATACGCACCCTTGATCGTGTAGGAGCGGTGCTTCCAGTAGTAATTGATCGGCGCCCACGTTCGGACCAGCAGTTGATTAGTGGCGCCGACATGCGCCTCGGCCGTCACGTTGAATTCATACGGGTCCATGTAGCCTTCGTGCCGGCCAAGCCGGACCTCGTTGAGCCAGACGTCGGCATAGTAATCGGTAGCCTCGAATTGCAGCCTAAGCCGTTTGCCGGCGAACCGTTTGGGCACGGTGAAGGGCCGGCGATACCACCATTCCTTGGAGCTGACCCACTCGGCATCCCGATTGTAGATTTGCGACGGGTTCAGCCATTGAGTATGAGCGCTTCCGGGCACCTTGACTGTGCGCCAGCCGTTCGTGGGTGGCCCGGCGCCCTTCTCGCAGAAGGCCAGCTCCCAATCGCCATCCAGGGAGATGGCATCCGGCCGAAAGGGCTCGGGAGCCTGACTGGCCGATTCCCGCACCGTTTCCACGCTTCGTTCGGCGGGGCGCGTGATGGAGGCGCCGTGTCCTGTTGCCGGGCCTACCTCGATCAGCAGCGGCTGACGCAGCACGCGATATTCGCGCCGCGCCTGCAGGACCGTGTTGGAGCCGCTCCACTGCGGGAAGGTGATCGCGATCTGGCTGGGACCCTCCGGCTTCTGAGCGACAAAACGCCGTGAACCAATGCCTGCCCAGTTCAAGTCTGTGTCCAGCGCGACTACGCCTAGCGCCCCGTAATTCTCCGCGTTGCGGTAATAGACGGCATGCCCGCCGGGCAGCTTGGTCCATTTCCTCACGCCGATGTCATGGTCCGGTGGTTCGTCTTCGTCGGGACCAGTAGGCCACTCGTACTCCGAGCCACCCACAAAGCGGTCGAACGGCAGAAAAGGAAAGGCCGAGATGGCGGTCAGGCGGAAGCCCCGGGAGGCTCGCCAATGCAACACACGGCTCTCCGCGGTCCAGCTCAGTTCCCAGGTTTCGCCGTCGCGCACGAGCCGCACCCTCCCGCGTAGAGGGCCCGCTTCGACTACATCAACGCGGGTAATTGGGCCGCTGCCGCCGAGGCTGGTCCAGCCTGTATTGCCTTCGGGCACGCCGGGCACCGGCTGGTAACCCATCTGTTCGGGAGTGCGGCCTTCCTTCTTCCACGACGCGGAGTCCTCGGGTGTCGTCTCGACCAGGTTCAGAGTGCGATGCGATTCAGCACTGAGGTTGAAAGCCTCCACGATTGCTCCGGCCTGCTTGTCAATGAGAACCCGGAAGAAGCGATTGCCTAACTCCACGCGGTTGAGGCCCAAAACGCGGAGGCGAATCTGGTTGATGAAGTTCGTGCTAGCCGTGTCTGTTGTGGCAACCCTGTATTCAGGCAGTTCGCCGGGAATGAGCGTGGCGGGAAAGAGCAGGCCGCGCTCCGTGGCCTGCCACGGCAATTCCCCACCCTGCGGGTCCGTAACCACCCATAGGCCACGTTTTCCGCCCAGCTTCTCATAGGGCACTTCGACAATCTCATTGGTCCGCGGATACAGGCCAGTTGGCTCTTCGACGCGGACCGTCCAGGCCTCGGCCCCGAAGAGCGGCCGAAGCGCGAGCAAGCAGCAAAGCCCGGCGAGCCAGAATGGAAGAGTGGTTCCTGGACGTTTCCAGCCCGATGGGGCTGGCAAATCCGAAGCCCGAAAACCGAAACCCGAAGGAAATCCGAAACCCGAAGCTCGAAACCACCCATCTCCTCGTGGCCATCCAAACAGACTCACCCATGGCACCGTGGCTCGGAAGCGAGAGCCTCCGCAATGGCCCCACTCCAACGCCGGTGCTTGGACTGTTCGGATCTCGGATTTCGGCCTTCCTTCGGGTTTCGGATTTCGGGTTTCGGATTTGCTCCGCCACGGGCTCGCCCGCTGAAAACGAGCAACCGATTGCGTTAGCTTCAAGGGCATGAATAGCGCCACAGCTTTTGCAGCATCCGCTAATAGTTCTTGGCCCGTTCCATCTTGGCCCGCAGAGCGCGGCTGCAGGCTTTGAGACCGGCGAGCTTCGGGTCGGCCTTGGCAAGTTCAGCGGAGCCCGCAGTCACCTTCTCGATGGCGCGGATGACATCCTGCACATCTGAACCATCCCCAAGGAGCAAGAACTGGGGCAGCCACACGGCCTCTTGATAAGAGGCGCGCTCGGACACCGGGCAGAAGCATTTGCTGTAGTCCATCGGCTCCTCGCGCTTGAGCACCAACTGCGGGCAGTTCTCAGGCTTGGCGTAAAACAGGTCGCTGCGATAGACTGGTTCATAGAAACGACCGTCGCAGGGGATGCCTTCCGCGTCGAGCGCCGCGACGAACAGGTCGCGGCTCGGCGCAGGATCGGTCGGGCGATATTGAAAGACGTAGTTATAGATGGTCTCACGCGTCAGACCCGCTTGCGGCGGCAGCGGGCGCACCTGCGGCAGCGCGGCAAGAGCTTTGCTGAGCAGCGCCGCATTGCGGGTGCGCTGCTCGCAATACTCCGGCCACATCTCAAGCTGGCCGATGAGCAAGGCCGCCTGCAACTCGGTCATACGGTAGTTCGCCCCGAGCACTTTGATTTCGAACTGGTCGGTGAGGCTGGGGCGGCCGCAATTGATGATTGACTGGAGCGCTTCATAGCAACTGAGTTCGTTGGTAATCACCATGCCACCTTCGCCCGCAGTCATGAGCTTGCTTTCTTGAAAGCTGAAACACCCGGCGTCACCGGCGGCGCCCGCACCGCGTCCCTGAAACTGCCCGCCGTGCGCGTGGGCGCAGTCCTCGATGACCACCAGCTTGTGCTGGCGGGCGATGGCCAGCAGCGCATCCATGTCGGCAAACCGCATGGCCATGTGGACCGGCATGATGGCCCGCGTCCGCGGCGTGATGGCCGCCTGCACCGCCTTCGGGTCCAGGCAGTAGGTATCTGGATCCACATCGGCGAACACCGGGACCGCACCAGCCTGGAGCACGGCCACCGCGGTGCCGTCCCAGGTATAGGCCGGGACGATGACTTCATCGCCGAACTTGAGGCCGAGCGCCTGCACAGCGGCAAATAGTGCGACCGTGCCATTGGCGATACAGATGGCGTATTTGGCCCCATGCAGCTCGGCAAAGCGGGTGGCGAATTCGCCGGCGTATTTGCTCGGCACCGGGAAGCCGCCCCAGTGACGGCTTTCGACGACGCCCGCGACGCGCGCGATATCCGAAGGCCTGAACTGGGGCCAGGGCGTGAAGGGTTTCTTGCGTAGGGGTTCTCCCCCAAGGATGGCTAGTTTGGACATAATATTGTTTATCGGTTTAGAGGTTCAGGTGTAGTAACGGTTGAAGCGGTGTCCTCGTCGGAGGTAATCCGCGCGAAATCCATAGGTTTGCGGAACCACGATGTGCGCCAGGCGCCGTAGAGCAACCCGATCGTCAGCCAGATAAATCCGGCCCATTTCGCCGTGGTGCCGAGGCTCAGCCAGAGATAAAGGCAGATCACGAAGCCCAGCAACGGGACGAGCAGACTGCCAGCTTGTTTGTGTTCAGCCCGCAGGAAATAGCGGACGAAAGACGAAACGTTCACGCCCATAAAGGCAATTAGCGCGCCGAAGTTCAGCATCTCCGCGCCCAAGTCGTAGGTGAGCACGAAGGCGCCGATCAACGTCGCGACACCCACCAGGATGATGTTGTTGCTTGGGACGCGGGTGCGCGGATTCACCGCGGCGAAGAACTTGCGCGGGATGGCATTGTCGCGGCCCATGCCGTAAAGCAGCCGGCCTGCCCCGAGCTGCGCTCCGGCCCCCGACCCGATGCTGGCGATCAGCAGCGACAGGTTGACCGTGTGGAACAGCCAGAGGCCGCCTGCTTTCCCCGCCACGTCGGCGAAGGCCGTCTCGAGCTTGGGAAAGGTGGTTCCTGGCCAAACCAGTTGCGCGGCATAAACCTGGATGGAGGCCAGCACGCCCGTCACGAGGCAGACCAGCACCGTCGCCAACAGGATGTTCCGCCGCGGATTGTGCACCTCTTCCGACAGGGTCGAGATGCCGTCGAAGCCGATATAAGTCAGCACCGCCAAAGCCGCGCCTCCCGACACGGTGCGAAAGGAGAAGGTTTTCGGATCATAAAAAGGTTGGCCCCACCCCGCCAACCCGTCTGGCGGGTGCAGCCAAAGGTAGCGCGCCGCCGCACCCAGGAACAACACAATGACGACCCCCAGCCCGGCCGCGATAATGGCGTTGGTCCGAGTGCTGGCCTCGATGCCCCGAAGGTTCAGCCCCGTAAACAGCAACGCAAAGAAAACCGCGTACACCCAGAAGGGCAGCGGCAGAATATTCCGCGCCGCCTCGCTGCACCAGATGACGCAAATGATCGGGTTCATCACGTAATCGAAGATCATGCCCCAGCCCACGAGGTAACCCGGGGCGGGATGAATTTCACGGCTGACGTAAGCGTAGGCTGAGCCCGCGCTGGGGTAGGCGTTGGCCATGCGCCCGTAACCAACCGCGGTGAACAGCATCGCCACCATCCCGATAAGGATGATCGTGACAACATGCCCCTTTGCCTCCACCGCCGCTGCGCCGAACAGCGGCATCGGTGCCGTTGGCTGAATGAGGATAATCCCGTAGAGAATCAGAGCTGGCAGCCCCAGGACCCGTTTCAAACCCGGCCCGGCAGCACCGACTGGTTGGTTGAGAGCCATGCTTCCCGATGATAGTAAACGACCTGCCTCGTCGGCGCGTACAAAATCGTCTAGTGGACTAAATTATAACATAGTGTCCGGCCCGTCTTGCGGGACCTGCCGGCTGATGATCACGGCCTTCCCGGCTGCGTCGAGAAGCCGCCCAACTCCTTGGGCGAGCGCTTCGCTGGAGATAGCCAGGAGAGCCAGCGTATTGGTCCGTTGGGCATCCGGAGAGCATCCGGTGGGTATCTGCAAAGACCACAGCGACTTACCGATCAAGAACGGACTCTTCGCCGTATTCGGCATGGGGGCAGGGTCCTTTACGGCGCGCTGACACCGCCGTAGCCTCGCCGGAGTCTCGCCGTAGTACCTCTGTCCCAGGGACAGAGGTACTACGGCGAGACTCCGGCGGGGCTCCCGGGAGGGTCGGGTGGGGGTTGGAGGATTGGCCTGGCAGCCGGACAAGGGAAACCACCCGGCTGTTCAGCAGTTCGGTGAGTGCCGCCCCAGGAACGCACCTCCCTGATCTCAGAAGTCGTTCAAGCTCCTCCACTTCTGCTGGGCCGAAGGCAAGAAGGATCCGCGCATTGGCGGGATGAAGACGCCTTACACGCATGGCTTGAGTCATCTTCTCGAGGGACCCTAGGCCTGGCCGCGGACCTTATCCGGTTCGTCTGGAACCAGTTCAAATAGGCTGGCGATTTCTTTGGGAATCCCACGCGGGCGTCCGGTGGACACGTCAATGAATACCCAGTCGGTTTCTCCTTGAGCCAGGACCTTTTGATCCGCAGCGCGGGTGAATCGGTATCGGCGCAGCGACCGCACCTTTCGGAAATTGGCGACCCAGGTCAGGACGGTGAGGGCATCACCGGCAAAACCGGGGCTGAGGTACTCGATGCGGTGCATCCGTGCCACCCACGTCGCGCCGATGGCCTCAGTCATCCGGGTGCAACCCGTGGCGGCGGAATGTTGCAGGGCGGCATCCTGCATCCACTGCACATAGGCGACATTGTTGACATGCCGGTTACGATCCACGACCTCGGCGGGCACGATGATTTCAAGGCGATAGAACGGTTCCCTACGACTCGTCGTTGGGGATGGGGTGCTCACCCCTTGCTCTGGCTTTGTTAAAAAGTCAGCGCCTCCATTCATACTTGGGGGCGGACCCTTAGCGGACCTCTCGGTTTGGCCCCTTTCCGAAAAGCCGTCGGCGAAACCCCCGTGTAACGCGCAAAGACCGTGCTGAAATACTGGCCGCTGCTGAATCCAGTCGCCAGGGCGATTTGGGTGACGGAGAGGTTGGTCTGCCTGAGTTGTTCCTGAGCCTTCTCGACGCGCGCGCGCTGCAGGTAATCGTTGGGCGTAAGACCGGTCTGCGTCTTGAAGATGTCGAACATGCGCGCCCGGCTGAAACCGACGTGGCGCACCAGGTCGTCCATGCCCACCGGCTCGGACAGGTGCCCCTGGAGATAGGTAATGGCGGCCGCGGCGAATTCCCTGGGCTCAGTCGGTGGGACCAGGATCTGGCGCATGGCTTCAACGAGCACAGCGCAGATCAATGCCCGCAGCGCAATGCCGGCCTCCGCGCGACGGGGATTGGCTGGGTAGTTGCTGGTTTCTTCCAGCAGCCGCCGCACCAACCATCGCAACGCAGGGTTGAACGGGTGCACTTTCTGGCTGGCGTTCTCGAGCGCGGTGCGCAAGCGGCCCACGTCCGCAGAGGTTAAGGTGGTGTGATTCCAGGCGCTCGGGCGCGAGGCTTTCAAAGCCAAACCGCAAATGGTGGAAGGCGAACGCACGTCATGGAGGCCGCGATGAACCAGGCCCGGCGGGATCACCAGAAAATGCCCACCGTGCAGCTCCACCCCTTGTTGCCCCGCGAACTCATAGGCCGTGGCCCCCTCGAGTAGAAACAGCAGTTCAAAGCCTCCGTGCGAGTGCCATGTTACCCGGCTGGCTACGTGACTGCAGACCCGGCTGACGTGGATAAGCATCGGCAGTTCGATCTGGCTTCCAAAGACATAGACTGATTTCTCGCGCATGTCAGCGGCACTTTGTGGCGGCCATATTGTGCGCCAGGGTGAGAATTGTCCAACAGACAATGTGGACCCCGAAGCTGTTGAGGTCCAAGCCTATCTCTCGGGCAGGTGCGTCCGCTTTGGCTTCCGCCGCGGCTTGCTGATTATTTCTATCCGCAGGCAGCGCAGGCAAGCGGGTCAGGGCGAAATGCGGCAGGCGATATCACGGTCAAAGTCAGGAACGGCCAGACGGAGCAAACCGGCTTGCGGCGGCAGCTTCTCTTCGGAGATGACGTCGCCTTGGCGGGTATCTACCCAGCGGACCCGATAAGTTCCGGCGGGCAGAGCCTTCACTTCTATCGAGGTTCCGGTGATGTGGGATGGGAGCCGCTTTTCCACGGCGACTTTGGTCCAGGAGGCTTCCGGATTGAAAAGCCAGATCCAGGCCCGGTCGCTGGTTTGCAGGCCAACGAGGCGCAATCGGGCGTCGGAGCACGTTGCGGCGGCAGGTTTGAGTTCCCCGCCGGTCCAGGGCACGTCGGCAACGAAGCGGCTGACGGGGCGGTAAACCGGGTAGGCATTGCGCTGGTCCAGTCGTTCCCACCACCAGAACATGGCGGTGCCGGACGCACCGGACAGGGCGGAGGCCCAGAGGGAGTTGTGAAAATCCGCCAACTCCGGGCTCAGTTTCATCTCTTCCCGCAACCCCCACTTTTCGTCGGCAAGGCCGAACTCGCCCAGGTGGGCGGGTTTGTGCGGGGCCTGCTCGCGCAGCCAGCGGGTGCGTTCCAGCACTGCGTCCACTTCGTCAGCCAGGCGGCCTTTGTCGGCGGGGCGCAGGTAGAAGTGGGTGTCGGCAAAATCAAGCTTCGGATGGAGGCATTCCTTGGCCGAGGGACCCCAGGTGCTGGTAGTGCGGAGGTGATGGTAGGGATCGATTTGATCCAGCCTATCACCTAATGCGGTGTAGAAGCGGTCGGTCGGCAGGCCCGGGTCCATCTCGTTCCAATATTCCCAAGCGGCGATGCTGGTCGAATAGCCCCAACGAGCCACGGCGTAGCGGAGAAATTTCCTGGCATCTTGAATGGCGCGCTCATACTGCGGGCTGGCTGGGTCTTTCAACGCGCTCATGTAGAGATCGCGCGTCAACAGGCAAAGCTGGAGGTAAATGCGGTGGCGCTCCGCCGATGCGACGAGTTCGTCCAGAACGAAGCAGTCGAGCGGGTTGTAGAAGCCCCGGATGGAGCGGTTTATGTCCGCCTCCCAGAGGAGTTCCGGTCCGCCCGCGACTTCTTTCAGGGAAAGATCGCTGATCAAGGTTGAGCCGCCGCCTTCGGCGCGCAGGCTCAAGTCGCCCAACCAGAAGTCGCCCAGCCCCGTCTCGAACTCGTGCTGGAAACTGCGCCAGGAACCAGCCGGCCCGGCACCAATCGATTGCGGCGGCTTAAAGTGGTTGCCTTCGAGCTGGACCGCCGCCCCAGCTTCGATCCTGACTTTGCCCGATAACACGTAGCGAGTCCCCGGACGCAATGCGACCGGGTGCGATGGATCGATGCGCAGGGCCGAATCGGTGCTGGGCAACTTGAGGCACTTGCGCCCGTTGTCTTCGCCGGGTATGGGCACAATCGGCGGATGCCAGTCCCAGGAGCGTCCCCAGGCGCTCTTGCGGGCCTCGATGGCGGTCGCCCAGTCCTCGCAGCAGGTCCAGATGCGCAGGTAATCGGCGCCGTTCTCGGCCAACTTGTCGAAGATCTCCTCCGCCTTCGAGAGAGTGACATATTGCTGACTGCCGACGAAGGCGAGGTTCTGGCCGATGGGGAAGTATGGCTGGCCCTGGGAGAATTCCAGAAAACGAGGGTCTTTGGCGCTCACGCGGACGAATCCCCGACTGGCAGAGGGCCCGCAGGTGAACCGGACCGCGGACGAAGAACGCGTGCCGCTGCTTTCCTTTACCATTCCCACGGCGGAGTAGTCCCCGGTTTGCATTGGGGCAAAGCGTGCTTTCCAGGAGGGATTTCCGCGCGGGTACAGCCAATCGCGCACCCGGTCTGCGGACTTGAGACGCTGGCGCTCGAAGTCCTGGCAATAAAAGGCCGGGACTGTCACCGAGCGTGCACCGGGTGCAGCCAGTTGCAGGCTGACCTCCACTTCATCGGGATCGAAGGGATTGGTCCAACTACCGGAAACCTCGAGCCGGAATTCGATCTTCTCGTAAAGGCCGACGTAGTTGGTGGCGGCTTGGACGCGCACAGGCTGGGCTTGTGCCGGCGCGGCGCGGCCCGGCAGGAGTTGAGGCATCGCCGCCAGGGCTGCGACGGCACAAACCCATCGCGGGGTCTTCGCTTTCATTCGTCGAAGAAGGGAAACAGCGTGTTCAACTCCAGATTACCCGGTCGGTGGTCTTATTCGCAAGACTCAACAAGGGGTCTCCAGCAATTCTCAGTATGGGAATGAGTCGCAGGGTAGGGCGCGTCACTCCGTGCGCGCCGTTCGCTCGCAGGCGGCCTGGCACCGGCGCGCACGGAGTGACGCGCCCTACCAACCTGACAAAATGAG
>Ga0224558_1002998_pt1 | contig 14689 bp, 15 predicted proteins | sample 714S32024metaG_FD_180682 | JGI IMG/M metagenome (GOLD analysis project Ga0224558, IMG submission 180682) | Peat soil microbial communities from Stordalen Mire, Sweden - 717 S3 20-24 | ecosystem: Environmental > Terrestrial > Soil > Wetlands > Peat | place: Sweden: Norrbotten County, Stordalen... | reverse complement strand
TTCTTGTCCCCGGCCGCGGTCAACACGACGTCGAACTCGACCTGCTCCTCCTCGGCCCCACCGGCGTCGCCGGCGGCGGCCGGCGCGGCAGCCGCCACGGCAACCGGGGCAGCCGCGGTCACGCCGAAGCGCTCCTCGAACTCCTTCAACAGCTCGCTCAACTGGATCACCGACAATTCGGCAATTCCATCGAGGATCTGGTCCTTCGTCAGGGTCCCTGCCATCTGAATGGCCTTCCTTTCTTTACTTCGGTCTTGTGCTTGTGTCCTGGTCTGTTCGATCAGTTGGTGTGCTAGTCGGCTGCGCCATCGGCCACCGCGGCTTCGGCGGCAGCCCCCTCGGGAGCAGCGTCTGCGGGAGCAGCGTCTGCGGGAGCAGCGTCTGCGGACGCCGCCTCGGCCTCTCCATCGACTTCCGCGCTCGGCTCCGCCACGGCCGGTGCAGATGCCGCCTCGGCTTCTGCGGGCGCCTCTGCCTCGGCTGAGGGGGCCTCGGGCTCGGGCTCAGGGGCCTCGGGCGCCGTGGCCTCGACCGCCGGAGCCTCGGCGGCGGGGGCTTCGGCTTCTGCGGGCGCCTCCGCCTCGGCGGCGACAGCCTCGGGCTCGGGCAACCTCTCCCCACCTGCCTCGCGCTGTTCGATCAGTGCCGAGAGGCCGTACGCGAGATTGCGTGGCAGGGCCTGGAGGAGCCCGGCCAGCTGCTGCATCGGGGCCGCCAGTGCACCGGCGATACGGGCCAGCAGCACGTCGCGGGGCGGAAGGTCGGCCAGTGCCGCGAGGTCGGACGACGAGAGCAGCGAGCCGTCGGCCAGGCCGCCCTTGATCACCAGGAGCGGATTGGCCCGGGCGAAGTCCTTGAGGGCCTTGGCCACAGCGCTCACGTCGCCCTGCACGAATGTCAGCGCGCTGGGACCGCTCAGGTACTCCGACAGCGGCTGGTACTCGCCGCCATCGATCGCCCGGCGAACCAGCGTGTTCTTGAAGATCCGGTAGTCGCCGCCCACGGCGGCCAGGGCGGTGCGGAGCTCGGCCAGTTCGGCCACCGACAGGCCCCTGTACTCGCTCACGATCGACGCCCTGGCCTCGCCGATGCGCGAGCGCACCTCGTCGACGACGGCGATCTTGTGGGTCATCTGTGCGTTCTGCGTGACCATCTGTATCCTCCACCGGGATCAACCGCCCGGCGACGGGTCAGGATCTCCGGTGTGCGACGGCACGAGAACGGCATGGCTGCCGTTTTCGCAGTGTCGCCTCGTCAGGCGGGCCCGGATGGGCCCCTTCCGCACCCTGGGGTGCACCGGAGGTCTGTGGCGTCTTGGTTCAGTGCCCGGCCGCCGAAACGGGTGGGCTGTGGGGGGAGAGCGTAGTACGGCGATCGGACCCTGTCGGACCGATCAGGCAAGTCCGGCCGGTCAGGCGGTCGCGGCGAGCTCCTCGTCCACCTGGCGGGCCCGCGCCGGGTCGACATGCACGCCGGGTCCCATGGTCGTGGCGACGGTCACCGACAGCAGGTAACGACCCTTGGCCGAGGCGGGCTTGGCCCTTTGCAGCTCCTCGATCACGGCGTGGATGTTGGTCACCAGCTGCTCGCGGGTGAAGGAGGCCTTCCCGACGCGGATGTGCACGTTGCCCACCTTGTCGGTCCGGTACTCGACCCGCCCCCCCTTGAACTCGGTCACCGCCTTGCCGACTTCCATGGTGACGGTGCCGGTCTTCGGGTTGGGCATGAGCCCGCGGGGGCCGAGCACGCGCCCGAGCGTCCCCACCTGACCCATGAGGTCGGGGGTGGCGATGGCCACGTCGAATTCGAGGAAGCCCCCTTGGACCTTGGCCACGAGGTCGTCCGCGCCGACCACGTCCGCCCCGGCGGCCCGGGCCTCGGCGGCCTGCTCCCCGGCCGCGAAGACGGCCACCCGCTCCGTTCGACCCGTACCCGACGGCAGCGACAGCGTGCCCCGGACGATCTGGTCCGCCTTGCGGGGGTCCACTCCGAGTCGGACGGCCAACTCCACCGTCTCGTCGAAGGACGCACTGGACAGCCTCTTCACGATGTCGACGGCTTCGGAGACGCCGTAGAGCGCCTCCCTGTCGACCTGGGCTAGTGCTGCTCGGTACTTCTTGCCGTGCTGGGCCATCGTCTCTCTCCTCTACTGCGTTCGCTTAGCCGGCGACCTTGATCCCCATGGAACGCGCTGTTCCGGCGACCTGCTTCTTGGCCGCGTCGAGGTCGGTCGTGTTGAGATCCTTCAGCTTCACCTGGGCGATCTCCGCCAGCTGGGCCTCGGTGATGGTCCCCACCTGCTCCCGGCTGGTGGTGGCGGAGCCCTTGGCCACACCCGCGGCCTGGCGCAGCAGCACCGGCGTCGGCGAGGTCTTGAGCACGAAGCTGAAGGTGCGGTCCTCGTAAATGGTGATGTCGACGGGGATCACCGTGCCCCGCTGGCTCTCCGTCGCCGCGTTGTACTGCTTGCAGAACTCCATCGTCTGGACGCCGTGGGGTCCGAGCGCCGTGCCCACCGGCGGGGCGGGCGTAGCCATTCCGGCCTCGAGCTGGATCTTCACTACCGCGAGGACGCGCTTTTTGGGTGCCATTTCTGTTGTGTCTCTTTCTTCTTCGTACGTTCGCCTACAGCTTGGCGACTTGGCTGAACTCGAGCTCTACCGGCGTCTCTCGTCCAAATATGTTCACCAGCACCTTCAGCTTGAGTTGGTCCTCGTTTATTTCCGCGATCTGGCCGGAGAAGTCGGCGAAGGGCCCTTCCTTGACCCGGACCGTCTCGTCCACCTCGTACTCGAGGCGGGGGCGGCTCCGCTTGGGCGCCTCCACGCCCTCCTCCTTGACCTGCAGGATGTTCTCGACCTCGCGACGCGAGAGCGGCGTCGGCTTCGTCCCCGGCCCCACGAACCCGGTCACCCCCGGGGTGTTGCGGATGGCACCCCAGGTGTCGTCGTCGAGATCGCAGCGGACCAGGAGGTAACCCGGGAAGACCTTCTTCTGGACGGTCACCTTCTTCCCGCCCTTGAACTCGACCACATCCTCCATGGGGATGACGACCTCGAACACCCGGTCCTCGATGCCCCGGGAGGCCACCACGTTGCCCATGTTGGACCGCACCTTGTTCTCGTAGCCCGAGTAGGTGTGCACGACATACCAGCGCCCCGGGCGGTCGTACGGGCTTTCGACGGGGACGATCTCCTCGTCATCGCCGCCCCAGCCCAGCCCCTCGTTCCCGGCCGCGGTGTCGTTGTCGGCGGTGGCGTCGAGCACCAGGTCGGGCTCGCCCGGCGCGGCCAGGCTCTCCGCCGTGTCGTGGACAGTCACAGGTACATCCTCCGGATCGGTGTCGTCGGTCATGTCGGGGACCGGGCTACTTGCTGAAGAGAAGCGTGATCAGCTTCCCGAAGCCCAGGTTGAGCACAAAGATCAGGCTGATCATGATGATGAGGGTGGTCACGACGACCGAGGTGTAGTTGATCAGTTCCCCGCGCGAAGGCCAGGCCACCTGGCGCATCTCGTCTCTGACCTCACGGGTGAACTGGACCGGGGTGGTCCGCTTGCGGCCCGAAGGACCCCGTTGGGGAGTGCGGGCCCCGTTCCGACCGCCCTGGCGACCGGCCTGGGCACCGGCGGGCGCGCGACGGGTGGCAGGCGACCCATCGGCCTCCACCTGCCCTTGGCGCTGCATCATGCGCTTCGTTTCGCGATTCACGGGTTATGCCTCACATCGATTTTCGGTGGTCACGTCTTGTTGGCTCGGGGCAGGGCAGGAGGGACTCGAACCCTCAACCGCCGGTTTTGGAGACCGGTGCTCTTCCAATTGAGCTACTGCCCTCAGTGGGCTGCCTTGGGTTTCCATCCGGCAAAAGGTTCATTCCCCTGACCTGGGGAACAGCCGACCAAGAGTAGCACCGGCCGGCCGCGCATCGCTCAGCGGGTCTCCTTGTGCACGGTGTGCTGGCGATCCCACCGGCAGAACTTCTTCATCTCGATGCGCTCGCGATCGTTCAGCTTGTTCTTGGTGGTGATGTAGTTACGCCGCTTGCAGACCTCGCACGCCAGCGTGACCTGCACCCTCTTCTCGTTCTTGGCCATCTTCAATCCTTCCTGTTGCTGCCCCGGGTTCTCACCCCGGGTCTGGTAGCGGCGGCGGGACTCGAACCCGCGACAACACGATTATGAGCCGTGTGCTCTGACCAACTGAGCTACGCCGCCAAGGGCGAGCCCCCTGTCAGAATCGAACTGACGACACCAGCCTTACCATGGCTGTGCTCTACCGACTGAGCTAAGGGGGCGCCACGGCCACTCGACCGCGAACCGTGAATGATAGCCAGAGCACGACACACGACGCCTGCGCCTCCACTGCCGCCGCAGGTCTCCACAGTACCATCCGGCCATGCAGATCCGATTGGCGTCCCCCGGCGACGCCGAGGCCATACGGGCGATCTACAACGTCGAGGTCCTGGGCAGCACCAACACGTTCGACATGGTGGCGCGGACCAGGGAGCAGCAGGAGGCCTGGCTCCTCGAGCACCGCGGCGTGCACCCGGCCATTGTGGCGGTCGAGCAGGGGCCGGACGCCCGGGGACACGTCGGCGCCCACGGTCAGATTGTGCTCGGATTCGGGTCCCTTTCGCCCTACCGGGAGCGATCGGGCTATGCCGCCACCGCCGAGAACTCGGTCTACGTCGACCGGGCGCAACGGGGCAAGGGCGTCGGCCGCGCCCTCCTCGCCGAGCTGTTGACGCTGGCCTCGGCCCACGGATTCCACTCGGTCATCGCGCGCATCGCCGGCCACAACGAGACCTCCATCGGGCTGCACCGGTCCGCCGGATTCGAACTGGTCGGCGTCGAGCGGGAGGTGGGGCGCAAGCATCGCCAGTGGCTCGACGTGGTCGAGCTCCAGCGGCTCCTCTGAACTAGGCCTCGAAGACCGGGCTGACCGAGCCCTGGGGCGCCGGCAGGGCCGGTCCCAGGCGGGCCCGATCGATGCGCCACGAGGCGGTCCACGTCCCCAGCGGGAGAAGGACGACGCCCCAGAGCACGAAGACGGCGGCCACCATGGCCAACGGATTGGTGGCCACGAGTTGATTGAGGAGTGACGCCCCGCCCGTCAGGCCGATGAAGGGCGTCACGATCGACAGACCGAGGACCAAGGCCCGCAACCGGCCCGTGACCACCGGGGCAGTCAAGATGATGCCCCAGGTCAGGTACCAGGGCTGCACCACCGGGCCGAGGAGGACGAAGGCCAGGGCGGTGACCCCCAGGGCGGTCAGGGTGCCCAACTGCTCCTTGTGCCGTAGGCAGTAGCCGGCGATCGCCGTGGCCGCCATGAGCCCGAGCAGCCGGGTGACGGTCAACACCCCTCCGAGGCCCACCCCGATGTGAAGGACGTGGAGCGTTCCGCTGATGACGAGCCCGACGGCGGTGGCCGGGGCCATCCACGAGCGGACGGCGTCGGGCGTGCCCAGGTTGGCGATCCACCCCCAGCCCAGCCCTGACACTTCGGAGAGCACGGCCATCACCGCCAGCGAGATGGCGCCGCCCTTGGCCAGGGGCCGGATACGCCGGCGCCACTCCACGCCGGGTCCGGCCCAGTCCCAGGCGATGTAGACGATGCCGATGGCGGCGGGGACCTTGATCGCCGTGGCCAACGTGCACAAGACGATCCCGACCACGGGGTGCCGGTGCTTGGCCGCCGTGATCCCGGCCAGGAGGAGCCCGACCATGATCGCGTCGTTGTGGGCGCCGCCGATCAGGGCCAACAGCGTCAGGGGGTTCAGCAGCGCCAGGGTGAACGCCGCCCCCGGGTCACGCCCGTAGGCCCGGGCCAGCTTCGGGATGCAAAACGCGATGAGGGCCACGCCGGCCACCGACATCAGGCGGAGCAGCAAGACGGTGACCAGCGCATTGTGGCCGCTCAGGGATGCCGCCGACCCGGCCAGCATCAGGAAGAACGGTCCGTAGGGGGCGGGGGTGTTCAACCACAGTCCGTCCACGCCGGTCACGAACGGGCCCGAGCCGATGGTCCCCGGTCCGTAGTTGTACGGGTTGATGTGGTGACTCATCATTTCGCCCTGGGCGGCGTAGGAGAACACGTCGCGGCTGAAGAGCGGGGCGACCACGAGCAGGGGGACGATCCACAGCGCCAACATGGCGGCCAGGGTCCGGATGGGAGCCCCGGGGCGGTGCCGCAGGGTCTGGACCAGCCCGAACCAGACCCTGATGAAGAGGATCATGCCGCCGTAGACGGCGACGACCCCGGGGAGCAGCAAGAAGTTGCTCGAACCGTTCCCCTCCCCGAAGAACCACATGCCGGGCGCCTCGAACTTGAAGGGCGAACTGGGAAGGGATGCGCCGACGCAGATCGACAGGATGGCGATGAAGCCCAGGAGGGCGGGGCGCCGGAGGAACCGCCAGTCGTCGGGGGCGCCGTTCTGTGCCTCGACCCGCTCCGAGAGCACCAGGCCGGGCGTGAGCAGGATGCGGGCTCCGTCGACGATCATCGACAAGCGCTGGAGTCGGGACTGGACACGGTCCATCAATTCGGGTCCAGAGCTGCTCCTCGCTTCTTGGTCCACTGGAGTTTCAGTCTCGCTTCTTCAAAGTCCGTGCCCGCCCACCCGACGTGCGGAGAATGGCGACCTGGCTGAGCAGCTCCTGCAACTAACCCGAAACCTCATTGTAATGACAAACCGGGCGCTGGCAAGGGCACTGCCCAGGCATTGTGCTTCTCTGCGTGGGCCGGGGAGGATTCGAACCTCCGTAGGCGTCAACCGACAGGTTTACAGCCTGTTTCCTTTGGCCACTCGGACACCGACCCGCAGTTTTGGAGGTTAGCCGGGTCGGGGACCCCGATGGGAACCCTGGTAGGCGGCACCCGGCCGATACGCTGACGCCATGCCCACCTTCGACATCGTCTCTGAAGTCGACATGCAAGAAGTCCGCAACGCAGTCGATCAGGCCAACCGGGAGGCCGCCACCCGCTTTGACTTCAAGAACACCGATTCGGCGATCGAGATCGGGGACGACGAGCTCGTGCTCCGCTCCTCCACCGAGGATCGTCTGCGCGCCCTCCACCAGGTGCTCGACGAGAAGCTGGTCAAGCGCCAGGTCTCCCTCAAGGCGTTCGAGGACGGCAAGGTCGAAGAGGCCCAGAAGGGGACGGCACGCCAGAAGATCGCCATACGGGCCGGCATCTCGTCGGACCACGCCAAACGGCTGAACAAATTCATCAAGGAGTTGGGTCTCAAGGGAGTGTCGTCGCAGACCCAGGGGGACCAGCTGCGGGTGACCGGCAAGAAGCGGGACGACCTCCAAGAGGTGATCAGCGCCTGCAAGGGCGAGGACTTCGGCATCCCCCTGCAGTTCGACAACTTCCGGGACTGACCCGGGACGTGGGCCGGAGGGCTCCAGGTGCGGCTAGTGGACGCCGGAGCTCTCGATTGACTCTTCCGCGGCGAGGTGCTCGTCGAACTCTTCCAGCTCGACCTTGAAGAGGCGGTTGAAGACCAGGAGCTTGACCACCCAGAAGACGGCGAAGGAGACGACGTTGGCCACCAGGACCAAGACGGTGAGCTCGAGGTGGCCCAGCTTGAAGTGCTGGCCGGTGTGGCGGGCCAGTGACGCCCCGATGATCGAGAAGGCAATGCCCAGCGCCGCCATGACCCAGAACGGCAGGACCTCCTTGACGAAGTGCGACCGCCCGCTCTTCCCCCACGCCCACTGACGGTTCAGCCAGTAGGAGGGGAACGTCGCCACCGCATTGCCGAAGATGGTGCTCGGCACCTCGGTCCACAGTTTGGCCACTCCGTAGACGATCACGATGACGATGGTGGAGATCGCGGTGGAGATGACCGAGACCATCGTGTAACGGAAGAGCTTCCGGCCCTCGTGGGTGTGCAGCCAGTGATAGAAGGTGCGCAGCCGGGAAAGCACGGGGAAAGACTAGCCGTGGAAGCGGCGGCGACCCTGGCGAGGCCTATGCGGGGGCGATGACCAGCGCGTTGGCCCGGGCTACCTCGCCCAACCAGTAGGCGCTGGGCTTGGGCCGCCGCTCGAAGGTCCGGGGGGCCACCCCCACAATGCCGAACTTGGGCCCGTAGCCCAAATGCCACTCGAAGTTGTCCAGCAGGCTCCAGACGAAGTACCCCCGCAGGTCGATGCCCTCGACCACGCAGCGGTGCGCGCTCTGGATGGCTTCGCCGAGGAAGGAGATCCGCTCGGCGTCGTCGTCGGTGGCGATCCCGTTCTCGGTGACGACGATCGGGCGGGCACTCACCGCGGCGGCCCGGCGCACGGTGTGCTCCACCGCCTGGGGCCAGCGCTCGTCCCCCATCTGGGTCACCGCCACGGTGGGGTCGTTCCCGGCCAGCCCGTGCGGGCCGAAGTGCATGCGGGTGTAGCACTGGACGCCGACGAAGTCGTCGTCGCCGGTGGCCCGCAGAAAGATGTTCTCCAGCATCTCCTCGGCCGCATCCCGCAGCGCCTCACCACCCTCGTCGGCGGTGATCTCGGCCATCGACAGCGTCAACCCCACGGGGAAGTCCCCGGGTCCGGACCGCAACGCGTCGACCGCCAGGCGGTGGGCCCGCACCATGGACTCGTTGACGGCGGCGTACCGGATGAAGTCGTTCTTCACACCCGGCGGGTACTGCCCCTGGAAGTATCCCATCACGGCCACCACGTTGGGCTCGTTGATCGTGCAGGCCCACCCGATCAGATCCCCCAGGTGCGCCGCCGCCCGCGTCACGTACCGCGCGAAGCAGTCAGGTGCATCGGGCGCTTCCCAGCCCCCCCGGGCGGCCAACCACAAGGGTGTGGTGAAGTGGTGGAAGGTGACGACCGGCCGGATCCCCCTACCCACGCACGCGGCGCAGATGCGCCGGTAGTGCTCGAGCGCGGCATGGGAGAACTCCCCTTCGGCCGGTTCGATCCGGCTCCATTCGAGCGAGAAGCGGTAGGCCGACAGGCCGAGCTCGCCCACCAGGTCCACGTCCTCGCGCCAGCGGGTGTACGAATCGCAGGCATCGCCGCTCGGCGCCACGGTGCCCGAATCGGGGTTGTGCTCCCAGGCCCACCAGTCGTTGTTGACGTTGCCGCCCTCGATCTGGTGCGCCGCGGTGGCCACGCCCCAGGTGAACCCGTCGGGGAACACCAGGCGCTCGGGCCCGGCCCTTTCCCCGTCGGTCGCCATAGCGCCGCAGGGTAGCGGGCCCGTCGCCGGACCGCTCGCCACGGGTGCGGCGGTCGCCTGCGATCATGGGGCATGAGCGCTTCTCTCGAGTTCCTCGTCACCCTGCTCGATCTCGAGCCGATTGAGGTGAACATCTTCCGGGGCATTCAGCCCCACGAGGAGCGCCAGCGTGTCTTCGGTGGCCAGGTGGCCGCTCAGGCCCTGATCGCGGCCGGCCGCACCGTCGAGCACGGGCGGATCCATTCGCTGCATTCGTACTTCCTGCGTCCCGGCGACCCCCAGGTCCCGATCCTCTACGAGGTCGACCGGATCCGCGACGGCAGATCGTTCACCACCCGGCGGGTGGTGGCCATTCAGCACGGGCGGGCCATCTTCAACATGTCGGCGTCGTTCCACGACCACGAGGTGGGCCTGGAGCACCAGCTCCCCATGCCCGAGGTCCCGGACCCCGAGTCCTTGCCCACTCTCTTCGAACGCCTCCAACCCTGGCGGGAGGAGGTGGTCGACTGGTTCGACCGGCCGCACCCGATCGACCAGCGCTACATCGGTGATCTCCTCTGGCATCGCAAGGGGGCCGGCGAGCCGTATCAGAGGCTGTGGCTCCGGGCCGACGGCGACCTGCCCGACGACCCGTTGCTGCACGCCGCCATCGCGGCCTACGCCTCGGACATGTCGCTCTTCGACACCATTTTGGCCCCCCACGACGTGCGGTGGGACGACGCCAATTTCATGGGCGCGAGCCTCGACCACTGCATGTGGTTCCACCGCCCGTTCCGGGCGGACGAGTGGCTGCTCTATGACGCCGATTCGCCCGTGGCGGCGGCCGGCCGGGGGCTGGCCCGTGGCTTCTTGTTCGAACGGTCGGGCACGCTCTGCGTCTCGATCGTCCAGGAGGGTCTGGCCCGCCTGATCGAGCCCCTCAGCGCCCGCTGATCGGGGTGTAGTCCCTCGAGTCTGATCCGATGTAGATCTGGCGGGGCCGGGCGATCTTGGAGTCCTGGTCCAGCATCTCCTGCCAGTGCGCCAGCCACCCGACGGTGCGGGGGATGGAGAACAGGACGGTGAACATCTCGAGCGGGAAGCCCATGGCCTGGTAGATCAGGCCGGAGTAGAAGTCGACGTTGGGATAGAGGTGGCGCGAGGTGAAGTACTCGTCGCTCAGGGCGATCTCCTCGAGCTTGAGCGCGATGTCCAGCAGGGGGTTCTTGCCTGTGACCTCGAAGACCTCGTAGGCGATCCGCTTGACGATCTTGGCCCGGGGGTCGTAGCTCTTGTAGACGCGGTGGCCGAAGCCCTGCAGCCGCTGTCCTCCGTGCCCCCCCTTGACGGTGTTGATGAACTCGGGCACGTTGTCGATGCTGCCGATGTCGGTGAGCATGCGGATGACGGCCTCGTTGGCCCCGCCGTGCCGAGGGCCGTACAGGGCCGCGGCGGCGGCGGCCGTGGCCGAGTAGGGATCCGAGTGCGACGACCCCACCACGCGCATGGCCGTGGTGGAGCAGTTCTGCTCGTGGTCGGCGTGCAGGATGAACAGCACGTCAAGGGCATGGGCCAACACCGGATCCGCTTCGTAGTGGGGCTCGGCCACCTTCCACAGCATGGAGAGGAAGTTGTCGGCGAAGTCGAGGGAGTTGTCGGGGTAGACGAAGGGCATGCCCACGCTGAAGCGGTGGGCGGCGGCGGCCAGGGTGGGCATTTTGGCGATCAGGCGGATGATCTGCTTGTTGCGCGATCCGGGGTCGAAGATCTCCTTGGCGTCGAGATAGAACGTCGAGAGGGCGGCGACGGCGGACACCAGCATGCCCATCGGATGGGCGTCGTAATGGAATCCTTCCAGGAAGCGCTTGCGCACGTTCTCGTGGATGAAGGTGTGGTTGGTGACCTCGTTGCGCCACGCGGTGAACTGCTCGGTCGTGGGCAGCTCGCCGTGCAGGAGGAGATAGGCCACCTCCAGATAGGTCGAATTCTCCGCCAGCTGCTCAATCGGGTAACCCCGGTACCGCAGAATGCCCGCCTCGCCGTCGAGGTAGGTGATGGCACTCTCGCAGGCCGCCGTCGACATGAAGCCGGGGTCGTAGAACCACACCCCGGGGAGGAGCTTGGACCATTCGGACGCCGAGACCCCTCCGTTCAAGAGCGGGATCTCTATCGACTCGCCATTTCGGTTGTCAGTGATCGTGATGCTTTCGGCCACGTGAGCGACCCCTCCAGTTCCTGATTGGGTTCGAAGGCGATCCTATGACCCCAAGTGGGCCGCGGTCGAGACGGCCCCCCACCGGGGTCTCAGGGAGCGGCCCGAGGCCTCTCTGATCAGGTGCTCGGGGAGATCTGGAGTCCCTCTTCGAAGGTCGTACCGGCCGCGACGGTCTGCCCGGCCGGGACCGCGATGGCGACGGTGAGCTGGTAGCTGTTCCCCGGCTTCACCGCAAAGGTGACCGGTGCGAGGCTGACCGACCGGCCCGCCAGGACCGAAGCGGCCCTCCTCGCGGTCGTGGTCGTGGTCGTTCCGGTCGGCAGCCGTGTCAGCGTGAAGGTGACGGACGCATGGGGCTCGTCGACCGTGCCGTCGTTCGTGAGGACGACGCTCAGCACCACCGTCTGGGTGGGTGAGAGCACGGAGACCCCGGGCGTTGCCACGCCGGTCGGGGACGGGACTGCGGGCGGCGTGATCTGGACCACACTGAGGCCGAGCTGATGGACGGCGGCCAGGGTCGTCGAGGCGGCGACCAGGTCGACCTGCGTCGCCAGGGCGCCGATCTGCCAGGTGCTCGCCGTGGTGATCCACCGGGACGTGGGAAGCCGGGCGTGCCCCGCCATGGTGGCCAGGGAGCGGCGCACCACCTGGTAGCTCCGATCAGCCTGGGCAAGGAGGCGGCCCGCGGCGGCGATGCGATCCGTGGCTTGGGTGGACGACAACAACGCCGCAGCGGCCGCCCCGGTCGCGGGGGCGGCCGGTGCGCCGGGCACGGGCAGGGGCCGCAGGCCGAGCAGTCCGTCGATGGCGGACCGCACCTCGTCGGCGGACTGGGCACGGTCCGCCAACACGGTGGCGAAACGGCCTTCTACGCCGCCGTTGCTCGCCAGGGCGGCCGCCCGTGCCGCCTGGTCTCCGGCCTGCGCCGTGACGTCGTCCAGGTCGACCTGGAGAGCCTGGCGACCCTGATCCGGCATCGCCCCCATCAACCGGCGCAGGGAGGCGCCGGTGGCATTGGACAGGTCGACGAGGACCGCCCCCTGCGCGCCGAACGAGCGGTTCACGCTGGTGCGGAAGGGTCCGGATCGGGGTCCGATGCGGGCGACGCCCCCGATGAGGACGGCGGCCACGACGAGGGCGCAGACCGGGACCACGAGCCTGCGGGCGCGAGATCGCCTCCGGGAACGACGATGGGTGAGCAGCGGCGACATCGCCGCGTCACGCTACTGCCAGGTCAAACCACCAGGAACGACGCGTCCGACTCGGAGTTGGCGGTCTTGAGGATGCTGGCGCGAGATCGCCACTGCACGGTCGGCGCGATGGCCTCGACCTCGACCCGGTCCTTGTGGCGCTCGATCAGTTCCAGCATCCCGAGGATCACGTCCGCGGTGAGCAGGTGCGGTTCGAGCCCGAGATCGAGGAGCTTGGTGTTGGCCGCGTTGAAGTAATGCTCCTCGCGCTCGACCCTGGGGTTGTCCATGCCCTCGGCGATCAGCACGGGGCGGGGGGACACCTCTTTTACCAGGCGGGCCATGTCGCGCACGGAGAACGATTCGGTGAATTGGTTGAACACCCTGAACTCTCCCCGTTCGGGGGGGTTGACGAGGGCCAGGGTGACACAGGCCAGCGTGTCGCGGATGTTCAGCATTCCCCTGGTCTGACCGCCGGCTCCGTAGACCGACAGGGGTACGCCCATGACGGCCTGGACGCAGAAGCGGTTGAGCACCGTGCCGAAGACGCCGTCGTAGTCGAAGCGAGTGGCGAGCACCGGGTGCAGGTCGGTCTCGGGCGTGGACTGGCCGTAGACGATGCCCTGGTTGAGGTCCGTGGAACGCAACCCCCAGACGCGGCAGGCGAACATGATGTTGGCGCTGTCGTGCACCTTGGACAGGTGGTAGAAGGAGCCGGGCTGCTTCGGATAGGGCAGGACGTCGGTGCGGCCCTTGTGGGTGATCTCGATGAATCCCTCTTCGATGTCGATGTTGGGATAGCCGTACTCCCCCATGGTCCCCAGCTTGACCAGGTGGATGTCCGGGTCGACCTCCGCGATGGCGTACATGAGGTTCAGCGTGCCGACCACATTGTTCACCTGGGTGTAGATCGCGTGCTCCCGGTCGATCATGGAGTACGGAGCGGATCGCTGCTCGCCGAAGTGCACAATGGCGTCGGGCGCGCTGTCGGCCACCGCGGCGTACGTGAACGCGGCGTCGGTCAGGTCGCCGATACGCAGGTCGATCTGGCGTCCCGAGACTTCGCGCCATGTTGCGATCCGCTGCTCGAGTGGACAGATCGGCACGAGGCTGCCCACGCCCATTTCGACGTCGTACTCCCGCCGCACGAGATTGTCCACCACGGTCACGTGATGACCAAGAGCCGAGAGATGGAGGGCCGTGGGCCAGCCGAGATAGCCGTCGCCGCCGAGCACCAGAATGTTCATCTTCATCCTTTTCTAGACGATCACGACTTTCCTCGGACAGTTGCGGCCAGTGGCCTTCACATTGTGGGCCGCAAGTCTGAGTACACCCTGAGCGGTCACTGAACGGTCGCTGCGACCCGAGTCTAGGGAGAGCCTCCCCACACGCCCGCCGGCGCTGGGGATCCGCGACCCTTCATGGCCGCCGTCACCAGCGAATTTGGACTGCCGAAGCTCGACGCTGACACCGGGGGTGGGCCGGAGTCGCGGGGACAGGTCAGGAGGTGGCGGCGGTGCCTTCCTCGTCCCGCGCCCGGGGCAGCATCACGAGATCCTCGGGGAAGTCGGGGGTCAGCTCGACCGCCTGGAGCAGCCGGGGGGAGGCCTCCACCGGCGCCAGGTCGGCGATCTCCTCGGTCTCCACACCCACCACCCCGAGGGCCGGAAAGCGGCGGGCCGAGACGAGGACGCGGGATTCGAGCGATCCCACGGCATCGTTGTACGCCGTCACGCTGGCCGTCAGGCTGCGCTGGAGCCGCTGCAGGTGCGCGCTCATCGTCCGCAGCCGCTCGTACATTTCGGCCCCGAGGCGCTGCACCTCGCGGGCGTTCTCGGCCAGCTGCTCCTGGCGCCACCCGAAGGCGACCGTACGGAGGAGCGCGATGAGCATGGTCGGCGTGGTCAGCAACACGCCGTTGGCCATTGCGTGCTCCTGCAGGGTGGGGTCGGCCTCGTAGGCCGCCGAGAGCAGCTGATCACCCGGGATGAACGCCACCACCTGTTGGGGGGACTGGGCGAACTGCTTCCAATACTCCTTCTTGGCCAGCTGGTCGACGTGGGCCCGGAGCTGCCGGGCGTGCGACGCCCCGAAGAGCGCACGTGCGTGGTC
>Ga0224558_1002997_pt1 | contig 14691 bp, 11 predicted proteins | sample 714S32024metaG_FD_180682 | JGI IMG/M metagenome (GOLD analysis project Ga0224558, IMG submission 180682) | Peat soil microbial communities from Stordalen Mire, Sweden - 717 S3 20-24 | ecosystem: Environmental > Terrestrial > Soil > Wetlands > Peat | place: Sweden: Norrbotten County, Stordalen... | reverse complement strand
GCACGGTCCGCTTTCACGCTCACAATTCGGGAAAACGGGGGACTTGTGACAGACTGGAATGTGGCCGGCGAAGCACTTCACACGCGGCCCGGACAAGGTTCAAATGCACTTTCATTTTGATTTTGCCGCACGCCAGATTCTTTGGACACTGACATTTGCCGCACAACTGGTCTTGCTGGTGGTTCTGCTGGGCCGCGACCGCGCGCGGCGCTATCCGTGGTTTACAGCCGGCATCGTGCTCTCTGCCCTGCAACTGATGGCCGAGGTTCTGCTAGTGGGCCGCATGGCGATGCTTCCCTTGCAGGAGGTCCTTCTTACACTGGCCGACCTGTCGGTGATCGTAGGCCTACTGGTGGTGGTGGAGGTGGCGCGGCGGGCCTTTGCCGGGGTTCAGCGCTCTCTGTGGATTGTGAATACCGCCGGGCTGCTGGTGGTGGCCGGCCTGGTGCTGGCATTCTGGGGACCGTGGCCAGCAAGTAAAGATCTGGTCTGGGACTCGACGATCGGCAAGCTGCACCTGATGCAATTTGCGGCGCAGAAGGGCAACTCGCTGGTGGCCCTGCTTACGGTGGAGTTGGGGCTGCTGGTGGTGATCTTTGGCCGCCACTTCAAGGCCGGCTGGCGGAGCCATACGCAGATGATTGCCATTGGGCTCTCGACGGTCGCCGTCGCCTTTCTGTCGGCACAGGGCGTGGTGCAATTCATCATCAGAACGGCGCATCCCCAAAGCCGTGCGGAGGTTGATCGCATTCTGGGTTTGATCACCAAGCTATGGAACGCCAACAAGATGGTGTACATTGCCGCGCTGCTGTGGTGGATTGTGTGGCTGTGGCTCGACGAGCCGGGAGCGGCTGCTGTCGCAGTGACAGAAGAAAAACTCTAAAATCGAATGTTAGCTGTCAGCTAAATGTGGCAGCTTGCCTGGCCGCGCTTTTCCAGGTAGCGCTGGTGGTACTCCTCGGCGCGCCAGAAGTTCTGGGCCGGCTCGACTTTTGTGACAATCCGCTTCGGCTTGAAGCGGTCTTCGGCGGTGAGCTGCTCGATTTTGGCGCGGGCCTGCGCCTCCTGCTCGGGCGAGTGGAAGAAGATGGCCGAGCGGTACTGCGTGCCCCAGTCCGGGCCCTGGCGGTTGACGGTAGTAGGATCGTGCAGGGCAAAGAAGGCGTCGAGAAGCTGCTCAAAGCTGACCTTTTCAGGATCGAATTCCACTTCGACCACTTCTGCGTGACCGGTCAGGTCGGTGCAGACATCCTTGTAGCTGGGCCGCTCCAGCGAACCGCCTTCATAGCCGGCGGCTGTCGCCGTCACGCCGGGGATTGCCGCAAACGCCGCTTCTACTCCCCAGAAACAGCCGGCTCCGAAAGTTGCTTTTTCCTGGCTCATGGTGGTTGAGATGCGCGGTAGTGGCCTGAGGTGACAGTTTTTCTGAGCTTGAAGAGCAAGTTCCATTCTAGCCGCAAATTGGGCTGACTCTGCTTTAGGCGCGAGGAAAACGCTGCCCTATACTCCCAGGCGTTCGCGCAGGCAGACGTAACAATGGAGTACCCCAGTTCACAAGTTGACGGACTCACCTCTCGGCGCTAGCCTATATCTTGGCTACGTGTGTCTACTGATGGCGCACGCAGCAATGTATTGCACTCATGCCAATTCTTTCATCCTGTGAGCGATCCGGCTGCGGAGCGACCGTCGTTCCCTGGCAGGGATGGTGTATGGAAAAACTGCCCCACCCTGGTGAGGATAGCGGAGCTTTATTCAAAAGTGCGGACGATGACGACTCATGCAGGGTTCCCCGCCGTTGTGTTGCCTTCACTGTTCCCGCGCAAGCGGAAGTAAGCCTGATTTAATGAAACGCCAGCCGAAGGCCTGAGAAGAGGAACCCACTTGTTCGAAGAGAATGAAACTCAAACCGGCCACACCGGAGAGCGGTTTGCTCAAAGCAGCCGCTTCTTCGATCCCGAGGACGAGGTGTCTCTCAGGGATCTCGCGCTTGTTCCCTGGAAGCGAAGGGGCATTGTGGCCGGTTGCACGGCCTTTTGCGTGGCGGTGGCAATTCTTATTTGTATCTTCATGCATCCGCGATACAAAGCCACGGCGACCATCGAGCTCAATCAGGAAAAAAGCAGCGGGGGCGATGCGCTCTCCAGCCTCGCCTCGCTGGCGGGTGGCGACTCGGATGAGCTGAAAACCAAGATCGACACTGAAATTGCGGTTATAAAAGACGATTCGATCGCTCTGGCCGTAATGAATAACATGGGCATGCTCCGCCTTGAGAACCCTGACCGGTTCAGCAAGGAGGCAGGGCCCCTGGTTAGTCCGGAGGCTTTGCCCGCCACGCGGCGGGAAAGCCTGGTTGGCAACTTCAAGGAGCATCTGGAAGTTAAAGAGCTAGAAAGTTCTCGTCTCATAGCTATTACTTACACAGATAGAGACCCAGTCCAGGCCGCGAAGATTGCGAACCAGGTGGTTGCCGAGTACAAATCTTATCTCCTCAACTCAAACTTCAGTTCATCGAAAGAAGTGTCGCAGTGGCTCTCCGCGCAGTTGGGTGACCTTTCCGACCAGGTTGCCAAGTCGCAGCAGGCCGTAGCGGACTTCGAGCACACCCATAATCTTTCCTCCGCAATGCTGGGTCTTTCTACGCTGGGAGGCAGTTCTGCATCCGCATCTGGAGTTGGTGGCGGTGGCGGCGGCGGCGGCGGCTCGGTAAGCATACCGGAACTGGAACGTCTCACAGCGCTGAATGAAGAGGTGACCCAGGCCGAAGCCGCGCGGCTTGGGCACGAAGCAATCTACCGCCTTGCGTCAACGGAAAATCCGGACGTGATTTCCTCGCTCGGCTCTAGCTCTCTTCCTGGCCTTTCCAACTCGACTGTCATGTCCCAGGGCAATGGCCTGGATATTCTCAATTCATTGCGGGAGCAGGAGGCGTCGGCGCGGGTGGCGTATGCCAGCGCGGAAACCAAGTATGGCCTGCGGAATCCTCATCTGACTGACCTCGCGAATCAATTGAAGTCTATCCGCGATCAGATTCAAAACGAGATAGCCAAGATCAAGCAGCGAGCTAAGAACGATCTTGTTCTCGCGCAGCAGAATGAGCAGGCGCTGCGTTCCGCCTTCGAAGCGCAAAAGCTCGTAACCAGCAAAATGAATGACGATGTCGTGCAGTTGGGAGTTCTGCTGGCGCAGGCCCGCTCCAGCCGCGCACTTTATGACATTCTCTACGCCAGGCTGCAGGAAGCTAACATCGATGCGGGCAACAGCGCGACAAATGTGACGGTTGCCGATCCCGCGCGTCCTCCGGGCGGCTATTACATGCCGCAGCGCACTTTGTTCATTATGGTCGGCCTTTTCGGCGGTCTTTTCCTGGGCACCGGCGTGGCCTACTTGCTGGAAAGCCAGGATGACACGCTCACGGATAGCTTCCAGGTGGAAACGGTGTCGAACCTGCCGGTATTGGGCATGATTCCATTTCATCGCATGGAAGCCAGACCGCGAGAAGGCTCTCTGGCCGCGGAGTCAAGCTCTTTTCTGATAGCTCCCGAGAGCGCCACGGCTGAATCATTCCGCAGCTTGCGGTCGGGGCTGACTCTCTCTGGTGTTGGGCGCAAGCTGAGGGTTCTATCCATTACCAGCGCTTTGCCTGGAGAAGGAAAGTCATACACCGTCTATAACCTGGGACTTGCCTTTGCCGCGACCGGTCTGAAGACGCTCATCATTGATGCCGATCTTCGGCGGCCTCGGCAACACGCCCTCTTCCGCGCGGCGCGGGAAGATGGGCTGGCGGATGTTCTCGTTGGCCTGAAATCGTTTGACGATGCTTTGGTGGCCCATCCCGTGGAACCGAATCTGACCTTGTTGCCTGCGGGCCGTCAATCCCCGCTCGCCGCGGAGCTTCTGGGATCGGGCGAGATCGGAAAGGTTATTGAAACCGCCCGGGAGAGGTTTGACCTTGTGCTTATGGACACACCGCCCGCCTTGCCGGTGGCCGACGCGATTATCGTGGGAACTCATTGCGATGGAACCATCGGGGTGTTGCGCGCGGGTCGAACCTCTCGAAAGGCGTTGCAGCGATTTGTCCAGACTCTTGCTCGAAATCGCATTCACATCCTCGGAATGGTGATTGAGGCAGTGGATATGTCCGCAACCGAATACCGGAGCGTATATGGCTACAATGTGCAGAGTTATTATGGCGAGAAGTAAGATTGCAATTGACCGCGGCCTTCTGCTTCTGCTCGGTGTTGCCTTGCAGCCGGCAATGATGGCTGTGCCAGGGTATGCCCAGGCGGCAGGAGGAGGCTCAATCTCCTCAGCTCCCTCGGCCAATTCGGCTTCATTGAGCGTCAAGGCTGGGTCCCAGGCTCAAGTTTCTGGGCCGACCATCGTTCCCAGGGACTTATCCGCGCTGCGCATTGAGCCCGGAGACTTGTTGAGCGTGAGTGTCTTCGACACGCCCGAGTTCACCAATTCGTACCGCGTGGACCCTGCGGGAGACTTGACGATTCCTCTGTGCGGCAAGGTGAACGTTCGAGGGTTGACTCTGCCAGAGGCGGCAAAGCGTCTTGAGGCTGCTCTCAAGGACGGCCAGATATTGACCCAGCCGCAAGTGAATGTAGACGTGCAGCAGTATGCTGGCCAATACGTGACTGTAACAGGAGAAGTCGGAAGCCCAGGGCGGGTGGCGCTTATCGCCCCCACAAGTCTTGGCGAAATTCTTGCCGAAGCGGGTGGCGAAACTCCATTAGCGGGCGCACACATCAAAATCCGGCGCGGCGCTGATGACGCTGCTCCAGAGGAAGAAGTTCCTTATTCGCGGAGTAAGAGCACGCCGGAGACTGCATCTATCCTCGTGCGGCCAGGCGACTCGGTCTTCATTCCGCGCGCCGGCATCGTCTATGTTCTGGGCGCGGTGAACAGGCCTGGCGGCTACCTGATGCAGGAAGATGGGAAGCTGAATGTTGCCCAGGCCCTGGCGTTAAGCGGAGGAACTGTTTTGCAGGCTAATACAGGCGGCTTGCGCGTGATTCGCCGCAATCCGGACGGAACTGTGTTGGATTTCCCCCTTTCCTATAATGGCATCGCAAAGGGAACACAGACGCCACTTATACTCCAGGCGCAGGACATTGTTTATGTGCCTATGAGTAAGGTCAAGGCTATGTTTTCCTCTACACAAGGGATTATCACGGAAGCCGCGTCGGCTGCCATCATTGCTCATTAATCTGAGCGTAATGATTTTACAGGTGAAGCAACTCAACAGGGCGCGCTCACTCTTACAGCGAATCCCTGCGTAGAGTGCCACGAATCCCAGCGTTTTGGATGTTTCGCAGAATCTCATTGGCGCAACCAATGCCTGGTTCCAAGAGCTGGATAATGCTATAGCAGAGTTAGGAAGAGAATGTGAGATATCTATCAAGAGAAACTGGCCTGAGCGTTTCCGACCTCAGGGTCGCCGCGGTGTTGATCTTCGTGATTTTAAATCTTGCGGTGTTTTTCGTGCGCTTCGTCAGTGTTTGGCGTTATGGCGCACTGTTTCCCTTCGACAGTCACCTGGCGATCTATCCTGTATGGAAAGCGGTCCACCACCTTTCAATCTACGAATGGCCGCTCACTTACCCGTTTTCTCTTGCCTTGTATAACTATCTATTCTATGAAACCTACGCCTTCTTCCTGAGGCTGGTTGGAGTGACCGGGGCCGGCATCATGATGTGGGGCCGCTTTTTTACGCTGGTCTTCCCGGTCATCGGCGCTATAGCCCAATGGAAACTTGTACAGTATCATCTCAACCTGCGCGGCGCCCGCAGTGTTCTCTCGCTTTTCTTTGCGGTCGGCCTCTGGTTCTGCACTTCAATCGTCCGCCATTGGGCGCTCTGCATACGGCCTGACATGGGCGCCGTCGCTTTGGTTATGGTCGCGTTTTACTTGGTCGTGCGCCAGCCACGGTACGGCTTCGCGTATGCAGGCGTATTGTTCTATCTTGCCTGGTCGTTCAAACAGACCGTGGTTCTGGCGTTCGTTGGTGTCTGTTTGTTCCTCCTGTTGCAGAAGCGGTGGCGCGATCTGACGGCGCTGACCGCTGTCTTTGCGGCATTGGTAACAGCAACGCTTCTCCTTGGAACTCCCGCGTACCGATTCGATATCCTCGTCGCTCCGGGGCTTGTCAGGGAATTCAGTTTGATGTGGGCCGCGCAGATGGCGCCAAAGTCCGTGATTTCGAACGCCTATTGGATTCTTGCTCCCGTCGCGCTGCTGATCGCCGTCACTGGACGTCGGGTAGATAGCACTGTTCGTCTACTCACCATTGTCCTTGTCGTTGCGTTAGCCGGCGGATTGGCAGGGATGACAAAAGTCGGCGCCTGGGATAACTATCTTCTTGAAGCATTCATCGCGGGCTCCACTCTGCTCCAGATAGCCATATTCGCCGCACCAGGACCGTTCGTCAACGCACTGGTTATGTATGGATGCATCATTCCGTCAATACAGCTCGCTACCACGCCAAGCGGACCCCACTTACACCGCTTCGGTACGGTGGGAATCGCCACCCCGGACGAATACGCGGATGCCGTGGCGCTGCGTAACCGCCTGGCGGCAATGAAAAAACCCATCTTCAGCACTGACCCGATGTTTTCTCTCCCTTGGATCTCGAACGACAATCACGCCCCTGCATTGCTCATCGATTACCCTTTCCACGATGCCACGCGGGCTCGTTGTCAAAATGGATGCGTCGAAGGCATGTTGCAAAGAGGAGAAATCCCGACCGTGGTGCTGGCTAGTTCGGGCGACATTTTCCAAAGCAGCTTGAGTCCGAGATACATGAAGGTCGGCGAGGCTCACGAATCAGACAAAATGTGGAGTATTTACGTGCTCAACCCTCAAGCACAAAATTCCGATGCGCCGGTAAGAAAATAGGTGATCCTAAACGGATCAGAGAGTGCCGAACAATCATTCATGAAAAGCCCCGAAGTCACCATCATTGTGCCGATCTATAACGGGTCGGCCTATCTCTTGGAAACGCTCAATTCCCTGTTGTCTCAGACTTTCAGAAATTTTGAGTTACTGGCGATCGATGATGGAAGCATGGACGCATCAGGCGATGTTGTTCGCACCTTAAAGGACGAGCGGGTGCGCTTGATTCAAACGAAAAATAGCGGACTTTGCGAGACATTGAATCTGGGAATCGCCGAGGCCAAAGCGCTCTATATAGCCCGCTGTGATCAAGATGATATAAACCTTCCCGAGCGCCTTGCACGACAACTGCAAGTGATGGAAGATAACCCGGAAGCGGTCGCGCTTTTCACCTACAACACTAAATTCGGGAGCAAACGTCGCTGGTCGAATGCGGATAAGTTTATTATGGCAGCAGGCGAACTGAAAGAGTATGAACCGATGAAAGACGGTTGCCTGTTAGGTTCAACTATGTTTGCGCGAACTGCGGCGTTGCGCTCCATCGGTGGCTTCCGACAATCTTACTACCCCGCTGATGATCTGGATCTGGAATGTCGATTGTCGCAAGTAGGCAAGGTTCTGATTCTGCGCGAACCATTGGTCGCCTACCGCTTTCAAACAGACGCAAATACATACCGGGTCTTTGCGGACATGCGCGAAACATCGCATTGGACAAAGGACTCCTACCAGCGGCGATTGCAAGGCCTACGGGAACTGACCCTTGAACAGTTCCGCCTTATTCAGGTAACGGATCTTTGGTCGCGAATAGGCCGGCATTGCCGGGATACGTCTAAGCTGCATATGCGCATCGCAGGCCAAAGATTTCTGGATGGCCGCTATCTCGCAGCCTCTGGCCACCTCGTTCGAGCGGTCTTGGCCGATCCTTCAGACATCACCGGACGCCTTAAACGATACTTCAGTCACTCATGATCACGGGATTTTAATTACCCGTTAGAGGCACAATGAGAACTAGCGAGCAGCAAATACGCATACATAAGTTCGCCGGGGAGGATATGCAAGAAACGCCGTCGCAGCCTCCAGTTATGCCGTTGAGCGAGTTCCTTCCAGCACTGTTTCGGGCGCTAGACGGAGAAGGAGTGCACTTCTGCGTTTTAAGAAACTATGAGGGGTTTCCTGCCTACAATGCTGGTCGGGATGTGGATTTCCTGATCCGCGCGTCCGATCTGCCGCTTATAATCCGCACTCTTAGATCGATTCGAGGCATTCGAATCGTCGGCTATTCCGAGCGCAGCTATGTGGCAAGTGTCTTTCTGGAAGGCATTTCCTCGACTCCGAAATCCCGTGCACTACAAGTCGATTTCGACTTGAGTTTGACCTGGAAAGGACTAGTATATCTGCCTGGAGAGGCTGTGCTGCAAGCGGCGATCCCGCGCCCCGCGGGCAACTCGACTTTCTTTGTACCATCGCCGGTCCATGAAGCAATCACCTCCTTGTTGACCAGTTTGATCATTGGTGGATCGCTGAAAGAGAAGTACTTCCCCCAGGTACAACGAACGTTCGCAAGCAAGAGGTACGGAGTAATCGCCGCCCTATCGCCGCAATTTGGAGCGAAGACCGCAACTCGACTGGCGGACGCAGTGATTGGCGGGGACCGCGAGAAGGTGCATGGCTGTGTTAGAGCGCTCCGTACTTCGCTGGTTCTGCACAATCTGGTGCGTAGCCCGTTCCGTAGCGCGTTGGCCGTTGTCCGGCACTATGCAAGTGAAATCGCAATACGCTATTCCCCGAAAACTCTCGAAACCGTGTGCATATTGAGCCCGGGCAATTGCGACGAGACAACAATCATCGAAGCCTTGATGCCGATCCTGCAATTTTCTGCGGTGACAGTGGAAAAGCGCTACTTCTGGCCACAATTGTCTCTCTGGCGCGATCCATCGGAAAGAAATGCGTATGCAGATCGCGAAGCCGGTACCAGAGAGAGTCTATTAGTTTCAATGGCGAAGATTGTCCGGTGGATGCTGGGAGAGTGGATAAGCCAACTACAGAAAAACCTTACGCTTCGTGTTGTCGAGGGCCATTCCTATGATTTGATAATCGGCGAGGAATGGCTCTGCTACGGAATACCAAAATGGTTTGCGCGGCTCGTCGGAAGATTGCTTCCCACACCTGATCTTTGGATATTGCTGGACCAGGCAGCGGAAGGGGTGCAATCAAGGAACCATGAAGTTCTTTCTGCGCAAACACTCCGGCAACTCGAAGCCTGCCGCTCCTTTGTGAAGACGAGAAATAGATATGTCATTCTGGGCGTAGGAAAGCCAGCGGCCAGCGTTACAGAGGATGCCTATTCTGCCATCATCGATATGCTTGTGCAGCGCACAGATAGGCGGCTCAAGAACCGGTTCTAAGTTTGTTCTATTTCCGCCTTGAAGCGAGGCTCTACATAATTAGGTGATTGAAACTTCGGTGCCTGATGCAGTTTAGCGGAGAGAGCGCCGCCACGCTTTCAAGCAGAATGGTTGAACGAGCGGCGAAACATTGCGATCGAAGGAAGGCCTTAAACTGAAGATAGTCATTTTGGGTCCAGATGGAGCCGGTAAGAGCTCTGTAATTCGGGGGTTAATGCAAAACCTGAGCCAAGGTGGACGTGTCGCAAAGATGCGTTATCTGAAGCCGCAAATCGTCATGGTGCGACGAGGCGATCAGGTAACTATTAATCCCGACCCTCACGGCAAGTCGCCTAGGTCGGAGCTGACTTCGGTTGCAAAGATATTTGTCTGGCTAATCGAAGAGTGGTGGGCGCATCTTTTCCGGGATAAGAGAGGGGTCGTCCTCATTTGTGATCGCTACTATCATGACCTTCTGATTGACCCGATACGGTATCGTTACGGAGGACCTCTATGGATAGCCAAATTGGTCGGAAGGCTCATGCCTGAGCCAGAACTATGGGCGCTATTGGATGCTCCTGCAGATGTGTTGCAGGCGCGCAAACAGGAGGTTGCTCGTGAAGAATCCGAGCGGCAACGCCAGGCATATTTGACCTTTGTTAGCAAACGACACAAGTATGTGATCGTAGACGCTGCGCAGTCACTGGATCACGTAGTTATAGAAGTCGAGCATGCTATTAGAACGACCCTGACAAAGAAAGAAGACAGTCTCGGATGAGACTGGCAGCTCTGCCGGCAGAAGCCAGGATTCAGACAGAATGGCTCCTAGCTACAGCACAAAGCTCAAGAGCTTTGCCCTGTCGTGGTGTATTTTAGCAGGTCCCTGATTAGCATTAACTCTGGCCTTTCGGTCACTTCGAAAGAGTAAATCTCCAATGAAGATTCTTCTCTCCGCCTATGCATGTGAGCCATGGAAAGGCTCAGAACCCGGTGTGGGTTGGCATTGGGCGCTTGAACTCGCTCGCCAAGGGCATGAAGTCACGGTACTCACGAGAGCGAACAACCGTGAACCTATTGAAGTTGCGCTGAAGAGTCACGTACCTAAGGGCCTTCAATTCTTCTACTATGACTTGCCCCGATGGGCCATGTGGTGGAAAAAGGGTGCGCGTGGCGTCCATCTCTATTATCAGCTCTGGCAAATCGGGTCGTATCTGAAGATCCGCCGCGTTTTTGATACAAATAGTTTTGACGTAGTACACCACCTCACATTCGGCGGAATTCGCCAGGCGTCCTTCCTGGGACGCATTGGGATTCCGTTAATCGTCGGCCCACTGGGTGGAGGCGACTATGCTCCCGCCAAACTTATGAAGACGTTTCCTGTCAGTGGCCGTTTGAGCGAGGCGGTCCGGTATATCTGGAATAAGTTATCACGTCTGGACCCTACCTTTCGTCAGATGTTACGCAGAGCGGATGTAATCTATTGCAAGACATTACAAACAAAGCATGCCTTGCCTAGTCGCTATCAGGCTAAGTGCATTATTGCTTTGGAGATCGGAGTCGATGCATCCTGGATCGCTAAGAATATTCTTGTTCCTCTCACGCCAGACTTTTTGAGTGTAGGCCGGCTATTGTACTTGAAGGGCACCCATCTGACACTGGATGCCTTCGCCGGCGTACTGAACCAGAGGAAGGATGCTACGCTTACTATCGTAGGGGCGGGTCCCGCGGAACAATGGCTGAAGGCGCGCGCAGAAAGGCTTGGTATAGCGCATGCCGTAACGTGGCGTGGGTGGATGTCACAGGACGAGTTGCGCAAGGTATATCATGAATCGCTAGCGCTGATTTTTCCGACCCTGCGCGATTCGAGCGGCAATGTTGCGCTAGAAGCTTTTTCGGCAGGCACACCTGTAATTTGCTTAGATTTGGGTGGCCCCGCTGCACTTGTTCCTGCGAGCGCTGGATTCAGGATTGACAGCGCAAAAGCAGACGTTAAGTCGGTCGTTGCGGATCTTACCAAAGCAATGCTCACTTTGTCGAATAATCATGATTGCGCAGTTCAGATGTCGGAGCATGCCTTGCAATATGCGAAAAAAAAGGACTGGATGTCTGCCGTGAATGGGGTTTACCAACCTCTTCTGGAACAGTTTTCAACTACAGCGTTGAAAGTTTCGGAGACTAGAATTCCAAGCCGCCAAACGCCCGAAGGCTGCGATTACCGGAAGAAGAGAAAGTAGCCACATGAAACAATCTGCGTGGTTCAGAGATAGTTATAGACACGAGGTGCTTGGAGCACAGCATACCGGTTATCTTTCTCGCTTGAAATTCCTTACGCGGTATCCTGTTTTTCTTCTAGGGTTTGGGCCGCCGATATTTAGATCTCAGGCGATTGATGCAACCAGCGGAGTGATTGATTACTGGAGCTTTCTTCAAGTGGGATGGCTTTCGCTGATTGCCTTTCGAGCGATCAACCGCCTTGTTTCTGCACAGCCGATCCTTATTCCAAAGCAGATAAGGTCTATTCTTTGGTTAGCTTTTTCCCTTGGGCTATTATTCCTGGCGTCTGCTGCATACTCTCCCAGCCACGTAGTATCCGCAGCATACTCTGTATTATATTTTCTAACCCTGATATGTGTCACAGAGTTCATTGTTGACGTCTACCGGAAGCCACCGAATTGGGTGGAATGTCTATTTCAGCTAAGGCACGTCACTTTGTTTCTCCTCGCCTTAGTCGTTTTACTTATCCCCATCCATCCGCAGAGCGTCATGACAGTTACGACAGTGGCCGGAGTGCGCCTTACGGGGGGCACTGTTACTTCTGCGCCTCTGATTTGCCCCATCATCGCCATTATCTCGGCATACAGCTTTCTCCATTCCCTGGAGTCCAGAGGTAGTGCTTTTTTACTCTTTCTGGTCGGTTTGGGAGGCACGCTCGCGACATGGGCGAGGGGGAGTGAGATTGCGCTGTTCATCTGTCTCTCGTTGGTCGTTATGGCATGGGCGAGGACAAACCAGCGTACCGCGTCCGCGGTCATTTCAGGTGCTATGGCTTTTATGGCACTTGTTGGCCTGGCTGCTGGAGCTGTCGGGGGAGGACGTATTTGGAACACCTTTAATAAGGGTCAAAGCGTCGCAGGCATAGAAAGCGCCAGCGGGAGAACCGAAATCTGGGCATTTGTGGTCAAGTACTGCCTGGCCCACCCGCAAGGAATGGGCTACGTGGCTGGCTTCCGGATTGTGTTTAGACAATATTTTTCTCTGAAATCCGGCCAGACGCTTAGTCAGCTTGGGTCAGCCCATAACACATTTGTTGATGTACTGGCTGGCGCCGGCTGGCTGGCTCTAGGGATCTATCTGATCATGATGGTAAAGATAGTTAAGCTGGCATGGCGTTTCGCAAAAAGGCAAAGCGGTTTGGCTCCGACGCTTGACCGATCATCTCTTCATGGGATTCGATGCTCGCTGGTTTTACTCGTCTTTTGTTTTACGTACGGGATGGGGGCTACAGAATTGTCCGCTCCTTTGAGGGCTGGCTTCTATATTCTGTACATTATCATCGCAATCGTTCTCGGAGCGTCTGCAAATATGCTCACAGCCTCCCGCGCCAATAACTTACCTCCGCCAAGAGATATTTCGGTAAGCAGGGGAATAGAGTTGTGATGCTGGGCTGGGGCAGCCCGCATGGGGGCGACCCGGGGAGCGGGCACGCTATGGAAGAAAGAGCAGTGCAGTTGGCCGGCGACAAGAAGGAGCTAGGTAGTGCAACAACGAACCGTACCCGCTTTCAACGGGCTCTGAGAGATTGCGTTCGCGAAGAGGGAATCAATCTCCAGTGCAACGTGCTAATTGTCGGCGGGAGCTACGAGGACGCTGATATCTTGCGCAAAGTTGGCTTTCGGCACATGACGCTGACCAATCTTCAAAACTTGGCCGGTTTTGAGCTGCCGCACATGGAGGGGGTTAAACTGGCCGCGTTGAATGCGGACGCTGAAGACATGCCTATCCCAGACGAGTCCTATGATTTGGTGCTGGCGCACGAGATGCTGCACCACTGTAGCTCGCCGCACAAAGCCTTGCTCGAGATGCTTCGGGTCAGCCGCAGGCACGTTATTATTCTCGAGCCCAACGACTCACTTTTGATGCGCGCCTTTGTGAAGTTGCGCTTTTCGTTCCCCTATGAACTGCCCGCTGTCGTTTTTCATAATTTCCGGGCGGGCGGTGTTCGCAATACTTGTGTCCCTAACTATATCTATCGATGGAGTGCGCGGGATATGTATCAGACAACCGCATCTTATATTCCTGCATTGGAGTTCGGTCTATATGTCCGCCGGTACTGGGATTTCAATGTAGATAAGGACGAGCTCGCATTGCGCAGCCAGACACGAATCGGCAGCTTCACAAAGATACTCGGCCCCGGTTTGTTTCTTGCTTGCTTGCACAGTTTTCAGGCCGTCGCGAACCGCTTGCCCTGGCTGGGCAGGCAGGGGAATAAGTTTTTCGGCTGTGTTACCAAGAGCGATAACTTGAAGCCGTGGCTCGTGCGAGACAGTGGCCGCTTGGCTTTTAATCGGCACTACGGGAAGCACTGATGATTCGGTATTAGTGAAAACCGAAAATGATTTGTGAAAGCAAATGAGACCGCTTCGTATTCTTGTAGTAGGCCAAACGCCGCCACCTTATGGCGGGCAAGCTGTGATGATACAGCTTCTTCTCGACGGCGCCTATCAGGACATCGAATTAGTTCATCTCCGGATGGGATTTTCAAAAGAGCTGAAGTCCACTGGTAAGCTTAAGGCGGCGAAGTTTTGGGAACTATTGCGAGTTATAGTGGCGATCTACTGGGCCAAACTTAGAAGGCGGCCAGAAGCCCTTTACTACCCACCAGCCGGGCCGAGCTTAGCGCCGGCGATACGAGACATCGTAATTCTGGGCTTGACACGATGGCTCTTTGACGCGACAGTGTTTCACTTTCACGCGGGTGGAATTGCAGAGTATTCTCTTAAAATGAATCCTGTGTTGCGACGGCTCTTCCGGTTTGCTTTCGCAAAGCCGGAACTGGTCATTCGAACGGCAGGCCTCGCCGCGCAGGACGGCAAGGGCCTGTGTTGCAAGAAAGAAGTCATAGTTGCAAATGGCATACCCGATTCTGCCGGAGAGAGTATTCAAAGAATCTCTGTTAGTAGGGCGCGTATTAAAATTCTGTTTGTCGCGCTGCTCAGAGAAGACAAGGGCGTTTTTGTTGCTATCAACGCCGTGCAACAGTTGCTGATGGCGGGAATGAATGTGGAACTAACATGTATTGGGGAGTGGGACTCGCCGGATGTTCACACGCGCGCTGAATCTATGATTGAGACGAGATTCAGGCCGCGGTTCAAGTTCCCAGGCGTGCAGATTGGATACGGGAAGTGGG
>Ga0224558_1002996_pt1 | contig 14693 bp, 8 predicted proteins | sample 714S32024metaG_FD_180682 | JGI IMG/M metagenome (GOLD analysis project Ga0224558, IMG submission 180682) | Peat soil microbial communities from Stordalen Mire, Sweden - 717 S3 20-24 | ecosystem: Environmental > Terrestrial > Soil > Wetlands > Peat | place: Sweden: Norrbotten County, Stordalen... | reverse complement strand
TAACAGCCCGTGGTTAAAGTCGGCGATTGATAGGATACAAACATCAGTTGAAAACGTCTAACAAGCATGGCGATGGGCAGGCGAGAAGATCAGCAAAAGCAGGAACCTCTGCTGAGTGAACTGCTCGATGCGGAAGGCTTTGATTCCTTCGTCGAAGGAGTAAGCGCCAAGTTCTACGCGGAGAAGTTCGGGCGTCCATCGCTACTGCCTGGCATCTACTTTCGCTCGCTGCTGATTGGATATTTTGAAGGCATCGAGGCAGAACGCGGTATCGCCTGGCGTGTGGCCGACTCGCTGGGACTGCGACGGTTTCTGGGCATAGCGTTGACGGAAGCCACGCCCGACCACTCGACCCTGTCGCGGACCCGCAGGCTGATCGACCTGGAAGCGCACCAACAAGTATTCGCCTGGGTTTTGAGTCTGCTGGCCGATCGTGGATTATTACAGGGCAAGCGCGTCGGCATCGACGCTACCACGCTGGAAGCCACCGCTGCGATGAAATCCATTGTGCGGCGCGACACCGGCGAGAGTTACAACGAGTTTCTAACTGGGCTGGCCAAGGCGTCGGGCATTGAGACGCCGACGCGCGAAGATTTGGCGCGGCTGGACCGCAAGCGCGAGAAACGCACCTCGAACAAGGAATGGATGAGTCCCCGCGATGAGGATGCGCGGATCGCGAAGATGAAGGATGGCAGCACGCATCTGGCCCACAAGGCCGAACACGCGGTGGACATGGAATCGGGCGCGGTGGTTGCCGTTACCTTGCAGGCGGCCGATCTTGGCGACACCACGACCGTGCATCAAACCCTGGCCGAGGCGGGACTGGCTGTGGCGGAGTTAGTTGGGCGCGAAGTGGAGTTACGCCCCGAAGAGGACCCGAAAGTCAACGTGAACGGAATTGAAGAGTTGGTGGCGGACAAGGGGTATCGCAGCGGGGCGGTTCTGGAGCAGGTGAAGGAACCCGAAGTTAGCACTTACATTCCAGAAAGGAAGCAGGCGGGCAAACGAAACTGGGATGGCAAACAGAGCGAGCAGCAGGCGGTCGAAGCCAACCAGAGCAGAGTAACTGGAGATTATGGAAAGCAGTTACTGCGAAGGCGGGGCGAGTTAGTTGAACGCAGCTTTGCCCACTGCTACGAGACGGGCGGAATGCGACGCTGCACCTTGCGCGGACAGGATAATATTCTGAAGCGTCTGCTGATCCACATCGGCGCGTTCAACATCAGCCTGGTGCTGCGGAAGATGTTGGGCGCGGGCACGCCGCGAGAACTGAAGAACCGCGCGGCAAGGCTCCTTTTGCGCCTTTTCAAGTGGCTTGCATGCCACGACCGACCGAATGGCGCCGTAGAATCCCGCACTACTCCGGTTCTTGCCCTTTCCGGCACCTATCGCTCTGGAAAACCACAATATCGCCTGATCCGGAATTCGGTTACTTTAACCACGGGCTGCTATGGCAATTCGACTCCATAGGCCGAAAGCGCAGCCATAAAGAGCCTCTGCTACGGGCGATCCCTGTGTACATCCTTATCGGGGCGTTGTGTGCCAAGTGGAAAGTGCCGGGAACCAAAGACGACGAGCGGTCCGCCAGCAGCTTACGGGAGTCTGCTATTCAACGAAAAGTCGCCATAGTGACTGGAATCCCGTGTTCTCTAGCCGAGCTGAAGGCCGGGGAGGCTCCCGGAGCCTGCGGCGTTTTTCAGGACCGATCACTGCCGAAGGGAACTTGCGACCGCCGTTTCGGAATCAAAAGAGCCCCGTTGGCCCAGGATCTAACAGCAAGCTTACTTTCTATGTTGCAGAGAGGAACCGCCACTCGAAACGTTGTGCCCTCGCATTCCGTGCTGGTAACAGACAGATCAGCTTGATGCATTTCAGCAATCCATTTTGCGATCGCCAAGCCTAACCCGCTGCCTTCCACCTGGGTACGAGAAGGATCTGAGCGATAGAAGCGGTCGAAGACATGCGGCAGATCGGCTTGCGCGATTCCTATACCGCTATCCCTGACGAGAAGAACCGCCAAATTCCCGACTGCACTGAGACTCACTTCCACCCGGCCCGGCGCATGGGTGTATTTCAGTGCGTTATCGAGCAGTATCCAGACCAGTCTGCGAAGGCTGGAAAAGTCCCCAAGCACGTTTACGGGCAAGCCTGCCCCGGCGGAAACTGCGAGGGTGAGATTCTTTTCGTTGGCCAACGGACGGGCCAGTCCGCAAGCCTCCTGAACCACTGCGCCCAAATCCACTTGCTCTAGAGCCGCATCGAAGGAATTCGAGTCGGCGCGGGCCAATATCAACATCCCTTCCAACAGCTCCGAGGTCTTTGCGGACTCTTGCACGATGTCCTCGAAGGCCCTGCGACTCTCCGGGTCTGCGTGAGGATTTCTCAACGCTACTTCCGCAACTGTGCGTGTGAACGACAACGGACCACGCAACTCATGCGAAGCATCCGCAGTGAACTGCTTGATCTGGCCCACCGCAGACTCCAATCGCTGTAGCATTGCATTGCAAGTCTCAGCAAGCCGCTGCAGCTCATCACCTGTCTTGGTCACCGGCAACCGCTCCGATAGGTTTCGTATGCTGATGGAACGTGCCGTGGCTGTGATTCTATCGACAGGCTGCAAGGCCTTCCGGCTCATTACGTAGCCGCCTGCGGATGAAATCAACAACAGAATGGGTGCCGACGCAAGCAGGCCTATCAAGAAATTCTGAAGAACGACAAGATTTCCCGTCTCAGGAGCAGCGGTGAGTAGAAAAAACGACTTTCCTCCAACTGAGTACGGTCTCATCAGCACCCAATAGGGAATTCCACCAGAATTAGCGTGCAAAAAGCGCTCAGAATCACCGTTCCTCATCGAAGGCCACGGAAAGGCCTTGGCTGCAGCCGAGGGCGAAGGGTAAGCCCGTTGTCCATTCGCACGAAAGATCTCTGCAAGACCTCCGCCCGTTGCACGAGCAAAATCGGTAAAGTCTTGGTTTTGGTCCTCTTCGTCCTCATCCTTCGACTTATTCAGTAACTGTTGCAACCGGTCCATACGCCGCGAGAGCGTTTGATAACGCTCGTTCTTCAGCGTGCTCTTGAGGTTGAGCCACATCACGGTTCCGAACAGCAGCCACCCAAGGAAGAAGATGCCACCAAACCAGATTGTAAGACGCAACGAAATTGAAAACGGCGACTTCAATATGCTTTGCTCCGCAGGGAATAGCCAACGCCGCGAACCGTGTGTAACAACTCCTCTTCTCCAGAGTGAGTTATCTTCGCTCTCAGCGCCCGAATGAAAACGTATAGACTGTCATAACTCACATCGGTATCTGCGTTCCATCCTTCTTCAATGAGCACGCCATGCGGCACCACAGTTCGGGAACGCCGTATCAAGGTTTCCAGCAGCGCGCACTCGGTTCTGGTGAGCGGCACGATGCGATCACCCCGCTGTAATTCAAATAGATGCGGCCGGAGAATCAGATCTTCGAAAACCAGTTCTTGAGGAATGGAAATCGGAACACGGCGATCGGCAGCTCTAACCTTGGCCAGCAACAGGTCGAGCGCAAAAGGTTTTGTCAGATAGTCGTCCGCGCCGGCATCGAGTCCGCTAATCATGTCTTCCATCGAGTCTCGTGCGGAAACGATGATCGTTTGAGTCGTGAACCGATCTTCCCGCAGCTTGCGAATCACACTGAATCCATCCATGCGCGGAAGCATGACGTCGAGAAGTATCAGATCGAAATTGTTCGAACGGCCCTCTTTGAGCGCGACCTCGCCATCGAACGCCAGTGTCACCGTATGCCCTTCGCCCTCGAGTACACGCCCTATATGGCAGGCAAGGCTCTGCTTGTCCTCTACGATTAGAACTCGCATCCTCTGATCGTAACTAAACAAGATGAATGTTCCATGAAAAATGCCACTTCACATGGAAGTCCTCAGATTGCGATTAGATTCGACTGAGACAATCCGTCCAGATCGAGAAGTACTGTAATTTGAGGAGAGAGGCCTGATGTCTAATCGACGATCCATTTGGAAAATTCGCTCTATTGTCTTGCTCTCATTGTTTACGCTTATATTCTGCACTTTGAAAGCTAATGCAGAGTCCACTAACGGTGTTATTACAGGCACAGTTGTCGACAACGCTGGCGCTGCTCTCAAGGGCGCACGTATTGAACTGCTTCCATTGAAGCTTATCGGTGAATCCAACCCGCAGGGAGAGTTCAGTCTGCCCGGCGTTCCGGCAGGCAGCTATACGCTGTCGGTTTCCTATGTTGGCTTCAAGCCAACAAAAAGCAAGGTCGATGTGGTCGCGGGCCAGATCAAGACCATGGAGATTAAGCTTGGCGTCGCCTCAGCGAGCGAAAACATCATCGTCAGCGCAGAGCGTATGCACGGCGAAGCAGACTCCATCAACGAAACCCGCATGGCGGACAACCTTCTGCAAGTTCTTCCCGCAGAGTTGATTGTCAGTCTGCCCAATGCCAACGCAGCCGATGCTATCGGCCGTTTGCCCTCTGTCACGCTCTACCGTATTGAGGGCGAGGGCGTCTATATTCAAGTTCGTGGCTCTGAGCCTCGTCTCACCAACGTTACTGTGGATGGAATCACCATTCCCGCCCCTGAGCCAACGGTTCGTCAGGTTCGTCTAGATGTGTTGCCCTCGTCCATGATCGATGCGGTAGAGCTCAATAAGACCCTCTCCGCGAACATGGACGCCAACGGCATTGGCGGATCGGTGAACATTCGCACCAAGACCGCGGGAGAACGGCCCACCTTCGATGCGTTTATAGACGGCGGCTACACTAACATCCTGAATGGCCGCGGGTCTTCCGCGGTGGGTGCAACCGTGGGAGATCGCTTTGGCAAGTCAAAGCGCCTTGGCATCCTGATTAATGGCGCCTTCGATTACAACGGTCGCGGTATCGACAATATTCAACCAGCGCTCGATCCATACTCGACCATGGCCGCACCGTTCTATGACAGCAATACAATCCGCGAATACCGCTACTATCGCTACCGCGATGGATTCTCGGTCGCAGCAGATTACAAACTAAGCGACAACACAAGCTTTTATGCTAACGGAATCTATTCAGATTTGAAGGATTGGGGAGACAAGTGGTACTACAAGCCTGTTTCGCAGTTGCTTTCGGCTCCGGGAGTCTATAGCAGCAAGGCGGCTAAAGCGCCTTCCTTTTACACTTCCAGCAAGCGCCCGAATGCCTCCGTTGGAACTATTATTCTGGGCGGACGGCACACCACCGACAAATCATGGTTAACCCTTGAAGCCTCTGCAGCTTATTCTTACGAGATCGATTCTGCGGGTAACCCCAAGGCCGACTTTGCATGGAATGGAACTTCGCTGGGCAACACCTGCGACTACAGCCTGACCGGAGCCGTTGATAAGTATCATCCGCATTTTGGAAATTGCGACAACTCGGCCAGCTCGCCGCTACTGGTCGCCTCCAACTGGGCCTTTAAGGACATCACCACTTCAACAGGAAAAGACTCGCAGCTTAACCTCACCGCCGCCAGTTCCTATGCTCGAAACTACAACTTCGGACATCGTTTTGGCACCTTCGAATCTGGCTTCAAATTCACTAATGGTCATAAAGCGCAGGATGCCACCGAGACCGTCTATGACGGATGGTCCACCACTGGAACCACGGCTATTCCGATGACCTCTGTTCAGAGCGCCTTCCACAATACAGACTACTTTAGCGGGAACTATTTTGGCGGCATGTTTGGTCCCGTTTCGGACTTTAACAAGGTGCTGACTTATACGCAGAAAAACCTTACCGGGTACGTGGATGCGGCAGCAACAGCCGCCGACACCGCGCCGAACCTCTTTGATACAGTCGAACAAATCACTGCCGGATACGCAATGAACACCATCGACATCGGCAAGCTTCACCTGCAAACCGGCCTGCGCTTTGAAAACACCAACATGGACACACTTGGCCATACATTATGCTTCTACAGTAATTTGGCCGGCGCTAAAAAGTGCGGACTCACCGCGTATACGGGAAGTGGAGAACAGTGGATCGTCAGCGCCGTCAAAAACAATCCTTCTTACCTCGACATTTTGCCCAGCGTTCAAATGCGCTATGCTCTCACGCCAAACTCCGCGCTGCGCGCCGTCTTCGCTCGTGGTGTGGCTCGTCCGGACCCTTACCAACTTGTTCCCTATGTGACGGAAGACTCCACGGCAAGCCCGACCACGGTATCCATCGGCAATCCCTCCCTGCGCCCAGAGCACGCCAACAACTATGACCTGCTCTACGAAAATTACCTGCATCCGATGGGCATGATTCAGGCTGGCTTCTTCGTCAAGCAGTTGACGGCTCCGCAGATCCAGACAGTCATCTCTGGCAATGTCAGCACATCCCACCTTCCCGCCGGCTCTCTGCCTCCTGCTGAACTGCAGGCGATTGCAACCTACCCTGGCGATTCGATCACCATGTTCGCAAATGGCAAGAATGCGTATCTCTACGGTGTCGAGGCCAGCTATCAGCAACACCTCAGCTTCTTGCCGGGCGTATTGAGTGGGTTGGGAATCAATGCTAACTACAGCTACACTGCATCGCAAGAAAAAGGTGTACCGCTCCGCACCGATCATCCTCGGATGATCGATCAGGCAACCAACACATGGAACCTTAGCCCCTCGTATGACACCAAGCGGCTCTCCGTCCGCGCCGGTCTCGCCTACAACGGCGCGAGTCTCTTCACTTACAACTACATCTCGCCCAGCTTCCTGCCTGCAGCGAATAACCCCGACCCAAACAACCTGGGGCCCAATGGGCCGACTGGAGACGTTTGGACATTGGCTCATTACCAGGTCGATGCTCAGGCAAGCTATCGCATCTGGCGCGGTCTAAGTGTCAAGGTCGTCGGCCTCAATCTCAACAACGAGGTCTTCGGCTACTACCAAGGTAGCGATCAATTCGTAAACCAGCGCGAGTACTACAAGCCAACTTACACGGGCGGCTTGCGCTATAACTTCGCGCAGGGCCGCTAGTGCGCATTTGCTCGAAGGGCCTCTTTGGAGCATAAGCAAACAATGTGTATGCCTCGCTTTACATCGTCGCGCTCCGTATGAGGCAAAAGCTCTCATCTTCAAGATGCTGGTTCTCAACTGAGCGCCTACACCATGATCTGAAAAAGTCAAGCACGAGGATATAGATGACAAGATTGACTCTTTTACTTGCGAGTGTTCTTTTGATAGACGCACAGCTTGCGCCAACACAGACGATCCCATCTTCTTCTACAGCCATGAATGCCGAATTAAAGTACGTCGTAGTTTTGAGCCGTCACGGAGTGCGCTCACCTACGAGCAACCCCGAGCAATACAACGCCTATTCTGTCGCCCCGTGGCCGCAGTGGGACGTTCCTCCAGGCTACCTAACTGCACACGGTTATCACCTGATGGAACTGTTCGGCGCTTACGATCGAATGCTATTGGTGAACGAAGGACTACTGAGTTCGAATGGCTGCGAAGATGCTGCCCATGTTACGTTTTATGCGGACTCAGACCAGCGTACTCGCGAAACCGGAAAGGCACTTTCTGCGGGACTATTTCCGGGATGCAACGCTCCAGTGAAATCCTTTCCGGAAGGTACGAACGATCCACTCTTCCATCCGCACCCAACAGATTATGCCCCTGTTGATTCCGCCTTGGCCACTGCTGCGATTGCCGGAAGAATTGGGAACGATCCAGCCAACGTTACCGAGGCTTACCGCGCTCAGATCGGCGCATTGGACACAATTATGGCCACTTGTGGCGCAACATCTAGCCCAACACAAAAACGAATCTCGCTCTTCAATCTCCCCGCCAGTCTAGCTCCGGGGAAAGGCGATCATCTTGTTGAAATGCGCGGCCCACTCAATACGGCATCCTCACTTGCTGAGAATCTGCTGCTTGAGTATACACAAGGCATGAGCGCCAATCAGGTTGGGTGGGGATGCGTTACCGGGAAGAACCTGCGCTCCCTGATCGACCTGCACATGGCTGCCGCCGACTTCACTCTACGTACTCCAGCGATTGCGCGCGTGCAGTCATCCAATCTACTCGATCATATTCTCCGCAGTGTGCAACAAGCAGCCGCAAGCAAGCCGGTGAACGGAGCACTTGGACAACCAGCGGACCGAACACTCTTTCTGATTGGCCACGACACGAATCTGACAGCTATTGCTGGTTTGTTGGGCTTGACTTGGATCGCGGACGGCCGCCGCGACGACACCCCTCCAGGAGGCGCTCTTGTTTTCGAACTCTGGAAAGATCTCAAAAACGGAGAGTTTAGTGTAAGGACCTACTTTACTGCGCAAACCCTGGAACAAATGCGATCCAGCGCCGAGCTGACCTTGAGCAATCCGCCCCAACGCGTTCCGGTCTTTCTTCCTGGTTGCAGCCGGAAGGACTTCTCTTGCAGTCTGCCGTCTTTTCAGCAGACCCTCCAGAACGTGATTGATCCATTGCACATCGACAATCGATAGGTATCGCCAAGCAGCAGCACACTTGCAGGACCAGCGTTGCTTCCTTTGGCCGCTCGCCAATTTAGTATTTCTACCAAGGATGGTCCGCACTTCAATGAGCGGGTGCCTGCCTACTTCATGAATTCAGAGCTGCACATTGCAGGAACGATGAGTGGATTGCAACGAGCAATGACATTGTGGGGAAATGCAACCACATAGTGTCCGGGCCAGCGCGCCGGCTCATTGACCGGATAGTCGGTGCTGAGGATCTGCGCGCCACTGGCCATCATGGCTTCGCGCTTGGTGGTGTCGTTGATGCGGGCTTCCTTGGTGTCGGAATCGGTGCGCGCGCGAATGAGATAGCCCTGGCGAACGAGAGCCGTGATGTCAGCGGCAGGTTCGTCGTTGCGCTCGATGAAGGCAGCGTCCGGTTGGCCAGGAATGGAGTTGGTAAACAGAACACGCCCGCGCAGGGAAGGATGGTCCTCAAGATATACAGGACCTACCGAACGCTGATCCAACAGAAAAATCATCTTGCCGCGTGCGCTGGCAAGTGTGGGCCAGTTGCCGGCGAGCACGGCCTCGTTGAGTGTCTCGTAGCTGCCGCGAACATCATCGGGCGTAATGAGTTCTTGGGGCGGAAAAACGAACCGAATTTCGGCATCAAGGGCATCGAAGGTATTGGATGTGAACGGCTCTGGCTCAGTGAGATGCAATTCTCCGCGGGGCTTTCCTTGCTTGGTCTCGACGAGGATGAAGATGGGTAAGTGACCAGGATGATCGTGTGACCATTGGCGGACTTGCTCAAGACAGGCGGTGAAGGGCTGGCAGACACTGCGGTAGTCGACATCTTGTATGTGCATGACCTTGAAGCCAGGCTTGGCCATGATGCCGTTGGGGTCGAAGTCTGGATCGGGGGGGAGATGAGCCGCAGCAACCATACTGGGACCGTAGGGACGTGCGTAGAGGCCGCCTTTGGTGTCTGCATAAATATCCAGTTCAATCTGACGCACGCCGGCATCGAACTGTTGTGCCAGCGGCGGATGTTGATAGTCGAGCCCCTTGAAAGCATCGGCATATTTGGCTTGCCAGATCTTTCTCTCACTGGCCGCGATACCGGCATGGTAGCTGTTGTGGGTGCCGATGACCTGAATCTGATTGAGTCTTAGCACGCTGTCGCTGGCGGGTAGTGTGCTTTGCGCGATGGAGAAGCAGCAACCGAGAGTCAGTGCAAAGGAAAACGAAGCGGTGATGCGGCGAAAAGAGCAAAACATGGCGTTGTCCTTCGATTGTGAATCAGTAGATCGCTGACATGACACGCGGCTGGGATAGCTCAACCTGCGCGATAAGGCTTGCTGTAGTGGGTGGACCACTCAACAAGATCTGCATTGATGAATCGCCAGGCTGCGCTCTTGGTATCGACCTCCACGAGCATGTACGCATTGGGGTCGTAGCGCGTAGAGGCCATGGCGTAGTGCTGGGGTCCATAGGTATGGGCAAAGTCGATCCACTTATGGAGGTGACCGGAAACGACGAGTTTAATATTGTCCCGATACTTGCGCAGCAACGGGTGCAAGCCATAATCACCGAACTCTGCGGCAACATTCTGAATGAGTGGGAAATGAATGAAAACGAAGGTGGGTTTGCGCTGTTGGAGTTGAGCTTCGAACCAGTGCAACTGCTCTTCACCGAGAGAACCTATGTTGGGATTGAAATCCGACGATACATGGTCCTGGGTGCTGCCGAGAAAGTTATTCAGGTGGATAAATTTGCATCCTTCATAGTCCAGTACGGAGTAGGGTCCGACGTTGAGTTTTGCCTTGAAAAGACGGTGGCTCATCTCGCGCGGAACGCGACGGACATTATAGTCGTGGTTCCCAAAGCCAATATGAACTGGCATATGGAAGCCGTCGGTAATAGCCTTCGCATTGTCGAGCCGCGTAGTGTTCTTGAAGTAGAAGTCGTATTCGGTGGAAGGATAGTTGTGGAAATAATCACCGATGATAAAGACCTGCTCAATGGCTGGGTTAAGCAAGTTGATGAAGTCACGCGCGGAGGTGAGGCGTGGCGTGGTGACGAGGATGCTTTGGTTATCCTCGTCACCGTTCTCGCTGCCTTTAACATAGAAGTTGTCGATGATGTGGGTGTCCGCGATAAGAGCAATGTAGAACTTGCTTGAAGATGCCGTCACCCCGGCCCGCTCCGCCCATAGTTTCTGGGTGAGCAGGCTCCCGAACGACGCGCCGGCAAGAGTTGCGAACTGTCTGCGATCCATAGAGCGATGGCCTCTCCTGTTGTGCGTGGTTCTTTAGAATACAATTTTTCCGGCGAATTGCAGAACGCGCGCCGGAAAAGTTGTAGCTGCGGCAACGACGCCGAAGCTGCTTGAGCTGAAGTTGCTTTGTGGGTAGGCGTAGTTGGTCTGGTTGAAAATATTGAAGGCCTCCGCGCGGAAGTCGAAAGTTGCTCGGTCGCGATAAATCGGGAAGCTCTTATTCAGGCCGAGGTCGGTTTGATAGAAGGGGTCGAAGCGCACCGAATTGCGTCCGGCATTGCCGTAGGGATGATTGACATCTGGCAAACTCAAAGCCGTAACCGCCATGATGGCGGAATTCTGCATGACGATGAGATTCTGGTTCCCGGAGGTCTTGACTCGCTTGTTCTTGGGTAGTATCGGATTGCCGGACTGGTTGGGACGCTGTGTAAGCAGTCCGCTGGTCTGCTGAAAGCTGTTGGCCGAGTAGTAGATATTTACTGGCATACCGCTGCTGGCACTGCTGATGGTGGTCAATTGCCAACCACCCAGAGCTTCTTGCATAAGCAGCGGTGCGGTGCTGCCAAAGGTGCGCCCTTTACCAAAGGGCAGGTCGTAGACGATGGAAAGGACGTTGTTCAGCGGCTGATTGTATGCCGAAGGACCACGCTCGCCAGGAAGATTGGCAAGGTTCACGCGGGAGTTGTCGCCTGCGGGAGTGTCCAGGTGGCCGGAAGCATTATCGATGGCGCGCGACCATGTAAAGGAGTCGAGCAGGTAGAGTCCGTGGCCGGTGCGATGTTCGACCTTGGCCTGTAGACCATTGTAGGAGAGGAAACCGGCGGGCAGCGTTTCTTCAATGGTGGTGAAGGTAGGGATGGGACGACGCGCCGCCAGCGAGCGGCAGCCTGAAGTTACCGTGGGACTGCAGGTAGCCGTCAGCGCATTGGCCGATGACTGATTGAGGTCGGCCAGGACCTCCAGCTTGACACCGTGCGAGCCTACGTAAGAAGCCTCGACCGTCGTGGAAGGCCCAACCTGCCGCTGGATGGTCAGGTGATAGGCCTGCACGTATCCGGTGGGCAGATTCTTTGGGATATAACGAGCTTGCGTGGTCAAGTTACTGGCAGCGCTTACATTTGCGGGGTTGGCGAGATTCGTAGGATAGCCCTGACTGGTCGTGCGGAAGCAAGGAGTCGGATTGGATGGATCGTAGGCTACGCTGGCCTGTGCTGCGGTACAAACGGCGAGTACCGCCTGCGATTTGCCGGTAACAGCAATATCCGCGTATTGCGGCGCTTGCACAATGTTTGTATTGACGATATTGGGCAGGTTGTAGACGAGCAGGTTTTCTCCGCCCTCGCGATTGAATTGTGAGAAGCTCAACCCGTAGCCAGCCCGAATCACCGTCTTCGAATCAACGGAATAGGCAGCGCCAAGCCGTGGCGCAAAGTCCAGCATGGGCATATTCACAAGCGCACGTTTATAGATGGAGCCGGAACTGGCCTTGATGAGCGACTGCGTTGTGGGGTCGTAGTTGGCCAGCCTGTTGTCCTTTTCCCATTGTGGTGTGACTAGTTCGTAACGCAAACCGGCGTTAATCGTGAAGCGGGATGTCAGCCGCACATCGTCCTGAACGTAGAAGTAATTCATCCGCTGGTTCAGATGGACGATGGCGAAGTTGTTCAGCTGATAGGTATCGCGAGCACCGAGCAGAAAATCGGAGAATGCAACCGCTTCTTTGGTGCCGGTATCCGCGCTGCTAAGGGCGCTGGCGGTGGTGCCAGTGTAGCTGAATCCGCCGTTATATGTGTCCTGACCATAGACCGGATTGAAGTCGTCGATCTTGGTGTAGATGGCCTGATACTCATAGCCGGTCTTGTAGGTGCTGCGGCCCACAATTCGCGTGTAATTGATCTTTGGATTGAAAATGTAAGGATTCTGGAACTGCGGATTGCTGCCCTGGTTGCCGAATTGTGTGTAGTTGTTGACGCTTTGCACGTTGAGGCTTCGGGTAACCGTTGAAGAGGTCGGCAGTCCGGTAATGGTGGACATGAGGTTGGTAAGGGTAGCACCATACGGACTCTTGCCACCATCGGTGAGCGTAAACGCAAAGCGAGCGTCGAGAATCGAGTTCTGGTTAAAGGCGTGCGTGACGCCAATGGCCCCCTGCTGGTTGAAGATATTGACGTTGCCGTTGCTGTTGCCACCAGCTGGACCCTGAATCGCCGGCGGAGAGAGGATGTGTCCCTGGTGTTCGCTGTAGCGGCCAAATGCTGTCGTCTTGGGGCTGATGGTTGCATCGATCCGTATATCGCCTTTGTCGTCATTGATTAGGTCGGGCGGTAGAGAGGCGTAATTGCTGGCGAATGGGCTGTTCGGCACGTTGGGTGCGGGGAGTGCTGCAACTACTTCTTTGGCGAAGGCGGAAACGGAGGAATCGTTGAATGGAATGACGCCGTTGCTATAGAGCTGCCCGGTCAACGGATTCCGTAGCGGTACGGCAGTTCCGCTCTCATTGGTTTTTCCGCTCAGGAAAGTGTAGCCGCCGTTGGCCACAGCGAGGGCGCTGGTGCCCAACTGATTGGCGGTCGGAACAGTGGCCGAATTGATTGCATGAACAACTTGACGCATACCTTCGTAATCGGCGAAGAAGAAGAGTCGGTCTTTCCAGATGGGACCGCCAAAGGTTGTGCCGAACTGGTTGCGAATAAGAATCGGCTTTTGTGCGGCGCCCGTGAGCGGATTTGAAGGCGGCGTGAACGGGCCGATGGCGTTGAATACGGTATTGCGAATGTAGTCGTAGACCTTGCCGTGGAACTGGTTGCTGCCGCTGCGGATGCTGACGTTGATGACGGCGCCTGCGGATCGGCCATACTCGGCGCTGTAATTGTCGGTCTCTACGCGGAACTCGGAGATGGCATCAGGCGAGGGAGGAATGGCTTGGTTGGAGAAGCCTTGGTTGGAGGTGCCCCAGGCATTGTTGTCCAGACCGTCCAGCAGGAAGTTGTTGAACTCGCTACGTTGCCCGTTGACGTTGAAGGAGGCGTCGCGGCTGCTATCGGTAGTGTTCTCCAGAATATTCCGGCGAACGCCAGGGACCAGCGCCGCAAGGTCCGCGTAAGCGCGACCATTCAAGGGAAGATTTTCCACTTCACTGGTACCAATGACCTGGCCTCGTTCGCTGGAGTCGGTTTCGAGCAGTGCGGCTGCGCTGCTCACAGTGATGGCTTCGCTGGCAGAGCCAACCTTCAGGGACACATCGACGCGTTGATGGGCGTTCACTTGAACCTGAAAGGCTTGTGTGGTTGTGGTGTCGAATCCGACGGCCTGAGCGGTAATCAGATAGGAACCAATCTTGACATCGGTGAACTGGTAGGCTCCCTCACCGTTGGTTTTTAGCTTAACCTCAGCCCCGGTTCCGCTGTTGACGAGGGTGACGGTGGCGTTGAGCACCGCCGCTCCGGTGGAGTCATGCACATAGCCCAGCACAGTCGCAGTTTCAAACTGCGCGAACAAACGTGCTGGATTCAAGATTGCTAGACAAACGATTATTGCCAATAGTAAGAAACGTTTCACGGTTAGCTCCAAAAAAGGTATTGGTTCGATATGGTTGCGATTCTGCCGCACAGGCACCCTGGGGTGTAAAGCGATTTGGATTTAACTCGGCAGACACGCTTATCATGGCTGGACTGAGCGGCGGTGAAAAGGGTGATGCGCGTGAATTTTCGCTGTGTAGAGTGGCTTCCCCCCTGCCTTACCCCTCTATATTCCTGGCATATTTCGCAATGCGAGTCAGCGCGGGTTAACGGAGAATTCATGCAATGGGGCTATGTTGAAGGTATGACCAGCGCGCCAAAGTGGCAGATCGGAGAAGCCCCGGATCGAAGGGTTGGCGGGGCATTTGCCCCTTCGCGTCGGAGTTTCTGCTCCAGCAACTTGGGCGAAGTGCTCGAGAAAACAGCACCCGTTGCGGATTTGGAAGAATTGT